>OHUJ01000379.1_pt1 | contig 22585 bp, 17 predicted proteins | sample 1579241 | NCBI WGS metagenome assembly OHUJ01 (sample SAMEA3882547, study PRJEB24775) | human gut metagenome | biome: human-associated habitat; feature: intestine environment; material: feces | place: Netherlands | collected 2009/2010
CCCGTCCCCTTTGCCGCACACATCGCGTCATAATCCGCCTTGTCGGCGAAGTTGAGGGGCAGGACGCCCATGCCGATAAGGTTGGAGCGGTGGATACGCTCAAAACTCTTGGTGATGACGGCTTTGACGCCCAGCAAATTCGTGCCCTTGGCCGCCCAGTCGCGGGAAGAACCCATGCCGTAGTCTTCTCCGCCGATGACGATGAGCGGAACGCCGTCCTGAGCGTAGGCCATGGCCGCATCATAGATGAAGGCGGGCGTTCCCGCGGCAGGGATTATTTCCTTGTCCGGGGCGGGAACGGCGCGGTTGCCGAAATACAGCGTGTAACCGCCTTCCGTGCCGTTTACCATCAGGTTTTTAATGCGGACATTGGCGAAGGTGCCGCGGGTCATCACGCGGTCATTTCCGCGGCGGGAGCCGAAGGAGTTGAAATCTTTTCTGTCCACTCCCATGCCCTGCAGGTACAGCCCTGCGGGCCCTGTTTCCCGGATGGCTCCGGCAGGGGAGATGTGGTCCGTGGTTACGGAATCGCCGAAAATGCCCAGGGGGCGGGCATCCGTGATATCCGCCAGTGTGCGGGGCTGGCCGTTGAAGCCGCTGAAGAAAGGAGGGTCCTGAATGTAGGTGGATTGTTCATTCCACTGGAAGACAGAGCCTTCCGGCGCGTATACGGCCGCCCAGCGGGGATTCCTGTCCGGCGTGATGGTGTAAAGCTCCCGGTATGCTTCCGGGTTGCGGGATTTGGCAACGGCTTCCGCAATTTCCCCGGAGCTGGGCCAGATGTCCTTCAGAAATACGGGGTTCCCGCTGCGGTCCGTGCCCAACGGTTCCGTCTGGAAGTCGATGTCCACGCGGCCGGCCAGCGCAAAGGCGACGACCAGGGGAGGGGACATCAGGAAGTTGGTCTTGATGGAGGCATGGATGCGGGCTTCAAAGTTGCGGTTGCCGGACAGGACGGAAGCCGCTACAATGTCATTGTCCCGGACGGCCTGTTCCAGTTCCGGATTTAACGGCCCGGAGTTGCCGATGCAGGTGGTGCAGCCGTAGCCGACGGTTTCAAAGCCCAGAGCGTCCAGGGATTCCTGGAGGCTGTTGGTTGCAAAGTAATCGGAGGCAATACGGGAACCCGGAGCAATGGACGTTTTCACGTGCGGAGGCACGTTCAGCCCCCGTTCAACCGCTTTTTTGGCGAGCAGCCCGGCGGCAAGCATCAGCCCCGGGTTGGATGTGTTGGTGCAGGAGGTGATGGCGGCGATGAGGATGCTGCCGTCTTTCAGCTTCACTTCCTGGCTGAAGCCGTCCACTGGAACGGGGACGCCCGCCGGGGAGTGCATGGAAACCGTGACCTCCGGAGATTCCTTCTTGCCGTAACCTCCTTCCGCCACGGGCATGCTGACAAGCTTGCGGAAGCTGTCCCTGATGGAGTTCAGGCGAATGTGGTCCTGCGGGCGTCTGGGGCCGGAGACGGCTGGTTCCACGGCAGACAGGTCCAGCTCCAGCTGGTCCGTGTAGTCCAGATCTCCGTTGCGGGGCATTCCCCACAGGTTCTGTGCCTTGAAGTAGTTTTCGTACGTAGTGATGGCTTCTTCGCTCCTGCCTGTCTGGCGCAGATAGTCGGAGCAGCGTTCATCCATGGGGAAAAAGCCCATGGTGGCACCGTATTCCGGGGCCATGTTTGCTACGGTAGCCCGGTCTGCCAGAGGCAGGGCCGCCGCCCCGTCTCCGAAGAATTCCACAAATTTGCCTACGACGCCGTGGCTGCGCAGCATCTGGGTGACATGCAGCGCCAGGTCCGTGGCGGTCACTCCTTCGCGGAGTTCTCCCGTCATATGGACGCCCACTACTTCCGGCACCAGGAACGTGACGGGCTGGCCGAGCATCCCGGCTTCCGCCTCAATGCCGCCAACACCCCAGCCCACAACGCCTATGCCGTTAATCATCGTGGTATGGGAATCCGTTCCCACCAGGGTATCCGGGAAGTAAACGCCATCCTTTTCCATCACGCCCTGCGCCAGGTATTCCAGATTGACCTGGTGGACAATGCCCACGGACGGAGGAACCACGGAAAAAGTCTGAAAGGCCTGCTGGCCCCATTTGAGGAATTCGTAGCGTTCCGCATTGCGCTGGAATTCAATGTCCAGGTTCTTTTCCAGAGCATCCGTGCATCCTGCCCAGTCCACCTGGACGGAGTGGTCCACCACCAGGTCCACGGGGACCAGAGGTTCAATGACGGAGGCGTCTTTTCCCAATCCTGCTACAGCGGAGCGCATGGCCGCCAGGTCCACCAGAAGAGGGACGCCTGTCAGGTCCTGCAGGACAATGCGGGCTACCGTAAACGGAATTTCATAGGAACCGGGATTGTTGGCATTCCAGGAGGCCAGGTTGTCCACGTCCTTTTCAGTCACTTTCAGGCCGTCGCAATTGCGGAGCAGGGATTCCAGAACGATCCGGATGGAAACGGGAAGGCGGTTCAGGCGGGGATAGCCGTTTTCCGCCAAGGCTGGCAGTGAATAAAACTGTCCCGGGGTTCCGGCTCCCGTGATGAACGTACTCTTGGCAATCTTGGTCATGATGCGGAATAGAGGGTTAACTGTAAACAGGCGGCTGCCCTCCTGGCAGTCGCGGGTACTATACAGGCCAAATGTGATAAGGCAAGGACTCTGTGTGACGGAGGGCGGATTTTCCCCCCCTTCCGAAGCCGGGGAAATTTTTCTCTGAACCGGGGCTGCCGCTTTTTCCGGCATTTTTTCTCCATGCACGCCGCAGGAATCATGGAGTGCGTCATGGAACATTGAAAATGAGTTCGCAGTATTGTCCAACCCTGTGAAAGGTTTCAAGATGATGAACGCAAAAAACATCTTATCAATCATAGCGGGAGCGTTGGCGCTGGCTGCCTGTTCTGGCCCGCAGGAAGAGAATTTGCGCATAGTTCCCCTGACCGTGCCTGCAACCGTACCCATGACCTCCTACGGACCGCACGCGAGGGTGGTCGTAGCAGGAATTGATTATACGGAGGTGCACGACGAATGGATGAATCCCGATATCATGAAAAAGGCCACCCCGGGCAATACGCGCGTGGTGATCAGCCGCGGACGCCAAAGGGGCCAGTTGATGGTGGGGGATGAGGTAGCCATGGATTTTCCCGTTTGCGTGGGTAAGGCTTCCCACCGCACGCCCGTGGGCCATTTCCGCATTACGGAAAAGGCAGTGCATCATGTTTCCAATTTGTATGATGCCTCCATGCCTTACTTCATGCGGCTGACGGACAGCGGCATTGGGATGCACGTAGGCCCTGTTTTCCAGACGCCGCAGTCCCATGGGTGCATTCGCATGACCCGTTCTTCCTGCGTGCCGCTTTTCAAAACCGTTAAGGTAGGCACGCCCGTTACGATTGTACAGTAATGCCCGGAAAATTTCCGGGCGCTTTTCCGGAAGAAAAATTCCCCGCGTTTTTTAAAAACTCATTTTTTTAAACAAAAAAACGTCATCCGCCGCTATTTTAATAAACGGCATGTAGATAAACGGTACTTGCCGCAAGTCGCATTGCCTCAGCAACCCGAACCCTCCATGCCGCTGCCGATGAATGAATACGATACAGTCGGCAGCGGCATGGAGGGAAGCCGTCTGCTTGACCGCAGAACTTGGGGAGTGAACGGGCTGCCCGTATTTCGTGAAGAGGACATGGTGCTTGTTCTCCCGGGGCCGCATTTGTTCCTCCGTGTTGTAAAAGATTAATGGAGAAGAAGGATTGGCCTCCCCTGCTTTTTCTCCGGATTATTTTTCCGCAGCTTTCCTGTCTGTTCCTTCCCGGTGCAGCAGGGGAAGGTATTTTCCATAACCCTGTGCTTCCATGTCCTGTTCAGGAATGAATTTCAGGGAGGCGCTGTTGATGCAGTAGCGCAGTCCGCCCTGTTCCTTCGGGCCGTCTCTGAAAACGTGGCCCAGGTGGGCGTCTCCCGTTTTGCTGCGGACTTCCGTGCGCCTCATGCCGTGGGAGAAATCCTGTTTTTCCTGAATCAGTTCTTCTTTGATGGGGCGGGAGAAGCTGGGCCAGCCGCAGCCTGAATCAAACTTGTCTGTGGACAGGAATAAAGGTTCGCCTGTCGTGACGTCCACATAAATGCCAGGTCTGTCGTTATTGAAATATTCATTGCGGAAGGGAGGTTCCGTCGCATTATTCCGCGTGACGGCAAATTGCTCGCGTGTCAGGACGCGGCGCAGCTCTTCGTCCGATTTTTTCCGGTAAACAGGTTCGTTTTCGCGGGCTTGGGACGCTTCCCGGAATTTGGCGGGTGGAATATGGCAGTATCCGCCAGGGTTTTTATCCAGATAGCGCTGATGATATTTTTCCGCCCGTGAAAATTGGCGGAGGGGCTGAACTTCAATTGCCAGAGGCTGCCTGAAGTGCTGCTGGAGCCTTTTCAGGGACGTTTCTATAACAGGTTTGTCCTTCTCATCCGCGTAATAAATGCCCGTGCGGTATTGAATTCCCCTGTCGTTTCCCTGTTTGTTGACGGAAACAGGATCAATAATGGAGTAATACCGTTCCAGAAGAAAGGGCAGACTGAGTTCTTCCGGGTCAAATACTACTTTTACCGTTTCCGCATGGCCCGTTTTCCCGCTGCATACTTCTTCATACGTGGGAGAAGCCGTGGAGCCGTTGGCATATCCCACTTCCGTTTCCTTAACGCCGGGCATCAGGGAGAAGTATTTTTCCACTCCCCAGAAACAGCCTCCCGCCAGGTAAATCGTTTTTAAATCCTTGTTGTCCATATGAGGTTTGTCATTACTGCTTGACTGGCCTTTTTCCCCGCAGGAAAAAAAGGAGAGCATGGCGACTGCGGCCAAAATGGCGCATGCCAGTCCGGCCAGTGTCCATGGTCCGTGGTAAATACGCTTCATAAACGCTGTATGGAGTCGCCTTCCGGTGCGGGAGCAGCGGCTCCCTGGGCCGGGGAACTGCTGTCCCCCGGCTTTTCCGGAAAGGTAAATGATTAGACAACAGCGGGTTCATTCCGTTCGATACCTGTGTCCATATTTCCTTATTTCTCCCGTTTTTCCGTCTTCATCCTGTTTTTCAGCCACTGGTAAATAGCCCGGTCGGAGGCATCCGGTTTTCTGCTTGTCTGCATGCTGAATCCGTATTTGGTTCGGAAGTTGAAAACGGCCAGAGAAGGGCTCAGGCCGATGGAAAGCCCCTCCATCCGTATTTCCACCTCTTGCGGGACATGGCTGGAGAAGTCGAGGCGTCCGGCATTGGTGACGGTTTCCACATAGTGTTTCAGGAAAGGCTGGATGCTGGCCAGGAAGGAGGGTTCCAGAGCCATGCGGCAGCGTTCCGGGGAAGAATTTTCCCTGACAAGAATGGCGGAAGGAGCTGCGATGGCGTGGGCGGGCCTTAACGTATTCAGCGGAACATTCCATAAAAAGGAAAACAGCCCCGTGCCCAGGAGAAAAAGAAGGACGGCCAGAGCGCCAAGCCATTTGACCCGTTTGTTTACTGATTGATGACAGGGCCGGCCTTCGTTCATGGAGAGAAGCATGGCATAATATTCCATGGTGATCCATGAAAGAATTTGCCAGGAAGCAGATGGGAATTCCCGTCCCCGCATGAGGGAATTTTTGTACTATAACATGAAAAGCATGAAAAAAAACGCTGGAAATCATGTATAGTATCATTAAATATTAATGTAGTGTATGAGAAAAGATTCCATTTTTCTTTCCATTTTTTTATTTTTCCTTTTTCTGACAATCTCCGTAAATAAATCCCTCGCGGCAAAATATCCTTCGCTGGATGTTCCGGAAGACATTTTGCTCCACGTGAAAGAAGCTGCTTCCTCCCAGTCCCCCTATTCCGGCAATCATTCCGTAAAGCAGGCTGTGGACGGCTCTATGGAATCCGCCAACTGGCATGTTCCCGGAGTGCATCATGTGGAGGGGGAATTTGTGTTTGAAGTGCCGGAGACCATTCATTACATCATTTTTTCCGGAGCCGATTTCAATGAAATTGCCGTGTCCGCCATGTCCGGCTCGTCTTGGAAGGACCTTGGAAAATTCGATATCGGCGGCTCCAGGATGATCAGATTTAAAAAGCCTCTTCAAAAGGTTCGGAAAATCAGGTTGACGGTTGATTATCCCGAAGGTTCCTCTCCGTCTTTTACCGTACGGGAAATCAGCTTTTACAAAAGGGTGGAGTTCGCACTTAACCGGAAATTGCTGAAAGTATTTAAGGACACGAGCTGCTCCTCCATCAATCCCAGGTGTACCCTGACGGACCTCAAGGCTCTTCCGGAGTTTTTGCAGATGATTGCGAAGAAAATAAAATCCGGCGATTATGAAGACAAAGAATTCCGCATTGCTTCCTATAAGGCTTACAGCCATCCGGAGTTTGCTGCGAAGGTGAGAAATATCAACGCCCTGAACAAATTTGACAATCCTACCGGAATTGTCGCGGAGAAAGGAGATGAAATTCTTGTGTTCGTAGGACCTACCCATGGAGAAGATATTGGGCTGGCCTCCGTTTCTCCAGCGGGAATAGAGTCTTCCTCCTATCCTTTGAACGAAGGGGTAAACAAAATTAGAATCAACCGTTCGGGATTGCTTTACGTGATGTATCACACCGATATCAGCACGCCCAAGAAGCCGATAACGGTGCATATTCCTGTGGGAAGCGGCATAGTGAATGGATATTTTGACGTGACGAGGCACACGGATAAGGACTGGAAGCGTATGATCAGCAACGCCCCGCATAGCATGTTCGATATCGTTGGGCGGAATTCCATGATGATTCTTCACACAAAGTACCTGAAAGATTACAGTCCGGATTCCATTACGAAATCCGTCAGGGTATGGGATGAAAGCGTCAAGGCCATGTGGAAAATCATGGGATTTGACAAGTATCCCCAGCCGCACAATAACCGGCAGCTTGGCGTTTCCGTAGAAGGAGGAGCCCATATGTTTGCAACCTGGTATTACTGCGGCTACAGTATTGGAGATCAGGGAAATACGCTGAAAAATGAAGTGCTCGCTCCTGGAGTTCTTCAGGGAAACCGCCTTTGGGGAATCGGGCATGAAATCGGTCATTGCTACCAGCATCCGTTCAACTGGCGCAGCATGTCGGAAAGTTCCAACAATTTTTTTGCCCAGCTGATTCTGGACCAGGTGACCAATGCCATTAATGGCAATGAGCAGGCCTCCGATATGGAAAACCCGTGCAAATACCTGCTTTCAGAAGCGGTAAAGGGCATGCCGTTCCATGATTTGAACGGCTGGGCCAAATGGGGTTTTGCTCAATATTCCTTCTATCTGTATTTCCATAAGCTGGGAATCAATCCCGAATTTTATCCTAGGCTGTTTGAATCATTGCGGCGCAAGCCGCTTTCCAGGCAGGCGTATGAGGTTTCCGAAGCCCATTTGGCCTTGTATGAACGCATTTGCAATATCAGCAGGGCGGACTTTACCGATGACTTTGAAATTTTTAATTGGTTTGTCCCGATTGACCGCAAGGGGCATCAATATGGGGATTACAGTTTTAAAATGACAGAGGAAATGGCCCGGGCATCCAAGGCCCGCATTGCCGCCAAACGGTACCCCAAACCGAAATTCCGCATTGCCTTCCTGCATCAGCATGGAAAGACGGTCAATTTGTGGGGGCAGAATCTGCATGGGGCCCAGCTCAACGGCTATTGGACCAAATACAAGCAGAACGCAAAACTCAGCCCGTCTGTAAGCGCCTCCAAAAAGGATAACATGATTATTGTGCGGAATGGGGAAAATGCAGCCGCTTTCTGTGTAGTGACCAATGGAAAGGTGGTAGGTTATTATGACCGTCAGAAGTTTGACGTTTCCGGCGTGGAATGGAATGATACCTCTAAAGTGTACGCCATCCCGATTCAGACGGCGGAACCTTATAAGTTGATTTATGCTGCCGGGCGTTCCTGACCGTGTTTTGGAGGTTTGGGAAAAGCCTCCCGGAAAATCATATTCCGGGAGGGGCGGGTATTGGGACGCCTGCTATTCGGGTGCCTTGAAGTTATATACGGGCCTGATGCGTTCCACGATTTCCGCCGTTTCATGGATGTTGTCCAGCACGCTCTCGCCATCCTTGTAGGCCATTGGCGCTTCATCCAGCGTAGCGCGGGAAACGCAGGTGGAGAAAATACCCTGCATGGAAGCCTCGAATTCCTCCAGGGAAAGATTGGCTTTAGCCTTTTTGCGGGACATGCTGCGGCCTGCGCCGTGCGGAGATGAGGAATTGAATTCTTCATTTCCTTTGCCGATGCAGATGACGGAGCCGTCACGCATATTCAGGGGAACGATGAGTTTTTCTCCGCGTCCGGCCCGGACGGCTCCCTTGCGGATGATTTGGTCTTCCGCAATGTAGTTGTGCACGGTGTCGAAACTTTCCAGATCAGCTGCATCATCCAGCAGTTCATGCAGTATCACGCGGCGGTTCAGGGCTGCGAAGCGCTGAGCCACCTTCATATCCCGCATGTAGTTCAGCGTATTTTCTCCCTGAAGGTAGCAGAGTCCTTTCTTGCGTTCTTTAAGATAGGCGTCCGGACAAGTATCCACGGCGATTTTCTGGTAGCGTTCCGCAATCTTCAGACCGAAATTGCGGGAACCGGAGTGGATGCACAGGAAAGCGTGCTCTTTCCCTTGCGCTATTTCAATGAAGTGGTTGCCTCCTCCCAGAGACCCTACGGAGCGGCGGTGCCTGTCTTTGTCCGTTCTCAGCACGTCCATGCAGATGCGGGAGATTTCTTCATCCAGTTCCGGGTCGTCCAGCAAGGCTTGATGAACGGAGGGACGGGCATGCATCCCGGACGGAACGCGCTCGCGCAGGCGTGCGTCAAAGCTGGAAAAATCCGGCAGTCCGGACAGTCTGGCGGTAAGCACTCCGCAGCCGATATCCACGCCGATCAGGTTGGGAATTACCTTATCCGTTTTCAATTCCGCCGTGAACCCGATGACGCAGCCGGCTCCGGCGTGCACGTCCGGCATGATGCGCACCCGGCTTCCTTCAAAGGCGGGGTGGTTGCAGACGTCCCTGATCTGGGTGCGGGCCAGGTCTTCCAGTTCATCCGTGAACACGCGGGCTTCCGTGTATTTTCCGTCAATGGTGATCATGGTTTTATTCTTTTGGTTGAGGGGCGCGGAGATATGCGGAAAGCGCCTTCGCGTCCTGTGACCTTGTCACCATAACGCATTTGTTGACTCTTGCATTATATAAGTATTCATATTATATAACTATAAAGTTATGTTTGAGCATCTTTTCGCAGAACGGGGACTGTCCCTGGACCGATTGAAAACCTTGATAGAAGTGGCCAAGGCCGGGAGCATTGCCGCTGCCGCCCGGGGGGATAGTGCGCGGCAGAGCCTGTATTCCCGGCAGATTAAGGAATTGGAGGAATTCTTCGGTGTGGAACTGGCGAGCCGCCGCGGGAAAGTGCTGGCTCTTACCGGAGCCGGGTGGGAGCTGGTGAGGCTGGCCAGTGAAAGCCTGTGCCTGCTGGATGATTTTAAAAGCCGGAGCCGGAATCTGCCCTACCGGTTCACTATCGGAGCCGGGGACAGCCTGCATGCTTGGGTGGTGGCTCCCGTGCTGGCGAGTATCCAGAAACGGGGGCTGCCGTGGCTTTTCGCGCTGCAGAACCTCCGCAACAGTGAGATTCCCTCTAAGCTCCAGAATATGGATATAGACTTCGGTATTGTGCGTACCAGCGCGCTGGAGGCGGAAGGGTTGGAAAGCCGGGTCATTTGCTCCATGGATTATGCGCTGTACGTTCCTGCAGCCCTGGCCGGGAAAAAGGCGCGGGGGAAGAAGGAGGATTTTCTCCGCCTGCTGGAAATGTTCCCCCTGGCAACGCTGGGGAGCGGTTCCGGGTTTCATGCGTTGCTGAAAAGGAATTGCGCTGAGTTCGGCATCAGGCTGCGGGTGCACTGTGAAACGCAATCTTTTCCTTTTGCGGCCCGCATGTTGAAGAGCGGAGCGTTCATGGCAATCCTGCCCTGCATGGCGGAAAAAGAACTGGGGGAAGGATTTGTCAAGGTTACTCATCCGGCGCTGGACGGGCTGTCCCGCAGTATTTCCCTGGCCTGGAATCCGCGGTTGCTGCGCGTGAGGCCTTCAGCCAAACGGGTAATTGATGTTTTTTCCATCCCGGAACGGGAGTGATGGAAGGAAAATCAATCAGAATCCACACCCAATTTATTTTTACGGTAGTGGTCCAGGGAGATGCGGTAAAAATATACGATCGCCAGCAAATTCAGCAGGGCTCCCGTTCCGAAGGCCCAGTTCAAGTTCAGGTACGCGTAAATTTTGCCTCCCAGGAACATGCCTGTTCCCACCCCGATGTCAAAAGCGGTGAAAAATGTGGAATTGACGGCTCCCCGGTGGCCGCGGTCCGCCATGTTCAGTTTCATGGTTTGGAACGTGGGGATGAAAATGCCGAAGCCAAAGCCGATGAGGATGGCGGAAGCGTAATAAATCCATTCCAGCGGCGCCAGCGCCAGCGCGCTGAAACTGACGGTCAGGATGCTCAGGGAGATGACGGAAAGCTCCGCCACGCGTCCGCGGTCGATTTGCCTGCCTACCATGAACCTGGAGACCAGCATGCCCAGCCCCATCAGCGCGTAAAACAGCCCGGCGTATTTGAACCCGTGCATTTCCCCGTACAGGGCGGAATACACGGCCACCACGCCATAAGAGAAGGTGGCGATCATCACGTTCACCGCCAGCGGAATGCCCACGCGCAGCACAAGACGGTCCAGTACCTTTTTAGGCGTTTCATACACGGGCTCCTGAACAGGGCTCCTGGGAACGCGGATGAGAGATGCAATGCCCGCTCCGGCTAGGCACAGGAGCAGGGAGCTCCAGGTAATCACGTAAAAGCCGTACTGCTGATATACCTGAAGGCCGATGACGGGGCCCAGGCACATGCCCAGCGTCATTGTCATGCCGAAGAAGCCCAGGCCTTCCCCGCGGCGGGCAGGGGGGATGATATCCACCGCCATTGTCGGGCCGGAGGTGGTCATGCCTCCCCAGATCAGGCCCTGTATGAAGCGCGTCAGGAAAAACGCCAGGGCGGTGGCGGCCGCAGCATACCCTGAAAAGGACAGGGCCAGCATAATGTAAACCGTGATGTAAATCTTCTTGCGGTCTCCGGTATCCACCCGGTGCGCGAACCAGGGGCGGGAGATAATGGCGGCCAGAACATAAATGGACATGATCCAGCCCAGCCAGCCGGAGGAGACCTGCAATTGTCCCGTCAGGTACAGCGGGAGAACGGGCACCAGTTCATAGAAGGCCAGCCCCGTCATTAAGTTGGCGCAACAGGCCAGGATGTAGTCTCGCGTCCAGAGAGGCGCTTTGACGGATGGTGCGGTTTCCGCCGCCAATTCATCTCTTGTCCGAGTCATGCAGGGGTTGTACAGCCGTTGGGAAAAGTTTCAAACGGCCTGACGTGTCATGATGATGAGCGGGGGGAGGAAAGCCCTGATGAATCCTTGTTGGGAGACGTTATTCATTTTCACGGGAAAAGGTTACGCCCACCAGCGTGTCTCTCCCGTCAATGGCATTCAGATAGTCGAATACTTCTCCGCAGGGTGTTTCGTTCTCAATGAGGAAAATGAATGCTCTGCGCTGGTTGATATGTTCATTTGCCATATTGGCGAAAGCCTGAAGGTCGTTTTTCCGGGATGGACCGGATGGTTTTTTCTGGATACGCCAGTAAACAAGCTGGTAGTTCCCTCTTTCCGGGTAAGGGGACCGGATGAATTTCACGATGGGATAAACGGGTTTCCGGGAAGGTGTTTTGTTGAAAACAAGAAAGTCATCTTCACGGAAAGGATGTTCCAGAACGGCATCGTCGGGAAGGCAGGGAATGTCCGGGTTCATGCCTTTTTCAGATTCTGGATCAGATTCCGGGGCCATATCCGTGGAGACGGGAAGATCCCAGCAAATTCCATTTTCAAAGGCGGACGCGATGGCATCCCCTCTTTTCAAACGGAGATTATTCACGCCATGCGCATAAGCCTCCGATATGCCCTCAGCGATGCGGAACCAGGGAAGGGACGGATTGTCCAGATTGATGGTCAGGCATCTTTCACAGGCCGAATCCGTCTTCCATTCCTGTATGGGGCCGGGCAGTTCCGATGCGTTCACGATTATTTCTCCGGGCAGCAAGGCGCTTTCCTTTTTAGAGCATGCCCCGAAGAGGAAGCTGATGAAGAGAGGGAGGAAAACGGCAGGAAGACGAAGAAGAAGCATTTATTCATTCTTCTTATATAGTTTTTATTGCATGTCAAAAGAATAGAGAGTGCGGTACATGCCGGGAAAGATGGCGCTGTCTCCCGCTCCGGAATATGCCTTCTTTTTTGCGTGCAGGACGGCGCGGGCATGGTAGGGTACATGGTATGAGCGTAATCACCAAGCGTGGAGACAGCGGAGAAACGGACCTGATGTTCGGCAGGCGTAGTCCCAAGACAGCGCCGCGCATTGAAGCTTACGGAACGGTGGATGAATTAAATTCCCTGATTGGCGTGGTGCGCCATTCCGGGGTAAGCTCCCGGACGGTGGAGATGCTGGACGGCGTCCAGGCTCGCCTGGTGGGTGCCATGGGGGAACTGGCCACGATGGAGGAGGATTTGCCCAAATATGACGCCAAGGGGTACGCCCGCATTAAGGCGGAGGATGTGGCTTGGCTGGAGGAACAGGCCCATTTGCTGGAAAAGGAATGCGACATCCGTTTCAAAGGCTGGGCCCGCCCGGGCAAGGAAGGATCGCTGGGATCCGCATATTTGGACCTGGCCCGTTCCGTCTGCCGCCGTGCGGAACGCCGTGTGGTGGCATTGAGGCTGGATCATGCCCTGAGCAACGTGAATACGGCCCTGTTCCTGAACCGCCTTTCCGATCTCTGCTGGGTGCTGGCCCGTTTTGAGGCGCTGGCCGCAGGGGAAAAGATCCAGGCCTGAGCAGGCCGTTTCCGCCCGTCCTCCTGTTCCGGCATGTTGCGTATCTGCGCGATTCCCGTGTCAGGAGAAGCCTGGAAAGAATGGTTTTGCCGCAGATCCATGTCCAGGTGGCAATTCCCCGGAATGGTTCTTCGTTATTTTCAGGGGAGGGCTTCCCGATCAGTCCAGCGGCAGGATGGAAGTAACCAGCATTTTGAACCGTTCCCGGGCAATGACGGAATGAGGCACTCCGGCGGGAATCAGGAGGCTCTTTCCCTGGGGCAGAATAACTTCTTCATTGCCCACGGTGAAGTACGCCGTCCCGTCCAGAATCTGTATCAGTGCAGGACCGGGCGTCTGGTGAGTGGGAAGGAGCTGTTCGTTGTCAAAGGCCAGAATGGTCATGTTGACTCCTTTGGAGCGAATAAGGGCCAGACTGGTGATTTGCCCTTCGCGGTAATCGGTCAGATCGGCGTAATTAAAGGGAGTGCGTTCGGGGAGGCGCTGAATGGCTGTCATGTAAATTGGACACCCTTGTTGGCCCTTCCCGTTTCTTCATGACAGGCTTCCGGGAAAAAGGTCCGCTCCAGACCCGGGAGCGGACCTTGGCATTCAGCATTCATATGGTGCTTACTTACGGAGTCAGCGTCCTGAATTCATAGGCGTGAGGTCGGATTCACAAGTAAACAACAGTTATTCTATACATGAAAAATACAATTTACTTCAAGAAAAATTGTGTAGGATAATGCAGATTTGATTCTGCTGCAGGGAGAATCGGATTTGACTCCCGTATGGGATTGTTTCCATATACGGGCGTATGCTGTCAGCGGTTCCGCCGCCCGTGGCCGGATGTGCCCTTCTCCTGTTTGGCGGGGAAGGCCGTTTTTCCCGTTTGCCGCGGTTTCTCCCGTGAGACGATGGCGAAATCCGCCCACTGCTGCTCCCTGTCCACTTTCACGGGAATGACGGGAACGCGCAGCCCCGCGCACAGCACGGAACCATGGTCGTTCTTCCAGCGGCTGGCGAACGCCTCATACACCCAGCGGCCGCCGGGAAGCTTGTCCGGCTTGACCAGCCCCTTAATCTGGAGGCGCGGTATTTCCAGCAGCACGCCGAAGTGGCGCGTTTCCGTAACCAGAGCTTCGTGCACTTCCGGATGCTCCGTGTAGCACTGGCCTTCCAGCCATTCGAAGAGTTTCATCCGGTTCGCGTCCTTTTCCGCGCTGGCGGAAATGCGTTCCGTCTCTGAAATGTGTTCCGCGTCTTCCTCCAGCCTGCCTGCACTGCCTGCTCCTTTGGCTCCTTTGGGAGGATTGGCCAGCAGGGGATTCAGGGAGCGGTGTACCACCAGATCCGCGTAACGGCGGATGGGGCTGGTGAAGTGGCAGTAATTGGGGGTGGCCAGGCCGTAGTGGCCCAGGGGCTCCGTGTCGTACCTGGCCCTCATCAAGCTTTTCAGGAGCGCCAGCTTAAGCAATTGCTCGTCCGGGGAACCCTTGATGGATTTCATCAGTTCATTCAGGTACTGGCGTTGGCCGATATCGTGCACGGGATGCCCGTACAGTCTGCACAACTGGCCGAATTCAAAAAGTTTGGCGGAATCCGGTTCTTCGTGGACACGGTAGATGGTGGGACGGTTCCCGTTTTTCAGGGCCAGGGCCACGGCTTCGTTGGCGGCCAGCATGCACTCTTCAATGAGCTGATGGCTTTCATCGTACTCTTCCGTGATGATGCCCGTCACGCGGCCGTCCTTGTCCATAACGGCTCTCACTTCCGGGAAGTCCAGATCCAGGGCTCCCTTGGCGTAGCGGTTGCGGCGCAGGATGGAGGCCAGATTCCAGGCTTCCCGCACCGTGGAGGGAACTTCCCCCTTGTCGTTTCCCTTCAGCATGGCGAAGGCCTCCTGATAGGTCAGGCGCGCCTTGCTGCGGATGAAAGCGTCCGCAAAGCGTGCACGGAGCATCTTCCCCTTTTGATCAAATTTCATTTCGCATACTTTTGTCAGGCGCACGACATCCGGCCGCAGGCTGCACAAATCGTCGGAAAGGCGGGGCGGGAGCATTGGAAGGACGCGGTCCGGCAGGTACGTGGAATTGCCGCGGCGCAGGGCTTCCCCATCCAACGCGCCGCCGGGCCTGACGAAATGGGAGACATCCGCAATGTGAACGGCCAGCGTCCAGCCGGACGGAGTGGCCGTGATGGAAATGGCGTCGTCAAAATCCCGGGCGCTTGCCGGGTCAATGGTGATGACGGTACGGTCCGTCCAGTTTTCCCGGCGGGCGAAGGGTTTTGAGGCAGCGTTTCCAGTTCCCGGAGCACGGAGGCGGGAAATTCCGCGGAAAGGCCATATTTTCTGATAACGGCTTCCATGTCCACGTGGGGCTCGTCCGGATAGCCGAGCACCTCCACGATTTTCCCGCGCGGGGCTTTCTTTTCCTCACCGCAGGTTACGGGTTCCACGGAAACCAATTGGCCGGGAAGCACCTCCATGGCGGGTTTTTCCGCCAGTTCAATGGATGACGGAGAGCTTACGCCGTCTCCCAGCACGCGGCCCGGCTTGTTCTTTCCGGTGCGGAAGACGCCAAGCCAGCGGGAGCGCGCGCGTTCCGTCACTTCCTCCACGCGGGCTTTCATGCCGGCATCCGGGGAAGAAAAGCGGTCCCTGCGGATATTCCTCCGGCCCCTGGCCGCCTTGCGTTCCACGCGCACGGTCACCCGGTCCCCGTCCAGGGCAGTACCCAGACGGTTGGGTTTAAGTTCCAGCTCCGGAATGGCTTCCGTGTCCCATCCCAGGGCCGCAGCGGCGGGATCCCCTTTTCTGGGGAGAAAAAGAATCTTGCCGGAGCGCAAGATGCGGATCATGCCATGCACCAGGTTCCGGCGTTCCCGCTTTAAAGCGTATCTGCCCTTTTGCAGCCGCACGAGTTTTCCTTCCTCCTCCATCTGGTCCACCAGGGCGCGGAAATCCAGCTTCTGCCGGGAATCCACGTTCAGGGCGCGGGCCAGTTCGGATTTGCTCTGGGGTTCGTAACGTCCGTCTTCCATGTGACGGATCAGGCGGTCTTTAAGGGAATGATTCATTTTGCGGAAGTTCCGGGAAAAGGTGTCTCCCATTCCCATGGAAACCATCATAGGGCGGTTTGCGCGCCGCTTCAAGGCGCGGGCGGTGCATGCCGCGTTCGTCAGCGGTTTTTGGCCTGCTGCCGGGCATGCCGTTGTACGGGACCGCAGTCCGTCTAGGAATTTTTTTAATTATGTGGCATATGGATTGACAATGATCTGTTTTTTGGATTTAACGATGTTTGGTTGTTTCTTATGAAAACATTTATTTTCCCGTTTTTGGCCTGCTGTTTTCTGGCGTTCAACGCGCTGGCGTCCAAGGGCGTTGAAATACGGCATAAAACCCAGTTCTGCGCGGCGGAAGTATATTTCAGGTATCCCGATCGCAACCCTCCCCAGGAGGAGATAGACAAAAGCAACAGAGAAAGAACGACCGTCACCCTCCGGGAATACATCACCCTGACCGCCACGCTGGACGGCAAAGAGCTTCCCGAAGACACCCGGTGTGACTGGTCCGCCGTGGAAGGAGGGGAATATTTCAAGCTTGAGCATAGTAATGAAGAATTTGGTACAGTAACCGTCAACATCAATACCCTGGCCAAAGCGCGGCAGACGCTCAAGGTGAAGGCGGAGGTGGACGGGGTGGAGCAGGTGGTGGAATTCACCCTCATCCCGCCCCAGGGGCTGATGTACGCGGGGGCGGAGAGCCCTTTCCGGCAGGCGGAGGAAGAAGCGGCCAAGGTGGGATGCACCGTGGGGCTGAGCGCCCTCCGCATCCTGCGCGTGTATCCCTTGAACGTCAGCTTCACCAATCTTTACTCCCTGGAGCAGCATGCCGGTTATGAGCCCGACCCTCTTCCGGACCATCCCCTGGTCAGCGAGCATGCGCCTTTGCCGGAGCCCGCACGGGTTTCCGTCACCAATGAAGTCTATGACAGCACCAACTGCCTGTATCCGCCGGCGCTCATTGACGCGTTCTCGGGGTCCATCGGCTGGACGTGGAAGTGCCGCTGGCAGATATTCGGATGCACGGATAAACCCCAAGGCGGCAGGTACACGAAAGAAAAAGTGCTCTGGGATTTCAACACGGATCAGGTTTTCTCCATCAGGCGCGATCCCGATACGGGAACGGTGCACTACCGGATCCAGAAGTTCAAGGGATTGAACAAAAATGACCCGGGCATCGTCACCGCAACAAGCAACTGATTTTCTTTATGAACTATTACCTTTCCCTCTGTCTTTCCGTGTTTCTTTTCTTTTCCGTCGGGAGCCGCGCGGATGAAGCCGCGTACGGCGACCTTCCTTCCTTCATGAACATCCGGCCCGAAAGGCTGAGCGGGGACGCGCGGCATCTGAAAGACCTGCTGGACCAGGGGAAGCTGGGCGACTTTTACCAGCAGGCGCTGCCCGTGCTCAACAGGGAGCTGTTTGACGAGGACGGCGGAATGACCCCGGAGGAGCTGGAAAACGCCCTGTTCATCAACAACATGGTCGTCAAGGCCCCCTATCAGGACTACCGGCTGGACAACTTTTCCATTTGGATCAACGGAAGTGAGCTGGAAACCAAATTTAAGGCATATACGAATCTTTCCAAAATTCAAACCTATGTCAGGGAGAACAAGAGGCTCAGGCAAGGGAAGGAACTCGCGAGGTTCTGCCTGGAGGCGGAGTTCGAATATATCAGGCGGATGATGCTTCAGGGCGCCGCCGTTTACCGCTACATCGCCGGGCTGGAGGCGGAGCACGGGAAGTTCCATCCCGTGAGGCCGGTCGACACGCTGCCCTACTGGCGTTACCGGGAGACGAAAAACCTCGCCGCCTGCGGTGCGGAAGAGGAACGGCGCAGGAAGGCCCTGTACGAGCGGAACGTGGACGAACTGGTCCGCCTCCGGCAGTCCTTCCGCTGGTATATTAAACACAGGGAGGGTGCACTGTTGAATATCGTTCTGAAGCTTCACCCCGGGAACCGGAGCCGCGCGCTGGAAAGGCTGAGGGAATGCGGCTACAAGACGGACCGGGAGCTGGTGGAGTTTCTGGAGAGGACCGGCGGCATGAGAAAGAGAGTTCAATTCCTGTACTCTCCCGGGATGCTCCGGGAACACAGAAAACTCGGGAAGGAGGATTAGCCGCCATGGCCGCGAATATTCTGCTGAGAATGCTGTTGTGCTGCGTCCTGTTACTGGTATCTGGCGTTTCCCGGGCCCGGGATGCCACCGCCGTGGAGAGTTTGCTGAGGGCGGATTATTCTTCAGTCATCATTGACGGCGTACGGAATCAACTCCGGAAACATCTTGATTCCGGTACTCTTTCACCGGAAAAAATCCGGCGGATAGTACATCATCCGGAATTGGAGCAACTGTGCCATATCGGACAATTTTTCCGTTATGCCAGCCAGGAAAAGGCGTTTTCAACAAGAGAGCTCCGGGACCGGACGTTTACCAGGTGGCTTGTCTCCCATCCGGAAGTTTTCCGGAAACTGGCCCATGCAGGGTATGCTCAGCAGAGCAGTCTGGCTATTCTTTACCGTCTGTGGAATAGCGCAGACAGGGACTTGTGCGGAGTTGACCTTAACATCGCCCTGGGGGCCTGTCTCATCGCCGATGTTTTCACGGCAGAGGAATGTATAGCCAGGTATGGATTTTACCATGATTCCCATCATCATGGCAGGTGTTATCCGCAGGCCGACAGCCTTGAACCGTGGGAGTGGGCCGTGGTTCTGAGAGGAAAAGAGAGTCTGGAAGATCTGGCATGGGCCCAGCAATTTATTGAAGGGAAAAATATCAAACCCGAGCAGGCAGGGGGTAAATTTACCGGATTTATTCCCTACCGTAAAAAGAATCACAGAGGAATCAGCATCCATGCCGGGGCCGCGTTTTACGATAACAAGCCCATCACTCTTCAGCTTTATACGGAATATGGAGGCGTGTGCGGAGCCGTTTCCAAGGGGGCCGCGGGTTTTTTAAGAGCCAAAGGCGTCCCGGCGTACCCCATCGGGCAGCCGGGGCATTGCGCTTTTATTTGGAAGCACCCCAAAGGGCAATGGCTGATCGGCAACAACATTGGAGGATGGAACTGGGCCAATGGTGGAAATAAACTGCCGTGGAAAGGCCCCGTGCAGATTATCTCCGCCCTCTGCGCTTTCTGGCAGGGTCCCCAGGCCCGTGAATCTTCCTTGATGTACGATTTATCTTTTTATTCCCGGAATCCGCAGCATGTGGAACTGCTGCTTCAGGAGGCGTGCCGGGCCAATCCTTACAATTATCCGGCCTGGGCGCGTTATTTGGGCATCAAGGCGGGAGGTGCGGGCGATAAGAAGAAGCTGGAGTACCTCATCCAGTTCAGCAAGGCGATGCCCCATGAACATAACCTGATTGATTACGTGGCGGGTCATGTTTTGAAGATTAACCCTGAAAAGGTGAATCCCTATGAATTGTACGCCTGCGGGGTCAGCCCGGACAGTACGCCCGAAGCAGAGGAACTTTTCATCCGGCAATTTTGGAAAAAGCTGATTGCCGACTGCCCTGAGGTTAAACTCCATGCTGTTTACAAGGAAGGGACTACCGGTAATTTCTTAAATTTATGGCTGGAAAAATCAAAAAATGTCAAATGGAATTCCAAAATGAAGAGCAAAACCAGCAAAGCTTTTCAACAGGCGTTGCTGGTTTTGACCGGCAAGGAAAAAACTTGCATTAAAATGATGAAAAGCTACCGCCGGTTTCTCATCATGTGGAATGATGAGAAATATATGATGCAGGCGCATGAATTTGTGCAGGACCATTTAAAAGGCATTACCAGCGACCAGGTGAAAAAGGAAATGGCCGGCATGGGTAGAAAAATGGGTATCCTTTTAAAGAATGATAAAATATTGAACATGTATGGTCAAAACCGGGAATCCGAATAGGGATTGACCATTGTTCAAAGGGACATTATCTGGGCCGGAGCGTACCTTCCGTGGTGCCGAGCTGTTCCGCGACATCCAGTTCCCGGATGAGCCGGGCCGCCGTGCAGGAGCCGTCCAGCAATTCCCGGTAGCGGGACACCAGAAGGCGTATTTTTTCCGGGGGATCATCCAGCAGTTCCAGACGGAAGCGGGAAAGACCCAGGCGGCGGAAGCCCCGGAGGAAGCCGGCTCCCGTCTGAGCGCGTCCGTTGAACAGCGTGTTCCGGCACCCGGCGTCCGCCAGCAGGGGATGAAGCTGGCCTACGCGGTCACGCAGCTGCACATGATGCCGTTCGCAGGGGCGTCCGCAATTCTTATAACTGGTGCCGTCCGACAGGAAGGTGCAGAACACGCAATGCTCCATGTGAAACATGGGCATATGCTGATGCAGAGTCAGTTCAAACCATTCCGGCGGCGCGGCGCGGAGCAGGTCCGCCACCTGTTCCGCGTTCAGGTCGTAAGAGAGGGTGAGATATTCCAGCCTCCCCCGTTCTTTCAGGATAGCCGCGCTATACGGATTGGCGACATTCAGGGAAAAATCCCCAATGCGGCGCAGGGGGGAATGGCGGAAGTATTGCGCCGCGCCCAGGTTGCGGATGAGGATGCCGTCCGGCTCCGCCCGTTCCATGAGCTTAAAGTAACCGGTTTCAGACGGCTTCTGGATGCGGGGCGTCGCCAGAAAGACGGGGATGCTGTCCGCGTGCTGCCGAACCGCTTTCACTCCCGCCGCATAGTCCCGGAGGTCTTCAAAGTCCAGATAAACGGCATCCGCCCCGGCATCCAGAACGGAAGGTATCTGTTCCGGTCTGCGGCACAGCACAGACAGGTGCGGAGGTGCGTCCGGAGCTGCCGCCCCCGCCGGAAGCGCGGAATGGGTGAAAGCCGCGGAAAGACGGGAGGGAACGGGGGCTTCCCTCTCCTGCCGGACCGTTTGAATTTGTTCCACGAGGGCGCGCCTTGCCTGGTTGAGGATGCTGAGCGGGAGCATCAACCCGTTCGGCAGCCGGCATTCGCAGGAAGCCAGGCGGAACCCCGTTCCTCCCAGTCTGCCAAGCTGCTGTTTCAGCGCTTCAGGAGTCAGCGGGCGTTTTTCCGCCGTTTGCAGGGGCTGTGCGGACTGCACGGAACACCCGTATTCCGGGCAGGAAACCGTCAGAGGCTCCCCGGCGGATCCGGTGCATGTCAAATGGAGGGGTACGGAGGCTTCCAGCAGGTGTTCCCTCATTTTTTTCAACTCCGCGTTCAGGGCCGGATCATCCGTTTTCCAGAGCTTCTGCCCCGGCCTGACCCTGCTCCAGTCAATGCGGGATGCTTTTCCATGAAAGAAAAGGCGGTTTCTCTGCACTTTCCAGATACGACCGCCCTGTTCTTCATTGCGGTCTTCCCCTGCATCAATGACGAAGCCGTCACCGGGCGCGAGCGGAATGCCTCCTTCCGGTCTGATATCCAGCCAGCCCTGACCGCTGTTCATGATGACGCCTGCGTAAGCGCCCCTCTTTTTACCGTAGCGGCCGTGGGTCAGACGCGGGTGGTCCGTTCCGTCCAGCCAGCCTGTGGAGAAGCCGCGTGAAAATACCATTTGCAGTGCGTAGCGGTCGCGTACGGTCACCATTTCATCCACAGGTATTCCAGCGCAGGCGGCGTCCAGGGCTTTTCTATAGGCCGCCGTCACCGCCGCAACGTATTCCGGGCTTTTCAGGCGACCCTCTATCTTATAGCTTTTTACGCCCATGCGGACCAGGTCCGGGATGCGGTCAATGGCGCACAGGTCCTGGGGGCTGAGCAGGTAGCGCCGTTCTCCCAGGGGAACGGCTGTGCCGTCTACAACCAGGGAATAGGGCAGGCGGCAGGCCTGCGCGCATTCCCCCCTGTTGGCGCTGCGCTGGCCCAGGCTTTCCGATGTAAGGCACTGGCCGGAGTAGGCCACGCAGAGCGCCCCGTGAACAAATACTTCCAGGGGTATGTCCGTATGCCGTACGCATTGCCCGATTTCCTTCAGGCTCAGTTCCCGGGCCAGGACGGCCTGCTTCAGGTCCAGGAATCCGGAGGCGAATTCCAGCCCGTCCGGAGAGGAAAGCGTCATCTGGGTGGAGGCGTGCAGGGGCAGCTGGGGCGCCCGCTGCCGCAGCAAAGAGAACAGCCCCATGTCCTGCACCAGCACGGCGTCCACCGGCAGGGTGCATAAATATTCCACAAATTCCAACGCCTGGGGGAGCTCCTTCTCTTTCAGCAAGGTGTTCACTGTCACGTGGACCCGCACGCCCCGGGCGTGGCAGAACCGCACAGCTTCCGCCAGCTGCTCCCGGGAGAAATTCTGGGCGTTGGCCCGGGCCCCAAAGGCTGGGCCGCCCAGGTACACCGCGTCCGCCCCGGCGTACACCGCCGCCCGCAGGGGCTCGGGACCGCCTGCGGGGGCCAATACTTCAAAATATTGTTCCTTCATTTCTTCTCAAAAAAGCTGACAAAGCCATCCTGTTCAAATTCCTCGTCGTGGCGCAGGGGGTTCTTCCGCCGGTGGTGGGCCTGGGGGTTGTCCCCGGCCTCGTCTTCCTCGGGCAAAGCAGGCTCCACAAGCTCGCTTTGCTCCGGCCCGGCCGCTCCCGTGGGGGCCTGGGCCCGGGCCTGGTCCAC
>OHUJ01000380.1_pt1 | contig 22539 bp, 17 predicted proteins | sample 1579241 | NCBI WGS metagenome assembly OHUJ01 (sample SAMEA3882547, study PRJEB24775) | human gut metagenome | biome: human-associated habitat; feature: intestine environment; material: feces | place: Netherlands | collected 2009/2010
AACAACAGAATTTTGCGAAATAATACACGTTACGCTTTCTGTCACCACTATGTGATAGAAAGAAATAAGCGATTAAAAATAGGGTATAAATATAGATGCGAATATCCATGAATAAATATTAGATATTAAGAATGTTCGCCCCGATTTGTTTAAATTTAGAGAGTTCTTCGTCTACTGAATGCCAATCTATGGGAGAACGCTCAAGTTTGAAGATATCCGATTCATGGTCAAGAATTCTATCGGTTAGTCCAATTCGTTCTAGTAAAGAATAGAAGCGATCGTTCATGTGAGATGCATCTGCAAGAACGGCAAATGGCACATGATTAAGAATGGCAACAATCATACCATGATACGAGTTGGTTATAAGATACTTACTACCTGTGATAGAACCAAGCCATTGCTCCATAGGCAGAGGGTTATTTAAGTCATCAATATAGACCACATTGTCGCATGGAAGCTCAAGGTGTTTGCGAAGTATATAAGCACAAATGTAATTTCTCTGTTTGTATCGCTCTATCTTGACATCTTTGAACAATGATCTTCCTCTTAAAATAGTAGGATCTGGAACAAGCTGTTTAATCCCATTGAAACCCATACTATCTAAAATATCGAGACCTGTTTGCTCTCGCACTCCAATCTTGTCAAAATTATTTATCCATTTTTTTGCATACGATAAAGCATCTTGCGGATAAGTATTGCAACCAAAACTAACTGCATAACCTATACGCTGAGCTTTCTCGAACGCTTCGAGATAGTATGCTGGTGTCGGTTTATTTTCACCATATAGAGTGAATGAAGCGTTCAATACCTGATCACTTCCGCTAATTACGACATCATAGTTCATTTGCGCTTTTGCCATTTGTGCTGCTGAATAGTATCTTTTAGTCATATTTAGATACTGTGAACGAAATAGCATTAGTTTAGATTCCTTTTTACGCGCAATCAAATCTTTTCTTAAGTCTTTCAATAGCCAAGGTCGGCGAACATATTTTGCCCAGAAATCAAAATGCCAAGGTTTGTAGTTTATAATTTCGACAACATGACCTTGATCACGAAGATATTCTTGCAATGCATAACATTGTAAAACAGCTCCGTAATTAGTTGCCCAATGAAAGGTGAGTATTCCTATTTTCATCGAATGATTCGTTTTATAATTCGACTAAATATGTTTTGCTTCTGTTTTTTCAGTGACAGGAGAGTATTAATTCCAGTTTTTGTATAATCATTCCAAAACTGCTCACGATCAACTGGTTCACTAGTACTTTTAAAAACACATGGGTTATAACAAATGGTTTTCGTGTAATCAACTCGTTCAATTTGTATATTTAGCTTCTCAATAAATGTGTTTCCCTTTAAAGTATTCACACAGAGAAAACTTGTCCCTTTATTATCATCCATTTGAGGAATAAAATGCTCAATACCCCAATAGTCAGCAAGGGTGATGTCGGCTCTACTCTTTCCAGACTTTGCAGGACAAGAGAAACATGATGGACGAAGAGTGAGGTTGCGATTGAATGCCATCATGTATTTATTTTCACTGGCCCGTTCAGTAAGAAGAATATTACCTGTCATATCATAAATTGTTATGGAATATCCTCTCCATCCTGTAGACTTATCTTTATGGGAAATATCACCTATATTTGTGAAATGCAGAGATTCAAGATACTCGTGCCAAATTTTGGGACTTGGAACTCCATGACATACAATTTCAATGGTCAGCAGATTATCATAGCCCTTACGCAAGAAGTGATTGAGGGCGGAAATCTGACAAGGTGTTCCGGAAAATAGGACCTTGCGGCCTTTTTTTAAAAAGGCTTCTGCTTGCCTGAAGGTTTCTCCGATCTTACTCTGAACGTATTTTGACCCTCGGATAGCAGCAAGGTCCTCTATTTTTTCAACATAAATATGAATCACCTGCCATTTTTCATCGAAGCTGGCTCCGAATACAACTCCACCATCGGCTATTATCTTCTCCGCAAAGGCTGTAAAGATGCCTCCGCTGCTACTCTGTCTGCGGATGTCCTCATCAGTATTCATTGCTGCATAGCACGTTAGAGGTTCATGAGTTTTACCCTGATTAAGACAAGGACATACTATCTCGCAAAGATGGCAGTCAATACACCTGCTTAAGTCCACTTTAGGATAAAGAAAACCTTCATCATCCTCACGCATAAAAATACATTGCTTTGGGCACCTCTGCACACAAGCGTTACAACCGCAACAGTTATGTTTGTCTATGATTCTTATCATCCTCTTACCATTTTCACTTTATTAAGGATAAAAGTGCGTTCATGCTTGTTCAAGCCCAATAGAAATGATATTATAGCTGTTACAGTAATTATAATCGCAATATTCATGAAGGTAAATAATAGTCCTTCAGGCATAAGATGTTTAACAAATACAGCAAAGAGTGCAGATGGTAATAGTACTAGCACACACGGGATGATCACATTCGCAATATATTCCCGTATAGATAATTTAATTAGCCCCCTTACGATGAGTAATCGTGCTGTATATGCAATCAATCCAACTACAATATGCACATAGAAAACTGAATATGGATTACCGCCTAACTTTAAGACGATATAGGCTATTGGAACGATAGAAATAAGAATTCCTCCTATCATCGACTGATAAATCTTCACTTTACCAGTAGCTGCAGCTGCAGTCATAAACGGATTGGAAACAGAATCAATCATGCAAATGACAAGCATGAGGCATACAAATATATTGGTGTATACCGGGACCTCTTTAAGCCATATTCCCAAAACAGTATCTATTTCCACTGCCAATGGCAACATGATACAGAGTAGTAGCATAAATGTGAATTTCGCAGAACGAAATACAAGCAAGTGCATTGCATTTATCTCACCAGATGCGTATGTCTTCATAATCTGCGGATTCATCGCCATTTGAAAATTGGTAGCAAACATATGAACAGCCGATTGAACCTGTACCGCCAGTCCACGAGCAGCATTGACGGTTGGGCCAAAAAAGAGATTCAATAACACATTGATCCCCTGCCCCATTAGCGTTCCAGCCATCCCTCCCCAAAGGTTCCAGCCTGTAAAGGCAAAGATATGTTTAATGAGAGTTTTATCGAATATCTTTTTCATAGAAGCCTCGATGAAGTTGCGTTTGCAATAAATACGATAAACCATTATCACAGAAACCTTAACCAATAGCAATGCAACTGCATAAAGCGCAAGGCGGTCGAAGTTACCAATGCGGATAAGAAAGACTATTCCTAAATTAGCAAAAGCTTCATAAATTGAAATATAAGCAAATGCAGACATCTTTTCATGGGCTACAATATCCGCATTATATGGGTAGCTCATAATCTGAATGATAGAAGTGACGATGGAACATTGATACACAACCATTGCTGCCGTAATTCGTTCTTCCGGAATGACCATCTTCTCCATGACAAACCAGAGACCTACTGTTTCCGCTATCACAAAGACAAGTGCAGCTATCATTCCGTGGGTGATGACACAAGTAGAGAATACTCTTTTGAGAGATTCTTCATTGCCTCTGCCCAACTCAACAGTAATGAATCGCTGTGTACTACTACACATGGCTCCATTTAAGAATGCAAGCATTCCAATGAATCCACCAACGACATTATAGATACCATAATCCTCTATACCTAAAGTAGAGAGAACCACTCGGCTGGTATAGAGTGATACCGCCATTAGCAGAATCATTCTAAAATAAAGTAAAATAGTATTCTTCGCTATTCTCGCATTATTACTTGCTGATGAATCTGACATTTATTGGAATACTTTTTAATATCATGGAGTTTATATCACGGAATAAACATAGTAAATCGAGACAACTAAAGTGTAGAACTTTGAACATGTATTCTACTGAACTCCTCGTATTCAAATGCGCTCAAAAACCACTGGGTTATTGAGTATAACCAGATAAGTTTTATATATTACAAATATCTTTGATTATTTCGATTACGGCTTATATTAACTGTTAATTTGTAGCGTGCGGATGTATCGAACATCAACACGTTGGTGTTCACCTGTGCGCACGCTTGTATTTGCAGCCACTTTAACAATAACAACGACTGATGAATCATATTTCTTTTCTCCACACCATCTTGTTCACCACGCCAACGTAGCTCTGAATGATCTTTACAACCTTTGTGGAGACATTTTCGTCCGTATAGTCAGGGACCGGTGTGCCATAGTCGCCATTTTTAACAAGTTCTACTGCTGTATCGACGGACTGGAGAAGACCTTTGGTGTCGATGCCGGAAAGGATGAAGCCTGCCTTGTCAAGAGACTCGGGACGCTCGGTCGAAGTACGGATGCAGACTGCCGGGAAAGGATGACCCACGCTCGTAAAGAAAGAACTTTCTTCCGGAAGGGTGCCCGAATCGGAAACGACTGCAAATGCATTCATCTGAAGGCAGTTGTAATCGTGGAATCCGAGAGGCTGCTGAACCTGTACCCGCGGATCGAGCTTGAAACCTGTAGCCTCAAGGCGATGACGGCTACGAGGGTGGCAGCTGTAGAGAATCGGCATGTCATACTTTTCTGCCATTGCATTTATCGCGTTGAAAAGGCTGAGGAAGTTCTTTTCCGTATCGATGTTCTCTTCTCGATGGGCGCTCAACAGAATGTAATGACCTTTCTGAAGTCCGAGCCTTTTGTGTACATCGGATGCTTCGATTTCAGCAAGGTTCTGATGGAGTACTTCAGCCATGGGAGACCCGGTGACGTATGTGCGTTCACGGGGAAGTCCGCATTCCGCAAGATATCGTCTTGCATGCTCGGAATAGGCGAGATTGACGTCCGAAATGATATCCACAATTCTACGGTTCGTCTCCTCGGGCAGGCATTCGTCTTTGCAACGGTTGCCGGCCTCCATATGGAAGATCGGAATATGAAGACGTTTTGCACCTATGACGCTGAGACAGCTGTTGGTATCGCCAAGAACAAGAACTGCATCGGGTTTTAACGCCGCAAAAAGCTTGTAACTACAGTTGATGATGTTTCCACAGGTAGCACCAAGATCATCTCCTACGGCATCCATATAGACTTCCGGTTCGGCAAGTTTCAAGTCACGGAAAAATATGCCGTTGAGGTTGTAGTCATAGTTCTGCCCTGTATGAGCCAGAATCACATCAAAATATCTACGGCATTTGGTGATGACAGCAGCAAGCCGGATGATTTCCGGACGGGTACCAACAATGATGCAAAGTTTGATTTTGCCGTTATTCTGCCAGTGAATGTCACTATAGTCGAATTTTGGAGTTTTGATTTCCATATCAAATTACTTTACTACTGGATCAAAAAATGTGTCCGGACGCTCCGGGTTGAAGATTTCGTTACAATACATGACTGTTACGAGGTCCTGGGTGTCAGACAGGTTTATGATATTGTGCGTATATCCAGGCAACATGATCACGCTCTGAATTTTGTCACCGGATACTTCGAATTCCATGACTTCGTCAGTACCCTCTTTCCGCTGCTGGATCAGGCCGTGGCCGGAAACGACGATAAACTGCTCCCATTTGGTATGATGCCAATGCTGGCCTTTGGTGATACCAGGCTTGCTGATATTGATACTGACCTGTCCGCAGTTAAGGGTATGAACCAACTCGGTGAAGGAACCGCGGTCATCGCAATTCATCTTCAGATCAAAAATTGCCTTGTCCTTGGGAAGATAGCTCAAATAGGTGCTGTAAAGTCTCTTGGCGAAGCTGTCGGCAGGAATCTCGGGGATCATCAGCGTCTTCGGCATGTCGCGGAACTGGTGCAGAAGCTCAATAATCTCACCCAACGTAGCCTTATGTGTGACGGGGCAGTAGCAGTAACGGCCTTCCGCTGAAGGTAATACGGTCAGCCCTTCAAACTCGCAATGGTGTTCCTGGCCTTTCAGTGCGGCGATCATCTCTTCAACAAGGTCGTCGATATAAAGGACCTCAAGTTCCACTTTCGGGTCATTGACCGTGATAGGCAGGTCGTTGGCAATGTTGTTGCAGAACGTTGCGATGGCGCTGTTATAGTTAGGACGGCACCATTTGCCATAGAGATTGGGGAACCTATACACAAGAACTTTTACTCCATTTTCCTCACCATACCGAAGGAAGAGGTCTTCACCGGCTTTCTTGCTGCGTCCATATTCGCTGTTGCCAAAACGACCGGTAAGGGATGCCTGCGCAGAACTTGAGAGCATTACAGGAGCCTTGTTTCCATGCTTTTTCAGAGTGTCAAGAAGCGTTGATGCAAAGCCGAAATTGCCGGTCATGAACTCTTCCGGATTCTGAGGACGGTTCACGCCGGCGAGGTTGAACACGAAATCGCACGCTGCGCACCAGGTATCAAGTTGCGCTGGAGTGCTGTCAAGGTCATACTCGAAGACTTCGTCAATTTGAAGGTCTCCGTAGCATTTGGCCTTACCTGTTTTTATATTATTGAGTTGGGCGCAAAGGTTTCGACCTACGAAACCCTTTGCGCCGGTTACCAGAATCTTCATCTGTTATTCGCTTCTATAGTCGCGAGACTTTGCTTTGGGCTGCAAACCAAGGTCCTCACGGATGAAATTGAGTTTGAGGAGAAGTTCCTTCATGCCCTCGACATCAAGTCTCCTGGTATTATGACTGTGATAGTCTTCCATTCGGCTGATGGCATCATCTCCTTCGGTGAAGAACTTGTCGTAGTTAAGGTCACGAGCATCGCAAGGAATACGGAAGTAGTTTCCGCAATCTTCCGAGCGGAGCATCTCTTCACGCGTAACGAGCGTTTCATAGAGTTTCTCACCGTGGCGCGTGCCTATGATTTTCACCTCTGTCTCTCCGTATTTGGGATCTACCTTGGCATATACCTGCTTGAGAGCCTCTGCAAGCACGTCAAGGGTTGCGGCAGGAGCCTTCTGAACAAAGAGGTCGCCATTGTGACCATGCTCAAAGGCAAACATCACAAGGTCAACAGCATCATCGAGGGTCATCATATAACGGGTCATGTTGGGGTCAGTGATGGTGATCGGCTTGCCTTCCATCATCTGCTCTACCCAAAGGGGAATAACCGAACCACGACTTGCCATAACGTTGCCATAACGTGTGCAGCAAATGGTTGTCTTTGCATTCGGCCCGAGTGCGCGTCCCTGAGCAATGGCGACTTTTTCCATCATGGCCTTGGAAATACCCATCGCATTGATAGGATAGGCGGCTTTGTCGGTTGAAAGGACAACTACATTCTTAACCCCATGAGCAATGGCCGAGAGAAGTACATTATTGGTGCCTTCTACATTCGTGCGCACAGCCTCCATAGGATAGAATTCACAAGATGGCACTTGTTTAAGTGCAGCAGCGGAAAAGACGTAATCCACCCCATCCATTGCGAAGTCCACGGCTTCACGGTTACGAACGTTACCAATGTAGAATTTGACCTTATGTGCGACATCAGGACGATTCGCCTGAAGGAAGTGACGCATATCATCCTGTTTCTTCTCGTCTCGCGAGAATATGCGGATTTCCTTAATATCCGAATCGAGGAAACGACGCAGGACAGCGTTACCGAAACTTCCTGTGCCGCCTGTTATTAGCAAGACTTTGTCTTTGAAAATACTCATAATTTTAGATTTATTTAAGTTATATTATTTACTAGAAAAAAAGAGTTATGTCGGTATCTATTTCCTGTGTGACTTAAAATCGTAATCGGCTGTCTAAGGAGGGAGGGGTCAATCTCTTCTGAAAATATCCCGTGTATAAACCTTGTCGGCCACATCGTCAAGACACGAATTGTAACGGTTGGCGATAATGGCTGCACTCTCCCGCTTGAATTTCGTAAGGTCGTTCACCACCTGACTGCCGAAGAAGGTTGTCCCGTCCTCGAGCGTCGGTTCGTAGATGATCACCGTAGCACCTTTGGCCTTGATGCGCTTCATGACACCCTGAATCGAACTCTGGCGGAAATTGTCCGAGTTTGACTTCATCGTCAAGCGATAGACACCAATCGTAATGGATTTTTCTTTTGCAGCATCATATTGACCGTCCCTATAACTATAGTAACCGGCCTTACGAAGCACCTGGTCGGCGATGAAATCCTTACGGGTGCGGTTGCTCTCGACGATGGCCGTCATCATGTTCTGCGGCACATCCTGATAGTTGGCCAGCAGCTGCTTCGTATCCTTCGGCAGGCAATACCCTCCGTAACCGAACGACGGGTTGTTGTAGTGTGTGCCGATGCGGGGATCGAGTCCCACACCCTGAATGATCGCCTTTGCATCCAGTCCCTTGACCTCCGCATAGGTGTCCAGCTCGTTGAAATAGCTCACGCGCAGAGCCAGGTAGGTATTCGCAAACAGCTTGACCGCCTCGGCCTCCTTCATGCCCATGAAGAGCACGGGAATGTCCTCCTTGATGGCTCCCTCCTTCAGCAGATCGGCAAACCGGTGCGCGGCCTGCTCCAGAAACGGAATGTCGGCAATGGCTCGGATGGCTTCGTTCTCCTCGCGGAACTGCTCGTTGTCGATGATCTTCGGATAGCCGACAATGATGCGGCTCGGATAGAGGTTATCGTACAGTGCCTTGCTCTCGCGCAGGAACTCCGGGGCGAACAGCAGATTGAGCCGTTTGAGCCCCTGATGATAATACTTTATGTAAAGCGAACGGCAATACCCGACGGGAATCGTCGACTTGATGACCATCACGGCTTCGGGATTGACCGACAGCACCAGATCGATCACCTCCTCCACATGGCTCGTATCGAAATAGTTCTTGACGGGATCATAGTTCGTCGGCGCGGCAATGACCACGAACTCCGCATCGCGATAGGCGGCCGCCCCGTCGAGCGTGGCCTTCAGATGCAGCGGTTTTCCCGCCAGATATTTCTCGATGTATTCGTCCTGAATGGGCGACTGGCGGCGGTTTATCAAATCGACCTTCTCGGGAATGACATCCACGGCCACGACCTCATGATGTTGGGCCAGGAGCGTGGCGATGGACAGGCCCACATAGCCGGTTCCGGCAACTGCTATTTGCATTTTATTATTTTTCTGCAGCCTCGATCTCCTTGTCGTACACCTCGAACCGCGAGTTCCTGGACTTGAACTCCGGGACGGTCCGCTTCATCAGACGGACCATGTCCGGAATCTCGACGGCACGCGACAGCGACTCGAGTTCGTCGGCAGCCTGACGCGCCTCCTCGTAATCGTATTCGCGGACCTTTGCGATGCGAATCCGGTCATGCGACGTCGGCAGCGTGTTCTCCGTATTCGAAAGCACCTCCTCGTAGAGTTTCTCGCCCGGACGCAGGCCCGTATATTCGATCTTGATATCCTTGTCCACCTCGAGACCCGCCAACTCGATCATGCGCTTGGCCAGATGAGCGATCTTCACCGACTTGCCCATGTCGAAGACGAAAATCTGCGTTCCGGTAGCCATCGTCGCGGCCTCCATCACCAGACGGCACGCCTCCGGGATTGTCATGAAGAAACGCGTAATGTCGGGATGCGTCACCGTCACCGGACCGCCGTTGGCGATCTGCTCGCGGAAACGCGGAATGACCGAACCGTTCGAGCCCAGCACGTTGCCGAAACGCGTTGTCACGAACTTCGTCCGTCCCTTCATCTTGCCCGCCTCGATGGCCAGTCCGAGCGACTGGACATAGATCTCGGCCAGCCGCTTCGTGCAGCCCATGATATTGGTCGGATTGACGGCCTTGTCGGTCGAGATCATGACCATCTTCTCGACGTCGTACTCAATGCACTTGTCCGCCACGTTGCGCGAGCCGGCCACGTTGGCCAGCACCGCTTCGCACGGATTCTCCTCCATCAGCGGCACGTGCTTGTAGGCCGCGGCGTGGAAGACCACCTGCGGACGGTAGGTCCGGAAGGCATAATCGAGGCGCGGGATCATCCGCACGTCGCCGATCACGGGAACAAAATTCAGTTCCGGATAGCGCTCCTCCAACTCCAGACGGATATTGTGCATCGGCGTCTCGGAGTTGTCGAACAGGATCAGCTGCTTCACTCCGAAGGTCGCCAGCTGGCGGCACAGTTCCGAGCCGATCGAACCGGCGGCTCCAGTCACCATGATCGTCTTGCCGCGGAAATTCGCGATGATCTCGTTCATCGAGATCTTGATCTCCTCACGGCCGAGCAGGTCCTCGATCTTGATCTCGCGGATCGGCTGTTTCATCAGCTTGCCGTCGATCACCTCGTCGATGGGCGGAGCGATGAGCACCTTGAGACCGTCCTCCGTGGAATGGCGGATCAGTCGCTCCTGCTCGTGCTGCGCCTCATCGTTCGTCGCGAAGAGCACGGCGTCGATGTCGTAGCGATCCTGAAGGTATTTGACGTTGTCGTTCGTCTCGAAATAGTAGACCGGATAGTCGGCGAGAATATGGTTCTTGAGCCGCTTGCCGTAGGTCAGGAAACCCACAATCCGGTAGTGGGGCGAGTTCTGGAGCCGTCCGACCAGCGCCACCGACTTGTCTCCCGTGCCGTAGACCAGCACCCGCTTGCAGTTCTCGCGCCGGATCGACTTGTACTTGATCAGATCATAGAGCACGATCATCATCAGCCGCATCGACAGCAGCAGGAAGAGCGTGAGCAGGATGTCGATCATGAATCCCAGCGACGCAGCCGTTAGCCCGGTCTGCGCATCGTGCGGCAGCACCCAAAACACATAGGCGAACAGCAGCGCATCCTTCAGCGCCACGGCGGCGACCAGTTTCCACATCTCGCGCAGCGTCGTGTGACGGATAATCGTCCGCTGCGTTCCGAACAGATAGAACGACAGCACGCTGAAGATCAACGAGCCCAACAGCAGCAGCAATCCGTAACGCACGGAGAACACGCTGCTCACGACAAGACTCCTGACCAGCAGATAGGCCAGCAGGGTCGATCCGACCGAAACGGCCGAGTCGATCAGGAGAACCAGCTTCGAGCTCAGATAACGGTCCAGATGAAATTTTTGGATAAGTCGATACATAAAAACACAATTAGATATACCAATCTGAATGACATTTCAAAAACAGGGATGGCCGTTCCGTCGTCGCTGCGATGCAGAATGCGGCCTGTTTTTCCGCCGCCCATCCGGTGGGACGGATCGGACAACGATGAAGGGTCGGGCAAGACGGCATGAAGACAAAGCGCGGAAAGCGGCTATCCGATCCGCTCGATCATCCGGGGCGGCAGGTAGGTCGTGGCCACGGCCATGACATCCTCGATCTCCACGACCAGCCGCTTGTGACCCTTTACCCGGAGCAGCCGTCCCTGTGCCCCCCGGAAGGGGCCGGCGATGACACGGATCCGATCCCCGACCTTGTAGTTCACCTCGTCGGTCCCCAGAAAGAGCAGCTGCTCGTCGTAGCTCCCCGCCACGGCGATGAAGCTGCGCATCTGCTCCTCGGGAATCAGGATCGGCTCATGCGTTTCGCGGTTCATGAAGAGCCGGATGGCCCATTTGGACTCCAGCTCCTTCTTGACGCGATCAAGCAGCGAGCGGCAGGTCCGGGTGAAAACGATGTTGCGGACGACCGGTTCGAGCACCTGCCTCACCGCTCCGCCGCGCTTCACATCCACGTAGTGCATCGGGATGAACACCTCGGCGCCCTGCGCCTCGAGGTACCGCCCGACATTGAGGTCGTTGCGATACATCGTCCTTACGGCAAACCAGCCTGTCAGATCGTTGTCCATCTTTGATAATCAACTTGTTGCATCCCATTCAATCCGTTCACGACAGCGCGTATTTCAGGGATACCACCGGCAATTGCGCCAGTGATCAATCAAGTTTCCGCCGCTCCGCACGACACGCAAGACATCCGCACTCCGGCCTTCGAGCCGATTCTTTACACAAGAATCCGCCCATGAAACCCAGACGCAAATGTAGGAAGAAAGTCTTATTTATGCAACTTTTTGAACGGCAATTTCGTTCACCGACAAGCCGAATCGGCGGAAATCGGCCTTGGAAGCCCTTAAAACCGCAATTACACACTTGTATCCAACTTTTTCAACCCGAAGTACCGGACAAAACGACGCATTTCCATAAAAAAAAGTTCCCCTGTCACGCTTTTTGCGAAAAAAAGGCTACCTTTGATCGAATTTGAACCGACAAACCCGCAATCGCGATGAAAGGAATCGTTCTGGCCGGAGGCACGGGCACGCGCCTCTACCCGATCACCAAGGGGGTGAGCAAGCAGCTGCTGCCCATCTACGACAAGCCGATGGTCTACTACCCCATCTCGGTGCTGATGCTTGCGGGCATCCGCGACATCCTCGTCATCTCGACACCCGAGGACCTGCCGGCCTTCCGGCGCCTGCTGGGCGACGGCTCGGACTTCGGCGTGCGCTTCGCCTATGCCGAGCAGCCCTCGCCCGACGGACTGGCGCAGGCCTTCCTGATCGGGCGCGAGTTCCTCGCGGGCGATTCGGTGTGCCTGGTGCTGGGCGACAACATCTTCCACGGCTCGGGCCTCACGGGCATGCTGCGCGAGGCCGTGCGCCGCACGGAGCAGGAGCGGTGCGCCACGATCTTCGGCTACCGGGTCGACGACCCGCGCCGCTACGGCGTGGCGGAGTTCGACGCCGCGGGCCGCTGCCTCTCGATCGAGGAAAAGCCCGCCGAGCCGAAATCCGACTACGCCGTTGTGGGGCTCTACTTCTACCCTGCGGAGGTGGTGGAGATCGCCTCGCGGATCCGCCCCTCGGCACGCGGCGAGCTGGAGATCACGAGCGTCAACCAGGAGTTTCTGAAGGCCGGGCGGCTGCACGTGGAGCCCATGCCGCGGGGCTTCGCGTGGCTCGATACGGGCACCCACGAATCGCTGGCCGAGGCCTCGATCTTCGTGGAGGTGATCGAGAAGCGGCAGGGGCTGAAGATCGCCTGTCTGGAGGACATCGCCTACCGCGAGGGGTGGATCACGGCCGAACGGCTGCGCGAGATTGCCGAGCCGATGCGCAAGAACCAATACGGACAATACCTGCTCAAAATACTGGAGGAGACGACACGATGAAGGTGCTGCATACCGACATAGAGGGGGTCGTGCTGATCGAACCGGAGGTGTTCGGCGATGCGCGCGGCTACTTTTTCGAGAGTTATTCGCAACGGGAATTCGACGCCAGGGTGCGCCCCGTGCGCTTCGTGCAGGACAACGAGTCGCTGTCGCGCCGCGGCGTCGTCCGCGGGCTCCACTTCCAGCGGGGGCGCGACGCGCAGTCGAAGCTCGTGCGCGTGGTGCGGGGATGCGTGCTCGACGTCGCCGTCGACATCCGGCGCGGGTCACCCACCTTCGGACGCCACGTCGCCGCAGAGCTCTCCGACACGAACCGCCGCCAGCTGTTCATTCCGCGCGGCTTCGCCCACGGCTTTGCCGTGTTGAGCGACGAGGCACTCTTTCAGTACAAATGCGACAACCCTTACGCTCCGCAGGCCGAAGGAGCCATCGCGTGGGACGATCCCGCGCTCGGCATCGACTGGCAACTGGCGCCCGGCGAGGTGATCCTCTCGGAGAAGGATCGCCTCCACCCGACCCTGCACGAGGCCGCGGAGCTGTTCGACTACAACATCGACTACTATGCTTGAAATACTGGTTACGGGCGCCGACGGCCAACTGGGCCGCTCGCTGCGCCGCCTCGGGGCCGCCGGGGCCAACCGCTACACCTTCACCGACGTCGCCGAGCTGGACATCACCGATGCAGACGCCGTCCGGCGGCAGTTCGGGGAGCACCGCTACGATGTGGTCATCAACTGCGCGGCCTACACCAACGTCGAGCGGGCCGAAGCCGAGGAGGAGGCTGCCGACCGGCTGAACCGCCTGGCGGTGCGCCATCTGGCGCAGGCCGCCGCCGCGGCCGGCGCGACACTGATCCACATCTCGACCGACTACGTCTTCGACGGACACGCCTCGACCCCCTATACGGAAGAGGCTGCGACGGGGCCGCTGAACGCCTACGGCCGCACGAAGCTCGCCGGCGAGGAGGAGATCGCCGCCGCGGGCTGCCGCGCCCTCATCTTCCGCACGGCGTGGCTCTACTCGGAGTTCGGCGGCAACTTCCTGAAGACCATGCTGCGGCTCACGGCCGAGAAGGAGCACATCAACGTCGTCGCGGACCAGATCGGCACGCCGACCTACGCCGGGGACCTCGCCCTGGCGCTCTTCTCGATCATCGAGGGGGGCTACTACGCCGGCCGCGAGGGCATCTACCACTTCACCGACGAGGGGGCCTGCTCGTGGTACGACTTTGCCGTCGAGATCGCCCGCGCCGCGGGTCACGACACGTGCCGCATCGAACCCTGCCGCACGGCCGACTACCCCACGCGGGCGCTGCGCCCGGCCTACTCGCTGCTCGACAAGAGCAAGGTGCGCCGCACGTTCGGCCTCGAGATTCCCCACTGGCGGGAGTCGATGCTCTACTGCCTGATGCGTCTGAAGAAAAACAACGGATAAGATGAAACGCCATGTCCTGATTACCGGCGGCGCCGGCTTCATCGGCTCGCACGTCGTGCGACGCTTCGTTACGCGCTACCCCGACTACCGGATCGTCAACTTCGACCTGCTGACCTATGCCGGGAACCTCGCCAACCTGAGCGACGTCGAGCAGGCCCCGAACTACACCTTCGTGCGGGGCGACATCTGCGATGCGGAGGCCGTCGGGGAGGTATTCCGCCGCTACGCGATCGACGGGGTGATTCACCTTGCGGCCGAAAGCCACGTCGACCGCTCGATCCGCGACCCCTTCACCTTCGCCCGGACCAACGTCCTCGGCACGCTGACGCTGCTGCACACGGCCCGCGAGGCGTGGCAAGGCGCCTGGGCGGGCAAACGCTTCTACCACATCTCGACCGATGAAGTCTACGGCGCCCTCGGCTTCGGCGACAAGCCTTTCAACGAGGGAACGCGCTACGACCCCCACAGTCCCTATTCGGCCTCGAAGGCGTCGTCCGACCACTTCGTGCGGGCGTTCCACGACACCTACGGCCTGCCGACCGTCGTGACGAACTGCTCAAACAACTACGGTCCCTATCAGTTTCCCGAGAAGCTCATCCCGCTGCTGGTGAACAACATCCGGCTCGAACGGCCGCTTCCCGTCTACGGCCGCGGCGAGAACGTCCGCGACTGGCTCCACGTCGAGGACCACGCGCGGGCCATCGACCTCATCTTCCACGAGGGACAGAGCGGCGAGACCTACAACATCGGCGGCGGCAACGAGTGGCGCAACATCGACCTCGTGCGGCTGATCGTCCGCACGACGGACCGTCTGCTGGGACGACCCGAGGGGGCTGCCGAGCGGCTGATCACCTACGTCACCGACCGCGCGGGCCACGACCTGCGCTACGCGATCGACTCCTCGAAGCTGCGCCGCGAGCTGGGCTGGGAACCCGCGTTCCGCTTCGAGGAGGGGATTGAACAGACCGTGCGCTGGTATCTTGAAAACCGGGAGTGGATGGATCGCATCACCTCCGGCGAGTACGAACACTACTACGAACAGATGTATGGCAACCGATAAGAGCCGCCGGAGTATCCCACCCGCCATCCGCGAACTCTTCTTCGCGCTGTTGCGCGCCGGGCTGCATCCCGACCGGGCAGCCGAAGCGATCACGGTCCCGGCGGGCAATCCGTGGCCGGCGCTCTGCCGCCTGGCCGCCGCACAGGGCGTCTCGGCCATCGTCCGCGACGGGCTGGAGACGCTGCACGCGCAGGGGCTCCTCGCCGACGAGGCGATGCCGCCGCGCACGATCCGCCTGCAATGGGCCCTCAACGTCGAGCGCATCGAACAGCTCTACGCCCGGCAGCGGCGCGTCATCGGCCGCCTGGCAGCCTTCATGCACGGGCACGGCATTCCGATGATGCTTCTCAAGGGGTACGGATTGAGCCTCTCCTACCCGCGGCCCGAACACCGGCCGTGCGGCGACATCGACGTCTGGTTCTACGGCCGCCAGCAGGAGGCCGACGAGCTGCTGCGCCGCGAGCGACAGGTGCAGATCGACGAGGATGTCCACCATCACACGACCTTCACCCTCGACGGCATTCTGATCGAAAACCATTTCGACTTCCTGAACATCCACGCCCACCTTTCGAACCGCCCCATCGAAGAGCAGCTGCAGCGCTGCGCCCGCGAGGAGCCGTCCGAACAGGTCGAGGTCGACGGCGCCCCCGTGCAGCTGCCCCCGGCCAACTTCAACGCCCTCTTCCTGCTGCGGCACGCTGCCTCGCACTTCGCCGCCATGGAGATCGGCATGCGGCACGTCGCCGACTGGGCGATGTTCATCGAACACAGCCACAACGGGATCGACTGGGAGGCATTGTACGTCCTGGCCCGGCGCATGAACATGCACCGCTTCCTGAACTGTCTGAATGCCATTGCGATCGACCGTCTGGGAGTGGACGCCGGGATGATTCCCGCCTTCGACCGGGACCCGGCACTCGAGGAGCGGGTGCTCGCCGACATTCTGCAGCCGGAGTTTTCGGAGACGCCGCCCGTCGGAGGGCTGCTGCGCACCGTCTGGTTCCGCACGCGCCGCTGGTGGTGCAACCGTTGGAAGCACCGCATCGTCTACAACGAGGGGCTGCTCTGGACCTTCCTCGTGCAGGTGCGCAGCCACCTGATGAAGCCCAAATCACTCACCCACTGACGCACGCCGCCCGGAGGGGGGGGGCCGATGCCTGCCGCACACCCGCCGCCGCACGTCATCCGAAGTACGCATCACCGCATGCCGACCGTCTTACGGAATCGAATGGCCAATGGCTGCGCCGAGCCACGCCGGGCCATTCACACCCGGCCGGCCCGGCCCATCACGCCTTGCGGCTGATGTCGGCCAGCGAGCCATGCACGTAGGCAATCAGCTCCGAGGGTGCGACCTTGAGCTGCAGACCGCGCACACCGGCACTCACGTAGATGAAGGGATAGTCGGCCGCCGTCGCATGGAACCACGTCGGAAAGGCCTTTTTCATCCCCACGGGCGAGCAGCCGCCCCGGATATAGCCCGTCACGGGCAGCAGCTCCTTCATCGGGATCAGGTCGACCTTCTTGTTGCCCGAGACACGGGCCGCGGCCTTCAGATCGACCTCGTGGTCTCCGGGCACGACACAGACGAAATAGCCCGTCCGGTCGCCCTTGAGCACCAGCGTCTTGAAAACACGCTCGATCGGCTCCCCGAGCTGTGCGGCCACATGCGCGGCCGCGAGGTCCGATTCATCCACCTCATACGGTACGAGTTCGTATGCGATCTTCGCGCGGTCGAGCAGCCGCGCGGCATTCGTCTTTTCCACCTTTGCGTGTGCCATGCGGCAAAGGTACGATTTTTTCCCTCCCGCTGTACCCATTTTTTTCGCTCCGGGCGTCGACAAAAAAAGCAGTGCGAAGAGCTGCAACCGGCTCTCCGCACCGCATCCGTTTCCGCCTCCACAGCGGAACCTACCGCCCGGTCACGCGCAGGTAGCGGGCCAGCGACGTGCGGTAGGCCGCACAGGCCGACGTGAAGTTGTCGCGGCTCTGCGTGTAGAGCGTCTCGGCGTCGAGCAGGTCGGTCAGCGGGGCCGTACCCGCCTCGTAGAAGCTGCGGTTTTCACGCAGGTTCTCCGTCGCGGAATCGACCGAACGGCGGGCCAGCTGGATCTGGGCATAGGCCTCCTGCACCTCGCTCCACGTCTTCTCGATCTCGACCGAGAGCATCTCGCGCGCCTGCAGGCGGTCGTTCTCGGCCTGCTGCTCGCGGATGCGGGCCTTCTTCAGGGCGTGCGAGCCGCCCCACCAGTCGGAGATCGGCACCGAAACCTGGGCAAAAACCAGCCCGTCGTCAACGTCCTTGTCCGTCATGTTATAGTAGAGATACCCGGCCCCCACTCCCACGGTCGGCAGGTGCTTGCCGCGCTCGATGCGCTTCTGATACCTCTGCGCCTCAACGTTCTTCTCGGCCAGCTGGTACTCGGCCCGCCGGTCGAGCGCCTCCTCCACGCTGACATAATAGACGCCGGGCGCCTCGGGCTCGGCGAAATTCTCCGCCGCAATGTCGAAACCCTGCCAATCGACCCCGATGTGGTGGGCAAGCAGCAGCCGGGCTACCTTCAGGCCGTTCTCGACCTTCAGCCGGTTGGAGGCGACCTCCTGCTGCCGCAGTTCGACACGCAGCAGGTCGTTCGTCGTGACAAGCCCCGCGTCGACCGAAAGGGCGACCTGACGGTGTATTTCGTCGAGCTGCCGCTCGACGGCTTCGATGGTCCGGAGCTTCTCCTTGAGCGAGACGATCTGCCAGAAATAGGTATCCGTCTGCTCGCGGACCTCCGCCTCGGTCTTCCGCACCTGAAGCGCCCCGACCTCCTCGCCCACGCGGGCGAGCTTGTTGCCGTTGACGATCTTCAGACCTGCAAAGAGGGGCTGCACAGCCGTAACGCCGCCGAACACGCCGCGCTTGACCAGCGACAGGGGCATCTCCATCGTCCCCATCTGCGGGATCGTCAGCCCGAAATCAGCCTGCACCAGCCCGTGCTGGGCCTGAAAGGCTCCGCCCGAGGCGGAGATCTGCGGAAAGTAGTTCGTGAAGGCCTGGCGGCGGTCCTGACGCGCCGCCTCGAAATCGAAGCGGCTGTCGCGCAGCGTGCGGTTGTGTTCGACGGCCGACGCGCGGCACTGCTCGAGCGTCAGGGGCTGGGCCCCGGCCGGGCATGCGCAGAGCATCCCGGCAACAAGAAACAACTGGATGAGGGTCTTTTCCATCACTTGTAGATTTTTGAATAGAGAACCGGGAGGATCGTCACCACCAGGATCAGCGATCCGATGCCGCCGGCAAAGATCGTCACACCGACCGGCGCCCAGAAGGTGCTGCCTCCCAGCATCATCGGCACGACACCCACGGCCGTCGTGGCCGTTGTCAGGAAGATCGGCACCATGCGCCGCCGTCCGGCGTCGTAGGCGGCCAGCCGTGCCGACCAGTGGCACGTCTTGCGCTTGTCCTCGGCATGCTGGTACATGAGGATGACGTTGCGCACGATCATGCCCAGCAGCGTGATGAAGCCCAGCACGGAGGTCAGGCCGATCGTGAAGTCGGCAATCCACAGCCCGAGCATCGCGCCGAACAGGCAGAGCGACATAGCGGCCATGATGACCAGCGAGATGCCGAACTTGCGGAAATTGATCAGGATGAAGAAGAAGATGATAACGAGCGAGATACCCAACCCGTAGATGATCGGCGGCAAGGTCTCCTCGTCGAACTCGCGGGCACCGCCCACCTCCGTGGTCACACCGGCGGGAATCTCCAGCTCATGGTCGATCACACGCCGTATCTGCGAGGTCATCCGCATGGCATTCACACCGCGCTGCAGATCGGCCGAGACGGTGATGCAGCGCATGCCGTTGCGGTGTACGATCTTCGTCTCGCTCCAGCGGGGCTCGACCTGCGCGATCTGCCGCAGGGGCACGCTCACGCCCGGGACGAGCGACGAGACATAGGTGTCGCCGATATCCGACAGCGAGCGCTCGGCTGTCCGGTCTTCGTTCTTCAGCACCACGGGCACCTTGTAGTCACCCTCCCAAACCGCGCCGACAGCCATGTCACCGGCCGCAAGCGCGAGGTTGGCGGCCGTCACCGTGCGCGTGACGCCGAGCTGCGAGGCGGTCACGGGATCGAGCGTCACCTCGGCAATGACCCGCGGGTCCTCGTAATCGGTGTGAATCCACTGCAGGCCCCCCATTCCGCGCATGCGCGCCATCAGCCGGTCGGCCGCCACGTGCAGCGAGTCGAGGTCGTCGCCGTAGAAGCGGAACTCGAGCGAGGGGACATTCTGGTAGTCCAGCTGCTTGAACTTGACATAGGCCTCCGGGAAATGGTCGGCCCATGCATCGGCGTACTCGTCGAGCAGCGCCTCGGTATCCTCGATCGAGGTCGTATTGACGATGAACTGCGCATAGTTCTTTCCGGCGATCTGCGGGGCATAACTCATCTGGAAGCGGGGCGAGGCACATCCGACGAACGACGTCACGGACTTCACGCGCCCGTCGGCCCGCAGCACGCGGTAGAGCGAATCGGCCACGGCAGCCGTCCGTTCAACCGGCGTATCGGGCCGCAGATAGATCTCCACGGCAAACTGGTCCCGGTCGGCAAAGGGCACCATGCGGAACTTGAGATGCGGGGCGATCAACAGCGACACGACGACCGAAGCGATGCCCATCGAGATGGTGAGCCACCCGTGGCGGAAGGTCCAGGCCAGCACGCGCCGGTACAACTTCTGCACCCGGTCCGTAAAGGCGACCTTGCCCTCGCGACGGGGCTTGACAACGGGGATGATAAGCACCTCGAGGAAGGGAATGACCACGACGGCGAGCACCAGCGAGACCATCAGGTTGATGGTGACCGTCCAGGGGAAGAAGTTCAGGAAGTCGCGGAACATGCCTGTCATGGTCAGCAGCAGCGGATAGAAGATCATGCAGATGCAGACCGTGGCGAGCAGCAGCGAGGGGAAGAACTCGCGGGCGCTCTCGACAGCGGCATACCAGCGCGAATAGCCGCGCCCGAGGTAGTCGAGATAGCCGTCGATGACGACGATCGAGTTGTCGACGATCATGCCCAGGACGACGATCAGCGCAGCCAAGGTCACCGTATTGAGCGGAATGCCGCACAGATACATCACGCCGACCGATATGAAGGTCGACAACGGGATGGTGATGGCGGCCACGAGCGCCGAGCGGAACGGGAAGAGCAGCATCATCACGGCGATGATGATGGCCATCGAGACGAAGAGGTCCCGCAGGAACGAGTGGACGGAGTCGCCGACGACTTTGGCCTGGTCGGCGATGCGCTCGACGGAGACATCCTCGGGAAGCACCTCCTCGATGAACTGCCGCAGCACCTCGTCGACCTCCTCGCCGTATTCGACGATGTTGTTGCCGGCCTGCATCTCCATCGAGAGCAGTACGCAGTGATGGCCGTTGTTGAGGATGTAGCTGTCCGGATCGTCGTACTCGCGCACGACCCGCGCCACGTCCTTCACCCGGAGAACATGCCCGTCGGGATCCGACCAGATGATCTGATTGGCCACCTCGCGCTCACCGGCCAGCGACGGTGCAATGTGAATCGGCGTCTCGGTGTCGGCATTGTCGATCGACCCGCCCGTCGGAGTGAGCCCCTGCGCGGCCAGTGCCGCCGAGATGACCTTCTCGCCGATGCCGTAGGCCGCCAGCCGTTCCCGGTCGACATAGACCGATATCTGCTCCTGCTGCACGCCGTAGGGGCGCAGGTTCGAGACCGATTCGATGCGGCGCAGCCGGTCGCTCAACCTGTCCATGTACTCCTTGAGCTCGCGGTAGGTGCGCGTGTCGGACTCGAGCGTGATGAGCAGCGCCGAGGTGTCGCCGAAATCGTCGTTGGCGACCAGCGCGACGACTCCGGCCGGCAGCTGGGCCTTGAACGAGGCGAGACCGTGCTTGATCTTCGACCACACTTCGTCCTTGTTGTTGACATCGTCGTTGAGTTCGACCATGACGTAGCACATGCCGTTCTGCGACGTGGAGGTGGTCTTGCGGCGCTTGACCTCCTTGTAGGTCATCAGGAACTGTTCGAGCGGCCGGGCCAGCTGCTCTTCGACCTCTTCGCTCGTGGCGCCGGGATAGAGGCCGACGACCACGCCCTGCCGGATCGTGTATTCGGGGAACTCCTGCTTGGGGATGCGCGACAGGGCGTAGATGCCGAAGACGAAGAGGCACCCTACGATGAGGAAGGTGATGCGGAAATTCCGCATGGCCCACGCAATGATGTTATTGGAAGTTTTCATCGCAGCACGACTTTGGAACCCTGACCGATCTTCTGCATGCCGTCGACAACGACGCGCTCACCCGGACGAAGGCCCTCTTCGATCACGACCTCGTTCCCGACGAAGCGCCCCGTGCGAACCCCGGCCCGCACGGCCGAATCGCCCTCGATGCGCCAGACGAAGCGGCTGCCGTCACCCGTCTGCTGCACGGCGCGGGCCGGCACGGCGATCTCCTCGACGGCCGAAGCGGGCGACACCGTCACACGGCAGACCATTCCCGGAAGGAGCGCGCCGTCCCGATTGGCCAGCAGCGCCCGCACGTCGTAGGTGTGGGCCGCGGGATTGGCCTCGACGCCCTTTTCGATCCGTCCGGCCTCGAAGAGCGCATCGTGAAGCGCCGGCACGACGACACGCACGCGGTTGTTCGCCGTAATCGAGGCAATCTCCTGCTCGGGCACCGAGAAGCGCACCTTGACACGACCGATCTCCAGCAACGTCAATACAGGTACGCCGGGCAGCGCCGTCTCGCCGACCGAGGCGCGCTTCTGTCCGACAACCCCGTCGAAGGGGGCACGCAGCCGGCAGTCGCCGAGATTCTTTTCGGCAATTCCGTAAGCGGCTTCGGCCTGCCGGAGCCGTGTCTGCGCCTCGACCCACTGGATTTCGGGCAGCGTCTTTGCATCATAGAGCCGTTGCAGACGCTCACAGGCATCGCGGGCCTGCTGCAGGGCAGCTTTCGCCGCCTCGAAGGCATCGCGGGCCGACGTCGCATCGAGTTCGGCGATCAGATCGCCCTGCCGGACCCGGGTCCCCTCCTCGACACAGAGGCGGG
>OHUJ01000389.1_pt1 | contig 22307 bp, 20 predicted proteins | sample 1579241 | NCBI WGS metagenome assembly OHUJ01 (sample SAMEA3882547, study PRJEB24775) | human gut metagenome | biome: human-associated habitat; feature: intestine environment; material: feces | place: Netherlands | collected 2009/2010
AGAGCCGGGGACTGTCCTCGAGGACAGTCCCCGGCTTCGCGTTTACGCCAGCAGGGCGCGGTCGTTGTCGTATTCCTGGCCGCTGACCTTGCTGAACAGCGCCAGCAGGTCCGGCACCGTCAGCCGGGCCTTCTCCTCGCCGGAGATATCCAGCACGATCCGCCCGTTGTGCAGCATCAGCAGGCGGTTGCCGTAGTGGATGGCGTCGCGCATATTGTGGGTGATCATCAGCGTGGTCAGGTGGTTCTCCCGGACCAGGCGGTCGGTGATGTCCATGACCCGCTGGGCCGTCTGGGGATCCAGCGCCGCGGTATGCTCGTCCAGCAGCAGCAGCTTGGGCTTCTGCAGGGTGGCCATCAGCAGCGTCAGCGCCTGACGCTGTCCGCCGGAGAGGGTGCCCACCTTGGTGGTCAGGCGGTCCTCCAGACCCAGACCCAGCTCCCGCAGGCGGCGGCGATAGTCCTCGCGCTCGCCGCGGCGGATGCCGGGACGCAGGGTGTGATGCCGGCCGCGGCGCTCCGCCAGAGCCAGGTTCTCCTCGATCTCCATGCCGGCGGAGGTACCCATCATGGGGTCCTGGTATACGCGGCCCAGATAGCGGGCGCGCTTGTACTCCGGCAGAGAGGAGACGTTGACGCCGTCCAGCTCGATGCTGCCCTCGTCGGGCTGCCAGGTGCCGCAGATGGCGTTCTGCATGGTGCTCTTTCCGGCGCCGTTGCCGCCGATGACGGTGACGAAATCCCCGTCCCGCAGCGTCAGGCTCAGGTGGTCCAGCGCCACGCGCTCGTCCACGGTGCCGCTGTTGAAGGTCTTGGTGATGTTATTCATTTTCAGCATGGCCGCTGTCTCCTTTCTTACTGCGGGAATGGGCTTTCAGTTGTGCTTTGACGTGGGGCGCGCCCAGGAACACGGCCACCACCACGGCGGAAAACATCTTCAGAAGGTCGGTGTCAAAGCCGGCGAAGATGATGACCTGGTACACGATGTAGTAGATCACCGCACCCAGTATCACACCGCCCAGCTGCACGGCCATGCGGCCGCCCCGGCGGCCCAGCACGGCCTGCCCGATGACCACCGCCGCCAGGCCGATGACCACGGCGCCGCGGCCCATGTTCACATCGGTGTAGCCCTGGTACTGGCACAGCAGCGCACCGGACAGGGCCACCACGCCGTTGGACAGCGCCAGGCCGACGACCTTCATCAGCCCGGTGTTTACGCCCTGGGCCCGGCTCATCACCGGGTTGCAGCCTGTGGCCCGCAGGGCACAGCCCAGCTCCGTGCCGAAGAACAGCACCAGCAGTGCCACCAGCACCACGCAGAAGCCCAGCAGCACCGGCAGCGCACCGCCCACGTCCATCTGGCTCAGCAGCACCGGAGTGGTGCGGGCGGGCAGCGCCTGGTTGGCCTTGCCCAGCAGCTTCAGGTTCACGGACCAGAGCACCATCTGGGTCAGGATGCCCGCCAGGATGGGCGGGATGCCCAGGCCCACATGGAGCAGGCCTGTCACGGCGCCGGCCAGCACACCGGCCAGCACGGCACACAGCAGCGCCAGCCACGGGCTCTGCCCTCCCAGCAGCAGCATGGTGCACACCGCCGCGCCGGTGCAGATGGAGCCGTCCACGGTCAGATCGGCGATATCGAGCACTTTATAGGTAATGTATACGCCGATGGCCAGCACGCCCCAGATCAGTCCCTGGGCCAGAGCGCCGGGCAGCGCGTTCAATAGCTGTGTCATGTGGGTACACCAGACCTTCCTGTCTGAATTTTATTCCATGGCCTCGTAGCCCTCCGGGGCAGTGATGCCCAGGGCCTCGCACATGGTGGGGTTGTACATCTTGGTAGCGGGCGCGTACTGGATGGGCATCTCAGCGATGTCCGCCTCGCCGGTGAGCACCTGGGCGGCCATCTCGCCGGTCTTGTAGCCCAGGTCATAGTAGCTGATGGACAGCGTGGCCACGCCGCAGCCGGTGCAGAGGCCCTTCTCGCCGGCTACCACCGGGGTCTTGGCGTTCAGAACGATGCTGCCGATGGTCTCGGTGCAGGAAGCGGCGGTGTTGTCGGTGGGAATGTAGATCACGTCGCTGTCGGCGGCGGCCTTGGTGGTCACAGCGGCCACGTCATTGGAGTCGGAGAAGGAGTAGCGGGTGCAGGTGATGCCCTTGCCGGTCAGGTACTCCTCCACCACCTGGACCTGGTACTCGGAGTTGGGCTCCGCGGAGCAGTACAGCAGTCCGACGGTCTTGGTCTCCGGCAGCAGCTCCAGGATCATATCCGCCTGCTCCGTCAGGGGCGCCAGGTCGGAGGTACCGGAGACGTTGCCGCCCACGGTGCCGGAGAAGTTGTCGATACCCAGCGCCACGCCGTACTCGGTAACAGAGGTGCCCAGAATGGGGATCTCTGCGGTGGCGTTATAGGCCGCCTGCAGCGCCGGGGTGGCGTTGGCCATGATCAGGTCGACCTTCTTCGACACGAAGGTATTGACGATGGTGGTGCAGACGTTCTGGTCGTTGGCGGCGTTCTGCACGTCAATGGTCACGTTCTCCTCGCCCAGCTTGTCCTTCACCGCGTCGATGAAGCCCTGGGTGGCGGCGTCCAGTGCGTCGTGGGTCACCAGCTGGCACACGCCGATGGTATACTTCTTGGCGCTGTCGGCATCGCCGGTGTCGTCCGTCTTGGTGTCGTCGGTCTTGCTGCCGCAGGCGGCCATGCTCACGCACATGACGGCGGCCAGCAGGGCGGTCATCAGCCGCCGTGTGATGTTCTTTTTCATGGTGTGGTTCCTCCTGATGGGTATTTTTGAAAATTTGGCTGCAAAAAAGCCGCCCTACGAATCTGTGATCCATAGGGCGGCTTTGATGTCAGTGCGTCTCCGTGGGAGAACGTCCTCATTTCATCAGCAGCATTTCCGGGCATCACAAATCACTCTTACTTTATCCGCATAGGTAAAGTAAAAGCTAAATGCGTATGCCTTGTACAGCTGCTTCATCATGTGTGGCGTTCTCCTTTCCCGAAGTTTTTTGTAAGATATCACAACAGGGAGCCACCGTCAACCGTCATATCCACCAAAAATATTTGCCAGGAATAAACACTCCGCCACGCGCTTTCGCGCTTTAAAGTTCGGATGTGCCCAGCGTTCCGGCAAATATCCGGCACTTTCCGCCGTCATTTTCCGCTGGACATATCGCCCAAGGCCCCGCCGTCCTCTGTCAGCAGCGTCAACCCGGCAGGGCGCTCCGCCAGCAGATACTCCAGCACACCGCGGCTGACGTCATCCATCTCCCCGGCGCGGCGGATATGCACCGCCAGCGGCTGCCGCGCCGCCAGACCGGTGAGCCACCGGATAAACGCCTGGGCCACCGCCGCCGGCGCGGCCGTGACCTCGCCCTCCACACCGGCACACGCCGCCGCAGCGGGCTGTATAGCCCCCAGCACCCGCAGCAGCGCCCGGTCGTCCGGCCGCACGTCGTTCCCGACGGCGTCCAGCAGCTTCCCCACCGTGTCCGCCATCCAGAAGCAGGGCACCGCCCGGAGGCAGTAGGTCTGCACATGCAGGCCGGGAACGCTGTCCGCTGCCGGAGCCGGCTCCGGCGCGGCGGGCGCGGCCTTCAGCTCCGCGTATTTCTGCGTGATGGCGCTGCCGGGATAGATCTCCAGATTGGAGGCCAGCCGGTTGCGGAACTCGTTGAAAAACCGGATAGCACGGCTGCGGTCGCCGCCGCGCTCATACAGCGTCATCAGCCGCAGGGCCAGCTGCTCGTTGTAGGGCTCGTATTCCATGACCCGCTCCAGAATGCCCACGGCCTCCGGCAGCATATCCCGCTGCTCATACAGCTCCGCCGCCTTCATCAGCAGCCGGTTCTTCCGCTTCTCATAATAGATGCGCTGGCTGAGGATCAGCTCATTCAGGTCCTCGCAGTGGTTGAAATAGTACCCCTCCAGCAGCTCGCCGCCGAAGGCGTCACACGCCCGCTTCAGCTCGTCCGCCGACCGGGTCTCCGGGTCGATCTCGTCGATGGTCTGCAGATCGCAGATATAGTCGTATGCCCGGTCGATGCAGCAGTACTCCCGGTCCAGCTTGATGAGCGACCGCCCGCCCTCGCCGGTATCGGTGCTCTTTTTGATCTTCCACAGGGTATAGCGCAGATTATACTTGGCAGCGCTGACGGCGCTGTCCGGCCAGAGGTAGGCCGCCAGCTTCTCCCGCGCGTAGTAGTCCCCGCCCCGCAGGAACAGGATACACAGCAGGGCGCACCCCTTGTTGCCCAGCTCCGGGGTGATGTCCGTGCCGTCGCAGATGACCTGCGGCTTGCCAAACAGTCTGATCTGAAGCATGGCCGTCACCTCACTGCCGGCTGTGCAGCACCGACCCGGACTTGATGGTCACGGTCACGTCGGTCTGCTCCAGCTGCTCTGCGGGCACGGCGCGGATGTCGCGGTCCAGCACCACGATATCCGCCAGGTATCCCGGCGCCAGCTTTCCCTTGCGCTTGTCCTCAAACAGCGCGTAAGCGCCGTTGACGGTGTACATCTCGATGGCCTGCTCCACGGACACGGCGCACTGGGGCACGGCGCGGTTCACCGCCGCGTGGATGCCCAGCATGGGCCGCGGCTCCGTCACGTCACTGTCCGACCCGCCGCACACCACCGCGCCGGCGGCGAACATGGCGGCAAAGTTGTTGGAGTGCAGATAGCGCTCGCCCACCCGGCGCTCGTACATACCGCCCTTGCCGCCCCACAGATAGGCGTAGGCCGGCTGCACCGAGAAGATCAGCTTCATGTCCGCCGCCCGGGCGATCTGCTCCGGCGTGGCCATGATGGCGTGCTCGATGCGGTGGCGCAGGGCGGTGCTGCCGCCCTGACGGATGGCCCTCTCGTGGGCCAGCAGCACGGACTCGATGGCCCGGTCGCCGATGCTGTACAGCGCCAGCTGCATATCCTGCCGGTAGCACTGCTGCACGAACTCGTCCAGTCCGTCCTGAGGCAGGAAGATCTGTCCCCGGTAGTCCGGCCGGTCTGCGTAGGGCGCCGACAGGGCAGCGCTGTGGCTGGACAGGGTGCCGTCCACCATAATATTGCCGCCCACCCGGCGCAGCCCCAGCTTCCAGACCTTCGCCAGATCCATGGTCTGGTAGAACAGCGGCATATCCACCGGAAACTCGCCGCTGTGGGCGTAGATGAACTCCGCGTCCCGGTCGTCAAACAGCCAGCCGCCCTCGATGGCCGCCACGGTGGTGATTCCGTTTTCCAGCAGCCGGGACATGGCCAGATGGATGGCCTCCATGCGGAACTCGTCCGGCAGGCTCCGCAGCACATTGGAGCGCAGCACATAGTTGGCGTTCCGCCGGAAAATGCCCGTGGGCAGGCCGCTGCCGTCCAGCTCCACACCCTCCAGAGAGAAGGGCACCTTATAGTACAGCAGGGCGTGGGTGTTCAGCATACTGACGTGGTACTCCTTGGAGAACAGCACCACCGGACTGTCGCTGCAATACCTGTCCAGCACATACCGGTCCGGAAAACGCTTTTCCTCGAACTGCGACTCCTCCACCTGGCAGCCCAGCACCGCGCCCTCCCGCTTTTCGGCGGCGGCCAGCATCTCGCCCAGCTCCCGGTGGGACCGCGCGCCGCCCAGATCCACGCTCATCATGTTCACAGCGGTCTGCATCACATGGAAGTGGTTGTCGATAAACCCCGGCAGCACCGTGCCGCCCCTGGCGTCGATGACCTGCGTGCCGGGGCGCACCAGCTTCTGCCAATCATCGCCGCGGCCTGCGGCGCAGATCATTTTCCCCGCCGCGGCCACCCAGTCGGCCCCGCCATCGCCGCACATGGTCACGCAGCGCCCGTTTTTAATGATGATATCCGCGTACATAGCGTCCCGTCCTCCTGTTGAAAGCCGTGTTGTGTTATGGCCGTATTGTACACCAGGGCGGGCCGTCTGTCCAGTGGCGCTGTGTCCCCGGCGGCAAATGTACCAAATCGTTGGTTGTAAAGCGCGGCATGATTTGCTAAAATGTTTAGTAACAACGGAAATTCAACGCTTTTCCCACGCGCGGCGCAACATCTCCCGGTTACAATGACATCAAACTGAGGCGGAGCACGGCCGGCGCGGCCCCTCTCCGCCCTCCCGAAAAAACGAAAGGACAGGGATGTATATGAGCGTTTTGATTTTGAACCGCGAGCAGGTCAAGCAGGTCATCTCCATGAAGGAAGTCATCCAGGAGGTGCGCGAGGTCTATCGTCTGAAATCCCAGGGCAAGTCCGTGATCTGGCCGCTGGTCAACTATGAATTCGTGGACGAGCACGCCGCCATGGACATCCGTTCCGGCTATATCAAGGGCGTACAGCTCCACGGCCTGAAGATGCTGAACAACTTTCCTGAGAACCGGGAAAAGGGCCTGCCGCCCTTCAACGGCATTATGATGGTCTACGACTCCAACACCGGCATTCCCGTCAGCGTCATGGACGCCTCCTACGTCACCTGTATGCGTACCGGCGCCGCCGGCGCGCTGGGCGTGGACCTGCTGGCCCGCAAGGACGCCAGACACCTGTTTATTCTGGGTGCCGGCAAACAGGCTCCCTTCCAGATCGCCGCCACGCTGCTGCTGCGTCCGGCCATCGACAAGGTCTACATCGCCGACCCCATGTTCCCCGACAACGCGGTGCAGTTCGCCGCCCACATTGCCCAGCAGCTCTCCGATGACTTCGGCATCGATGCCTCCGGCGTGGAGTTCCTGCCGGCGCTGGATCTGGCCGCCGCCGTGGGCGACAGTGACGCCATCATCACCGTCACGCCCTCCCGCAAGCCCATCATCCAGAAGGCGTGGCTGAAGCCCGGCACCCATCTGAGCTGCCTGGGCTCCGACATGGAATCCAAGCAGGAGATCGAGAGCACCATCTTCCAGGGCGCCACCTTCTACGCCGACGACCGCGCCCAGTGCATCCGCGTGGGCGAGATGGAGCTGCCCATCAAGCAGGGCGTCATCAGTGCCGACGACATCACCGGCGAGATCGGTGACCTCATCGACGGCAAGGTCTCCGGCCGCACCAGCGACACGCAGACCACCATCTTCGACGCCACCGGCCTGTACATTCTGGATCTGGCCGCCGCCAAGGTGGCCATCGACCGCGCACTGGCCGAGGGCGTGGGCTTACAGGCCGACCTGTAACCCCGCGGAATATATCCGCTTACCCTACAAAACAGACGAAATGAGGAGGACAATAAAATGAAACTGGCATGGTTTGGTGTGGAAGAGTGGCTGAATCCCATGGACTCTCTCGCCCGTATCAATCTGGGCAGCAGCTGCGTCAGCGCCCTTCGTATGGACGAGCTGTTTGACCTGACCGGCGAGGATCTGGACGCTTTCCTGAACGAAATGCGTACCATGAGCCTGCATTATCACCACGGCGACGCCACCGGCTCCCCCCGGATCAAGGCGGCGGTGGCCGGCATTTACCCCAAGGGCAACGTGAAGCCCGAGGAAGTCATGATCACCCACGGCGGCACCGGCGCCAATGACCTGGTGCTGATGAGCGTGCTGGAGCCGGGTGACAACTGCGTGGTGATCAAGCCCTCCTATCAGCAGCACTATGATATCCCCAAGGGCAGCGGCATCGAGACCCGCGTGGTCCAGCTGAAGGCCGAGGATAACTATCAGCTGGATTTCGACGCCCTGGACAAGGCCTGCGACGCCAACACCAAGATGATCGTCCTGACCAACCCCAACAATCCCATCGGCGTGACCCTGTATGACGAGGGTCTGCGTAAGATCGTGGACATCGCCGCCAAGCACGACGCCTGGATCCTCTGCGACGAGGTCTATCGCGGGCTGGACGAGAACTATATGCCCTCCATTCTGGACTACGGCTACCACAAGGCCATCTCCATCAGCAGTATGTCCAAGATGTACTCCATGGCCGGCACCCGTATCGGCTGGATCGTCTGCCGCGACCACGAGATGTACGAGGTCATGAAGACCCGCCGTTCCTACAACACCATCTGCTGCGGCATCTGGGACGAGATCATCGCCTCCATCGCGCTGGAGCATTACCAGGCCCTGTGGGCCCGCGCCCGTTCCATTCTGGAGCCCAACCGCAAGATCGTGGAGGACTGGGTGGCCTCCCAGCCCCACCTGCACCTGCGTGCCAAGGCCATGGGCACCACCTGCCTGATCGACTATGACTACGACGTGGACTCCGAGACCCTGGCCAAGGACGCCATGGCCACCGAGCAGATCCTGGTGGTCCCCGGCGACTACTTCGATATGCCCAAGACCATCCGCGTGGGCTACGGTGCCTTCCGCGATCCCCAGGTGCTGAAGGCCGGCCTGGAGGAGTTCGGCAAGTACCTGGAGAAGTACAACTAACTGACACATCCCTCTCTCACAAATTTCTTCCCCCCTGCGGCACGTGCCGCAAAACAAGCGCCCGGCTTCTGCCGGGCGCTTGTTTTTTTCGTATTCCGTTGGCGCTCACACCCGCGCCCAGCGCATCCAGCCGTCCTCGAACAGGGCTGTCAGCCGCCCCGTGTCCTTCAGCCACGCCAGATAGGACCGCACCGTGCTGCCCACCAGCACATACTGCTCAAAGCTCATGGTCAGCCCGTAGGCGGCAAACAGCTGCTGCAGGATGTCCTCAAAGCCGCGGGGCACAGCGCAGAGGTCCACGATCCTCTCCGCGATCTCATGCACCTTTCGGATATTGTACTGCGCCAGATCGGCGATGTTCTCCGTCACCTCCGTGTGCGCGGGCACAAATACCTTCGCGGTCATGGTCTGCACCTGCTCCAGCGTTTTCAGGTACCCGGCCACGTCGTAAATAAAGCCGATCTGGTACTTGTCCAGTATCTCCCGGCTGGACAGGCAGTCCGCCAGAAACACCACGTCGTCCGGCGTCCGAAAGCCTACCATGTCGAAAAAGTGCCCGGGCAGGGGGATAGACGCAAAGCCCTCCGGCAGCTTGTCCGCCGTCAGCTCCGCCGCGTCGCTCTCCTGTGCCAGCAGAAACTTGTGCCGCAGGTCCTTGGGCGGATATCCGCCGTAGAGAAACGATGGCTCCAGCACCGGGTGCCGGGTAAACGCGCAGTCGATTCCCGGCGCGTAGATCCTGCAGCCCGTCTGTCCCTGCAAATACCGGTTCCCGCCGATGTGGTCGGCGTTGGCGTGGGTGTTGTAGATCGCCGTCAGCTGCCAGCCGTTGGCGTCCAGCACCTGCCGTATCCTCCGCCCCGCGTCCTTGTCGTTGCCGCTGTCGATCAGGCAGACGTTTTTCTCATCCAGCCGGAAGAGGCCGATGTTGGTGGGGCTCTTGATGTAATACGTCCTCTCGGTAAGCTGTATCAGTTCGTACATAGCGGTATCCCCTCCGTTACTTTTTTGTATCGCCATCCGATCATGCTTTGTTACTTCTTTGTGCTGTCATCCTATCAGTTTTTCCGCCTCTTTGTAATGTCATTCTATCATGTTTTGCTGCTTCTTTGTGCTGTCATCCTATCATGTTTTGCTGCTTCTTTGTGCTGTCATCCTATCATATTTCCCTGCTTCTTTGTATTGTCATCCTATCATATTTTCCCGCAAAACACAAGCGCCCGGCTGATAGCCGGGCGCTTGGTATTATGATTATGCGGGAAATCGAGCCCTTACTTGGCGTCCTTGATGGCAGCCTGTGCGGCGGCCAGACGGGCGATGGGCACGCGGAAGGGGGAGCAGGACACATAGTCCAGACCCACGCGGTGGCAGAACTCCACGCTGGAGGGGTCGCCGCCGTGCTCGCCGCAGATGCCCAGATGGATGTCGGGGCGGGTGGCGCGACCCAGCTTGCAGGCCATATCCACCAGCTTGCCCACACCGACCTGATCCAGCCGGGCGAACGGATCGCTCTCATAGATCTTGTTGTCGTAGTAAGCGGGCAGGAACTTGCCGGCATCGTCACGGCTGAAGCCAAAGGTCATCTGAGTCAGGTCGTTGGTACCGAAGGAGAAGAACTCCGCCTCGGTGGCGATGGCATCAGCGGTCAGCGCAGCGCGGGGGATCTCGATCATGGTGCCCACCAGGTACTTCATATTCATACCGGCAGCAGCCAGCTCCTCGTCAGCGGTCTTGACCACCACGTCCTTGACGAACTTCAGCTCCTTGACCTCGCCCACCAGGGGGATCATGATCTCGGGAACCATGTTCCAGTCGGGGTGCTTCTTCTGGACGTTGATGGCGGCGCGGATGACGGCACGGGTCTGCATGACGGCGATCTCCGGGAAGGTGACGGCCAGACGGCAGCCGCGGTGGCCCATCATGGGGTTGAACTCATGCAGGGAGGCGATGATGGCCTTGATGTCGGCCACGGTCTTGCCCATATCCTTGGCCAGCAGCTCGATGTCCGCCTCCTCGGTGGGAACGAACTCGTGCAGAGGGGGATCCAGGAAGCGGATGGTAACGGGGCAGCCCTCCATGGCCTCGTAGATGCCCTCAAAGTCGCCCTGCTGCATGGGCAGCAGCTTGGCCAGAGCCTTCTCGCGCTGCTCCTTGGTGTCGGAGCAGATCATCTCGCGGATGGCGGCAATACGGTCGCCGTCGAAGAACATATGCTCAGTGCGGCACAGGCCGATACCCTGGGCGCCCAGAGAGCGGGCGCGGGCGGCGTCGGCGGGGGTGTCGGCATTGGTGCGGACCTTCAGCCGGCGGAACTTGTCGGCCCAGGCCATGATGCGGCCGAAAGCGCCGCCCACATTGGCGTCCACGGTGGGCATAGCACCGTCGTAGATATTACCGGTGGAGCCGTCCAGGCTCATCCAGTCGCCCTCGTGGTAGGTCTTGCCTGCCAGGGTAAACTGCTTGTTGGCCTCGTCCATGTTGATGGCACCGCAGCCGGAGACGCAGCACTTGCCCATGCCGCGGGCCACAACGGCCGCGTGGGAGGTCATGCCGCCGCGGACGGTCAGGATGCCCTGGGCGGCCTTCATGCCCTCGATGTCCTCGGGAGAGGTCTCCAGACGAACCAGAACCACCTTCTCGCCCCGGGCAGCCCACTCCTTGGCGTCCTCGGCGTTGAACACGATCTTGCCGCAGGCAGCGCCGGGGGAGGCGGGCAGCGCCTTGCCCACCGGCTCGGTGGCCTTCAGCGCCTTGGGGTCGAACTGGGGATGCAGCAGGGTATCCAGGTTGCGGGGGTCGATCATGGCCACGGCCTGCTGCTCGGAGATCATGCCCTCGTCCACCAGGTCGCAGGCGATCTTCAGAGCGGCGGGAGCGGTGCGCTTGCCGTTGCGGCACTGCAGCATGTACAGCTTGCCGTGCTCCACGGTGAACTCCATATCCTGCATATCGCGATAGTGGTCCTCCAGGATATTGCAGACCTTCACGAACTCGTCATAGGCCTCGGGGAACTTCTCAGCCATCTCGGCAATGGGCATGGGGGTACGCACGCCGGCCACCACGTCCTCGCCCTGGGCATTGGTCAGGAACTCGCCCATCAGCTTCTTCTCGCCGGTGGCGGGGTCACGGGTGAACGCCACGCCGGTGCCGCAGTCGTCGCCCATGTTGCCGAAGGCCATGGACTGCACGTTGACGGCGGTGCCCCAGGAATAGGGGATGTCGTTGTCGCGGCGGTACACGTTGGCGCGGGGGTTGTCCCAGCTGCGGAACACGGCCTTGATGGCGCCGATCAGCTGCTCCTTGGGATCGGTGGGGAAGTCGCTGCCGATCTTGGACTTGTACTCGGCCTTGAACTGCATGGCCAGCTCCTTCAGATCCTCGGCGGACAGCTCCACGTCCTGGGTCACGCCCTTCTTCTCCTTCATGGCATCGATCAGCTGCTCAAAGTACTTCTTGCCAACCTCCATGACCACATCGGAATACATCTGGATAAAGCGGCGATAGCAATCCCACGCCCAGCGGGGGTTGTTGGACTTCTTGGCGATCACGTCCACCACGTCCTCATTCAGACCCAGGTTCAGAATGGTGTCCATCATGCCGGGCATGGAGGCGCGGGCGCCGGAGCGCACGGATACCAGCAGGGGATTTTCCAGATCGCCGAACTTCTTGCCGGTGATCTTCTCCATCTTCTCGATATACTCCATGATCTCCGCCATGATCTCGCCGTTGATCTGGCGGCCGTCCTCGTAATACTGAGTGCAGGCCTCGGTGGTGATGGTAAAGCCCTGGGGCACGGGCAGACCGATATTGGTCATCTCCGCCAGGTTCGCACCCTTGCCGCCCAACAGCTCACGCATCTTGGCGTTGCCTTCGGTGAACAGGTAACAATACTTCTTGCTCATTGCAGTTCCTCCGTATATTAAATAGTTGTACCAAACATTGAGAACAATTTATTATAGTCATATTTTTTTTTAAAAGCAACCCTGTCGCGGATATTTTTACAAAAAATGTTGTTTCCTCTGCGGACACTCGCCGTAAATCGATAACACATTTCCGTTTCCTCTATTTTCCGTCCTTTTTGGCGCAGCACCCACAAAGCCGCCGTCCCGGCGCGCTTCTCCCGGCGGAACGGAGGGAAGATTTTGTGTCTTGCCTATTCCCCCACTCCTGTGGTATACTATTATATTGAATTAGTAGGCACTTTACCGGGAGGTACGCGCATGGTCCAGCTGCCCCAGGAAAACAGCATATTTGCCCGCACCGTGCGCCGCGCCGCCGGGGAGGACCGTCTCAGCCACGCGGTCATTCTCACGGGCCGGGGCGACCTGACCGCCGCTGCCCGGTTTCTCGCCGCCGCCCACGTCTGCGAGGGGACGGACAGGCCCTGCCTGCGCTGCCGCCACTGCCGCAAGGTACTGGAGGGCATCCACCCGGACGTGATCCCCGTGCTGGATACAGAGCACAAGGAGCTGACGGTGGAGGCAGTCCGCGCCCTGCGTAAGGATGTGTACATCCGCCCCAACGAGGCCCGGCGCAAGGTATACGTCATCTCTGACTGCCGCCAGCTGAACCAGCGGGATCAGGATGTCCTGCTGAAGGTGGTGGAGGAGGGACCGCCCTATGCCGCTTTCATCTTCTGCGCCGACGCTCCCGCCGCCCTGCTGGAGACCGTCCGTTCCCGCTGTGCTCTGCTGAAATACGACGGGGAAGACGCGCCCCTCAGCGACGGTACCGCGGAGCTGTGCCGTGCGTTTGCCTCCGGGCGTCTGCTGCCGGTGACCACGGCGCTGCTCTCCCGCGAGCAGTCCCTGAAGCGCGAGACGCTGCAGGCCCAGCTGGAGGAGCTGTGGCGCGCCGCGGCCGAAGCCCTGCTGGTGCAGCAGGGCAAGGCGCGGCCAGATCCCTCCTGTGCGGAGGCAGCCCTTCTGCTGGCGGACAGGCTGACGGCGCGGCAGCTGCTGGGACTGTGCGCGGCCAGTCAGCGCTTTGCCGAACAATGTGACCAAAATGCGGGCGTGGGCCAGATATTGGGCGCCCTCGCCGTGAAATGGGAGGAACTTTTATGACCGATGTGATCTCTGTCCGCTTCCGCAGCGGCTGCAAGGAATACTACTTCGACCCCAAGGGGCTCACGATCCCCGCCGGCACCGACGTGATCGTGGAGACCGCCCAGGGCCCGGAATTCGCCCACTGCGCGGCGGGCAACCACCAGGTGCCCGATGACGCGGTGGTCAAGCCCCTGCGGTCCGTCCTCCGCATCGCCACCGACAACGACAAGCACACCGCCGCCTACAACCGCAGCCGTGAGAAGGAAGCCTTCGACGTCTGCAAAAAGAAGATCCAGCAGCACAAGCTGGAGATGAAGCTGGTGCGGGTGGAGTGTAGCTTTGACGGCAGCAAGATCCTGTTTTTCTTCACCGCCGATGGCCGCGTGGACTTCCGCGAGCTGGTCAAGGACCTGGCCAGCGTGTTCCGCGCCCGCATCGAGCTGCGGCAGATCGGCGTCCGCGACGAGGCCAAGATGATCGGCGGCCTGGGCATCTGCGGCCGGCCCTTCTGCTGCGCCCAGTTCATGGACGAGTTCCTGCCCGTGTCCATCAAGATGGCCAAGACCCAGAACCTGAGTCTGAACCCCACCAAGATCTCCGGTACCTGCGGCCGGCTGATGTGCTGCCTGAAATATGAACAGGACGCCTATGAGGATGCCATTAAGCGCCTGCCCAAGAACGACTCCTTCGTCCTGACGCCGGACGGCACCGGCAACGTCAGCGACGTAAACGTGCTGAAGGAGACGGTGAACGTCCGCCTGGATGACCGCACCGACGGTCCCCGCTGCTATCACAACTGCGAGGTCTGCGTCCTGCGGAACGGCAAAGGCAGCCGCGACGGTATCGCGGTCCCCGACAAGCGCCCCGAGCGCTATGTGGAGCCCCTGGCCGAGGAGGAGCTGCCCACTATCACCCTGCTCAGCGACTTCGACCCGGACGCCGCGGCGGAGAGTGAAAAGAAGCGCAGCCGCCGCAGCCGCAGCCGCCGTCGGGGCGACGGCGAGAAGCGCACGGCGGAAAAGCCCGCCGCCCCTGCGGAAAAAGCCCCGCGTTCCGATACCCCCGCCGAGGGCGGAAAGCCCCGCCGCGAGGGCGGCGATCGCCGCCGCAGAAGCGGACGCCGCGGCGGAAACGGCGGTGCCAACGCCGCTGGCAGCACCGGCGCACCCGCACCCAAGGCAGTCAAGCCCGCCGGGGACAGCCAAAGCGCCGCGGGCGGCGAGAAGAAGCGCAGCCGCCATCGGCCCCGCCGCAGAAGCGGCGGCAGTAAGCCCAACGGTGGCACGGAGGCGTAAATCATGCGTAAATTCAACGGTTTGCTGCTGGTCAGCGATTTCGACAACACCCTGGTCTACACCGAGGAGGCCCTGCAAAAGTGCGTGGATATGCCCCCCGTCTCTGACGAGAACCGCGCCGCCATCGAGTATTTCATGGCCAACGGCGGCATCTTTTCCGTGGCCACCGGCCGCGCCAAGCCCGCCTTTGAAACGGTTGTGGACGGCATTCCCATGAACGGTCCCACCGTGCTGTTCAACGGCGCGGCCATCTACGACTTCCCGCAGAAAAAGTATCTGGTCACGGCCTTTTTGCCCGACTCCGTCCGGCAGCACGTCACGGAGGTCGTCACCGCCCTGCCCCAGGTGGCTGTGGAGCTGTACCACGATGACAACACCATCCACGCCCTGAACGCCAACGACGTCACCCGCCGTCATATGCACATCACCCACGCGCCGTCCATCGAGGTAGACACCATGGACGACGTGCCGTCCCCCATCAGTAAGGCCCTTTTCTCCACCGAGGAGGCGCACCTGCCCGCCCTGTTGGACTTTCTGGCCTCCCGGCCCTGGTACCACGACTATGAGGTAGTCCCCAGCGCCGTGACCCTGGTGGAACTGACAGCCAAGGGCGCCAACAAGGGCGGCATGGTCCGGCGTCTGGCGGACCTGCTGGATGTGGCACGGGAAAACGTGATCTGCGTGGGCGACCACGCCAACGACATCAGTATGCTCACCTGGGCCGGCCAGGGCTACGCCCCCGCCAACGCCATTCCCCAGGTGCTGCACACACCCGGCGTCCGCCGCCTGCCCGACTGCCGCGACAACGCCATTGCCCAGTTGATCCGTTCCCTGGACAAGCAGCTTTGAAAAAGCCAAAATCCAAGCCCCCTTTCGGGGCTTGGCTTTTTATTTTATCAGGAACAATACAGACCGCGTTTGACCGCCCCGGCCACTGTCCCGTCGCTTTTCATCAAAAAGTTTTTTCCGAAAACCCGCCGTTTCCCCCCATTAAAGCCCCTTTTTATAAGGTTTTCTCTTCACAGCAAGGTTTGTTTACAATTTAATCCTTGACGTGAGGGGAAAATCATTGTATCATACGCTTTGTAACTATTTGTAACTTTTAGGGGCTTACACCATGACGCAGGATCAACAACAGAAAAAAGCCGCCGACCGCGACCCCAACCGGGAGCACATGACCCTATCGGAGCTGTGGCAGCTGTGGCGTGACAATTTAATGAGCTGGCGGAGCTTCTGCGATGAGCACCACGATCTGTTCACCCTGAACATACAAGCGGGCTTCCGCCGCATCGGTCGGTGGCTGTCCGATCTGCGCAGCAATGCGCGGGCTCTGGCGGCCGCCAACCGCGACAGGCGGTTCCCCGAATCCGAATACGGCGCAGCCCAGCTGTTCCTCTTCTTCCGCGGCAGCCTGGAGCGCCGGGCCGCCGCCATACGCGAAGGCTTCTCCAACCGGCGCAAGGCACTGACCTGGATGGGCGGCAAACGCCGCCACTTTTTTGAGAAGATGCATCTGCACCCGGTGGCATTCCTGTGCGGCGCCATGGCCATCGCCGCCGCGGCCACCGTTCTGTCCCTGTACACCCTGGGCGCTCAGGTGACCTATGACGGTCAGGACCTTGGCATCGTCTCCTCCCGCCGCGCCGCCGAAAAGGTGGTGGCGGAGCTGGAGGATGTCACCCGCGCGACCACCGGCGACGGTGGCTACACTGTGGATACGGCGCTGCTCACCGCCGAAACAGGCGTTTTCCCCCGCCGCGAGCTGATCTCCGACGACGAGTTTGAAGAGACACTGAGCGACACCCTCGGCGTGGTGGATTACGCCTATGTCCTGTATGTGGACGGCGAAAAGGTGGTGGCCACCACCCGCTCCGGCGCGCTGGAGGACCTGCTGGAGCAGCTGAAGCTGGGCTATGAGACGGCGGACACGGTGAACGCCTACTTCGCGGAGGAAGTGGACATCCGGCAGGAGTACGTGGAGTCGTCCTACGTGATGAACCTGGGCTACATCGCCGAGATCCTCAACGAGACGAAGGAGGGCGAGGTGACGTACACCGTCACCTCCGGCGACAGCTATTACAGCATCGCGGAGAAATACGACCTGAGCGTGGAAGCGCTGATGAAGCTGAACCCCGGCTATGACCCGAAGATCCTGCGGGTGGGCGATGTGCTGACCATCAGCAACGCCGTGCCCTATCTGACGGTGGTGAACGTGGAGCGGCAGCGGTACGTGCAGGATGTGCCGTACCAGGTGGAGTACACCGACGACGCGTCCATGTATCAGGGTGAGTATAAGGTCACGTCCCCCGGCGTGTACGGCAAGGCGGACATGACCGCCAACGTGACGTACATCAACGGCGAGGAGACGGAGCGCGAGGTGGTGGCCAGCGTGACGCTGTCCCAGCCGGTGACGGAGCAGCAGCTCCGCGGCACGAAGGAGCGGCCCACCTGGTATCCCACCGGGTCGTTCTCCTGGCCCTGCACCGGCATCCTCACCAGCCGGTTCGGCTATCGAAGCCTGCTGGGCAGCACCTACCACAGCGGCATCGACATCGGCAACAGCTACGGCACGTCCATCTATGCCTCCGACGGCGGCACGGTGACGTACTCCGGCTGGATGAGCGGGTACGGCTATCTGATCATCATCGACCACGGCAACGGGTATCAGACGTACTACGGGCATAACAGCAGTTTGGTGGCGTCCCTGGGGCAGAAGGTCCACAAGGGCCAGCTCATCGCCCGCATGGGCTCGACGGGCCGCTCCACCGGCAACCACTGCCACTTCGGCGTCAAGTTCAACGGCACGTTTGTCAACCCGCTGAACTATCTGTAAACCGCAGCGCCCCTGCCCATCGGCGGGGGCGCCGATCTTTCCCTGCGGCAGGGCGCACGTTTCCGGGGTTGCAAAACCCAAAAACTATGGTACAATAGACCTGCGCCTGTATGTATTTCCCCGCCGGCGGCGGTGGAATGGAGAAACCGTTAAAATGAGGTGAAAAAGATGAAAAAACTGATCGCGCTGCTGTGCGCGGTGTGCGCCGCGGCCATGAGCCTGTGCGTCGCCTGTGCCAGCCCCCTCACCGGCGACACCAGCAACATGGGCCTGTGGATCACCCTGGTGGTCGTGGCCGTCATCGCCGTTGTGGTGCTGCTCATCGTGGGCAAAAAGAAGAAGAAATAAGCCGATATGACGAAAGCCCTGTGCCGCACGGCACAGGGCTTTTTACGTTATTTCCCACTTTCCTATTCAAACAGCCCCGCCTGTCCCGGCACCTCCGTATGCCCGATGGACTGTATCTGGCGGACATTCTCGGCGGTCAGCGCGTCGCTGATGGCCATCTTACGGATGATGTTCTGCACCGTCACGTCCAGCCCCGTGCCCTCCCGGTAGTCGGCAGGGAAGATGAAATCCACCCGCCCCTTGGCCAGCAGGTCCTCCACGCCGGCCCGGTTGCTGCTCTGGTACACGGCGATGGCCTGCCCGCCGTAGGACCGCATCATCTTCATACACGGCACGTCGGAGAGCCCGTCGCCCACATAGATCATGTTGGTAAAGGGCACCCGCTTGCTGTCGTCGGGCATGGAGTCGTTCAGGCTCTTGTCGTCGGACACGTCCAGAACGCCCTTGTTGATGCGATAGACGAACTGGGTCTTGTTGGTGAAGTTCACGTCCAGCTTGGGCCAGGAGGCCAGCCCGTCCCGGTCATAGAAGAACTCACAGGCGTAGATCTCCCGGAACTCCCGGGCGATGCCGCTGCCCTCGATGATCTCCCGCAGGCCGGAGGAGATGACATAGTGCTCCACCTGCACCCCCTGACTGCGGCCGAAGGCGTTGATGCGGCCGAACCACTCCGCCACCCCGGGGAACAGCTCCAGGCTGTGGCCGCAGCGCACCAGAAACTCCCGGTCCAGCCGGATGTTCTGGGCCCGGCACTCGGCGATCATGGTGTACATATACGCCAGAAGGCCGTCCATGCGGTTCTCCCGGCCGAAATCGTTGGCCTTTTTCCAAAACTCCGCCGGGGTATAGCCCAGGGCCGGGATAAAGGCGTAGTCCTCCATATCCGTGGTGCACAGGGTCTTGTCAAAGTCATACAGCAGGGCCACGATGGGCGTCATACTGCCACCTCCTTGCAGATAAGGCAAAAGCGGCCGCCGGGCCGCTTTTGACAGAATGATTCACCGCCGGTCGCCGCCGTTGTAGTTGCGGCCAAACTGCAGGTCCTCCAGATTCAGCTTGAAATCCAGGGGGAAGGGGGACTCCTCCTCTTCCTTCTCCTGAAACTCCGGCTGCGGCTCCGGTTCGGCGGCAGACTCCGGCTGGGGGGCCTCCTCCTGGGGAACAGGCTCCGCGTCCGCCACGGGCACGGCGTTCTCCTCCGGGGCGGGCAGGGTCACCGCCTCGTTCTCCGGCTCCTGGTCCTCCTGCTCCGGGGCATTGCGCTCCGGCAGGGAATCCAGAAACGCCAGCTGCTGGGCGCACAGGTCCCGGCTGCGCCGGATGAAGTCCTCCGTCTCGCTCTGGGCCGTTGCCAGCTTCTCCCAGGAATCCCGGATCTCCTGCTGGAGCTGCCGGGCCTGGACATCCGCCTCGCCCCGGGCGTCGGCAAGGATCTGCTCCGCCTGGGCCTGGGCATCGGCGATGGTCTTTTCCTTCTCCGCCTGGGCGTCGGCCACCATCTGGGCCGCCATCTTCTGGGCCGCCAGCAGGGTGGAGCGCATGGCGTCCTCGGTGGCCCGGTATTCCTCCACCTTTTCCGCCAGCATCTTCAGCTTGGCCTTCAGGGTGGTGTTGTCCTTATACAGGGCGGTATAATCCTCCGTCAGACCGTCCAGAAACTCGTCCACGGCGGTCATGTTATAGCCGCTGGTCAGGCCGGTGGACTTGGGAAAGGTTTTTTCGGAAACTTCCTGGGGTGTGTACATGCTCTATCCCTCCGTATTCTCTCTCGGTCCGTCACATATACAGGCCGCTGTTTTCCAGTCCGTCGATCAGGTCCCCCATCAGGTCCACCGAATAGGGGGTGACGATATAGGTCTTGGCCGCCACGCGCTTGACGTTGCCGCTGGTGGCGTAGGCCACGCCGGACACGAAGTCCAGCAGACGCCGGGCGATATCCGGGTCGGTGTTCTCCATATTCATCACCACCGTGCGCTTTTCCATCAGATGGTCAGCGATGGTGTTGGCATCCTCGTCAAACTTCACCGGCTTCATCAGCACCACCTTCAGCTGCCCGGCGGAGTTGATGTTCACCACCTTGCTGCGGCGGTCGTCGCTGCGGCGCTCCTCGTCCCGGCGGGGACGCTCCGGGCGCTCCTCCTCCTGATACTCCTCCGGTTCATCCTCCTCGTCATAGGGGTGGATAAACTTTCTGAACTCATCCTTCAGGCTCATATGCGTCCCTCCTGTTCTTTATTTCGTATAGTCCCGCGCGCCGAAGATCGCCGTGCCCACCCGGATCATGTTGCTGCCGCACCGGATGGCGTCGGCGAAGTCGCCGCTCATGCCCATTGAGAGATATTCCATCTTATTATCGTATATTTTTGTATTGATGTCAACATAAAGCCAGCGCATTTTCTCGAAATATGCCAAATTTCCGTGGGGCTCCACCGCCACCGGGGGGATGGTCATCAGTCCCCGCACCTGCACGTGGGGCAGGGCCCGGGCCATCTCCGCCGCAGCGTGGATCTGATCCGGGGAAAAGCCGCTTTTGGCGGCCTCGCCGCCGATGTTCACCTCCAGCAGGATATCCTGGCAGAGCTCCAGTCTTCCGGCGGCCTTTTCGATCTCCTGCAAAAGCTCCGTGCTGCCCACAGACTGGATCAGATCGGCCTTGCCCACCACCTGGCGGACCTTGTTGCGCTGCAAATGGCCGATAAAGTGCAGGGGACGGCCCTCATAGGCGTTTTCCGCCAGCTTGGCGGTCATCTCCTGGACCCGGTTTTCCCCCAGGGCGTCAATACCGGCGGCAATGGCCTCCTGGCAGGCGGCGGCGTCGTTCATTTTGCTGGCGCCCACCAGGATGATGTCGGTGCCGGTGCGTCCCATTTCCCGGGCCGCCTGGTCCATCTGCTGCCGGACGGCGGCAATGTTCTCCGCAATAGACATAGTGAAAGCCTTCCTTTCCCGTATTAATCTCCTGTCAATATCTGTGAGCCGTCCAGGGTGACGCCGGTCATGATGACCTCGTCCCCGGGACGCAGGGTGTCCAGTCCGTCGGTGTTCTGGGGCACCGACACCAGCACATAGTCATCTCCCTGGTACACCATGTCCACCGGCTTGAACCGGGAGAAGCTGCCCTGGGCGCAGTAAACCCCCAGAGTCCCGTCCTCCTGCTGCCGCAGGCACACGGAGGGCAGGCGCAGCCCGGTGTAGCTGTGGAGCACGATCTGGGCCGTCTGGTGCCGCAGCTGGGTGGTCTCCGCCAGATACTCCCGGCAGGCCAGCACCACCACGCACCGGCCGTCCTCCGACGGGCTGACGGAGTGGACCGTGGCGGCGATGTCATCGGTGATGCCTTTGGTCAGCCGCAGGGACACGCTGCCGCAGCCGGCGATGCGCTGGGCCTCCTCCTGGGTGACGGCGGCGGCATAGTACCAGGTGTTGCCGTAGATGAGCTTGCCCACGTTGGCAGTGTTCTCCCCGGCGGCCAGCTTGTCCAGGGCGCCGGGGGTCAGGTCATCCAGCCCCGCCGGGGTCAGCACGGACTCGTATCCGTCGCACACGGCGGAGTAGGTCCCCGCCCGGGGGGCGGTGATGTTGGCCGCGCCGGTGAGTCCCGCCTGCAAAGAGTCGATCTCGTCCTGCACGGCGGTTTTGGCCTTGTTGGTGATCTTGGGGGCAATGGCGTTTTTCTTCTGGTTCTCATAATACTGGATCTGGGGATGCCGCAGGTCCGTGTCCAGAATGCTGACAAAGTCCCCGGTGAAGTCCGAGGGCACGATCAGGGCGGCATAGTATTTGCCGGAGCGGACGCCCTCCAGGGCCTCCTCCCGGGAATCCACAAAGTCCCAGCCCATCTGGTGGTTGCTTTTCAGACCGTCCAGCACCATGGAGCCGATGTTCAGCTTCAGGCCCAGCAGCTCATAGCCCTCGTCCTCGCTGGTAACGGCCACCCGGATGTTGGAGGTGGAGTCCGGGCCATAGGGGTCCCAGTTGGAGAAAATGTTGAACCAGGCGTACAGGCACGGGATCAGGCACAGGCCCATGACCACCACCACGGCCACCACACTGGCGCTGATGCGCTGCCAGTCGGACCGGAAGATTCTCCAGATATTTCTCATTTCCGCTCCTCCTTTGAGCCGTTCCCCTGCTGCTCCATATATTGGAAGATGCGTCCCAGCTCGTGGGACAGCGACTCCAGCCCCCGGGCCAGCTGCTGCACGTCCGTCTGAAGCCCGGCCAGCGTCTGATTCAGGTCAGGGGCGGCAGGCTGCGGGGCGGCCTGGGATGCCGGCGGGACGGGGGCAGGATTTTCCGGGACGGAGACGGGCTCGGAAACGGGGGCGGGCTCCGCCGCGGATTCCGTCACGGATTCCGGCTCCGCCGCAGGCGTCTCCGCCTCGGGGGAACCGTAATACCGGTCCCAGGCCTGGTCGTC
>OHUJ01000402.1_pt1 | contig 21693 bp, 26 predicted proteins | sample 1579241 | NCBI WGS metagenome assembly OHUJ01 (sample SAMEA3882547, study PRJEB24775) | human gut metagenome | biome: human-associated habitat; feature: intestine environment; material: feces | place: Netherlands | collected 2009/2010
TTTACTCAGACAACAATGCTTATGCCAACCTGTTCAAGACAGACTTTGGTTAAAGGCAATGCTTTTCTTGTTAAACCGGCGTATTACCTCAAGTCGCTTTATGGGGTAAGGGAATTTTGTGTTTACGACGTTTCTGTTATGCCCAAGGAATATGTACAATAAAAGAACTTTTGTCGTTTTACAAGTAAATTCCCACGAAACCCTATAGGTTGCGGATTTGAGGATAAAATAAAGTTTCTTAAACCATATATTTATTCTCTATTGGTTGTTCTTTTTTATTTTACGACATTTATTGCAAAATATAATGGCGTATATAACTATAAGTATAAAATTTCTATATTTAAAGAATTATTTCTAATTATATAACAATTTAGTTTTATGAATGAAAAGAAAATATCTATAATTACTGTTTGTTATAATGCCCAAGAAACAATTCAATATACTATTGATTCTGTTTTATCACAGCAATATAGTAATTTTGAATATATCATTATTGATGGGCAGAGTACTGATATGACGTGTTCTGTTTTGTCTTCAATAAATAACCCCAAATTTAAATATATATCCGAGCCTGATGAAGGAATATACGATGCAATGAATAAAGCTTTAGGTATTGCAAGCGGAGATTTCTTGATTTTTTTAGGAGCTGATGATTTATTTTATTCTGATAAGGTTCTTCTTGATGTTGTACCTTTTCTAATAAAGCAAGATGTTGTTTATTATGGAGATGTTTTACTGAAAAGAGGTAGGAATCTCTATGATGGTAAATTCTCAAGATGGAAATTTGGATATAAAAATATTTGTCATCAATCAGTTTTTTATCCAAAAGGTATATATAAATCCCATTTATATGATAAAGATTATAGACTTGTTGCTGATTGGGTATATAACCTTCAATTGTTAAAAGAAGGGATTAAATTTGTATATATTAATAACATCGTTGCGATTTATAATAATGAAGATGGTGCAAGTTCAAGCAATTCTGATATTAAGTTTTTGTATGATAGAAAAAAATGATAATATCTTCTGTCGGTTACATTCCATATTATATCGGAAAAATGCTAAAAGTATACGATAAAATTAGACGTTTGTTTTGTGCTTCTTTGTAAATCTTAGAACAAAATATTGTCTTTTTTTTTGATCCTTAATTTTAACATAATGATTTCTGTATGTATTGCAACCCATAACGGTGAGCGTTATATTGAAGAACAAATTATTTCTATACTTTGTCAGCTAGATAGTACTGATGAAATTGTTATTTCAGATGATGGTTCTACTGATAAAACTTTAGACATACTCTGTAGCTTTCATGATAAGAGAATTACTATATACAAATATAAACAACCTTCAAAGTCAAAACATACACATGCTTATGTATGTAGAAATTTTGAAAATGCATTAAATCATGCTAAAGGTGATTTTATCTTTCTTGCTGATCAAGATGATTGGTGGATGCCTGATAAGGTTGAAAAATGTTTATTGGCCCTGAAAAACAATATATTAGTTGTTCATAGAGCAGAACTATGTAATAGTAAACTAGAATTTTGTGGCCGATTAATGTACAATGATAATTTTGTTTTTAGAAATTATTTGTCTCTAAAAAATGGTAAGTATTATGGTTGTACCCTTGCTTTTCGAAGGGAACTTCTAGATATTATATTGCCGTTTCCTAAAAAACTCATGTTGCATGATCATTGGATTGGATGTTTGGCGGAACTGAAAGGGTGTGTATATTATGAAAGAGTTCCATTGATTAAATATAGATTACATGGAGATAATACATCAGGAGGTTCTTCACCAAATTCAATATTCTTTCAATGCTGGTATAGAATATATATGTTCTATCATTTAATTATGCGTTTTCTATTAAAAAGATAATGAATATTTACGAACCAACTTTAATTGATTCAAAAGAGGAAGAAGATACGTTGTGGCAGAAAGCCACAATAGTCTTTGATACTTCTGCTTTATGTAGCTTGTATGATCTTACAGACCATTACCGCCTGACCATGGTTTCTATTTTGTCTTCTTTAAAAGATAGAATTTGGATACCATATCAGGTAAAAGAGGAGTATTTGTGCAATAGGAAAAAAGCGATAACAAATCCGATAGAAGAGAAATATCGTCTTCCTGAAGTGACGAATAGTCATTTCGTAAAAGCTGTAAGAGAATGTATAAAGCAATGGGAAACTAATAAATATTATCATCCCTACATAGATTCAGAGCAGCTTAAATATTTGAAAGATGAAGTAGAAGAAGCTAATAAGCATATTAGAGTAATTAAGGATTTAATCAGATACCAGTATGGTTCCAGAATCTCTGAAATTAATAAGATAGCAGAAAATGATTCCTTGTTGGAACTTGTGAATAGCTTTAAGACAGGTTCTCCTTATTCGTATAAAACGATTTTAGGGATAATGAGAGAAGGAGACTTTCGCTATCGTAATCAAATTCCGCCTGGATATGAGGATGCAAAAGGTAAAGAAGGGATTTGTAAATATGGTGATCTGATAATCTGGAAATCTCTTCTTGATTACGCCAAAGAATCTTCTTGTGATATTATTTTTGTATGTAATGACAATAAGAAAGATTGGATTCAACAAACTGGAGTAGATAAAGGTAAACCTCAGCCTGAACTTCTTGTTGAGTTCCTGGAAGAGACTGGTCGTAAGATTTTGTTTTATAAGCCTTCTTCGTTTATTGAAAAGCTTAAAGCTCTTTATGGTAAGAAGCCGGATGAACTTCCTCTTTTTGATGAATTGGATAATGTTGCCTATGCTCTTGGACGTCTTGCTCATGAACGACTATTAATTCAAAGTCATTCTGGGGATAGAATTTATCTTCGATGCCAAAGTTGTGGGCACGAATTTTCTATTTGGTCTGATGATTTATATTTAAATTGGGAATCATCAAGTTATGATGACCGAGAAATGGGTGAAGAAATTGAATGGTGTTCTGAATCGAGTGTAGATTGTCCTTATTGTGTAAACGAAATAAATTTATCGTTTTATGCATATGAGTATCCCGTAGGAATATTCAATGAAGGCCATGTTGAGAGTGATGGGGCTGATTTGTTGAATGATCCTGATATAGAAAAGATTAGTCCGATATCTGATAACTTTAGTTCTTCTGATGTTTGTTGGAAATGTGGTCAAGAGGCAAGAGTTGATGATATGGGATTATGTGATGGGTGTAGATTAGAGTATGAGGAATATATAAATTCAAAAGATTAAAATTAAAAGTATGAAATATGGTATAATTACGCATTATGATGTACATAATCATGGTGCACTGCTTCAGCTTAACGCTTTAAAGCAAGTCTTGAAATCATATAGTATCGATGCACAGGCTCTTCAGTTTGATAAAAACTATGATTTTATGGGCAGAGATATGAAGGCAAAATATGAGATTTCGCTTAAATCGATTGGTATTTATATGAAGTATTTCTTAGAGAAAGGCTTGCGATGTTTTGCTTACAACTTTAAGAAGAAAAAGATTCTAGATCAGTTCCGTTCTTCTGCAAATCTTATTGGTGACTATTATACGGAATGTAGCAATCTAAATGGTGTTATAGTGGGTAGCGATGAGGTATTTGCTCTACACACTGGACCTACACCTGCTTTTTTTGGACATTGTTTACCAGCTAGTAAAGTTTTTGCTTATGCTGGCTGTTTTGGTCCAACAACGATAAATGATGTTGATAGATGGCATGCAAGAGCATTTGTTTCTAGTGGTTTGGCAAGTATGTGTGGACTAAGTATGCGCGATCAAAATTCAATATCCATTGCCAAGGAATTAACAGGGATTACTCCTGAATTAGTTTGTGATCCAGTTATTCTTTATGGATATGAGAAAGAAATTGAATGTTCAAAACAGATGCATCATAAACCCTATATGGTTGTTTATTCTTATGATGGAAAATTCGATGATTCTGCTAATGAAATCATAACTTACGCAAAGAAAAAGGGGCTTCAAATTGTATCTCCCGGTTTTTATCAGAAGTGGGCTGATATTAATGTAAATTGTGATCCGATAGAATTGCTTGCATGGTTTAAAGGTGCTCAATGTGTTGTTACAAATACATTCCATGGATGTGTACTTAGTATTATTACTGGCCGCGAAATGGCTGTTAGACTCAGAGAAAATGCTAATAAACTCCTTAATTTGATGACTGAATATAAGATTGAGAATCGAGAGTTTGGTAACACACGATCACTTGATGATGTATTTTCAGCTAATGTTGACTGGAATGCTGTTAATGACCAAATTAAACTAAGGAGAGCAAGCTCGATGGCTTATCTGAAAAAAATGATAGAATTATAATGAATATACTTGATTCTTCTGCAATTAGAAAATGTACAAGTTGTCAAATGTGTGCTGCCGTTTGTCCAAAGGGGGCAATAACTATAGAACTAGACATGGATGGTTTTTATCGACCTATAGTTGATGACACCAAGTGTGTAGATTGCTCTATTTGCACTAAAGTATGCTATAAATTTGATACTTGTATATCTGTTTCTGATAATCAAAAGCTAAATTCTACCATTCTGTATGGTGGTTTCGTCAAGGATCCGGAATTGTTGAACAAGACGACTTCTGGAGGTATAGCCGATCTGTTGGCGCATCAACTTGTCAAGGATGGATATAAGTGTGTTGGAGTAGTTTATGATTCAGAAAACGATAATGCCAAAGATATTATAGCTTGTCATGAAAACGAACTCAAAGACTTCAAAGGTTCTAAATACATTCAATCTTACACTTTTTCGGCTTTTAAGGAAATAGTTAAAACCTGTAAGACTGAAAAATATGCTATCTTTGGTACTCCGTGTCATATCTATGCTTTAGATAGATATTTGAAATTGAAAAAAGTTAGAGACAATTTTGTGTTGATTGATCTTTATTGTCATGGTTGTCCATCTATGAAAGTTTGGAAGAAATTTATAAAGGAAGTAAAAATAAAGACTCGTCAGACTCAAATAGACTATGCCAATTTCAGAAGTAAAATTAAAGGGTGGGGAAATTATACCATAGAATTAAAATCAGAAAGCAAGCCTATATATTATAGTAGTGAAGATAAAAATAACGATTTTTTCGATTTGTTTTTCTCTGATCAAGTATTAAACGAAGCTTGTCATGATTGTAAGTTACGTAGTACTTTAGACTATACGGATATTCGTTTAGGCGATTTTTGGGGAAAACAATATGTATTAAATGATAGAGGGGTATCGGCAATATGTCTTGTTTCTGATAAAGCTCGTTCTTTGTTTTTGAAAATCTCTTCTCAAGTTTCCTATAAACAAGAGAGTTATGATGATTTCCTTCCATGGCAAAGTTGGGGTAAGGTACATGCTCCCAATCGGTCATTAAGAGAGTTGATGCTTAAACAACTACAAGATGAAAAGGTTCCATTGCATGAAACTGTTGTCAGCTTTAAAGGGCAGCAAACTTTCGTTACGAAAATGATTGGTGTAGCCAAAAGTTTTGTGCATTTATTACCTCTTTCTTTTGAAAAGCAAATTCGTTGGCTATTTTATCATATAAAAAAATAATATGCTATGGTTTCTAGAATTGCAGTTATTATGTCACTCTATCGTAATGATACAATAGAGTATGTTAAGCTGGCAGTGGAGAGTATATTGAATCAATCATATTCTGATTTTGACTTTTATATTCAATATGATGGTCATATAAAGGATGATGTTGATTTATATCTCTCCAGTTTATCAGATACTAGGATTCATATCTATAAAAGGGATGAAAATAAAGGATTAGCTAAATCGCTGAATGAGTTGTTGGCTGTGGTTATGCCCTTGGACTATCAATTTATAGCCCGTATGGATGCTGATGATATTTCAACCCCGGATCGATTTGAAAAGCAGGTTAAATATTTGCAGAATCACCCAGAAGTAGATGTGGTAGGTGGAGCTATCAATGAAATAGATGAAAATGGCATGAATAGGGGAAAGGTTACTTCTTATCCTTGTACTGCAGATGAGTGCCGTGCTTTCTTTGCAAAACGAAATCCTGTGGCTCATCCAACAGTAATGTTTAGACGCAGCTTTTTTGATAAGGCTGGTTGGCATTATCCTACAGATTATGTTCGCAATGAGGATACTAGATTATGGCATGAGGGATTTAAGCACGGATGTAAGATAGCTAACATACCTGATGTTGTTCTTAATTTCCGAATGACAGATGATATGTTTAAGAATCGACGTAATGGCAAGGCGTTTGCTAAAAGTCAATTGGAGTTGCGTCTGCAAATCAAGAAAGATCTGGGTTATGGATTTATGGCAGTAGTTTATGCCTATGCTATGTATTGGTTAATGATATCGCCAAGTTGGTTGTTGAAACTTGCATATAAGGTGTTAAGATAATTTTTGCTGATATGATTTTCAAAAGATTATTTGATATAGTAGCATCGCTTTGCGGTTTGCTTTTGATATGGTGGATATTTCCACTTGTGGCTTTTCTTATTCATAAGAAGATGCCGGGAGGTTCGGCTTTCTTTGTTCAGAAGAGAGTGGGAAAGGGTGGCAAGTTGTTTAAGTGCCATAAGTTCCGCTCGATGGTGGTGAGTCATAATGGTTCGTCGGTATCGGTGGCGGGTGATAGCAGAATCACTCCGTTTGGTGCGAAGCTCCGCCATTATAAGATTGATGAGTTGCCTGAGCTTTGGGATGTGCTGATTGGCAATATGAGTTTCGTAGGACCTCGTCCTGACGTTCCTGGTTATGCTGATAAGCTGGAAGGTGATGACAGGGACGTACTGAAGCTCCGTCCGGGCATCACTGGCCCTGCTACGCTGAAGTATCGCCTGGAGGATGAAATGATTTCTGAGTATGTGGCAAAGAAACAGGCAGAGGGTGATAATCGCCCTATGCAGGAGATTGCTACTGAGTATAATGACAAGGTGATATATCCTGATAAGGTTCGCCTTAACTGCTATTACTATCGCCATTACTCCTTCTGGAAGGATATCGAAATGATATTCGCTACCGTGCTTGGTAGAAAAGTAAAGTTTGCAGGGGAAGAGGTTTAGTGCTTCATGGATGAAATCTACGAATGGCTGAATCCTAGGATTCCTGTAGAGTATGTACTCATCTCCTTTTTTGTGCTTTCTGTTGCAATCGTGATTGGAATGCTGGTGATGAAGGGGAGTAGGGCGAAGAGGTTCGTGCTTGGGGCTTTGTTAGCGGAATATTACTTCTTGGTACTTTGCTCTACTGTGATTTGTAGAGCAAGTCATGGGGAACGACATCTTGAGATTATGCCGTTTTGGAACTATCCTGATATCTGGAATAAGGTGGATTATCCTGCAGACCTAATAGAGGTACTGCTGAATATGGCACTCTTTGTTCCGATAGGATTCCTACTCGGAGGAATTGTTTTTAAAACCAAGAAGGTTCTCTTAATGGGAATCTGTTTATCGGGGATTATTGAGGTTTCACAATTCGCCTTTTGTAAAGGGCTTTGTGAAACGGATGATGTAATACATAATAGTGTGGGGGCATTCCTAGGGTTTCTGGGAATCCTAGGTATTCTTAAAGGGAAAAGAATTCTGTTTTCGAAATTCTCTGGCTCTCTTTAGAAAAAGGAGTTTCGAAAATGTACCTATACTTTCATACCTTTAAAGAAGGGTGTTTTTTCGAAAACCTACCCGTCCTTCCTTACCCTTAAAGAAGGGTGTTCTAAAATCATCCCGTCCTTCTTTACCATTAAAGAAGGCTCCACCTTTCTCTCCAAGCCTCTCTTCCCTCAGGGACGAGAGGATGTAACCGCCCTCCGGTGCTCAGAACCGCTTCTAAGGTTGGCGGACCATCAAAGGTCTTCGCCATGATTGTGCGGGCTGGGACCGCCTGAGGATAACTGGAGGAGAAGGTGCTTAATCTCTAATTATGATGTTTGCAATGAGTAATCCTGTTGAGTATTCTATTGAGCATTTGGCTGATGTTTCAAAAGACATACCTAATATGGTTGTGCAGTTGTCATTTCTGGTAATGAGCGGCATTATCGTTTTGGTATTTGCATTTGCTAAGAATCTCAAAGGAGCAAGAATAGGTGTAATGACCACTTTGCTCATCGAATATATGTTTCTCATATTGGGTTCGACTGTAATATATAGAACATCGGGAGATACATATATGTATAAGCTTACTCCTTTCTGGAGTTATGTGGCCATTGCTGATGGGCAGAAAGAATTGATAGAGGAAAATCTACTCAATGTTGCACTAGGCATTCCTTTTGGGTTCCTGCTAAGTTTCATCTGTACTAAGAATGCATTGCTAAAATCATTCTTATTCGGTGCTGCTTTCTCTGCCTGCATAGAACTTTCACAACTGTTTTTCAAGCGAGGCTTGTGTGAATTCGATGATTTGTTTCATAATACGCTAGGTAGTGTGGTAGGATATGGAATAGGTATGCCACATCTCTCACTAAGCCTCTCTCTTGCCCGAAGAGAGAGGATGTAACCGCCCTTAGTGCTGTTTTTCTAAAATCATCCCGTCCTTCTTTACCATTAAAGAAGGCTCCACCTCTCATCTCGATCTTCTCCCCTCAGGGAAGAAGAGGAAAACCGCCCTCCGGTGCTCGGAACCGCTTCGCTTTATGGTTGGCGGACCATCAAAGGTCTACGCCATTTTGTGCGGGATGGGACCGCTTGTGGAATGGGGAAGATAGAAGAATATAATTATTCTTTATCTATTCGCTTAAGTTCTGTTTTCATCTTTTTTCCATAGGCTTCGCCTCGTGGAGAAAGATATTGAAAGAATATAGTATTGCCAGAAAACTCAATTTCTAGAGTAAATAGTGCTCTATAGTCTCCTAAACGAATTCTATATATATTACGATACCCAACAAGTTTCTTGCAGTCAGTGATATCTTGAATGTCTTTGGCTGCTTTAACTTCTGCTATCGTACGTCTTAAAGAATCGAGCATCTTACCGGAAAGATGTTTGGAAGCTTTGATAAAGACTTTAGAAAATTCGACTTTCATACGCCTAACCACTTTTCAAAATCTTCTTGTTCTTCTTTGTTGGCACGGATGAGACCCTCTGGCTGCTCTTTTCTTAATTTGGCATAGAGCTTTGCATCTTCGTAATCCTCGGCTATACCATTAAGTATATCCTCAATATAGTTTTTGAGGTTGGTTCCCTTCTGAATAGCCATAATGGATAGGGTCTTAAAAGTATCATCTTTTAAGTCGATGATCTTTCTTTTGGAAGGTGTTACTGAAACTGTACTCATAAGTGTATTTATTTAAATGGTTCTATTTTGGTGCAAATATACATAATATATCCCATATATATGGTATATATCTATATAAAATTAATAAAGATTAATAGTTAGATGGATGAGTATATCACCATTCTTCCTTACTGTTAAGGAAGAATGTTATAAAATCATCCCGTCCTTCTTTACCATTAAAGAAGGCTCCACCTCTCATCTCGGTCTTCTCCCCTCAGGGAAGAAGAGGAAAACCGCCCTCCGGTGCTCAGAACCGCTTCGCTATAAGGTTGTCAGACCATCAAAGGTCTTCGCCATGTTGTGCGGGCTGGGACCGCATGGATGTTGGTGGGATGTGCAAGTAAGGATAGTGCTTATGTTAATTGGCAATATGTGATAATGTTAAATATTTATAGATAGACGTTTAAATAACACAACAATATGGCTTTAATTCCCAAATTTTATATAGATGCAGTGGTTTCAATAGGAAATCGTATGCCAGACAATTCTGTTTCATGGACGGGAACTGGATTCTTGGTGAACCGAAGAATAGATGATAATAGAATTCTTCTTTTTCTTGTATCTAATAAGCATGTTTTTAAAGATAAAAAAACTGTTGTGGTTAGGATGACTGAGAAAAATGAAGGAAAACTGATAGATGTCGACATTGATTTGAGCGATTACAAAACTCATAGTTTTGCAGACATTGCTGTTGTTTTGCTTCCTGGTCGGTTTGTTGATGAGAAAAATATTAAATTTTCTTCGTTTGATATAGATGCGGATGCTTATACTTCAAGAGAATTAATGGACAATGGAGTTGATGAAGGATCGATAGTTTATATGCTAGGATATCCTATGGGCTTAGTGAATGTTAATTCAAAACTTCCGCTTTGTCGTTTGGGATGTATTGCGAGAATCAGTGAAGAACAATTAAAAGAAGAACATAATGTTTTGCTTGATATCCAAAACTTTCCAGGAAATTCTGGTAGTCTTATAGTTAACAGGGCAGAGAATATAGCAATTGGTAATTCTAAATATCTAGATAGATGTGTGTTGATAGGCATTATACATTCATATATTCCATATCAAGAATCTTTGGTAAATCAGCAAACTCAAAGGGTTGTTGAAATTCGTAGTGAAAATAGCGGAATCGCTTTAATGCATCCTGTTGAATATATTCGTGAAGTTATAGATTTGTATTATAAGAATAAATCGGAGGATAATAGCTAAATATGAGTAATCATGTATATTACGGTGAGTATTCACTGGCTTATTGGATAGAACTTATCCTTACACGCAAAATAGTTCTGCCGAAATATCAGCGGCATTTCGTTTGGAATAAGGATAGTTTGAAGACGCTTATAAATACATTCCAAGACAATCGTTTTGTTCCGCCTGTAACGATAGGAGCTTTCTGTAAGTCGGATGGAAGCATAACAAATTATATCATTGATGGTCAACAAAGACTTACTAGCATATTGCTAGCATATCTGGACTTGTTTCCTGATAAGGAAAAATATAAAACACATCTGCTTGCCTTGGCTCGTGGTGAGGAATCCATATATGAAGATGAAGGTGACCCTTATGATAATGTATTGGAATGGAATCTATCCTATTTGACAGAAAAGGGAAATAACAAAAATGAGATCTGTTCTAAACTGGAAGAAGGCAATTATATGTCTATTGGTTTGGGTTTGTCAAATCAGTTTTTTCATGAACATTATTTAGGTTTTTCCTACATTGTTCCTGCTGCTTCTGATGAAACGAGCCAACAATGTTATTATACCAAGATGTTTCGTGATATTAACGTTCAAGGTGTTCAATTGATAGATATTGAAAGTCGTCGTTCTCTTTATTTCCTGAATGAGAAATTCGAAGGTTTCTTTGAACCGGCCTTTATGAGTGACTATTATGTAAATCGTGTTGGTGAAAAGCAGAGATTAGACTTTACGAGGTATTTGTGTCTGTTGTCGGCCTTTAAAAAACTGAATGATGTAAATAAGGTGGCTCGTGGCTTTAGCGGTAAAAAGATAGAGGAATATATTGAAATGTATATCTATTCTGTGGTAGGAAATGACAATGAGGATATTTTTGGAAGTTTTTCCGTTATTTTCCGTGATGGTGATTTCGCCGGCGATATTCAGCGGTTAAAAGATACTTTAGATGATTTGAATCTCCCAACGGAATATCCTTCTATCATTAATATGGATATGTATTTCTTTGGGTTGATTTACCACGTGCTTCTCTGTCATCATCAAATTGATGTCTTTAGAAGAAGGCAATTGAGAGATAGGATAGAAAGGAAAATAGCAGAACTGAAGGATATAGGTAATCATGTCCAGACTCCTGCTCAGTTTCAGTATATGAGAATGAGATTAATACGTTCTATTGATATTTACGAATCATTTGTGTTGTCATGAGAAAGCATGAAACTTTTATATTGACTCCTATAGCTAGTATCTTAAAGGAGACACAGTTTGCTTTGGCACCTTTGGAAGGCAATATCAATAATTATCCGTTGTTTGATTATGTGATGCAATCATTGTTCCTGAAAATGACAGGATTTCAAGAGCAAAAACTAAAGTGTATATCATGGGAACTGGCAACTGATGACTATGCTCTGAGATATGAGCGATATAAACTGCGACCTTTAGGAGAGTGTTCTTCATATAAAGACAAATTAGTTGTATTTGGGGATTTGGTTTCTAATTTGGAGAAGATAAAGCCAGGTTGTTCTCTCTTGTTGGATTCTGAACGCTCACAGATCATGACCGGTACGAAAGATGAAATTATAGAATTCTGTTCTCAATCTCCAATCTCTGGTTGGGTAGAAAAAAGCTTAGGTGAATTCAAATCTCTCTTTGAAAAGTGTGGTACGGAATGTGTGCTATATGTGAATAAAGGTAAAGTGACTGAAATCTTGGGACATTGTGAAAACTGTAAGAAGAAATCAAATCCCTGTAAGTTGGCAAAATTAAAATCGTTAAAAGATATTTTTGACATAGCTATTCGACATAGAAATCGATGTGCTCATAATATTTCCTCTTATCAGCAGAACTTGCCTGCTTTGGAAGAATTACAGAAGGAGGAATACGTATTAGAGAATTATCTAGTGCGTTTTGCAATACTTATGATTATAGATAAAGTGTTTGTGGCTTTATTTAAAAAGTACTTGGAGGTGAAGCCTGAACCATTTAAACTTTAACTGCAATAGATATGCCTATATCATCATCATTCGACGACATCATGGTATCATACTTCCCGTATTTCAAAGGTGGTCCCATGTGTGATATTAGTATCAACAGGGTCTTTAATGGGATACGTTCTGAGGCTTTTAAAGAGATTGTTTTGAATGTCAGGAAATATAAAACTACTGATGTTGAACTCTCTAAAAAGTATAAGTCTTCTCTTCCGGCTGTTACTTTTTGCGGGACATTTAAGGAAAAAAGAAATCTGGAGAGCTGCGTTCACTATAATAATGTAATGGTGATAGATATTGATCATGTAGATGATAATATGATGGATTTGTATGCTCAATATTTGGCTGCTGATCCTTTTGTTGCTGCCTTCTGGCATTCGCCTTCTGGAAATGGATATAAGGGACTCGTTCATTTGCAATATGATGAAGAAGTTGCGAAACTGGAACTAAAGGATAGGCATAAGGTAGCTTTCAGGCAATTACTAAAGTACCTGCTTGCCAAATATGGTATTGAACTGGATGATAGTGGTTCTGATATTCCACGTCTGTGCTATATGTGTTGGGATCCTGATCTACATGTGAAGGGTGAAGCGGAAACCTTTTATGTGAAAGGAGTGGAACTTGATGATTTTAAACATTGTGATGGAAGTCGAAAGACTAGAGCGTCACGGCCAACTGTAGAACTCAACTGGAATCAGATTGTTGGTAAGGCCGACTATCCAATGTCTAATCATTATCGTTTTGCATTAAACAACATTTGCAAGAAACTGGCTAAGAGAAATGCTTCTATTACAGAGAGCTATGCTAACTGGGTAAAGGTTGCCTTTGCTATAGCCAGTAATATTCATCCAGTTGCAGGTAAAGCACTTTTTTTGAAGTTATGTAGACTTGATGGAGCGAGACACGATGAGGAAAAAAGTGAAAGATTAATATTTGAGGCTTATGCCAAAACCAATCGTGAAGTGGGTTTTGGTACCATCATATACTTGGCTAGGGAGAAAGGGCTAAATATCAATACGAAAGACGGCTCTTCTAAACAAGAATCGTAAGTATTGGCGCGAATAAAATAGAATCAATCCAGTATCGCGCAGTAAAATGGATACATAATCTCTGAATCTTTTTGTACTGCGTATTGTTTGAATACTTTCTTCCTATGCTAAGTAATTATCTGACAGACGAAATGATAGTTAGAATGCTGATTAAGCAACGTTGTAAGATTGCTGATCAGAGAGCTAAAAAAATGCAAGAAGTTGAATTCGTAGGACAGACTAATCTTTTGTCTTTGAATAAAGAAAAGGAGAAACTGTGTAAATTGTTCCCTCCTCGCTCCTGCTGGTGTAGGGTAGGAGCTAAAAGACGAATGGGTATGGACTCTGTTCAGCGGAATACGTTTATGCTGTATACTACTTATTGTAAAGCAAAGAGTAGAGAGTCGAAAGAGATTTGGTTTCTGAGTCTTCAAAAGAGAATTGCTCATATCAGATACCTTGCTCTTCATCCTGGTATTGCACTGAAGAAGCCTACTGTTCAGATGCTGTTCAAGAAGGAAAAGATGCCGAATTTGGTGATATGTCGTCCCGTTTGTAAATTTGATATGGATACCAAAATAGTCTTGTCGATTTATAATAAGTTTCTTACCAACGTGCTTGATAATGAGTTTCTTGACTATTCTTATGCCTTCCGCAAACCTTCTGGTGGTAATCAGTTTCAGCATTTGGATGCGGTCAAAGAGCTGATCAAATTTAGAAAAGAGCATCAGGATGAAATCTTGTATGTTTCTGAATGCGACATGCAGAAGTTCTATGATACCCTAGACCACAACATTGTAAAGGCTCGATTTGTTATGTTGATGTCAAAGGTGAAGGCTAAGAACAACATATCTCATGCTGATTATAATTGCGCCAAGCAATGGTTCTTTAACTACATAGATTGCTTTGATTATTATAATGATGTCTTCTCTTTCAACGACAAGAAAGATGCTGAGGCTTGGGATCAAATCCGCAAACAATATAAAGGCAAGGACTATGTGGTGGAATGGGTGAAGGCTCTGGAAAATGAAAAGGAGGCTAAACCATATAAAAGAAAAGGCATTCCGCAAGGAGGTGCTTTGTCGGGGCTTATCGCCAATATCATGATGCATTATGTAGATTTATCGATACATGATGTTATAGCTGGCAAAGATGTGGCTTATCTGAGATTTTGTGATGATATGATCTTGGTTACGGCTGATGAAAAGCTGGCTTGTGAGGTGTTGGATATATATATACGAAGATTGAAGAGCTCACGCCTTCATCCTCATCCTATAAAATCGATGAACATCCAGCGCATGAAGGATTTCTGGGACGGAAAGTCTCGTGGACCTTACAAGTGGGGTGAACATGGTAGTGATATCTTCCCATGGATTACGTTTGTTGGGTTTGATGTCAACTGGCGTGGTGAAGTAAGGGTAAGAAAGAAGTCTTATCAGAAGCAGTTGTCGAAACAGCATTCTGTTGTATGGGATTTGTTGAATAAGTATAAAAAAGGCAAAACTCCTAGATACTGTATGAACACCATATTGGAGAGCTTGAGAAATAGACTGATTGGTATGAGTGTTGGAAGGGTATCTCTGTGGAATTATCAACATTATAAGAATGTACATTGCTGGTTGTCAGCCTTTCCTCTTCTGGATAAAAATAAATGGGCTGTTGCCCAGTTAAAGGGATTGGATAGACATAGGGAAAAAGAGTTGTATGATGCAAAGAAGAAATTGAAAAGTATTGATTGTGGAACTCGCTCTAAGAATCCGGATGGTGTGAGAAGAAAAGAACATTATTATGGTAAGGCTTATAGCTATTATGGTCAAGCTTACAAGGATTGATAGCGTTACTCGAATGATACCACCTAATTAGTGCGGTTACAGGTGTCGCCTACTACGAGAGCTGGCGACACCTGCTGTAATGACATCTTATAGTTCGTTGTCTAGGATTTCCATCATTTCTGCAGCTGTAATCACTTGCGGTTCTTTGGGGAAGTGTTTGAGATTACCTGTTACTAAGAAGGAATCTTCCTTGCTCAGGCAGACTTCGTAAAAGACTCGGTCATCCTCATCAGGCATTTCGCCATCATAGGGAAAACGGGATGAATCAATGCCGTTTTGCTTTATAAAGTACAATAGTTCATTGATTCTTACGTCACTTAAATGAAATTTTGATCTGCTTAGAACATCAAAGTATTCTGCCAAGATCTCGTCATTATACAATGGTTTAATTTTACCACTGAGCATACTGTTAATGACCCTTCTTGTTGCTGAAGAAGGGTTCTTGGTTATAAACGAGGACACGATAATGTTTGTGTCAATGACTGCATATACCATTGCGTTCTTTTCTTAATCGTCTGACTTCTCTGATTTCTTCATTGATCTCATCAAGTGACATATCAATGTTGTTCTCTCTTGCTGTGTCACACATGTATTGGAACGCAGCCTTTGCTTTTGCAGTCACTTCATCATCTTCTTCATTCTTTGCTTGAATGGAGAATGGGATGCTCTTACTGCGAATTACTGCTTTTACAAAGATGTTGATGGCGGTATTCGCACTCATACCGAATTGCTCGCAGAGTTTATCAAACTGTGCTTTCTGCTGATTGTCCATACGGACTGTCATTGCTGTCTGTGCCATAAGCCGATAATTATAAAGTTATACATTCTGATTACAAATATACTTCATAATGGCGTAAAATGGTGAAAGATGGCTCATGATTTAACAAAGATTAAACTTTAAATACAATATACAAATGGAAGAAAGAAAGACTATTTATCTTTGTCTGGCTCACATGAGCGAGACTGGTGAGGAACAGAAATACGTGAAGGAGGCATTTGATACCAACTGGGTAGTGCCTCTGGGTCCTAATGTGAATGGTTTTGAGGATGATCTCAAGGCTTTCGTTTCTAAGAACAGCGATGGCTCTGAGTTGTCTCGTGAGGTGGTGGCGCTGAGCGCTGGTACTGCTGCTGTTCACTTGGGCTTGCTGGCTAGTGGCGTAGGCCCTGGTGATGAGGTTTGTGTGCAGAGCTTTACTTTCTGTGCTTCTTCTCATCCTATTACTTATCTTGGTGCTACTCCTGTTTTCATCGATTCTGAACCTGATTCATGGAATATGGATCCGGAATTGCTGGAGAAGGCGATTATCGACCGTAAGGAGAAGACGGGTAAGTATCCTAAGGCGATTGTTCCTGTTGCTCTCTATGGTATGCCTTATGATTGTGATAAGATCATGGCGATTGCTGATAAGTATGGTATCCCTGTAGTGGAGGATGCTGCCGAGGGCTGCGGCTCTAGATGGAAAGGTCAGGTACTGGGTACATTCGGTAAGTTTGGCGTGTTGTCATTCAATGGTAACAAGATGATTACTACTTCTGGTGGTGGTGCCTTGATTTGCCAGGATGCCGAGAGCAAGAACAACGTGATGTGGTATGCTACTCAGGCTCGTGATGCTTATCCTTACTATCAGCATACTGCCATCGGTTACAACTACCGTATGAGTAATGTATGTGCGGGTATCGGTCGTGGTCAGATGACTGTGTTGGAGGATCATATCGCTCATCATAAACATGTGCAGGAGTTGTATAAGGAGCTCTTGAGGGATGTTGAAGGTGTTACCTTGCATGAGGCGCCTAATGCCGACTATGATTCCAACTACTGGCTCTGTACTGTGACTCTTGATCCGAAGTTGAAGATTCAAGGTCAGGAGAATGCGTATAAAGAGGTTGTGAAGACTGCCGTTGGTGGTGCTGCTGGTGTGATTCACATGGTGGATTCTCCTACTACTGATTGTCAGCCAAATGAGAATGTGGAGGCTTTGCGTATCTTCATGTTGAGCAAGAAGATTGAGGCAAGACCTGTGTGGAAGCCTATGCATAAGCAGCCTGTTTATCAGAATGCTCCTGCATACGTGAATGGAGTAAGTGAGGCCATCTTCAAGGTTGGTGTCTGCTTGCCAGCAGGTCCGATGGTAACGGATGATGATGTTCGTTACATCGTAGAAAGTATTAAAGAGGCGATTGTGTAATCGCCTCATTTATTACTTTCTGAGTAAGGTGGATGTTTTTGCTACATCTTTGGCTCTTTCATCTGGGAGAAGCGTTTTTTCGAAAACCTACCCGTCCTTCCTTACTCTTAAAGAAGGGAGTTCTAAAATCATCCCGTCCTTCTTTACCATTAAAGAAGGCTCCACCTTTCTCACCAAGCCTCTCTTCCCTCAGGGACGAGAGGATGTAACCGCCCTCTGGTGCTCAGAACCGCTTTGCTCTAAGGTTGGCGGGGCATCAAAGCCCTCGCCATGTTTGTGCGGGCTGGGACCGCCTGGCTGTTGTTTTGAATAATAGACTTGTAGAATGCTGATTTTTGGGATATTTGGCTAATAACTTGCAGATTTCTTTCATTTTTCTTGGTGGTTTCGTAGAAAAAGCGTAATTTTGGCGGCAGAATGTTGAACTAGAATAAATAGGAGGCTAGAATTATGTATACAACTGGTAATACAGCAAATATGGTTCTTCCATATTGGAATGAAATCAAGAATTGGAGTAGGGAAGATAGAAGCAATCTTGCCGAATTGATACAGATGTCTCTTAATGATGAGGAAGATGGAAATGATGATTTGATAAATCAGCTGTCACCAGAACTCATGAAAGAGTTGGCGGAGTATGCTGTTAAAGAACATCGTGCTGGTCGTTGCTTGACCCACGAACAAGTTGAAAAATCTGTCATGGAGGCAATGGGATGGAACTGAGATGGTTGCCTTTTGCTTCAGAACAACTACGAGCAGATATGCAATATGTTGTTGATAACTTTGGAGAGATAACTGCAAAGAAATCTCTTTGAAGAATTCTTGATAGGGTTAATGAGTTGAAGAAAAATCCTGATATAGGAATTTGGGACAAAAAGTTTTCTTCAGATGGCATTAAGGTTAGGCATCTCAATATTGGTCCTAATATGGTTTTTTATTTGATTGATAGGTATGAAGTGGTTGTTATTGCAGTGATGCATTGCAAGCAGTCTTCTTATGTTATCAATCGTGCTATTCGATATGCATTGATGAATTTTTTTGAATCTTAAAGGATTCTGGGGGGCAGAAACCCTCAGTGACGAGAGGATGTAACCGCCCTCCGGAGCTGTTTTTCTAAAATCATCCCGTCCTTCTTTTTTACCATTAAAGAAGGCTCCACCTCTCATCTCGGTCTTCTCCCCTCAGGGAAGAAGAGGAAAACCGCCCTCCGGTGCTCAGAACCGCTTCGTTATAAGGTTGGCGGACCATCAAAGGTCTGCGCCATGTTGTGCGGGCTGGGACCGCCTTGCTAAAGGTGGATAGGATTATTGAAGTGCTGGTTTTGTGGTAATTCGCTGATAACTTGCAGATTTCTTGCTTATTTCTTGGTAGTTTCAAGAAAAAAGCGTAATTTTGGCGGCAGAATGTTGAACTAGAATAGATAGGAGGAAGAATATATGGATACAACAAAGTTAACAAGGGAAGAGGCGCTACGCCGTTGGAATGCTTCTAAGGAAAACAAACGTAAAATGGTGGAGAAACTGGAGAACTTGGTTCGCAAAAGCTGTCTTGAACGTACTGGTAAAGAACCTATAGGGGTAGAAGTATGGTAGTAGAAAAGATGTCTTTGGCTGCGATTAATGCCAATTCGCCCTATGAGGTAAAAGTGGCCCTAGCTGATGATACATTGTGTTTCATCACAGATTATGATGAATAGATTTGTATAATAGTGCCAATTCTTCTCCAAAGTCTGTAGATTTTGCGAGTAATTTGCTGATAACTTGCAGATTTCTTGTGGTTTTCTTGGTGGCTTCGAAGAAAAAGTGTAATTTTGCATTAGAGAATGAACGTTTAATATAAAGTTTATGGAAACAGCAATATTTAATCCGGTTCAGCAACACTTGTTGAAGATGTTTGCCTTTGATGGTTCAGAAGAAAGACTTTCTGAAGTGAAAAATGTTTTGAGTGATTATTTTCGAAAAAAAGCAGATGCTTGCTTAGAAGGCCTTTGGAATTCTGGAAAGCTGAATCAGGAAAAGCTTGATGAACTACGTCATCAAGACTTGCATACTATGTTGAAAAAGTAAGGTTTTATGGAAAGAATTGTATTGGATACTAACTGTCTTATACAGAGTATATCACCAAGAAGCCCATATCGTCGAATTTGGGATAGCTTTTTTGATGGTACTAATCTTTTGTGCGTCACTACCTCCATATTAAACGAATATGAGGAAATATTAAATCTCTTGACCAATGAAGAGACTGCCAAATATATCATTGATGCAATTGTTAGTAATCCTTATACTATATTCATAACCGTATATTTTGATTTCAATTTGATTCAAAAAGATCCGGATGACAATAAATTTGTGGATTGTGCAATAACTGCTGGTGCTAGATATATAGTTACCGAAGATCATCACTATGACGTAATAAAGTGGAAAGATTTTCCTGGTCTTGATGTTGTTGGTTTGGATGAATTCTTAAAACATCTATTAAAGATTAATCTTTAAAAGGATTCTGAAGCTGTCTTTTGAACCCCTGCCTTTAAAAATCTTTATGCCCCTTTCAGTTCCCCTTCAAGAGGACAGAAACCTTAGGACGAGAGGATGTAACCGCCCTCCGGTGCTCGGAACTGCTACGCTATAAGGTTGGCGGCCCCTCAAAGGTCTGCGCCATGTTGTGCGGGCTGGGACCGCCTTGCTGTTGCTTGCAATGATGGACTTGTAGAATGCTGTTTTTGGAGGTAATTCGTTGATAACTTGCAGATTTCTTGCGAATTTCTTGGTGGTTTCAAGAAAAAGCGTAATTTTGACGGCAAGTTATATAAATAATAGGAGATAAGATTATGGCAATAGCTATTAAAACAATTCCTGTATTGACTGGTGATGTTGCTGAGCGCTTTATAGAGATTGTAGAGTGTGGTAGAAATACGCCCACAACTGTAATCCCTGAAGGTGTGCAAGAGGCAATCCGTCGTATGATGGAACGCTCAAAAAATGTAAAGATTAAACTTCCTCTTTAATACCTAATATCTGAAAAACACTAAAGGATAAAAAATTAGATTTTAATTATATACGATAAGATGGGGTGAGCTTTGAATAAAAGCTCGGCTCATCTTGTTGGCTTTTGCCTTCTCATATAATTTCTTTTGATGAAAGCTATCAAGCTTTATGATTATCAGCAGAAGATGCTGGAGGATATCATCAACGTGCTGACCTCATCTTCTACCAGTACTTTCTATAATGAAAATGGTAAGAAGGAGAAGGTGGGCAGCTCGGTGATGGTGCAGATGCCGACTGGTACGGGAAAGACCTACGTGATGGCGGCAGTGGTGAAATGGTTTCTTGATAACCATGACACGGGCGAAGTGTGGATTGTTGCGCACCGCCGTGAACTGGTGGAGCAGATGCAGCAGACGCTCGACAGATTCTGCCTGGACTATGGAGAGAAGGAAATGGAGCTGAAAGCGAAAGTAAGGATAAGGGTGCTCTCTATTCAATGGTTGAACAGACATATCGACGAACTGGAAGGGGCGGAGTGTACGCCAGGACTCATTGTTGTGGATGAGGCTCACCATGCCATAGCAACTTCCTATCAAGACTTGTTTGACAGAAACAGAAAGGCTCTGAAACTCGGCATGACTGCCACTCCATGCCGCATGAACAAGAAATCCTTTGGCAGGCTGTTTGAGATGTTGCTGAAATCTCCTTGTACCAACGACTTCATTCTGCGTGGATATCTGGCACCCTACGACTACGTGGTAATCGGCAAGTACTCCAACGATCAGATGACCGTGAACCAGCTGAAAGGACGAGGCAGCGATGGCGACTATGCCATCAAGGAGATGGACGAGAAATTGAATATTCCGCAGACCATCCAACGCCTCTACGACAGCGTGAAGAAATATGCTGACGGCAAGAAGGGTATCGTATATGCCATTGACATCGACCATGCCCAGGCGATAGCCGCCTGTTACAATGCCCTCGGACTGAAAAGCGTGGCACTGGATAGCAAGACGCCTGCCAAGAAACGCAAGGAGATGGTGGAGGCTTTCAGACGCAGCGAGATTGACTGTCTGGTGAACGTGAACCTCTTCGACGAGGGTTTTGACTGTCCTGACGTGGAGTTTATCCAGATGGCCCGTCCTACGCTGTCGCTAGCCAAGTATCTGCAGATGGTGGGGCGTGGGTTGCGCATCAACCATGAGAACAAGGATAAGGTGTGCATGATTATCGACAACG
>OHUJ01000441.1_pt1 | contig 20527 bp, 17 predicted proteins | sample 1579241 | NCBI WGS metagenome assembly OHUJ01 (sample SAMEA3882547, study PRJEB24775) | human gut metagenome | biome: human-associated habitat; feature: intestine environment; material: feces | place: Netherlands | collected 2009/2010
GACTTAAGGGCTCGAAGTATCCCGGCGTTCCCTCTATCTTGTATTTTCCTTGTAAGCAGGTAGCCAGCACACCCAGGCTGATCACCGCTGCCATGTCCGGGGCAGTCTGACTGTGTTCGGCTACTGCACTCACATAATTCCGAATCACATCCGGGAGAGCGTCTACCGGAAATGCAGGCAGATCACTCCACTGCGGCGTCAGTGGTACAAGGGGCTGAAAAAGTGGTGCAGACTCCGCTTTGGGAGTGTAGATCTCCCGACAATGCTCGATTGCCTTCTGAATGGTGATTGCACCATACGTTGTGCCGGATTGCTGCCGGTCCCATTTATCCCGCATCAAACCCGACTGCCGGAACATAGTGTCCATCTTGGCAGCATCCCGTCCTGTCCAAAAGGCGAGATGACTGCACAGCGCCAGATCTGCCTCTGATGGGGACGAATATCCCTCCAACGAACCGTTCCAAAGGGCTGTGAACGCTGCCCCGTTCTTACTGCTTTTTGCCAGTTGCAGAAGCTGCTCCATGCTTAAATCAGAGTTTTTTGCATTTATTGCATTTTCTGCGCCTACCTCTGGCCTGCGCATGAACTTGTCCAGTAACACTTGCAGCTCCTGGGTCCGGTCACCATATTCATAGTCCTCACAGCGGTTTCCGGTCACGGTGACATATTTGTTGGTTGCTCCCGCCACATAAACCTCGATTCCGGCCTGATGGTTCATAATATAGAATCGCTTGGTATCATACTGAAACCCTTTTGCCGAAAAGAGAATATGCAGACCGTTTCCGCTGGGGCTGTACTCGGTATAGCTGTGCATTAAGGCCACAATTTCTGCGGCGGTCTGGGTGTAATAGCCGCTGTCCGAAACGCAGTTGTCCAGGTCAATCGCACAGATGCCGTTGAAAATGCCAATTCCGATGCCATCATATCCGCTGGCCTGCACTGCTGTTTTATAAGGTACGAAGCTGGAAGGATCATTGCTTTTCGCTCCCAGGCCGGTTTCCGGCTGGTATGGCACCTTCGTTTTCCTCCCATTCCTCGCTGTTTTCGTTGATGTACCATTTGTCGTTGATATAGATCTTTTCTTCGATAGTACGCGGACCCCAGATAACGTTGCCTTCAGGCCCGTAGTCCTCGCCGTCATCGGGGCAGGTGTCGGCGTAGGTGATAAAAGAGCCGGTGACGTTGATAGTGTCTGATTCTATATCATTTTTTTCTTGCTGCTGCGTTATGGCAGGCGGCTTCAGGATCAGATGGTATGCCATCAATAGATGGATAATATAAGCGAAGCAACCAAGCAGCACTATATCCTTTCGCAAATCAAAGAGGATACAAATGAAAAGCAGAATTACTAAAACGGAGTTATAGATGAAAGCGTTCTCCGGATCAAGTTTTTTTATCTTATGTAAAAGGTAAATAATCAGCAGTGTTATGGGCAGCAGTACAAGAAAATAGCCTAATGATGTATGCGTAAAAATTAAAATAACGAGCGTTAAAAGGAGCATTAAAGCTATAAGGGCAATTACCTTTTTTATGTTACTGCAGAAGCTGTCGATAAAATTCATGGCACGCACCTCACTTTTATCTGTATTATAGCATGCCGGTGAATTTTCTACAAAAAATCTAAAAAAAACTGCAGAAATCGCTTGAATATGCCCTTTAAATGTGATATAGTATACACTATATTAAGGATTTCCCCAGAAAAAAGTATAGTATTTTAAAAGGAGCAAATTATTATGGAGAAAGAAAAAGCATTCCTGCTGTGGTTTGACCAGCTGGAGAGAAAAGACGTAGCAATCGCCGGTGGTAAGTCTTCTTCCTTGGGCGAGCTGACTTCTCATGTTGACGTACCTGTACCGTATGGCTTCGCAACTACTGCCTGCGCTTACAGATACTTCTTTGAAAAGACCGGTCTGTACGAAAAGATCAAAGCTTTAATTGCCGGTCTGGACGTAGACAACAGCGCTCAGCTGCGCGAGGTTTGCGCTAAGGTCCGCCAGGCAATTATGGACGAAGAAATGCCGCAGGATCTGCAGGATCTGATTGCCCAAGCTTACAAAGAGCTGGGTGAAAAGGTTGGCCAGGCTGATCCGTTCGTTGCTGTTCGCAGCAGCGCTACCGCAGAGGATCTGCCGGATGCAAGCTTTGCAGGCCAACAAGACACCTACCTGAACGTAAAGGGTGCAGAAACCATCGTTGCTAAGGTTAAGGAATGCTATGCTTCCTGCTTTACCGACCGTGCGGTTTACTACCGTGAAAAACAAGGCTTTGATCATCTGGATGTAGCACTGAGCGCTGCAGTACAGATGATGGTATTCTCCAAGGCTGCTGGCGTTATGTTCACTGTTAACGTTGCTACCGGCGACGACAAGAACATCCTCATCGAAGGCGCATGGGGCTTGGGCGAATATGTTGTTCAAGGCACCGTAACTCCGGATAACTATACTGTAAATAAAGCTACCTGCGAGATTGTTGAAAAGAACGTTAACGCGCAGGACATTAAGCTGATCCGCAAGGCTGACGGCGACTGCGAAGAGGTTGTTGTACCGCTGGATGAGCAAAATGAGCAGAAGCTGACTGATGAGCAGATCAAACAATTGGCTGAATGCGCTAAGAAAATTGAAGCACACTATGGCTGCTACATGGACATGGAATGGGGCGTTGACGAGCGCGATAACAAGGTTTACATTCTGCAAGCCCGTCCTGAAACCGTATGGAGCCGTCGTAACAAAGAAAATGGTGCACCGAAAGAGGAGAAGAAAGTGACTACTGATCGCAAAGTTATCGTTAAAGGCTTGCCTGCCAGCCCTGGTAATGTAGCAGGCCGCGTACATGTAATTTTGGATCCGTCCCATATCGACGAATTCAAGGAAGGCGAAATCCTCGTAACTGAAATGACCGCTCCTGACTGGGTACCGGCTATGAAGAAAGCGAAAGCAATCGTAACCGATAGCGGCGGAATGACCTGCCATGCTTCTATCGTATCCCGCGAGCTGGGCATTCCATGTATCGTAGGTACCAAGAGCCGTGGCGAAGCTGCTACCACCACCATTCCCGATGGCATTGACGTAACCATTGATGCTACTCATGGTGTAGTTTATGAAGGCATCATCGAAGAGCCGAAGGCTGAACAACCGGCACAACAGGTAGTTGCTGCTGCTGAATACTTCCCGCCGACCGGTACTAAGATTTATATGAACCTGGGCGATCCTGAACTGGCTGAAAAATATGCTACTCTGCCTTGCGACGGTATCGGCCTGATGCGCGAAGAGTTCATCTGGACTACCTATATCCATGAACATCCGCTGTATCTGATTAAAATCGGTCAACCGGAAAAGGTTGTAGACCAACTGGCTGAAGGCATCCGCCAAGTTTGCCAGGCTATGGCTCCGAGACCGGTAACCATGCGCTTCTCCGACTTCAAGTCCAGCGAATACCGCGACCTGAAGGGCGGCGACGAATTCGAGCCGAACGAGCCTTCCGCTCTGCTGGGCTGGCGCGGTGCTTCCCGTTACTATGATCCTAAATATATCGAAGCATTCAAGCTCGAATGCATGGCTGTTCGCAAGGTTCGTGAAGAGTTCGGCCTGAAGAACCTGAACGTTATGATTCCGTTCTGCCGTAACGTAGAGGAATGCGAAAAGGTTACCAAAATCATGGCTGACTGCGGTCTGTCCCGTGGTAAGGACTTCAAGGTTTGGCTGATGGCTGAGATTCCGTCCAACATCATTCTGGCTGACCAGTTCAACAAATTTGTTGACGGCTATTCCATCGGTTCCAACGACCTGACCATGCTGGTTCTGGGTTGCGACCGTGATAACGATACTGTTTCCCATATCTATGACGAACGTAACCTGGCTGTACGCCGTGCAATCCGTCACTTGATCGAGGTTGCTCATAAGGATGGCAAGACCGTTTCTATCTGCGGTCAGGCTCCGAGCGTATATCCTGAGTTCTGCGAGTTCCTCATTAAGAGCGGTATCGACAGCATGTCCGTTAACCCGGATACTGTTAAGTTCACCAAGAAGCTGGCTGCTCAAATCGAGCAACGCATCATGATGGATGCTCTGACCGGCAAAGGCCGTCAAGAGGTTGAGGACCTGAACTGGTAAGAGGCAATTAAAGACTTTCAGCTCTTTAGCTAAGCGCATTGGCTTTATCTGGAAGCAGAAAAAGTAAATATGTAGTAAAGAGTTTTAGGACTCCTGTGTTGTAGTAATGCAATGCAGGGGTCCTATTTGCTTTTTTCTGGAAAAATTTAAGGAGGTAATCATGTTTTCCGTTATTTTTGTTCTTGGGCTGCTTTATCACACTTATACCGATTTGAAGTTCATGCTGCTTTATGACAAGGTAACGTTATTTTTAGCGGCAGTTGGCTTAGTACGCGCGTGGTATGAGGGGCAGCTTTTTGATGCTGCTTACGGCGCTGAAATTATGTTGGCAATAATGTTGGTGCTGTATTTTGCCAGCCGCGGAGGTATGGGCGAGGGTGATGTCAAGTTAGCGCCGGCGTTGGGTATCTGGCTTGGCTTAGAGCAGGGACTATTGTGTTTGCTGCTCGCCTTTGTCAGCGGTGGTGTTGTAGTGGCATTATTGTTGCTGTGCAGGCGTGGGAAGCTGAAACAGGCTATCCCCTTCGGACCGTTTTTGTGCGCAGCAGCGGTTGCTGCGTATTTTGGTGGTAAAGAAATCATTACATGGTATTGGAGGATGTTCTTATGATGAAGTATGGTAAAAGTATTAGTGTTGAAGAACTATTTGAGCCTGTACTGTGCGCTTTGCGCTGCCGTTGGCGCCGTAAGCAGGCGCTTTTGCTGTTATCACTGCAAACGGGGCAGGTGGCGTATTGGCAGAATGGTGAGCATAGCTGGCAGGAGCAGCTGAATGAGGAATGTCTGGCAGATAAGCAAAGACTTACCGATGCTTTACGCGAAATTCTTTTGGCACGTGATGTAGAAGAGGGGGCAGCGGTTTTGTTGCTGCCTGCGGCAGCAATGATGTATTCTGAACAGATGGTGTTGCCTTCAATGCGGCGGCGTGAACTGCAGGCTGCCTTAAAATGGGAAGTACAGCAGAGCGTTCCTTGGATGCATGAAGACTATACTTATAGCTTTGAAGCACATGTTATCGGTGAAGCAGATGAACAGCAATATCAGGTGATGTTTGCAGCCTTACAGAATGCGTCGCGTGCTGAACTGGAGCAGCTGTGCAGAAGTTTAATGCTGAAGTTGCAGGGGATTTTGTTGGGCAGTAAAACGATTGATGAAGCAGCAGATAAATGGTTTGCCGGGAAGTCTCTTCCGTCAATATACAGGCAGAAGCAGAGGTGCTTACAGGGGGTAGCGGCCACTTTTGGCCGTTATCTGACAAAAGCAGGCTGTGCAGCTTTAGGGTTAGCGATTTTGGCTTATGCCAGTACCTGGGGAGGCTGTTATCTGGCGCAACGCGATTTGCTGGAGGTAGAGCAGCAATTAGTGCAGAATACAGTGTGGAGGCAGCGTATGCAGGAAAGCGAGGCTGTTGAGCGTAACTGTCAGCGTTTGGAAAAGCTGTTGGCTGCAGTGTCTAAACCATCGAAAGAGGCCGTTGGTGAGTTGGAACGCATCTGCCGCCAGATGATGCCCGGCTGTTGGCTGACACTGCTGGAATACAACGGCAGTAAAGAACCTTTAGTGCTGCAAGGACAGGCGGTGGATAATTTGGCCTTGGAAAGTTTTGTGGAGCAACTGCAAAAATGTGGAAATTACAGCAGAGTAGAGCTTCTGCAATCGCAGCAGCAGGGTAACGTTCTTATTTATAAACTGCAGCTGCAGATGAAGGAGGGCAAGCAATGAAAGCAGGAGAAAAAACAATTAATCTGCTTGCCTGCATAGCGCTGGTGTTGTCTACAGGCTTTGTAGTAAAGGCATTAGAGCTTTGGAATGAACGACACCTGGCGGTAGAACAGACACAGAAGCTGCAGGGGCAACTGACACAGCAGATTCGTTTTGCTGATGAACACAGTGATTATAAGATATATAAAATCAAGCTATTGGATAAGCAAAAGAAATTAGAGCAGCAGGTAGAGCATAATCTGAACTTAAACAACATCCTGCAGCGCCTGCAAAAGCAGGCACGAGCTCAAAGCATTCATCTAAACAGCATGCAGATGGAGGGCAAGCCTGTGGCTTTGCAGAATGGCTTGCAGATGCAGAATTTGCAAATAAGTGCTGTCGGTGATTTTTATTCCCTGCTTCGCTGGCTGCGGCAGGCAGAACGCGATGGCTGTAAGGTTAAGGAGCTGCGCTTGCAAAGCGACATGCAGGCAAAAGAAGTGCTGAAAATGGATATCTCCCTGGAATTTTATATCGCAAACTAATCCCACCCAATTAGCCTACGCTAATTTTATCTTGACAAAAACCCCATCTTATAAGATAATGTCATAGTAAAGTTAGACTAGGCTAATTTAATTTCAAAGATAGCACTAGCTAATATTGTAAAGGGAGTTGCGTATGAAAAAATATATCTTACTCGTATTTGTCGTAATCATAGCCCTGGCAGGCTACTTCCTGCTGGCAAGAGGCCAGCACAAGCTCGCAGCCAACGCCGCCGTCAGCGTAACCGACAGCACCGGCGCCAAGGTTCACATCCCCGCGGAGCCTAAAAGAATCGTCTTTCTCAATGCCTCCAATCTGGAAATCTTCACCTCCATCGGCGGCAAGGCAGTTGGCAGACCTACCAGCACTTCATATCCCGACGATATCAAGGAAAGCATTAAGGATATCCCCGAAGTAGGCATGATCCACGCGCCGAATCTGGAAAAAATCGTGAGTCTGAAGCCTGATCTGGTTGTAGGCACCAACGTACCCTTCCACGTAATGCTGCGCAAGCCCTTGGAAATGGCCGGCGTGCCGCTTTACCTGAACATGATAAACTCCTATGAGGATGTGCTGAAAAGCATAGACGACTTCGGCCGCTTTGCCGACAGAGAAAAGGAAGCTGCCGCTAAGCGTGCGCAGATAGAAAAGGAATATGCCGCACTGACGCAGGACGTACAGAAGGGCAGGGGACCGAAGGTGCTGATTATCTTCGGCTCGCCGGACAGCTTCAATATGTCCACCAAAAAGAGCTTCGGCGGTGATCTGGCAGAGCGTTTGGGCGCCGTAAACATTGCGGACAAGGCCGAAAACGTAAAGGACAGCAGCTACATTCCGCTGAGCATGGAATTCGTAGCCAAGGAAAACCCCGATATCGTGATGCTAATTACCATGGGCGGCAGCAAGGAGATTCTGGAAAAGCTGCGCAGCAATATGCGTGACAACGCCATTTGGCATGACGTGAACGCCGTGAAGAATAACCGTGTGTACCAGCTGCCGCCGAGCCTGTTTACCGTTAACCCCGGCACGCACACTATCGACGCGATGAAGATTATGAAAGAATATATGTATGGAGAGGCCAAGTAATGAGTAATGATGCCAAAACAAAAGAAAAAGTGCGCATAGCAGTGTTCTTCGGCCTGTGTATCCTGCTCGTTGCAGGCATCTTCATGAGCATTGGCAGCGGTACAGTGAGCCTTACGGTGAGCGAAACATGGGCGGCGCTGCTGGGCGAGGCAGATGCGGACACCGACCGCATTGTGAACCTTATCCGCCTGCCCCGCACGATTGTTACGGTGCTTGTAGGAGCTAACCTGGCTTTGGCAGGCTGTAACCTGCAGGGCGTGCTGCACAACCCGCTGGCAGACCCCGGTATCATCGGCGTGAGCGCCGGTGCGGGCCTGTTTGCGATGGTGATAATGCTGCTCTTTCCCGAGCAGTCAGCCATGGTGCCGTTGGCAGCCTTCGTCGGAGCCGTGCTTTCCACGGGCATCGTCTTCTTCCTGGCGTGGGAAAAGGGCATTAACCCCTTGCGCATGATTCTGGCAGGCGTGGCGGTTGCCACCTTCTTCGGTGGTGGTATGGCGGCGCTGAACGTATTTTACAGCGACAGAATCCAGGGAACCGTGATGTGGATGGCCGGCGGTTTTCAGGGGCGCAGCTGGGGGCATGTGGAAATGCTTTTGCCTTATAGCGCGATTGGTATTATCGGCACGATTTTGTGTGCGCGTTCCCTAAACGCGTTGCAGTTGGGTGATGAGCTGGCCAAGAGTCTGGGCGTACGCATTATGCGCATGCGCACAATTTTAATCTTTCTTTCCGCGCTGCTGGCGGCGGTTTCCGTAAGCGTAGCAGGCATGCTGGGCTTTGTGGGCCTCATCGTGCCGCACATCATGCGCCTGTTAATCGGCAGCGACCACGAATACCTGCTGCCCTGTGCGGCGATTGCCGGCGGTGCGGTGGTAACACTGGCTGATACGGCGGCAAGAACGCTTTTCAGTCCGCTGGAAATTCCCGTGGGCATCTTCATGTCCTTCATCGGCGGTCCGTTCTTCTTGTATCTGCTGAAACGGAGGATGCGTTAAGCTATGAATATCCCGACATTACATACACAAAAAATTACCCTGCGCTACGGCGAGCACACGATAATCAGGGACCTGACGCTGGATATAGCCAAGCCGGAGATTGTGACGATTATCGGGCCGAACGGCAGCGGTAAATCAACGCTGCTGAAGGCGTTATGCCGCCTGCTGGAGCCTGCGAGCGGTACAGTTTATCTGGACAGCAAGGATATCAACAAAATGTCCACGGAAGAGGTGGCGCGCACGCTGGCAGTGATGGCGCAAAGCGCGAACGCTCCCGGTGGCACGACGGTGGAGGAGCTGGTGTGCTACGGACGAATGCCGTACCGCAAGTTCTTCGACGGCCTCAATCAGGAGGACCGCCTGGCTATTGAAGAAGCACTGGAGTTTACGGAGCTGGGACCGCTGCGTACGCGCCTGGTGCATACCCTGAGCGGGGGCGAACGTCAACGCGCGTGGCTGGCCATGGCGCTGGCGCAGAAGCCTAAGATTCTGCTGCTAGATGAGCCTACGACCTATCTTGATGTGCATCATCAGCTGGAGCTGATGGAGCTTGTTGTGCGATTGCATAACGAAATGGGGCTGACGGTTATCATGGTGCTGCACGACTTGAACCATGCGGCGCGCTACAGTGAGCGACTGATTGCGCTGAAAAAGGGCACGATCATGGCAGACGGGCCTACGGACGAGGTGTTCACGCAGTCTGTGATTGAAGAGCTTTATGATGTGAAGGCTGTGATCATGCGTGTCGAGGCCAACGGGACACAGTACCCCGTGTGCTTTCCGTATAGTGTAGAGGAGCATGATTAATAATGAATAAATTCATGAAAACAATCGCTCTTAGCATGGCAATGCTGTGCCTGGGCGCAGGTGCCGCAGGTGCGGCGCAGTTCAGCGATGCGCAGAGCGGTAAAAATTTAACAGCAGCGCAGCTGGCAAGCAAGCTGCAAAAGTATGATGTAGTCTTCTTTGGTGAATATCATGATCAAAGTGAAATACACCAATATGAATTAGAGCTTTTGAAGGCAATGTATAAGGCGAAAGGCGAGAAACTGGCCTTATCCATGGAAATGTTTGAGGCAGATAATCAGGATAAGCTGAATAAATTTCTGGCAAGTACTTTGAGCGAGGAGAATTTTCTGGCTACCGCCCGCCCCTGGCCTAATTACGGCACGGATTATGCTCCGCTGGTAAATTTTGCCAAAGAAAAGAAAATGCCCGTTATTGCCGCTAACGTACCGCGCTTTTTGGCAGCGCACGTAGCAAAAAACAACGCTTCGACGGAGGGCGTGGAGGCGCAGTATCAGCAATGGCTGCCCAAGCATACCTATGCTCCCGAGGGCGCGTATAAGGATAAATTCTATGCTCAGATGAGCTCCCCGGCAGCGCCGATGAAGATGCCGCCAGCGCGTTTAGCAGCAGTTTATGCGGCGCAATGCCTGAAGGATGACAAGATGGCCGAGAGTATTGCTGCGTTTGCCGACGCACATCAGAATATGCAGATTTTGCATATCAATGGCTGCTTCCATTCCGATGCGCATCTGGGTACAGCGCAAAAGCTGGAAGCTTTGCGTCCTGAGCTCAAGGTTGCCGTAATCACACCGCTGGAGCGCAAACAGAAGGGCGAAAAGCCTGTGGGTGATTTTGTCGTGTGGTTCGACAGAAAATAAATTCTTCCGATATTTTTTATCCGTTAGTTAGCAGTTGCTGACTTTACGGGTGTGAAATATACCATAAAAAAACAAGTAGAAAAAAGAGGTGCATTATGAGAAATTTAAACAAAAAGAAGATAGCATTACTTACTGCCTGTGTTGTCAGTGCAGTTGGCCATATGGCATTTGCTGCGGAGGCAGATAATTACGATGAATACAGCGGTGCGGATTACGTTGTGACTGCGACCAAGACACAGCTGGAGAAAAAAGAGGTTCCGCAAAGCGTTGAGGTTATCACCCAAGAAGATATCAAAAATACTGCTGCTTATAACGTGCGCGATGCCTTGCGTTTTGCAACCAACATTGATGTACAAGAGGTTGGTATGACCGGCAATGTGGTTATGGTTCGCGGTATGGAAAGCAAGCATACGTTGATTTTGGTTGACGGTCGTCGTATGGCTGCCGAAAACACCGGTTCTACAATGAATGCCTATGAGCTGAGCCGTATCAATCTTGCAGATGTAGAACGCATTGAAGTTATTCGTGGCAATGGTTCTGCTTTGTATGGTAGCGATGCTATGGGTGGTGTTATTAACATCATTACAAAGAAAGCCAACCAAGAGCATGCAAGTATCGGTGCTCATACCGGCACTAAAGAAATGGGTACAAACTTCTATTATTCTTCCGGACGTCAAGGCAAAGTAAGTGTAAAAGCCAGCGGCGGTATTGAAGATGTCCGTAAAGAGGTTAGCGGCTATTACAATAAAACCAAAGGTTATGATACTAGCAGCTCCAATATGTATGGACCTCGCCGTTTCTTAAATCTTGGTTTTGATTATGCCTTTGATGCTAACCGTGGTCTTGCTTTAGATTTGAATTTTATGCGTGAACAGTTCACCAGTAATAGCAGTGAAGGCACTGACAAAGGTGTTTATAATTATGATAACAACCGTTCCGATTATGCTTTGACCTATTATGGCAAGGATAATAAAAACGATTATAATCTGCGTATGTATTACAATACATTAAAGAAAAGCAACGTAACAAACGAAAATAATGCTATTACCGATTTTGACCATACCTCGTATGATACTTTGGTGTTTGAAGGCAAAAACAGCATGAAGCTGAATGATAAAAACACTATGACTTATGGCGCTGAATGGACTACGACCAATATGCGTGGTACACGTTTCGGCGGTGGCGGTGATAACAAATACAGCGAAACCTTTGCAGGCATCACTAAAGCAGGTTCTGAAAAGGATGTAGATACTTATGCTGCTTATCTGCAGGATGAATGGAAAATTACTGATAAATGGCTGCTTATTCCTGCTGTGCGTTTTGACCATCACAATGCCTTCGGCAGTCATACATCTCCTAAAATTGGTACTACCTATAGCTTCAGCGATAATAGCCGCTTTAAGGTCAACTACGGCAAGAGCTTCCGTGCGCCGACAGTATATGAATTGTACTCTACCATGGATAAACGCATGGGCATGATGAATGTTCAGGTATTAGGCAATCCTGATTTAAAACCTGAGAAAGCAACTAATTTCGACATTGGTTTTGAAGCAGAGCAAGGTAAATGGTCCGGCAAATTAGGTTATTATCATAATGAAATAGATAACCTTATTGATTCCGATATGTTCTATCAAGGCTATGTTCCTGGTGTCGGCATGGTTGTCAAGAGCAAATATTACAATGTAGGCGAAGCGGAAATCAGTGGTGCAGAAGCAGAGGTTGGTTACAATTTCAATGATAATTGGAATGTTAAGGCTACTTATAACTACACGGATGCTAAGGATAAAACCACTAATGCTCGTCTGAATAACAGAGCCAGACAAAACGGTGTTGTCCAATTAAGTTATACTGATAATGCAGAATTGCCGTTTACCGCAACTCTGTGGTCTAAGTGGTATGTAGATTATCTGTACAAGGTTTCCAAAAATGTTAATACCTATACCTTTAACACGTTTAACTTTGTTGCAGACAAGCAAATTACTAAAAACCTGCATGTTTATGCCGGTGTAGACAATATCTTTGACAAGACCTTACCCTATGATGAAAATCATAGCTATACTATTGACGGCCGCACCTGGCGTGTCGGCGCAGAGATGACCTTTTAATTAGAGCTTTGATTCCATAATATACAGCATACTGCTCCTTTCTGTACTTTGGGGAGCAGTATGCAACTCCTATAAAAGTACGACAGCATTTGTAGATTTGTGAGGAAAATATGCAGGCAATAACAGATTTGATAATGTATTTTCAGAAGGGCGGACTGGTTATGTGGCCGTTGCTCGCCTGTTCTATAACTGTGATAGCAATCGCCATTGAGCGGTTTATATATTATAAGAGCGTGGACAGCGGCGCAGCCTTTGCCTCCCACTATTGTGCCGCCGTGCGCAGCGGTGATTTTGCTGTGGCGACGGAGCTGGCGCGCAAGGGCAGCGGCCAGTGCGCGCAAATGCTTGCCGATGTAGAGGCTGTTGCAGGCGGCAAGGCAGAAAAGAGCGCCTTCCTCGAAAGCCGTGCCGGTATTTTTATGGCGACGCTGCGCGATAAGCTGGATTACCTGGGCATTATCGTAACGATGTCCCCGCTTCTGGGACTGCTGGGTACTATTGTGGGCATGATCGGTGCCTTCAGCATTTTCAACGTAGAAGCTGGTGCGCCGATGGCGATTACCGGCGGCATCGGTGAAGCGCTGATTGCAACGGCGACGGGCTTGTGTGTAGCTATTCTTTCGCTGTGCGCGCATTCCTATTTCGCTCACCGTATGGACAATATGATTACGGATATGGAGCAGTGCTTCAGCGCGCTGCTGGAGGCTGAAACAAGGAGAGCAAGATCATGAAGCTGCGAGATGTGCGTAACAGGAAAACGCCGCCGCTGATGATTATCCCGATGATTGATATTATGTTCTTCCTGCTGGTCTTCTTTATGCTGAGCACGATGTATATGATTGACCTGAAAACGATTCCGGTGAAGCTGCCGCAGGCTAAAAATGCGGCGACGGATACCACGACAACCTTCGCCGTGACGATGAAGGCCGACGGCAGCATTTATCTGGGCGATGCCCAAACAGATGCGGAGGCCTTGGCGCTGCAGGCAGGCCTGGAGCAGAAGAAGAACAAAAACTTCGCCGTTGTCATCCGTGCGGAAAAGGCGCTGGAGTACGGCGAGGTGATTAAGCTTGTAGATAAGCTGAAGGGGGCAGGCGTAGCACGCTTTGGCCTGGCAACGGATGGCGGTAAGTAACGATGAAGCAGATAGAAAAGCTGCAGGCGAAGGCACGTCAGCGCTTTGGCTTTTGCGGTTCACTGATAATACATTTTATATTGTTCGTCGTACTGGCGTTTTCCGGCGTCTTTGCTATGCAGCCGCCGGTTGCGGATGCTGACAACGTTGTGTTCTTTGATGCCGGCGGCGGAGGAGGCGGTGGCGGCGATGAAGCTGTCGCTGATGCTGCCGACGATGGCGAGGAGCAGGTGGAGGAAGTCGTGGAAGAAGAAACGATTACTCTGCCTGATGGCAAGATAGAGCATAAGCAGGTTGTGAAGCATGTAGTGAAGCATGTGCCTGCAGGTGCAAAAAAAGGCAGCGGCGGCGGTCACGGAACAGGCCATGGCACAGGCACCGGCAGCGGTATTGGTGCAGGCAGCGGCAGTGGCAGAGGCGGTCACGGTGCGGGACACGGCACCGGCGTCGGCGATGGTGTCGGCCCCGGCATTGCGCGCAATCCCAAGGTACCTCCGCGCGTAGCTTCAACTGCGGCTCCGGTCTATCCGCAGGCGCTGCGTGATGCAGGAATCGGCGGGCGCGTTGTCGTGCGTGGCGTTATAGGAACTGACGGGCGCGTAGAAAGCGCCGAAGTAGTGCGCTCCAGCGGCAACAGCACCTTGGACAACAACGCCATCAGCGCCTTTTACAAATGGCGCTTCAGTGCTGCCAAAAACGACGCCGGCCAAAAAGTACGCTGCTACTTCGTACAAGGCTTCCCGTTTGTAATTGAATATAAATAATAGGCTATAAGGTAAATTTAATGTATATTTTTTTTGAGCTTGATAGTCTAAACAATGCATAAAGTTATAGCACGCAAGCGAAACGGAAGCAAGCTGCACTTCGCATAAAGTTCCGACACGTCACCCTTAGCTAGTACGTTCAGAACGTAACCCTCGGCGCTGCGCAGACCGGAACGGACGACGGGCTCGCCAAAACTACGATGTTAAGCGAACTGCGCAAGCAACGGACAGGCACAGAAATTTTTCGCTGGAGTGTTGACGCATTCTGCGGACGCACGTCATGCAAAAATCAGCGACGTGAAAAATTTTGCGAATCTAGTCGCCGGAATCCGGCGAAGCAGCCATTAAGGGCGTTTTTTGGATACTTTTTGCCGCCCCGGGCAAAAAGTATCATAGCACGCAAGCGTAAGGAAGCACACCAATTCATAAATAATAATAATACCCACAAGGAGAAAAACATGAGAAAAATAGCAATCTATGGTAAAGGCGGCATCGGCAAATCCACCACCACCTCTAATTTATCCGCAGCACTTGCATTAAAAGGCTACAAAGTAATGCAAGTAGGCTGCGACCCCAAAAGCGACAGCACCAAAAACCTCATGGAAGGCAAACGCATCCCCACAGTATTAGAACAACTGAAAGCCAAAGGCGAAGCCTTGAAATTAGAAGACATAGTCTTTGAAGGCTTCGGCGGCGTCCTGTGCGTAGAAGCCGGCGGCCCCACCCCCGGCATCGGCTGCGCAGGCCGCGGCATCATCTCCGCCTTCGAAAAGCTGGCCGAGCTGGAAGCCTTTGAAACCTACAAGCCTGACATCGTCATCTACGACGTTTTAGGCGACGTAGTCTGCGGCGGCTTCGCCATGCCCATTCGCGGAGGCTACGCACGCGAGGTATTCATCGTATCCTCAGGCGAAATGATGGCCCTCTACGCGGCAAGCAACATCGCCCAGGCCATCAAAAACTTTGGCCGTCGCGGTTATGCACGCTTGAAGGGCATCATCCTCAACGCCAAAAACATTGAGAATGAGCAGGAGCTGGTAGCCAAGGCTGCTGCAGAAATCGGCACCGAGGTTGTGCAGTACGTACCGCGCAGCGGCGATATCCAAATCGCCGAAAATCAGGGCGGTACCGTCAGCGAATTTGTCAAGGATTCCCCAATGGTACAGGTATACAACGAATTAGCCGAGCGTGTGCTGGCTATGAGCGAGGACGAAGAAGAATAGGAGGCAGTACATGGGCTTAAAGGAAGATGCAATTTGGAAGATGGCCGAAAAAATGGGCATGCCCAAAAGCGCCATCGAAGCCATCAAGGACAAGCAGAAAAACGGCGACAAGAGCGCTATGCCCGACATGGGCAAGATGATGAGCATGATGCAGGCAATGAAAGGCGAAAAGAAGGACGAAATGCGTAAAATGGCTGAGAAAATGGGTATGCCGCCGCAAGCTGCAGGCATGGACGGCAACGAAATCTTAGGCCGTCTGAACCGCCTGAGCAAGGTGCAGACGATCAAGGATGTGCCCCAGCTCACAACAGCACTGTTCCCCGGCACACACTGTCCGCTGATGGGCGCGGCGATGGTGGCAGGCGGTATCGACGATTGTCTGCTGGTAATCGTAGGCACGGACGAATGCAGCTATTACACCAAAAGCCTCACCATCAACGAGCGCTACGGCGGTATTGCGGGACGCTGCGTTTCCGTAGTGCTCGACAGCCATGACGTGACCTTCGGAAGCACCGAAAGCATGCATAAGGCCTTCAAAGAAATAGTGGCGGAATATCAGCCGAAATGCGTGATGCTCGTCACCACCTGCGTAATTGAGGTAATCGGCGATGATTACGACGCCATTGCCGCAGAGCTGACGAAGCAGTACAGCATTCCGGTAATGGCGGTGCATACCGAGCACTTTAAGTGCGAGGATCACTTCCCCGGTCTGGAGCGCGCCATTACTGCCTGCGCTGCCATGATGCAAAAGCAGGACTGCGACGGCAGTGTCAACGTTCTGGGCCAGCGCATGGGCAACTTTGCCGACACGGAGCTGCACGCATTTTTGCAGGCAGCAGGCGTCAAGCTGGGCGTACAGCTGCCCAGCGGCTGCACTGCTGAGGAAATCCGCCGTGCTCCCGCAGCGAAGGTGAACATCGTCGTGCATGATATCGCGCTGCCGTTGGCGCAGACTATGCAGGAGCAGTATAACATTCCCTATGTTTACTTTAACCGCTTCGCAGCGCCGGAAAAAATCCTGCAGACCTATCAGCATCTGTTTAATTATCTGGAGCTGCCGCTGCCTGCGGAGATTGGTGCTAAGTTTGAGGAATGCAAGGAAATGGAGCAGAAGGTGCTGCCTGACGTAAAGGGCGTGCCCTATATCTACGGCAATACGCAGTATGACTGCTTTGAGCTCAACAGCTATCTGTGCAGCCTGGGCCTGGTGCCGCAGCTGATTCAGAGCAATAAGCTGAGCGAGGCTAATTTTGCTGATATCGAAAGCATTCTGGCGCAAACCGACCCATACATCTGCAAGGCGGCAAATATCGCACCGCTGCAATATGTTTACGACGTACTGCATCCGTGGTTCTATATGGGCCATGAGTTCGGTGAGCGCCTGCGCCGCAAGGGCATTGCCCTGCTGCACAGCGACCCGGCAGGCAAAATGCTGGGCTTTGAATGCAGCAGCTTCATGCTGCAGGCAGTGGCGAAGGCTGTAGCCGACGCAAAGAAATTCAGAGAGGAGGCCGGCCTGTGAGCTTAGTAAGATTTTTACCGACACCGTCGGACAGAATGGGAATTATCTGGAGCCTTTTGGCCGTACAGGGAGCTATCGTGCTGGAGTACGGCCCTGCCGGCACCACGCACTACAGCATGGGCTTATACGGAGGCTTGGGCCTGCGCTTTCAAAACCGCCTCTTTACCACGCATATGAGCGAGGACGATGTTGTCATGGGCGACGTAACACGTCTGGAGGAAGCAATTATCGAACTGGACAAAAGTTATGCGCCGAAGGTTATCTTCGTCGTAGCCTCCTCCGTAACTGCCGTCATCGGCACCGACATCAAGGGCGTGTGCCGTTATATGCAAAACGAGGTCAAGGCTAAGCTTGTGGCCTTCGAGCAGGGCGGCTTCCGCGGTGATTACAGCGTCGGCCTGGCCGAAACCTACAAGCTGCTGGTGCGCAACCTGCCACAGAAGGAGGCATCCATCGAGAATGGAGAAACCCAACAACACACCCACCACGCCGTCCGGCGGCTGCCAGCCCGGCCAGGGCACCCTGCCCGGCACCTGCGCGCCCATGGCGTTTCCCTTTATTGCCATGCAGGAGGAGAACCCCGTCCGCTACAGCCGGATGGAGGCATTGCAGACCGGCACCCTGTTCCCCGGGCTGGACCTGCCCTTCAAGGCGGATATCCGCCGCCCCGACCGGGACAACACCATCGACGTGTACATCGGCGACGAGTGCATGGACGTGCTGGCAGATGGCGCCTGGCAGCAGTTCTTCACCGAGAAGCCCGAGGAGTTCACCCGGGAAGAGCGCCGGCAGTGGCTCTCCGGCATGACCGGCGTGGCCCTGGGCAGTGACGCCTTCTTCCCCTTTGGCGACAACATCGAGCGTGCCCGCCGCTCCGGCGTGACCGCCATCGTGCAGCCCGGCGGCTCCATCCGCGACCAGCAGGTCATTGACACCTGCAACAAGTACGGCATCGCCATGGCCTTCTGCGGCCTGCGGCTGTTCCATCACTAAGGAAAAAGGAACGAACCCTCTCAGTCGCCTGACGGCGACAGCTCCCCCGAGGGGGGAGCTTTATGCGAGAAAACGGACAGAAACAAGCATTCCGTTGAATGCAGCTCCTGCCGTCAGCAGAAAAAAGCTCCCCCCTTCGGGGGAGCTGGCATTGCGCAGCAATGACTGAGAGGGTCATTCAAAAACGGGAAGGTGAATGATATGGCTGAAAAAATTCTGGTAGTGGGCGGCGGCGGCCGCGAGCACGCCATCATCAAGGCACTGAAAAAGAGCCCTGACTGCGGCGAGATCTGGTGCGCACCCGGCAACGGCGGCATCAGCTATGACGCCAAGTGCAAAAACATCAAGGCCACCGATGTGGATACCATGGTGGGCTTTGCAGTGGAAGAAAAGTTCGATTATGTGGTGGTGGCGCAGGATGACCCGCTGGCGCTGGGCATGGTGGACGCACTGGCTGCAGTGGGCATCCCTGCCTTTGGCCCGGACAAGGCCGCTGCCCGCATCGAGGCCTCCAAGGTGTTCTCCAAGGACCTGATGAAGAAATACGGCATCCCCACCGCAAAGTACGAGACCTTTGACGACCCCGCCAAGGTCATGGAGTACATCAAGGCCGAGGGCAAGTACCCGGTGGTCATCAAGGCCGACGGTCTGGCACTGGGCAAGGGCGTGCTGATCTGCGAGAACGAGCAGCAGGCCGCCGACGGCGTCAAGGAGATCATGCTGGACAAAAAGTTCGGCGCTTCCGGCAACCATGTGGTGGTGGAGGAATTCCTCACCGGCCCCGAGGTCAGTGTGCTGAGCTTTACGGACGGCAAGGTGGTCAAGCCCATGGTGTCCAGCATGGACCACAAGCGTGCCAACGACCACGACACCGGCCTGAACACCGGCGGCATGGGCACCGTGGCCCCCAACCCCTACTACACCCCGGCCATTGCTGCCGAGTGCATGGAAAAGATCTTCCTGCCCACCATTCAGGCCATGAACGCCGAGGGCTGCCCCTTCAAGGGCTGCCTGTACTTCGGCCTGATGCTCACCCCGGACGGCCCCAAGGTCATCGAGTACAACTGCCGCTTCGGCGACCCGGAGACCCAGGTGGTGCTGCCCCTGCTGGAAAGCGACCTGCTGACCGTGATGGAGGCCACAACGAACGGCACGCTGGACAAGACCGATGTCAAATTCAGCGACGGCGCGGCGGCTTGTGTCATCTTAGCCAGCGGCGGCTATCCCCTCGCCTACGAGAAGGGCAAGGAGATCACCGGCCTGACCGCGGGCCAGCTGAACGCCGCCGATGTGACGGTCTACCACGCCGGCACGGCCATCAAGGACGGCAGGCTCGTCACGAACGGCGGGCGCGTGCTGGGCGTGACCGCCACGGCCAACACCCTGCCCGAGGCGCTGAAAAAGGCGTATGCTGCCACGGAGAGCATCCATTTTGACAAGCTGCACAAGCGCAGTGACATTGGGGCAAGAGCGCTGGCAGCAATGCAGTAAAAAGGCTTCCCCATCGGGGGAAGCTGTCACCGAAGGTGACTGATGAGGGCAAACTTCCTGCAGCTTTCCGTCAACGGGATACAGCGGTACACTTTCCCCTCATCCGCCCTCGGACGGGGCCTCGGCCACCTTCCTCCCAGGGGGAAGGCTTTCCGTCCGTCACTTCCTGCAAATTCAACTCTCAGGAGGAAATACAATGGTATATCGCATTTATGTTGAGAAAAAGCCCGGCTTTGACGGCGAGGCACAGGGGCTTCTGCATGAGCTGGTCGATCTGGTCGGCATCCAGAATCTGACCGGTCTGCGCCTTTTGAACCGCTATGACGTCGAGGGCATCGACGCAGTGCTGTTCCAGCAGGCTGTGCCCACCGTGTTCAGTGAGCCGCCTGTTGACGTGACCTACGACAAGCTGCCCGACGCCAAGACCGTTTTTGCCGTCGAGTACCTGCCCGGCCAGTTTGACCAGCGCGCCGACTCTGCCAGCGAGTGCATTCAGCTGCTGAGCCAGGGCGAACGCCCCGCGGTCCGCTCCGCCCGCGTCTACCTGCTGGACGGCGACCTGACCGACGCCGACCTGGCCGCCATCAAGAAGTACGTCATCAACCCCGTCGAGGCCCGCGAGGCAAGCCTTGACGAACGCAGCACCCTGAAAATGGAGTTTGCCATCCCGACGGAGGTCGAGACGCTGACCGGCTTCACCGCGCTGGACGACGACGCGCTGGAAGCGTTCCGCAATGAGAAGGGCCTGGCGATGGACCATGCGGACATCGTGTTCTGCCAGAACTACTTCAAATCCGAGCACCGCGACCCAACCATCACCGAGATCCGTCTGATCGACACCTACTGGTCCGACCACTGCCGCCACACGACGTTCGGCACGATCCTGGACGACGTGAAGATCGACGACGAGCTTGTGCAGGCCGCATTTGACCGCTACATGGCACTGCGCGCCGAGACGGGCCGCGACAAGAAGAACCGCACCCTGATGGACTGCGCGACCATCGGTGCCAAGGCGCTGAAGCAGCGCGGCATTCTGAAGAACCTTGACGAGAGCGAGGAGATCAACGCCTGCACCGTCAAGATCAAGTGTGACGTGGACGGTGAGCAGCAGGACTGGCTGTTCCTGTTCAAGAACGAGACCCACAACCACCCCACCGAGATTGAGCCGTTCGGCGGCGCGGCGACCTGCA
>OHUJ01000459.1_pt1 | contig 20080 bp, 17 predicted proteins | sample 1579241 | NCBI WGS metagenome assembly OHUJ01 (sample SAMEA3882547, study PRJEB24775) | human gut metagenome | biome: human-associated habitat; feature: intestine environment; material: feces | place: Netherlands | collected 2009/2010
TACAGCAAACACTGTACTATTCTTCTGTCTCCACAACTTTGCCTGCCCTCTCTTCTATTTCTCTTGCTGCCACATCCTCAGGTGCTTGTTCATACCGGGCAAATTCATAAGAAAATGTTCCGCTTCCGCTGGTCATTGACCGAAGCTGTGTATTATATCCATACAGTTCAAGATATGGAAGATCCGCATCGATCTCCTGATACCCGTTTTCTGCATTCATATTCATCACACGACCTCTGCGTTTATTCAGATCTCCCATGATTTCACCGGTATATTCCTCCGGAGTAATGATCTTTACAGAGGCAATCGGCTCTAACAATACCGGCTTCGCATCTAAAAATCCTTTCTTAAATGCCTGTTTGGCGGCTACTTTAAATGCCATCTCGGAGGAATCCACCGGATGATAGGAGCCATCATAGAGTACCGCTTTCACTCCGATTACCGGGTAGGCCGCAAGCGGTCCTTTCAAAACAGCTTCTGCAATTCCTTTTTCAACTGCTGGAAAATAATTTTTCGGAACGGCTCCACCCACAACACACTGTTCAAATACATAAGGGATCTCTAAATCCCCGCTCGGCTCAAATTTCATTTTAACATGGCCGTACTGTCCATGTCCACCGGACTGTTTTTTATATTTGTATTCAACATCTGATTTTCCACGTATGGTTTCGCGGAAAGCGACCTTTGGACGCATCAGTTCAATTTCTACTTTATACTTTTCAAGCAGCATACTCTGAACAATTTCAAGCTGCTGCTCACCCATGCCATATAACAGAGTCTGACGATTTTCACTGTCATTTACCACACGCAGCGTCTGATCTTCCATCAGAATTTTTTGCAGCGACTGGGAAATCTTATCCACATCCCCTTTGTTTTTTGCTTTGTAGCGCATAGATACGTACGGTTTTGAGAAATTCGTGCGAAGATAGGCAACCGGATTATTCCGTACGGACAGGGAATCCGTTGTCTGGGACTGGGACAGCTTTGCCAGTGCTCCGATATCCCCCGCATGAAGTTCTTTTACTTCCTCTGTTTTATTTCCGCGCAGAACGTACAGCTTTCCAATCTTTTCGTCACAATCCCTGTGATAATTAAATAAGACATCATCCGTCTTAAGCACACCGGAATTTACTTTGATCAGAGAATACTTTCCAATGTAAGGATCTACAATTGTCTTAAAAATATACGCACTCTTCGGTTTTGCAAAATCATAGTCCGCCGGATACACCTCGTTGTTTGTCGTATTGATGCCTGCGCAGGTCCGTTTGTCCGGGCTCGGAAAATATTTAATAATATCTGCCATCAGCGTATACATCCCGCGGGCAAGCGGATTCGATCCCATAAGAACCGGAACGATAGAACCATCCATGACATTTACCCTGAGCGCCTGACGAATTTCGTCCTCGGAGAATTCATCTCCGTTAAAATAACGGTCCATAAACTCCTCGCTGGTTTCTGCCACAGCTTCTAACAAAGCTTCTCTGCACAGATTAAGATTCTTTTGGGAATATTCCGGAACTTCAAATTTTTCAACTGTTCCCTCATCGGTCCATCGCTTTGCTTTCTGCTGGATGACATTGACATATCCGACAAACTGGCCATCCTCCCGGACCGGCAGATGAAACGGTGCAATTTTCTTTCCGTAAAGAGCCTGCAGATCTTCCACTACCTGACGGTAACTTGCATTGTCAATATCCATATCTGTCACAAAAATCATACGTGGAAGATGATTTTTTTCACAGATTTCCCAGGCGCGCCGCGTGCCTGTCTCGATTCCCGCTTTTCCGGAAATAACGATAATTGCTGCATCCGCTGCGGAAACTGCCTCTTCGACTTCCCCGACAAAATCAAAATAGCCTGGGGTATCCAAAACATTAATTTTGTTGTCTTTCCACGGGATCGCGACCACAGAAGTATGGATCGAAAACTGGCGTTTCGTCTCCTCCTTATCAAAATCACTGATGGTATTTTTATCTGCGACCGTCCCCATACGTGTCGTCAGACCTGCCAGATATGCCATGGCTTCCACCAGGGAAGTTTTGCCGCATCCTCCATGCCCCAGGAGAACCACATTACGAATTCTGTCTGTCGTATATACGTTCATAGTAAAACCCTCCTTTTTTAGAATATTTACTCTTTTATGGTTATATTCTACTAATTTTCAGAAAGTTTTACAACCTTTTTATGCATTTTGTTGAAGTATTTTTGCCGCAAGTTCTTCCAGATACGTCCAGCGATCCATTTTTTCTTCCAATTGTGTTTCCAGCTGCGTTTTTTCTTCTGTCAGTTCATTCAGCTTCACAAAATCCCGTGCGCAGGATGCCATCTCCCCATCAATCTCTCCCAGCCGTGTTTCCAAAGCTGCAATGTCGTCCTCAATGGTTTCATATTCTTTCTGTTCTTTATATGAAAATTTTAATTTATTTTCATGTTTCCATGTAGAACGTGAATCTTCTGTCGCCTGTTTTTCCCCTACATTTGCCGTCTCTTCATTTTTACGGAACGAATCGCCTGCAGTATCTACAAATTTTCCTTCCTCTTCGGCCCGTCTGTGGTAGTCCGTATATCCGCCCTCATACTGGCAGAGCTTTCCGTTTCCCTCAAAAGCAAAGATTCTGTGCACCACACGGTCCAGAAAATAACGGTCATGCGATACCGTAATCACAATACCGTCATAATGATCCAGATAATCTTCAAGAATGGTCAGTGTCGTGATATCAAGATCGTTGGTTGGTTCGTCAAGAATCAGTACATTGGGAGCTTCCATAAGGACACGCAGCAGATTCAGTCTGCGCTTTTCTCCGCCGGACAGTTTTTTGATCTGCCCATACTGTTCTTCCGGTGGAAACAAAAACTTATCGAGCATTGCGGATGCCGAAACCAGTCCATCTTCTGTACGCACATATTCTGCCGTATTTTTGATGTAATCAATCACGCGAAGCTCGGGATCCATATATGCAATTCCTGCTTTTTTATCCTGTTCGATCTCCTGTGTGTAATATCCGATTTTTATCGTCTGTCCAATGGTTACTTCCCCAGCATCCGGCAAAATTCTGCCATCAATAATTTTCATAAGTGTTGTCTTGCCGCATCCGTTTTTCCCGACAAAACCAATCCGGTCATTTTTTAAGAAGATATAGGAAAAATCAGAAATCAGTACATGATCTCCATATGTTTTTGTGATATGTGATAATTCCACGGTTGTTTTTCCCATACGGGAGGACACCGAACCGATTTCGATCTTTTTATCAACATCCGGCTTTTTTTGATCCCGCAAGGCCTCATAGCGCTGGATATGTGCTTTCTGTTTGGTGGAACGCGCCCTTGCCCCGCGCTGCATCCATTCGATTTCCTTGCGCAGAATGGACTGTCTTTTCCGTTCGCCTGCCCAGGCAATGTCTTCCCTCTCCTGTTTGGCTGCAAGATATCCGGAATAGTTTGTCTCATAGCTGTAAATCTGTCCTTTATCGACTTCCACAATCCGGTTGCATACACTGTCCAGAAAATACCGGTCATGTGTCACCATAACCATTGCTCCCCGGTAATTTTTCAGATAATTTTCCAGCCACTCTGCCATTTCGGCATCCAGATGGTTCGTCGGCTCATCCAAAAGCAATACATCACACGGAGTAAGGAGCACTGCAACAAGAGCCAGTCGTTTCCGCTGTCCGCCGGACAAATGTCCCACCGGTTCATCGAAATTGTATATGCCAAGCCGCGTCATCATGGATTTGGCATTGCTTTCCAGATTCCATTTTTCATGTTCTTCCCGGTCTTCCTGCTGATGCACACTTCCAATCTGCGCATAAGAAAGTACATTCTCAAGTGCTCCTTTTTGCGGGTCAAATTCCGGCATCTGCGGCAGATAGCGAATCACAAGATGATTGGCCCGTACGACATTTCCGGCATCCGGTTCTTCGAGTCCTGCCATAATTTTTAACAGCGTGGATTTTCCGGTTCCATTGATGCCTATGATTCCGACTTTTTCCCCATCCTGCAGATAAAACGATGCATCGTGAAACAACTCACGCTGTGTATAAACTTTTGTAATATGATCAACGGTAAGTAAATTCATAAAAATTCCTCTTTCTGCTTCCTTTCGCCTTTTTATTATCACACGAACGGACAATTGTTGCAAGTGCTGTCACACATTCCTCTTTTGACACTCCTGCCATTCTATAGTACAATAAACACATCAATTACGTAATATAAAGGAAATAAACTTATGGCTTTTCAAACAATCGGTTTTATCGGACTGGGTCTGATTGGAGGTTCGATCGCCAAAAAAATGAAATCCAATCAGCCGGACATCAAAATTTATGCCACGGCACATCATAAAGAAACCATCGAAGAAGCGTACCGTGAGGGGCTGATCGAAAACAATGATCTGTTACCACTGTCTGCTTTTTCGGACTGTGATTATATTTTTTTATGTGCCCCGGTTCAACGGAACCTCGCATATCTGCGTCAGTTAAAAGATATTATCCGCAGCGACTGTTATATCACAGACGTCGGAAGCACAAAAACGGAAATTCATGAAGAAGTGATACGGCTTGGCATGGAGGCCAATTTTATCGGCGGGCATCCCATGACAGGTTCCGAAAAAACAGGCATATTAAGTGCCACCAATACGCTTTTGGAAAATGCATACTATATTATCACCCCGACCGCCCTGACTCCAAAGGAAGAAATTTCGGAATTTCGTGATTTTGTATTGTCGCTTGGAGCAATTCCACTGATTTTGGATTATAAAATACACGATTACTCTACGGCAGCCATCAGCCATCTGCCGCACATGATCGCATATTCGCTGGTCAATCTGGTCCGCCAGATCGATGATGACAAAGAAACCATGAAAACCATTGCCGCCGGGGGATTTAAGGATATCACAAGAATTGCATCTTCTTCGCCTGTGATGTGGCAGAATATCTGTGCTTCCAACCGAGAACCGCTTCTTTCACTGATGGATCAGTACCTTGCCCTTCTGACGAAGCTTCGCGGATACATTGACAGTTCCAATGAACAGGCACTGCTTTCCTTCTTTCAGCAGGCAAAAGACTACCGGGATTCCATCACACTGCCAAGTGTCAAATCCCCTACGGTATATTATGAATGTTTTGTGGATCTGGTCGATGAAACCGGCGGTATTGCTGCTGTTGCCGGGCTGCTCGCACAATACCATATCAGCATCAAAAACATCGGTATTGTAAATAACCGGGAATTTGAAGAAGGTGTTCTTCAGCTCGCGTTTCCCGACAAACAGACTCTGACCCGTGCCAAACGTCTGCTTACCGACAATGGCTATATGGTTCACGAACGGTAAAACATAAATGGTTTTCCCATAAAAAATACAGGCTCCGGATAATTTCCGGAGCCTGTATTTTTATTTGCACAAGGTATCGAGTATTTCAAAATAGTTTTCAAACGTCTTCCTGCAGCAGGAAGGATTTTCAATCACAATACCGTCTGTCACAAGTCCCGGAATCGCAAAAGCCATCGCAACCCGGTGATCCTCGAACGTTTTTATTTTACATCCATGCGGTTTTCCCGGATGAATCACAATACGGTTCTCATCCAGCTGCTCGCATGCGATTCCCATTGCCTTCAGATTGGTAAGAATCGCGGCAAAACGGTCACATTCCTGATAACGGATATGTCCGATTCCGGTAATCTCCACGGTTTCACTGGCAAAACACGCAATTGCCGCCAGTGTCAGAGCCTGATCTGAAAATGCAGAAAAGTCAAATACCCCTCCCAGGAATCCTTCCGTCGGCGGATACATCCGGATTCCATCCGGTTCTTCCTCTGTCCGGCATCCCATCTGTTCCAGTACATGTAAAAAAGAAGTATCTCCCTGTAAGCTTTCCCAGTGTACATGGCAGACCTTTGCAGGAACGCCGACAACCGGGCACATCGCATAAAAATAAGAAGCTGCCGAAACATCCGGTTCAATCTGATACTCTCTTGCCTGATATGCTGCATGTTCCGCAATCACAAAAGTATCGGATGCAGGTCGTTGTACTTCCACACCAAACTGCTTCATCATGGCAACTGTCATCTCTACATAAGCCATTCCATGATGCCCTTTGACGTGAATCCGGAATTCTTTCTGAAACAGCACGGAAGAGATCAGAAGCGCACTCAGAAACTGACTGCTTTTTTCAACATCAATGGTTACTTCGTGTCTATTCACACCACTGTTTCCGATCGCAAATGGGAAATGTCCTGATGCTTCCTTATAAGTAACTTCCGCCCCAAGGTCTTGAAGTGCCTGCAGCAATTCTTCCATCGGGCGCTTTTTCATCTGCTCGGAAGAGTTCATATGATATTCTCCCTCACACAGACCAAGGTATGCCGTCAGAAAACGGGCAGCAGTTCCTGCACTTCCCACATCAACGGAAGCTTTTGTCTTTGGAACCCTGCCCCCTTTTCCTTCAATGGAGACAACCGCATGCGGCTCATCAATTTCCACCACAAAGCCCAGGTCCTGCAAAGCCTGCAGGAAATGCCTGCTGTCATCCGAAAAAAGAACCCCTTTAAGAACACTCTTTCCGTTTGCAAGTGCTGCAATCAGAAGTGCCCGGTTTGTAATGCTCTTCGATCCTGGAACCGAAACCTCAACCGGAATTATGTCTGCTTTTTTTACCTCATAAGTATCCTGTAAGATCATAGTTTTTCCCGCCTTATTTTACAGTTCGTTAAAAATCTGATAGATATCAATCTTTAATGCATCGGTATCCGTCATTCCGATAAACACACCGCCATAATGAAATCCGTCCGGCTTTTCTTCGCTGCGGACAATCTGAATGACTGCATCCACCACTTCTTTTGTCCATATCTGGATCTTTGCATCATAATAGGAATTCATTTCCAGTTTCTTTTTACAGTCAAATCCAATTCCGCTTTTTGAAATATCTGTTACATCCACATGCACAAATTTTAAAGTTGTGACCCCGTCTTCATCCAGACGCTCCAACTGTACATTGACATCCAGATCCAGTCTTTTATTTTTCCTTTTTTCTTCCATTTTCCATCCCCTTATACCTTTTCAAACGATAATATAAATATTATTTTATTACATTCAGAAACACATTACAAGTAAAAAAAGGGATATTCCGGGCCCCCTTCCCGGAATATCCGATAAAAAGTAATGATTTTATAAAAGTCCCGCCTGCACCAGACGTCCGTGAATCTGCGGTCCGATCCATGCAGCAAGAACCATTTTGATAATGTCAAATACAATAAACGGATAGACGCACATTGTCAACGCCGCCTGTACAGAGGTTTTCATTACCAGTACAAACCATACCGTTCCAAAGATATAGCAAACAGCAGTTCCGAGAATCATGCCGATCATGCCCAATACCAGTTTCCGTCCGGACTTTTCAATAAAAATTCCGGCGATCACAGCCATCGGAATAAACCCGATCAGATAGCCGCCTGTCGGTCCGAACATTTTTGCCGGACCTGCTGTAAAACCAGAAAATACCGGAACGCCAACCAGTCCGATCAGAAGGTAAACAATATAGCTGACCGTCTCCCTTCGAGTGCCTAAAATATAAAGCCCGAAATAAATTACCAGATTGGTAAGAGAAATCGGAACATCTCCAATCGGGATAGACAATGGTGCTAAAATACAGGTTACAGCTGTGAGAACACCAATCACAGCAATGGTTTTTACCGACATTTTCTTTGGTGTCGCGCTTACAGTGTCATTCATTTTTTTCTTCCTTTCCATACGAATTTACCGTGTTAAGTATACACGCATGGCTTTTTATTGTCAACCGTCTTTTTATACTGGTTAACAATTACTTTTAGGAAAAATTATTGCGCTATATGTAAACAAATACTAATATAAAAAATAGTTTATGGTTATGCGAAAACAATTATAAAAGATTGTGGGTTAAACACTATGACAGATCATTCTATTTCAGAAAAAATTGAATATAATGTTCATAAAAAAGAACTGTCACAAAACAGGAAATGGATGTTTCCTTTTTGTAACAGTTCTTTTTATGATTCTTTTATTGAATCAGCATAGCATCGCCAAAGCTAAAGAAACGATATCTTTCTTTTACAGCGATCTCATACGCATGAAGCACATGCTCCCGTCCTGCGAGTGCCGATACCAGCATTACAAGTGTCGACTGTGGCAGATGAAAGTTGGTAATCAGAGCATCAATCACTTTAAACCGGTATCCCGGATAAATAAAGATTTCCGTCCAGCCACTGGTCTCATGCAGCCGTCCGTTTTCATCTGCGGCAGCTTCGAGCGTACGCGTACTGGTGGTACCGACCGCAATCACCCGGTGTCCGCTTTCCTTTGCACGGTTGATTTTATCCGCAGCTTCCTGTGACACCATATAAAACTCTGAATGCATATGGTGATCCAGTACATTTTCTACTTTTACCGGACGGAACGTGCCAAGTCCGACATGCAGGGTTACTTCTGCGATATCGACTCCCATATCCTTTACTTTCTGCAGCAGTTCTTTCGTAAAATGAAGCCCTGCTGTCGGGGCAGCGGCAGATCCGTCATACTTTGCATATACGGTCTGATAGCGGTTTTTATCTTTCAGCTGATGCGTAATATATGGCGGCAGCGGCATCTGTCCCAGCTGATCCAGAATCTCTTCAAAAATTCCGTCATAATGGAACTGAATCAGACGGTTTCCTTCTTCTACTACATCCACGACTTCTGCCGTCAGAAGCCCGTCTCCGAACACAAGTTTTGTGCCCGGTTTTGCTTTTTTCCCCGGTTTTACGAGTGTCTCCCAGATATCATTTTCCTTGCGTTTTAACAAAAGTACTTCGATTTTTGCCTGTGTGTCCTCTTTCACTCCGAACAGACGTGCCGGAATCACCTTTGTGTTGTTGATCACCAGACAATCACCCGGGTGAAGATATTCCAGAATATCCGTAAAATGCCGGTGTTCCACGTCCCCGGTCTGACGGTCAAGCACCATCAGCCGGGAGCTGGAACGATCCTCCAGAGGGTCCTGAGCGATCAGTTCCTCCGGCAGATCATAGTCATAATCTTTTACATTCATTCCTTCTGTCATGATTAACCTCTCAACTGGATTCCGATATTTTTCAGTCCGCTTAAGATTTTATCCATAGCACCCGTAATATCGCTCTCTTCCAGATTCTTATCTTTTCCGCGGAACTTCAGAGAGTATGCGACAGACTTAAAGCCTTTTTCAATCTGCTCTCCTTCGTAAACATCAAATAACTCATAATTTTCCAGATACTTCCCACCGTTTTCCTCGAATACTTTCTCGATATCACCTACCAGAATATTCTTTGGAACAACCATGGACAAGTCACGGGAAGAAACCGGGAAGTTGGTAATTCCCTCATATTTGTAATCAAAGGATGCACGGGATACAATCTCCGGCATATCAATCACTGCAATATATACGCGCTCTTTGATGGCATAATTTGCAGCAACCGTTGGATGTACCTCTCCGAGATATCCGATCACAGCTCCCTCATATACGATAGCCGCCTTGCGTCCCGGGTGCAGGAACGGAAGCTCGGCATGTGGATCATACTGCGCCTTCTTGCGAAGACCTGTCTGGTATAAGAGTTCCTCGATCACACCCTTCATGGTAAAGAAATCACCGTCTCCGTACATACCAAACGTCAGCTGCATACGTTCTTCCGGAAGTTCCGTCAACGGAAGCTGCTTCGGCAGATAGATATTTCCCATCTCGTACAGGCGTACATCTTTGTTTCTGCGTCCAAAGTTCGTAGACAGGGAAGTCAGCATTCCGTTCAGTGGCAGCGTACGCATAATGGAATAATCTTCCCCAAGCGGATTGGAAATCACAACCGTTTTACGCCACTTGGAATCCTCCGGAATCAGTAATTTGTCAAATACTTTCGGACTCTCGAAAGAATAAGTCATTGCCTGTGAAAAACCACAGAACTCTGCAATCTCACGTGCCTTTTCTTCCATACGCAGCTTAAAGCTCTTTCCTCCGGCAGTGGATTCTCCGCTCGGAAGAGACGTTCCGATCTTGTCATAGCCGTAGAAACGTGCTACTTCCTCTGCCATATCTGCGTCACAAAGTAGATCCTGTCTCCAGGACGGAACAAGAATCTCATTCGTTGCTTCGTCATATCCCAGATCTATTTTTTTGAAATATCCGATCATATCCCCGGCCGGAATATCCGTTCCCAAAAGCTTATTGTACTTGTCCGGTTCGAACGGAATCTTTACGCCCTCACGCTTCACAGGATAAATGTCAACGGCTCCACCTACAACCTCGCCGACGCCTAACTCTTCTACCAGCTGGCAGGCACGGTTCATCGCTTCCATGGCAAGATTTGGATCTAAGCCTTTTTCAAACTTAGCCGAAGCATCGGTACGAAGTCCGATGCGCTTTCCGGATTTGCGGATATTGGTTCCATCAAAGCATGCTGCCTCAAATAACATGGTTGTTACATGATCGGTAATCATGGAATTTTCTCCACCCATGATACCGGCAATGCCTACTGCTTTTTTTGCATCACAGATCATCAGTACATTTTCATCCAGCTGACGTTCCTGTCCGTCCAGCGTCACAAATTTTTCACCTGCAGCTGCACGGCGGACAATAATCTCTTTTCCTTCAATCGTATCCAGATCATAGGCGTGCATCGGCTGTCCGTATTCTTCCATCACATAATTCGTAATATCTACAAGATTATTGATCGGACGGATTCCATGTGCACGAAGACGTTCCTGCATCCACTTCGGAGATGGGGCAAACTTAATATTCTTTACAACTCTTGCCGTGTAACGGCTGCAAAGATCCTGATCCTTTACAGATACCTTGATGTAATCATTGACATCTTCGTTATTTCCGGTTTCTGTTACGACAGGAGGTACAAATTCCTTATGGAACGTAGCTGCTGCCTCACGCGCAATGCCGAGTACGGAAAAACAGTCTACACGGTTGGATGTAATCTCATATTCGACAACGCTGTCATCTAGTCCTAAATAAGCAACCGCATTTTCTCCGACAGGTGCATCCTCGTCAAAGATATACAGTCCGTTCTCCGGTGCGTCCGGGAACATTTCACGGTTCGAACCGAGTTCCTCAATCGAGCACATCATGCCAGAAGACTCAACCCCGCGAAGCTTTCCTTTTTTAATTTTGATTCCACCAGGAGTTTTTGTTCCATCATGTCCTCCTGCGACACGTCCGCCATCTAAAACAACCGGAACTTTTGCCCCTTCAAATACGTTTGGTGCACCGGTCACAATCTGCAGCGTTTCGCTTCCAACGTTTACCTGACAGATGACAAGTTTGTCGGCATCCGGGTGTTTTTCAATCTTTGTAACCTGTCCGACGACGATCTTGTCAAGATCTGCATCGAGCTGCTCATATCCCTCAACTTTTGATCCGGAAAGTGTCATGGCATCGACATACTCCTGCACGCCGCAGTCAAGTCCCGGAACTAAAGCTTTGATCCATTTTAATGATGTATTCATTCTTTTTCTCCTCCTAGAACTGTTTTAAGAAACGATCGTCATTCTCATACAGCAGACGCATATCGTCAATCTCATATTTCAACAGGGTAATACGCTCCAGACCGATACCAAATGCAAAGCCGGAATATTCTTCCGGATCAATACCGCTCATACGAAGCACTCTTGGATGTACCATTCCACAGCCAAGGATTTCGATCCATCCCTCACCTTTGCAGAAACGGCATCCTTTTCCGCCACATTTAAAACAGGAAACATCCATCTCGGCCGATGGCTCCGTAAATGGGAAATGATGCGGACGGAATTTTACTTTTGTTTCTTTTCCAAACAGCTTCTGTACAAACTGGGTCAGTGTTCCCTTTAAGTTAGAAAACGTAATTCCCTTGTCAATGACCATTCCCTCAATCTGATGGAAAGAAGGCGAATGGGTCGCATCCACTTCATCCGCACGGAACACACGTCCCGGTGCGATCATACGGATCGGAGGTTTCTTCTGCTCCATCACACGCACCTGAACCGGTGAAGTCTGTGTACGCAGCAGGATCTTATCATTGATGTAGAAGGTATCCTGCTCATCTTTTGCCGGATGGTTTGCCGGAATATTTAATGCTTCAAAGTTGTAATAATCGTATTCCACCTCCGGTCCTTCTACAACTTCATATCCCATACCGGTAAAAATACGCTCTACCTCTTCAAGTACCATGGTATTCGGATGGCTGTGTCCCACACGGTTTTTCTTTGCCGGAAGGGTAACGTCGATCACTTCATTTTCCAGACGATGTTCAAGCTCCGCAGCCTCGAGTTTTTTCTTCATCTCATCGAGTTTATTTTCAATTTCCTGACGGGTCTCATTTACCCACTGTCCCACCTTCGGGCGATCCTCCGGTGCAACCTCTTTCATACTCTTTAATACGGCGGTGAGTTCCCCTTTCTTTCCAAGAACGGCGACACGCACATCGTTGAGTTTTGCAAGTCCGTCAGAATTTTCAATCTGTGCTATTGCATTTTCTCTGATTTTCTGCAATTTTTCTTTCATGGTACTCTCCTTTTACATATTTTCTTTCATAATAATTGTTTTTACGCAATTTTCTACTGTGGAACCGGAACTGTTTTCTGACATAAAAAAATCCCTGCTATGCATAATTGCATATCAGGGACGAAAAATTCCGCGTTACCACCCAGATTCCCATATTCTGTATCTATATGGACTCTCATTCTGCTTAACGTGCAGTGACCGTCGCAGGCTAAAAATCCTTGTGTTCACCTGCGCAGCTCCTGTGGGAAAATTCACATGCTGGCGTATCATAAGGAAGCTTACAGCCGATGACTTCCTCTCTCTGTATGTCGTTCAGATGCTACTGACACATTCATTGCTTTTTACACATTTGTCATTCTACCACAGTCTCCTTTTATGTGTCAAGATCAAAGACATTGGTAAATGTAACATCCTTAAAATAAAATCCGAGAATTTCCTGCCATTTCTTTCCTTCTTTCCCCATGGCGTCCGCACCGTACTGGCTCATTCCGATTCCATGCCCGAATCCGCCTCCGGTCAGCACGATGGTTCCTTTTTTCTGACTTTTTATTTCAAAGCACGCACTCGGGACGGAAGAGGCACGATGTTTATTGGTTCCGTCTGCAAGATCAAGATCCAGCAGATACTTTCCGAGTGCATACCGGATTTCATTTTCCTTTTCGATCGTCCGCTCTCCTTTTTCAAAAACCATGGTAAGAGACAGTACATATCCGGAAGTGCTTCGTTTATTGACTTTCATTTTTTTCAGTTTTCCATATGTTTCATCCATGCCCAGCTTTGCCGACAGGGTAGCCGTCCATCGGAAATACGGGGAATTTTCATCATAGGCATCCGCTTTTGCTGTAATAAATTTATGAAAGGCTTTATCCGAAGACAGATCTTTTGTCTTTTCCCTGGTATGGTTTTCCGCCAGCAGATATCCCGGAGATGCGGCATTCCATACTTCCAGATTTTCAGAATATCCCGGGGAAGTGGAATAATAATAACAGTCCGCAAGTTTTCCTTTGTACGTCATCACCATACCTGCGGTATCCGCCACAGCCTGATCCGTCACTTCATAGGAAGTTGTTGCATGATAGGCCTGATAGGCAATGGAATCATCCAGATTTGCTCCGTACCGGGCATACGTATCGTTTTTCATCTGCCCGTATGTAAATGTGCGCGCACATACCGCCTGTGCTTTTAAGGCTTCATAGGAAAAAGATAATGGCATTTCAGAAGGCAGAACATAACGAATATAATCTTCCATCGGAATTTCATTGATCAGGACATATCCCTTTTTTTCCTTCCGGAGAATCAGATCTCCCTCGTACCCGGAACCATACGGGTTTCCGTTTTTATCACATCGATACAAAAGGCCACCGGTATCCGGAGAAATTTTTATCTCTTTTCCCGTTTTTTCCCCCTTCAGAAGTTTTTCTGCATCTGTTACGGTGTCCTTCTTCCTTTTATTTCCATCCACGGTATAGGCATCCCCGCTGCAAACAAAAAGACTGGCATATGTATTTTCTTTTCCGTTTTTGAGCAGCACACGGACCTTTTCTGCCATGTCCTCCTGATAGCTTACAAGTGCACAGGCTTTCTGCTCTGCAACAACCAGTTCCACTTTGGAATTTCCTACAACAAGATCTGAAATCTTTCCCTGACGGACAGGAATTTTTACATGTCCGGAACTTGCCACAAGATACACCGGCAGATCTTTTTCTGCCGAAAGCGTTTCATATCCCTCTATCTGAACACTTTTTGAGGAGTAACTTGTCAGAACCCCCTTGATCGTTGAAGGTTTCGCATAAATTTTAGTAACCTTTCCCTTCGTCAGTTCAATATCCGCAACCCCCGTATATTTTTTCTCCGGCTTTCCCTCCGCAAAATAGGTTTCTCCCCGATATAATACAATGATATCCTTTTCTTCACTCTTTAAGATATATGCATTGCTGAGCATCCCGGAAACGGAACGGTCAAATGTTTCTTCTTTTTGATCTTTCCCTGCCGTTTTGGAAAGACGGGATACCAGAATTAAAGTGATCGCAACGGTAATTACCGCAAGCAGCAGAATCAGAATCCCCATCATCTTCATTTTGTCTCTTTTTTTCATGAAGCACTCTCCGTTTTTATTAATTCATCTGTCATTGACACAAAATAAGGAGCCACCGTTCTCCGGCAGCTCCCCTTCTCTTTTGTACGCTGTAACATTCTTTGGTATATAATAAATTCTTTGGTATCTTAATATTAAATACTTTTTCTTTGGTATGTTACCCAAAATGCCGGTTCCTGCAATTTAGACTCCTAGCCAATGCTAGGTGGGCGACCGCAGTTTCCCTTCTGTCTTCCGCTGACTGTGGCGGCCTGACATCCAGAAAAATCATATAGGAATCCCGTTTAAAGTAAATGTAGGTTCTAAATAGCAAGAGTTGTCGTACATTTCAGGCATCTCTTTCTGCCGTCTTTTATGCGATACCGCATCCGGCAACTTTCTCTTTTGTACTGCATTTATTATACTTTATTTTTACCTGAATTTCAAGCTCTGATTCTATGTACTTTTTTCCATTTCCGCATACTGCTTTAAGGGAAAAATTTGTCTTTCATTTTACGCATTCCGCTTACAAATGCAAACAATGCTGCCAAAAATGCACCAAGTTCCACATATGTCCAGATGCGTCCGAGCGTAATCACCTTAGTATCACATAAAATTCCGATTGCTCCCACAACAACTGCTACCGCCGCAAATCCATACAGCCACGGTGTTATTCCCCGGATATACGCCTCGGGATCTTTACACTTCTTAATTTCTTCTTTCGGGACAACCAGGTCACTGATCTGTCCGCTTTTTTTCATTTTTGCAGCAGAAACAGCCAGATAAATGCCTACAAAAACGATCACAATATCCATAAGTAAAATTGTTTTCATGATTTTTCCTCCTGTTTTATAGTATCACACACGAAAAAACTTTTTACCATCGGCAAAAATAGTCAAATTTCATTGATTATTTTATACATTTATAGTAAAATATACTTAATATGTAACAAAAAGGAGAATGTATATGCGCATTGAGGACACTACAATTTTAATTACTGACGATTCGATTCTTGCACGTAAACAGTTAAAGGACATCATTTCCACTCTCGGCACTCCGGTATTCGTGGAAGCCACCGATGGACAGAGTGCGATTGACAAATATAAAGAAGTACATCCGGATCTGGTATTTCTTGACATTGTTATGCCAAAAAAAGACGGCAATGATGCCATCCGTGATATTATGGAATTTGATCCGGAAGCTACAATCATCATCGCTTCTTCTGTCGGAACACAGTCCCAGCTGAAAAATGCACTGGAAGCGGGCGCAAAAGATTTCATTCAAAAGCCACTGGACAAGGAACAGGTGCTTGCTGTCGTTAAGCGCTTCCTGGAAGGGAGATAATCGTTATGTATACACAATTTTTTGGAAATTATCTGCTTGCCAACGGATATGTGACCCGTGATCAGCTGTTTTCAGCGATGCGTCAGGAAGCAGACCAGCATATGAAACTCGGTACCCTTGCCATTCATGCCGGATACATGAATGCAGCCCAGGTAGATGATGTTGTCATTCACCAGACCCACCAGGACAATCGTTTCGGTGAGCTGGCGATTCAGCTCGGATACCTGACCGAAGCCCAGGTGGAAGAACTGTTAAAACAGCAGACCCCTGCCTTCCTTTCTCTTGGACAGGTTCTTTTGGATGAAGGAGTTCTGACAAACACCGATTTCGAACAGATCATACAGGATTACCGCTCCAAAAACGGCATGGAAGATGAAGAAAGCCTTATCGAGCGCCGGAAAAATATCCAACAGTTGTTTGAAAACTTTTTTTCATCAACCGACGCTGCTCTTTCGGAAAAAGGACATATGTTTATCGAGCTTTTATTTAACGATTTTATCCGTTTTATCGGTTCCGATTACACACCGCTTTCCGTGGAAGAAGTGACTGAGGCTTCCATTGCCTGTTGTGTAAAGCAGGAAATTCATGGTGACTATGCGATTAACACCTATATTTCCATGGATCTGGACACGGCTATTGCCTTTGCTACCCGCTATGTCCATGAGCAGTTCCATTCTTACGATGAATACGTTCAGGCTTCTCTGGAGGATTTTTTGAATCTGCAGAACGGATTATTCATTGTAAATGTATCAAACACCTCTAACACTCGGTGCTCCAGAGCATATTACCGTTTCCCCGATTCAGTTTTCAGGACGCACCTTGCATATCCCGGTTCTGTATACGTTTGGAACGATTGATTTTTATATGGAACGTGTTTCCATTAAAGAATAAAATAGGATTTTCCTTAAAGTAAAATGCCATAAAAAACGTCTGCCACAAGGCAGACGTTTTTTTATGTTTCCACTATAATACTTTAGAAAGGAACTCGCACAAACGTGGATTTTCCGGGTGGGAGAAAAATTCCTTCGGTGTATTCTCCTCCTGAATCTGTCCTTCATTGATGAACATTACACGGCTTGCCACTTCCCTGGCAAATCCCATCTCATGTGTGACAACCACCATCGTCATTCCATCTCTGGCAAGTTCTTTCATAATCTCAAGTACTTCTCCTACCATTTCCGGATCAAGTGCAGAAGTCGGCTCATCAAACAGCATCACATCCGGATTCATAGCAAGTGCACGCGCAATCGCAATACGCTGCTTTTGTCCTCCGGAAAGCATTGCAGGATAGACATCCGCTTTATCCGAAAGCCCTACGCGTACCAGCAGTTCATCTGCACGTTTCGAAGCCTCTTCTTTTGTCATGAGCCCGGTCTGTACCGGGGCAAGCATGATATTCCCTTTTACGGTATGGTTGGGAAAGAGATTAAACTGCTGAAACACCATTCCGATTTTCTGACGCATTTTATTGATGTCAACGGAAGAATCCGTAATATCCGTTCCCTCAAAAAGAATGGAACCGGAGGTTGGTTTTTCCAGAAGATTCATGGAGCGCAGAAACGTAGATTTTCCGCATCCCGACGGTCCGATAATTGCAACAACCTCTCCCTGCGAAATCGTTGTTGATATTCCGTTTAATACCTTAACATGGTCAAAAGATTTACAAAGATCTCTCACTTCGATCAATACATTTTTGTTATCGCTCATTTGTCCGCAACCTCGTTTCCAGTTTGTGTACTCCTGCCGTAAGGATCATTACCAGTACCAGATAAATGACCGCAACGCCGAATAACGGAAGAAACGCATCATATGTCTGGCTTCGAATAATGTCACCGCCTTTTGTCAGATCCGGAATTGCAATGTATCCACTGATGGATGTCTCTTTCAAAAGTGTAATAAATTCATTTGCCAGCGCCGGAAGGACATTTTTAAATGCCTGAGGAAGAATGATCAGCCGCATGGTCTGGGTGTAATTCAACCCAAGGCTTCGTCCGGCCTCAAACTGTCCCTCATCCACAGACATAATTCCGGAACGGACAATCTCTGCCACATAAGCCGCCGAATTCAATCCGAACGCAATCACTGCAACCAGAATCTTATTATCCAGTGCAACGAGAATAATATAATACATGATCAGCAGCTGCACCATCATGGGCGTGCCGCGGATGACGGTGACGTATACCTTGCAGATGCCGTTGAACAGGCCGAGAATGGGGTTCTTGTGCCCTGTCCGCTGCTGGTCGTGGGCGGTCCGGATCACGGCCACCACAATGCCGAGGAGAATGCCCAGTGTCAGCGCCATGGCCGTGACCAGCAGGGTGGTGCCGACGCCGTTCAGGTACTGCTTCCAGCGGCTTCCTTCGATAAATGCCTGATAGAATTTGACGTAGAATTCCTGCCAGAAGGATGCGGTGCCGTCCCGCATCAGGGGTTTCCAAAGTTCGTAAAGTTCCACAGCTTCACCTTCTCATTTAATATTGCGCAGTATCGTGTTATACGCAGAAAATCGGCCTTCCCAGCGCGAAGGTCGGTTTTCCGGGTACAACCGTGCCAAGGGCGGCTTGAGCCGCCCCTGGCTAAGCGATTGGATTATTCAGCGGAGATGTACTTGTCAACGATGGACTGGACGGTGCCGTCGGCGGTCAGCTCGGCCAGCGCCTGGTTGATGGCGTCGAGCAATGCGGTGTTGTCCTTGTTCACGCCGATGGCGTAGCTCTCGGTGACGTACTCAGTGTCCAGAATGGTCAGACCGGCGTTGGCGGCAACAAAAGCCTCAGCAGGAGCGGAGTCGATGACCACGCAGTCAACCTGACCGTTGATCAGAGCCTGCACGGCGGAGGCGCCGTTGTCATAGGCGGTGACATGATCGTCGCCGTAATCATCGGAGGTGTAAATGTAACCGGTGGTACCACGCTGGGTGCCGATCATCTTCTCGCCCAGGTTATCCATGGTCACGTCGGAGCCTTCCTTCACAATGACCACCTGCACGCCGGTGGCGTAGCTGTCGGAGAAGTTCATGACCAGCTGCCGGTCTTCGGTGACGGTGACACCGGCCATGACGATGTCGGACTTGTTCTGCTGAACGGCCAGCAGAGCAGCGTCGAAGTCCATATCGTCCACGACCAGCTCCAGACCCAGCTTCTGTGCGAGCGCATAAGCGATCTCGATGTCGATGCCCTCATAGCCGGTGCCCTGGAAGCCCTTGCCGTCATCGGCGACGTACTCATACGGCGCAAACTCGGCGTTGGTGGACATGATGAGTTTTCCCTTGGTCACGGTCTGAAGATCAGAACCCGTATCCTTCTGGCCACAGGCGCACAGCGATGCGACCATGAGAACCGCCAGAAGCAGTGCAACAAATTTCTTCATTTTATTAGCCTCTTCCTCAACAAAATAGATTTGGACTTGCGTCCTGTTTGGTATGGTCGTATGATAGCACGCCAAAGCGCGCGTGTCAAGGACTTTTTGAATGTTTATTCGCGTTTTTCTTCGTATATTCATTATTTCGCCGAATATTCACAGCTTTAGTGAATATTCCGAGCCCCTTTTGCGTTTTTGCACAATCTGTCAGCACCGCATGTTTGAAAGATTGACAAATTTGTGCTATCCTTTTCTCATGCATTTTTGAAGAAAAGTGGGAACGGTCTATGGATAAACGGCACTATGTCTATCTTCTGCGCTGCGCCGACGGCTCGCTCTACACGGGCATGACGCCGGATATCGCACGCCGCCTGCGGCAGCACGTGGAGCATCTGGCAGGCTGCGCAAAATATACGCGCAGCCACCCGGTCACGGCGCTGGCGCTGCTGCTGACGACCGACACGGCCACGACCGCGCGGCAGCTTGAGGCGCGCATCAAGCGCCTGACGCGCGCGCAAAAGGACGCGCTCATCGCAGACCCGGCAAAGATCGCAGACCTCTGCCCCGCACTCGCCGGGGCGGACATCCGGCCCGTCCCGGGTGCAGCGCTCGCAGACTACCTCCCCAACACGGAAAACCCGGCAGACGCCTGAGCGTCTGCCGGGTTTGTCTTGCCTGTGGTTCAGCGCAGGCCGCGCAGCTCCAGATAGCGGAGCGTGAGCTGGACAACGTCGCTGATGTCCATATTGCCGGTGTTGACGCACAGATCATAGCCCTGCGCGTCACC
>OHUJ01000469.1_pt1 | contig 19681 bp, 4 predicted proteins | sample 1579241 | NCBI WGS metagenome assembly OHUJ01 (sample SAMEA3882547, study PRJEB24775) | human gut metagenome | biome: human-associated habitat; feature: intestine environment; material: feces | place: Netherlands | collected 2009/2010
ACCATCATAAGTTCCTTTAATATATAAATTTCTATTAATTCTAATAGCATTAATAGCATCTCCATTTCTTATTATTCCTATATTATCAAGATTTTCTTGATTATTAAAAGTAATAATACCACTTCTTTTTAGATTATAATTAATTTTATTATTAGTAAGTCTTTTAAATGTATAACTAGGACAATTAAAACTATTATAATTCTTACGAATAAAACCAATTATATCTTCAACATTATCTTTATCAACAAAACCATAGTTATTAATGCCTTTCATAGCTATATCTCCAATAGCTATTCCGCCCTCACTCAATCCTCTAAGGGGAGTATTACTTATAAGTCTACTAATATTTCTAGTTCTAAATTTATGACCTTCAACAATAAAAGCATATTTAACTAAATCAAGAGCTGTAAGTTTAATAAGAGGATTGGGATGATTCCAAGCTCTATCAAACAATCTATGGGCTTCATCATTAGTAATATCACCTTGTATGTAATTAATATATTGAATATTTACATTACGACGATTATTTCTTTCATCATTAGCAACTATTTCAATATGCTCAAATATACTACCATCTTGACTAAAGTTACGTTTAATCCAATCAACTTTCTGAGCAGGTGTAAGTTTAGCAAATACATCAATTTCAGTTTGTGTAGGCTCAAATATATTTTTAACTACAACATCATCTGTTTTAATATTAACTAATGTACCACTAACTCGTCCAACTTCTAAAGCTCTAGATTGACCAGTACCATATTCTTTAATGAATTTAGGGTGAACAAAATCACCATTAACAACAGTAACAGGTAAATTAAGATAAGAACTACCATTATTACCTACTTCTAATTTATTAATAAGATAATCTTTATAGTCATTATATAACTTTTCAGTCATTATTCCACCTTTAGTCCATTCTGCTATTCTATATACATAATCAATAAATACAGGATTAGCAGTTTCAAATACTTGTTGAGTAGCTTTAACACTAAGAGCAGTACTCATTTGTAAAAATGCAGCTAAACTAGGATAACTACTTTTAGATATATCTGATTTAATAAACGCATCTATACCACCACTAATATCAGGAAATACACTCTCTAATAGCAAGGTTTGACCCCCCGTAGAGGATGGAGCATAAATATTACTATTCTCAATAACAGTTCTAGCATCTCTAAATACTTTATCACTAGCATAAAAACTTTGTTTAGCACCATATTTATCAGCACTAAGAATATTAAGATTATTACTTATATCCTGTCCGATTGAGTTTAACCGATTGAATTGTGCTAGAACATAAAGGTCAAATAAAGCCTGCTGAACGCCATTCATTTCCCCTCTAAGACGAGATTTATATGCATCTGATGAAAATATAAGGTCAGGTGATGAAAATGCGTCAGAAACGCTTAAATTGAATAATTTCTTGAAAGTTTCACCATAACTTTCATTAATAATATCAATTAGCTTTTTACGTCCAGCAAAATTAACTTTTTCACCAAAACCAAGATTATGAGCAACTTCTCTAATAGCTTCAGTAAGCGGATTTTTAGTACCTTCTGCAAGAACACTATTAGTTTCTTTCCATTTACGAACTAGTATGTCAATAGCAGGTTGCCACATAAATCCAGTAGCAGTATCATAATTACTTCCAAAATCAACAATAGTTTTAAAAGCATTAAACGTATAAGTATTTTCATTATGTATAGCTCCCTCTTTCATAACATCAAGAATATGAGAAGTAGTCTGAGAACTATAAGGATTAATCAAATAACCATCAACATTCTTATCATCTCCAGACCAACCAAAATTCTTATGAGTAATACGAATATGTTTATTACCAATAGTTTCAACATTTTCTTTACCATATCTATTAACAGCTTCTTGCTCACTAATCACATCAGTAGTATACATAACTTTAATACCTTCACTATGATTAGCTTTAGTAACATTACCAATACTCATAAAAGTATCTCGATTAACACTAATACCTTTAAGTTTAATACCAGAAGTAGCAGCATCAAACCAATCAAGTTGAGTAAAGAAATCACTAGGAGCAACAGTTGTTTTATTAGCGCCAACTATTTCTGCATAAGTTTCATTAGCTTCTTTGACATTTTCAAAATTAGAAGTAGTAGTATTTTCTTCAAATGCAGCAGGATTATTAACTATATCAATAAATGATTGAATAATAGCATTAGTTCTAGCAGCTTGACTACTTGTATCCTCCACGGGGAGTTTTAAGTATGATTCGTAAGACTTAAGTCCACCATCATTAGCAATTTTTTCAACAACTTTAAGATTGCCATTATAACCTTCAAGAGTAGCATTAATAGCATCTTCGCTATTTTTTAAAGAAGCTCTAATATTACCTTGTTTATTATAAGTCTTACCAAGAATTTTACGACTAGCTTTATCTACATTATCTTTAACATAATTAATATATCCTACTTCATCTTTAGTATATCTAGCATGAGTAATTTCAGTTGGAACACCTTTAACAAGATTAAATGTTTTAGACATACCATAAACACTATCAACGTCAAAGTCAGAACCAGTTTGAGTAACCCATTCATCAGGAACAACAACAGTACTACCATAAGCATCTGGAAGAAACTCCTTAACATACATAATACATATAGATTGCTTACCTTCAGTAGGAATACGATAACCAATCATAGTACGTAAGCTATCAGGAACTTGTTCAATATTTAATCCTTTAAGTTTACTACTCCATCTAGGAAGTTTAATTTCAGTATAATAAACAGGAGTGCCATCAACTTCTCCAATCTTTTTATATTGAAGTTTACTATCTGTTTGAGTTTGTTTATCAACTTTAAAACCAAAATCAGATAACTGAGCAGCATGCCAACCACTAATAAGTTGCCTAGTAATATTAGTATTAAAATAACTATTAGCAATACTTTCAAGTTTACTATTAATATTAGATAAGAATAAAGGAAGATTATTAAATCCAGCACTATCTAAATCAAAAAATTCAAGAAGAGCTTTTTCAACTCCTTGTTGTTGAGCATTTTCTTTAAATCTATCAAAAAATACAAAACGATTAAGATTTTTAATAGTACCATTAGAATTTAAATCAATATGACCATTATCATCTAATCCAATACCAAGTTCAGCACAAGTTTTTTCAAAACTATTTCTAATATTAGCTACATAGTTATTAAATACTTTATCTTTAAGTTCATTAAGTTCAGTTCGATTAGGAAGATTATCAAGCATTTTCTTCATAATCTGAATAGCAGCTTTATTACTAGCATCAACCATATGTTGAGGAACTTCTTGCTGGCGATAAAGATAATTATAACTAAATAATTCAGAATTATTAAATATATTATTATCAAATTCTTTAAGAGCTTCATCAGTTAAAACACCATCATTATTCCAAAGTGTCATTCGATTATGTTGTGCAACTTTAACAGTTTCAACAGTATTAATTTGATGAATACCTCTATTAGTCATTATATTATAAACTTTTTCAAGTTCTGTTCCTTTAATAAGTTTAGGAATGAGAACAAACTCAGCGTTCTTTACTTGTCTAGGAACTTCAATACCAACAGTAGTATCATAATATAAATCATAATAGAAATTCTTTTGAATTTGAACTTTATTAGCAAATTTAGTCCAATCAATTTTATCTATTGGAGTATCATCTGTAAGACTTTGAATAAGTCCAGCATATTTATCTAATTCACCAGCAGCAGTAATACGACGAATCCATTCTTCAAGAGTAATATAAGATTGAGCATCATTAACATTAACTCCACCTTTAAATGGTTCTAGTATTCGTTCTCTATCTTTTTTATCAAGTCCAGCTTTTTTAAGTTGATTATCAAGTCTATCAATAACAACTTTATCAGAAGCTTTAAAAGTATTATAAATAGTAACACCTCTAAATTTATCTTGAAGAACTACTTTTTTATGTTTAGTAACACCATTAACAATATAAGGAACAGTAACAGCATTACCTTTAATAGTTATATCATATAAATCAGTAGCTATATCTAAATCATTTTTAGTAAAGTCTGTATTACCAAAAGGATTACCACTAGCTTGTACTTCTTTAATACGTTTTAGAATAGCTTGACCATTCTTATAAAAACTTTGGTCACCACCATACATATCGTACATACTATCTCTAACAAGATAATCATTAACTAGAAATTCAGCTAAAGATTCATTATTAATCCTATCATCAATAAATGTACCATATTTATTTTTAAGTTCTTTATAACCATTAGTTATATATTCATTTAACCAATCAGCAACAGCATCTTCAAGAGCAACACGTTGTTCTCCATTAAGAACTACTTGATTATTAACATAGCTAAGTCCACGTGTAGACCCCCCGTAGAGGATGTCAATAGTCTTACCATACCCAATTAGTTCATTAAACGCTCCATTACTATTAGGAGTAATTTTACTAACTAAACGTTTAAAACTAAATACTCTACCAGCTAAAACTTTGTGTCCATCTTTAGTAGTAAATACATTACCTTTTTCATCTTTATGGTATTGATTATAAAAATGTTCAGGTTTATTATTATAAGTATCACTAAATTCAAAATCTCCATTAGTTAAAATAGGATTACCATTAGCATTAGTTTTAAACATTACATTAACAGCTTGAGCCATATTAGTAAGTTCTTGAATAACTATATTATAATACTGTTTAAATAATGGATGTTCTCTATTTATAATTTTAGTTCCATCTTCTAGTTGACTACGTAATCCAGCAAGACTATATCTAGGAGCAGTAATAGTAAAGTTTTTAGGAGCATCACTAGGTATAGGAAGTAAATAATTAGCAGTAGGAGTTTCAGAATTATTAATATCAGTCATAAATAATCCCATAGCAGTAATTAAATAATCACCATCACTCATATTACGATATAAGTCATTATTGTTATTATCTAATTCGCTAATACCATTAAGAAGAGAAGTTTTAAACATACTACGAGCATATTCGGTAAGTTTAGGAGTTCCATTTCCAACTCTTCTAAATAATCCATAATTAATTATATTACCATTACTATCCCTATGTTCAAGAAGTAAATTACTATAATCATATTGATGACTAGTAAACTTTTGTTTAGCATAAGCTTCCACCATAGCATTTTGTTCTTCAACAGTAGATTTATCATCATTAATAATTTTAGCAATATTAGTAATAAAACTTCTATTAATAACATCAGAACTTAAATTACCTTCAGGATTACGAGAATTAAGTTCAACAGGAATATAAATAATATCTTTAAAGACATCAGCCATTTGATATATAATAGAAGTATCACCTCTATTAATAAAACTATCAGGCATTTTAGTTCCTTTATCTTTTTTAAGTGCTTCTACATATTTATTATAGTTTTCAACTGTACGATTAATAACATTAGCAAAGTTAATAAGATTATTAGCCATAGCAACACGACCAATCTTAGCAATAGCTAAATTAAAACTAGCTTGATTAATATCTGGAAATATTTCTTTAAAAGCATCATATAAATAAAGATTAGCATGAGGAGTATTTTTATATCTATCATATATACGAAACTTTTCACGAGCAGCAGGAACACGATTAGTAATAATATTATTCTTAACATTATTATAAAAAGTATTCTGTAAAATAGTACGAGAATCAGTATTAGGATTAGTTACACGAGCACGAACATAACTATTACCATTAGAATCAGTTTGAATATAAGTTTCAATTTTAGATATAATAGGTTTATTAAACACCATCATATACTTATTAGCAAATACTTTATTTTTGCTAAGTAAATCATGTAATTGAATTAAACATTCACAATTTGGAATAGTTTCAGATATACGTTTAAGACTAGCTATAAAATTATCTACATTACTAGTATCAGCACTAGCATATAATATTTTAGATAAATAATTAGCATCAGAAAAAGTAACAACTCCTAATTCATTATTAGTATCAAAAGGATAACTTCCATTATCAAGTTGAGAAGCAGCAGTAAGTTTAGGTAAACTTGCAAGATGATATTTAATAATTTCTTCTACGTGTTTATTAAAATCTTTAACTTCACCAATACTTAAATTCCAAAGTTGAGTCATTAAATCAATACCATCATCTATACTATTTTCATCACCTTCAGTAGAAGTTTCATCAAGATAACCGCCTAATTCTTCATAATCAGTAGTTTGATATAATTCATCTCGTTTAATAAGTTTAGCTACATTTTTATTATTAAAAAGAGCTTCATTAAATTCAGTATTAGTTAATGAACGTAGTAATGCACCATAATTAAAATCTTGAGCATTACCATATTTACGAAGAAATGCTCCAAGACCATTAATTTTAGTAGCAGGATTTGGATTATTAATAAAACTATTAAGTTCATTATTTCTAGCTTCATCACTTCCGGCTAATTTCTTAGCACGTTTAAGTCCAGCATTAATAACAGTTTCATTAGTACGTTTTTTAATTTCATTAAAATTTAATGGAGCGCCATTATATAAAAAATTAAAACTAAGTTTATTCATAATATCAGCCATATAAGTAATAGCTGTATCTCTAGCTTTAATTGTACTAAACAAACCACGTTCTTCTTTTTCAGCAACAGAAGCTACATCATCTATATTACGAAGTTTAATAGCTCTAGCTTCAAGAAGAGCATTATAAGCTTGTCTTCCAGAAGTTTTAACATTAATACCTTTATCAGCTACAATCTTCTTAAAGATTGGGTCTTCAACCATAGCTATAAGACTATAATAATCTGCATTATTAGAACCATGTTCTTTAATAATAACATTATTAAGATTATTATATCCTACAAGTTTAATATTTCCACAGCTCATAAGTTTATATTTAAGTTTAAATTCATTAATAGTAATACCTCTATGACTAATGTAAAGTAAAATTTAATTACATCGTCATAGAGGTAGTTTTCTTTCGTTTTAAGCGACTTTTATATTTGCTCGATTAATTCTACATACAGCTAAAACTGATGCGTCCTGTGTCAAGCAAAGTGGCAAATTCGGGCTGTTGTGCTATTGGCAAACGGCTAGTCAATTCAGCCATATTCACCACTGTATTATCATCAACACTACTAAACATATCAAGTCCATCATTAAGATTATCATTATTATAATTATAATCTTGACTATTATCTTCATTAGGATTTTCAATTTGTTCTTTACTAGCAGTTTCTTCTTCAAACTGAAAAGTTCCTTGAATAGCCTCTTGATTACTTTCTTTAGGCATTTTTTTAATAGCTTTATAAGCATCTCTAGCAGCAGCTAATAAACTATCTTCATTAATCTTAATACCTAACATATCAGCAATAACTTCAAGAAGTTTACTAAATAAAGTCTTACGTTTATTAACTTTTCTATTATCATATTTAATTTCATTAAGTGTAGTCATAAGAGCATTACTAGTAATACTTTCAACTAGAAATTCTTCAAGAGCTTCACTTGTATTAAAGTTCTCAAACAGATAAGGTTTAAGTCTTTCTTTAGTAGAATCATTTTGAGCATCAAGCCAAGATTTAAATTTATCATATATAGGTTTAACTAAAGCAAGAGCTTGTTCAGTATTATATTTAGTATAAAGTTGTCTATGTAAACTTTCATGAAGTATAATATTAACAACTCGATAAACTCTTTGACCAGCAATAGCAGAACTATTAAGTTCAATAGTATCTGTATCACGATGATAAACAGCATTAACTTGATTACCATTATTATCAGTAATACTATCTACAACTTGAATATTTTTAGGCAATATACCAATCTTTTGAAGAGCATTAATATAATCAATAGCAGTTTGGTCATTAGCAAAATACTTTTTAAGTCCACGAGTTAAATTCTTAGCAGTTATAGCAGATTCAAAAGCATTAAAATTAATAGCATTAAGAGTATCATCTAACATGAACTCTGATAGCTGTTCAGGTATTGCTCCATCCTCCACGGGGGGTCTACCCTCAAGTTCATAAGTAATATCGAGTTTAGAATGAATATCTATTTGCCAATTACCAGCAGTTTCATTAGTATTAGTATTAGCTAATTTAGTTCTAACTAAACCATTACTAATAATAAAATCTTGATAACTATTATAACTATAAGTTTTACCATCAATATTTATAATAGTTTTACCATTTTCACGATAAATATATTTATTAGTTTTATCATTAGTTTTTGTACTATCATTAATAAAATCTTTACTAATAGCAAATTGAGCATAGTTAAACATTTCATCAATAACAGGACGAAGAGCATTATCTAATTCATCAATAGTACTAGCATTAATTCCATAACTTTTACCTATTTTATAAGGAGAATTAATAATAATATTACGTTTATAATTACCAGCATCAGAATTAATAGTAAAAGCATAATCCTTACCATTAAAATGTGCACCTTTAACATAAAAGCCTATATTAGTAGGATTAATACTAATTTGAAGTCCAGTATTTCTATCTCCGTTAATAAGTTTATTATTTCCAAATATATCTCCAAGATTTTGTTTAAGTTCACCAAAACTTATTTTACCACTAATATAATCTCTACAAAGATTATTAACTTCATTCTTAATAGAATTAATAATACGTCGAGCATCACCTTTAAGTAGATTACTATTTAATGGAACTTGTTTACAAAAAGCATATAAAGAAGTACCGTCACTACTTGGAATACTAATAACAGGCATACCATTAGTAGTAAGATTTTCAATAATAGTAGGTTTGCTTTCTCCATTAAGATATACTTGACCTTGTATAACTACACCAAGTTTATTAACATCTTCGCTATAATTAACTACTGTTTCTTGTACATCATTCCATTCACCATTAGCGTCATCAATAGTATTAAGAACTCCATATTTAACATTAGTAGCTCTAATCTTACCTTTAAAATCACCTTTGACTATTGTAATAGCTTGGTCATAACTATTAAGAAGATTATTAAACCAACGATTAATACTAGCTTCATGACTATTTTCATAAGGCTGATTAAATATGTATTTAGTAAGATTAACAAGATGCCCAGCTAAATCAAAACTTGCAACAGGAGTAGTAAAATCTCTAACTATATCAGGATATTTAGTTTCAAATTCTTTAAATAGATTAACAAGTTCTTCTTGTGTAACTTCTTCTTTAACAGCAAGTTCATATAAATGACCAATAAATTCTTCGTCAAATCTATCACCATCAAGAATACTAATTAAAGCGTCTTTAAGTGGAGAAACAACTTGACCATTTTCAGCATGAATATTATATTTCCAACCTTGATTAACCATATCATAATTACCAAACTTATCAATATTTGGAACTCCTATATAACCAATAATTGTACCATTAGCAAGTATATTAATACGTCTAAGCTTACTATCATATTCAGTTTCTAGATAATCACCTTGTTTAATAGAAGTAAATGCTTTAACATTTTCATTCTCTACTATATACTTAAGATTAACATTATTAGTATGTTCAACTTGAAGTCTTTCAAGACGTTCTTTAGCAATACTATCTACATATTGAACAAATTGTCTAGCATTAAGTTTCTTAATAGTTGATTCGTCAGTAGCACGATATTTACCTTGATTATTAGTGCTGGCGTAAAGATAGTTTTTTATTTGATTAAACAAGTAATTTTTAATAATTTTATTACCCGTAACACTATCTATATATTCAACTAATTGACCAATACTAAGATAGACTTTACCATTAACAATTTTACCTCTAGTATTACCTTCACTATCAACACTATTAGCAAAATCATCCATAATAGCTTCTATATTACGTTCATTACCCGTAACAGTAGCATAAGTAGCATTAAGTAATAAACGTCTAGTGCTATCATCTTGAACAGAACTATATAAACTACCTCCTGTAAGACCATCAATAATATTATTAACTATATCGCTGGCTTCTGTTTGTTCAAATCCAGCTTGACTAAGTTTATCAATAATAGATTGTCTAGCATTAAGTAAATCACTACTAGTAGACTCATGTCCTAAAGAATCTTCTAAATCAGCTATACTTTCATAAACCAAATCAGTACCTATTTGACCACGTTCGAAATCATCATCTGGAAGAGTATTATTAACTTCAGATTTAGGAGTACTAATAGGTTCTTGAGAAACTGGTTGTTCAGTTTGAGATTGAGGTTGTTCAATATTAGTAGGCTCACTAGGAACCGCTTCGCTTCGCTCCGCTATACTCCCCGTGGAGGATGGAGATGAGTTAGTATCATCTACATCAGTTTCATTAACTTCATTAACATCAGGATTAACAGGAGCAACTTCTTCCTCTTTAGGAGCATTATTAACATCATTTTCAATCTCTGCAATTTCAGCTAATTGTTCTAATGTAGTTTTAAGATGTTCATTACCTTTAGAACTTAAATCAAGTGCAGCATAAGCATCTCTAATAACTTTATCTATATTAGGTTTATTACCATTATTAGCATCTTTAATAACAGAATTAACATAATCTTTACCATATTGTTTATAAGCATTACGTAAATCATCCATAGCTTTATTAACAATCTTTTTACGACTATTATCAAAGAAGTTATTAAGATAAGTTATACGAGATTTAATATTATCATCAGATAAATTAAGTTGATTTTTATTAACCTCAACATTAATCTCAGCATTAACAACTTCTGCTAAATCTTTAAATACTTCATTATATTGTTTTTGAAGTTGAATAGCTGATTGAATATCATTTTTATTTTCAATATCAATAGGAGTATAAAGTTTATTAATAGCATCTAATCGTTCATTTAATTGAGCAATACGTTCTTGTTTAACAGAATTATTAATTGCAGCATTATCTTGAATAGTTTTAATATCTCTTTGAATACTATTAATAATATGCTGATAAATACCATTCTTAGCAGAATTAATATCAGCATCTTCAATATGATTATTTGTAATATCTTGATTTAAAACATCATTAGCCCAATTAAGAAGATTATTATAATTTTCTTGACGATTACGAGCATGAACCATTTGGGTAGCTATAATACGACCAACTTCAAATCCGCCACCAAGTCTATTAACTTTATTTAAAGTAGTATTATATTCATTTTTAAGATTATTAATTTCAGTTTTAAATCTATTAATAAGTTCATTACTATCTTGTTGTTGTAATCCAAGTTTATTAGTAATACTATCATTAAATTCTTTACTATTAATAGAACTTTCAAGAAGTCCTAAATTACCAGCGTTCATAGAATTAATAATAATATTATCCATATATTCTTTTTCAGCTATATTACGAAGTTCTTCTTCAGTACCAGTAATAATATCTGGATTAACCTGTTGACCGTTTTCATCAGTAATAGTTATAAATGGATTTTTACCATTAGAAATACTATTAAGTCTTTCTTGATATGCTTGAAAAGTAGCAGTACGACCAAGAATTTCGTTTTCTCTTTGTTTTTCAGCAGAAGTCCAATCTTTATCAAGACGTTTATTAATAAACTCTCCAGCTTTATTCATAACACTACTAAAAGTAACACCACCAAGAGCACCCCAAAATGCTTGCTCCCATAACATTGGGTCTTGAAGATAATCTTTAATAGTTTGTTGAGGAATATCTTTATCAAATACTTTTTTACCATTATATAAACCATCTTGACTAGCTATATAATTAATAGCTTCTTCAACTCCTTCTGTCCATTCTGCTCTAACACCATGAAGAATATCATCACCTACATCTTTTAATGTGCTAGTAATAGCTTGTTTAGTAGTTTTATTACTTAAAGCATTAGTAATTGCAGCAGCATCATCAATATTACTATTAAATGCAATATTTAAATTTCTAAGTCTAGAACTAGTTGTATTACCACTTAAAGCATTTTTCCATAAGTTTTTTAAACTATAAACTTGCCATACGTCAAAAAGAACATTAGCCCAATCTTCAGCAAAAGTAATATCAGCACTATTCTTAGCAATATCTTTAGCTACTTCTTCATCAGACATATCTTTATATTTAGGATTATTATTATAAAACTCTTCTCTTTGTTTATCATTCATATTAGCAAGTTGAGTTTTAGAATAATCTTCAATATCATTATAAGTTTGTCTAGCTTCTTGATAATTTTCAAGATAACGAGAAGGAACTCCAATAGCAGTAGCTTCTGCTATTCTACCAGTAATGGCTCTACTCTTTTGAGTCATATTAATAGCATTAGCCATTTTATTAGCTAATTTATTAAACTTTATGCCTTTACCTAATAAAGAAACACCTTTAGCAAGACCAGTACTAGGAACCATAAGAGTTAAAGAACTAGCTATACTAGGAGCGTTACTAGCCCACCAAGCAAAATCTCCAATATCAAAAGCAGCATTAGGATTTTCTCTATATATAGCTAAACGCTCATTAATAGATTCTTTTAAAGATTCAAGTTCAGAACTTATTTCAGATTGATAATCATTAGGACTATTACTAACCATATTATAGAAAGCATCAGCTAAATCTGCAAAACCAATAGCTGTACCAACAGTAATCTCATTACCAATCTGTCCAATCATTTTTAATCCTTGTTCCCAATTACTTTGATTAACAGCACGTTCTTTATCAAGTTTTTCTGGGTCATCAACAGGATTAACATAAACATCATAAGGAGCATATTTATCTATATCATATTGATTAAGATTATATGATTGTCCAGCAATACGACTAAATAAATGACCACGACCCCGGTCACTAATAGAAGTGCCGGGGTTGTAATCAACTAAAGTAGGAGGCTGTATAGCCCCCTTTTTAGTTTTAGGATTATATTCAGGATTAGGTGTTTTATTACCACCTTGTAGAAACTTTAATACATCCATATTAATATAGATTATTAGTTAATTCATCATAGTAATATTGAATAACATAAGGGTCTGAACTGCCACTAAGTTGGGCAAGTTTAGTAGCAACATTTTGTTGAATAGCTTTAACAGCATTTTCATCTACTGCCATACCAGCTTTAACAGCAGTTACAGTTTGTTCCCATTGAGATAAATTATCTACAATATCAACAGCATTTTCTTTACTTACTAAACCAATAGTTTGATTATTAGTAGAATTAATTAAATTAAAACCTCCACCATTAGGTACTAATTTAAATTTATCAATTCCAGTAAATGCAGCATTATTAGTAAGAGAAATAGGTCTATTAGCATTATAATAATTTTCTACTTTACCAGCAGCTTTCCAACTAGTATCTTGATTCCAAGATTGAATAATAGAACTATCAATAGCCCCACTACCTACAAGTAAAGTAATAGGTTCTCTTTTAAGTTTACCTTCTGTATCATAGTAACCTACAATATTAATTTGAACTCCAACATCCCCAGTTTTTGGGTCACGAACAATAGTAGGAGTAATTTCATTTTCTTTAGCACTTCTAAGATAAGCTGTATAAGCTTTTCTATCTTCAGAAGTCATAGGTTCAAATATTCCATTTTCACTAGTAATATAAGCTTCACCTTGAGTTAAATCAATACCACTACGAATAGCCATCATAGCTTGTTCTTCTTTATTCTTCTTATAAGCAGAAAGTTGACTAGCTTTCTCAGGATTAGCATTCATCATAAAATTAATTTCAGCTAATTCTGGAGTTAAAGCACTAATACCAATAGTAGAAGAAGTTATTTGACCGCCATCAAGAACAGCATCATTTTTAGATTTAAGAGAATCAACATAATCAATTAAACCAATATAAGGTTCTTTATTACCTATTGGTAATCCAGCATGATGTTCTTCACCATTAGAATCAACTCGAACAAATTTATCACCATAACCAAAAAATCTAGTCTTAGCAGAATTAAGAAAAGCATTTAAAGGATTCCTAGTATCTTCAGCTTCTTTAACAGCTTTGCCAAAACTATAAATAGATTTATGATAATCTTTAGGTAATTCAGCATATCTATAACCATTACCATCAGAACCAAATCTTATTCCAAGACTAGCAGCTTTTTTCTCTCCACCAAGAGAATTAATAAATGAATTATAAACATCATCATTATTAAAGTATTGTCTAATAGCAGAACTATCTTCAAATATTTGATTAACATATTTGCTATATCTATCTGAATATTTATTACTAGGTAAATCACTTAAACTAATAATAGAATTATATGTATCAAATCCATCAATACTATCTTGAGATTTACCAACTTTAAGACTATTAATATATTCTTGATTATCAATAATATCATTAAGATAACTTAAAGCATATGCTCTATCAGACGGATTAGTAATATTAGTCATAATACTAGTTCTAATATCATCTGGATTAGCAGTACTTAAATTAATATTAATATCAGGATTATATTTACTAAGCAATCCGGCTATTGATTGTCTATTGCTAGTAATTTCAGCTTGAGCTTGAGCAGGCATAAAATTATCAATACGAACAGGAGTACCTTTATAAGTTAGATTATCAATAGCTTGTTTTCTTTGAGTTGTACTTCCTAGTCCAGCTTGTTTAGCTAAAGCTAATTGAGCTTTCCATGCTTCACCATAAGTAGTATTACTATCTTGATTATAAAAAGTTGCAGCATTATAGAAAGGGTCAATACGTTTAGCAAGATATTGTTCAGGAGTAAGTAGAATACCATTTTTATCTGTTATATCAGGATTACTTCCATTTTGGTCATATTTCCATTTAGCAATTTTATAATCTTGTTCAAGACTAGCTTTAGCGCCAGGAGTATTTTCAATAACAGCTTTAACAGCTTCAGCAAGTTTAGCTTTACTTAACCTTTGCCAATCACCTTTAGTATGAGAATAAATTTCTCCTGTAACAGATTTAGTAATATCATCAGTAACTTTTCCATTAGCATCAAGCCATCTTGTTTGACTACCACCGCCTTGTTCTTTAGCAGCCCATTGAAGTGCTTGATTAAGTATTTGGTTCATAGGAATTTCAGAAACTTCTTTATCAATAGGAGTCCATTTACTTCCACCAATAACATTACCATTCTTATCAATTATATCTTGATAATTATATTTATTAACTGTACGATAATAATTTTTATAATCTTCAGATAAATCAGTACGTTTATCAAGATTATTCATATAAGCTTTATAATCTTGTTGAGCACGTAAACGACCAATCATTCCCGGACTTGAAGTTATATCTCCATAAGTTCCAACTATATCATCAAGACTAGAATAAGCATTACCATATTGCATATTTTCGGTAAGTGCATTACGAACTTTATTAAGTTGTTCTTGACGCCAAGCATCTTCAGCTTCATTTAAATCTAATTGAGCAAGTTGAGCATCAATTTGAGATTTAGTTTGAATAGCTTGTTGATGACCTTGTTCAAGAGTATTATAAGTTCTAGCTAAGACATTTAAGTCAATAGGATTAACTTGTTGTCTAAAAGTAGGAGTATAAAAGTTTATCGGCATGATTGTTTTCCTCCAAGTTTTCTACGTTTACGAATAATAAATTCATCATAATCAACTCCAGCATCTCTCATAATTCTATCATCTACATTAGGAGCAGATGCCCTCATAGCACCAATAGTATTATTTAAAGCTTTACGATTTTCATATCTACTAATCATATCTTGAATACCAGCATTAATACCACTAAATAAATTATTAATATTAGTTACTTTAGCTTCTCTAATACCATTATCGAATGCTGTTTTTCTATCTATATATTGATTGTATTGTTGAGCATTAAATTGACGAACACTTTGCTGATTACGTCTATCTTGATTAATAAGATTAGTTTCTATATTTTCTTTATTACCATAAAGCTCATTAGCAGCTTGACCAGCAGCATTACGAACTCTTTGTTTACGAGCTAAACTTACACGACTACTAGCTGTATTAGAATCAATATCACGATAAGCTTCAAATTTATCTTCTCTAATTCTATCAAGTTGAGGATTAATATTATATTTCGTTTTAAGTTTATTAGCACTAATAAGAGTAGGCTGTTCCGGACCTCTCATTTTATTAATAGCTCTTCTACTAGCAAAATAGCTAGCTAAACTACCAGCTACATTACTACCTAATCCAATCCAATCAGCAGTAGTAAGATTTTTAAATTTACCTTGACCTTTACCATCAGAAGATGTAGTTCCTTTAGCAGGTGCACTAGTAGAAACAGGTAAAGTAGTAGGAATACTAGCTTCTACTTTTGGTAGATTACGATTATAAACAGCAATAGGAGGTGTTTTAGTAGGAACAGATTGAGTTGATTGACTTGACTTACTACGTCCTCCACGGGGGGTCTTCCCGTTAGATTTAGTTTCAGATAAACTTGGAATATTAGTATTATTTGTACTAATACCTTTATTATTTCCATGACTCCAACCAGCTCTAACTAAACCACTAGTAATTCCAGCACCATCTTCAAATAAAGGAAGTCTACGTTCTGCATAATATTGAGGACGACGATTTCCATTATCAATATTAGGTTTATTAGTATTAGTATTTACATTATTATTTTTAGACCATCTTCCATTTCTAAAAGTATAATCACTTCCAATAATAGTTTCTCCTCTAGCAGATTTATTAATAGGATAAGCAGAAGTTCTATTAATAGTTCTATTAGTTATAGGAACATAAGCTCCAATTTTTTCATCATATTCCCAAGTTCTTCCATGACGATTAATACGATTTCCGCCAACAGCAAATTTATCGCGTAGACCCCCCGTAGAGGATGGAGAATGAATTAATCCATTCTTAACATTACCGCTAATACTAACAACTAATCCAACATTACCTTTTTTTCTAAGTTCTGGATATTTATTATAAACTTTAGCTTTAACATCACTTCTACCGTGAAATCCAGCTAATCTTAAAGCATCAATAGCATCAGCTTTAGTAGGAATAGGATAACTTCTATGTCTACCAGCAAAATCTTTTTTAGCTACACTAGGATAAGGTTTCTTTTTAGAGCCATAATCTTTATTTCTATTTAATCCACCCATAGCTTTTTTATTATCTTCATTTATATTTAATTTATTAGTAATATAATCAACAGTTCTAGGAATATTACTACCATATTTACCGATAGTTGTTCTATAAACTTCTTTAATACCTTGATTAATCCAAGTATTATCAATTTTATTAGCTAAATCATAAATCTTTTGTCTACCTAAATTAATAAAATTAGTAGCAGTTCTACCTATTCTAGAAGCTTTAGTTAGACCTTTAATAAATTTATAATTTCTATTACCTGCTATTGTAGGATAACCACCAATAATTATCGAACCACTTTCAGCGATTTGTCTTTTATATTCATCAGGTGCTTGATAAATTTTGCCACCTTCTTTATATTTAGTTCCATCATCATTAATTCTATTTCTATCTTTAAAATCTTCTTGAGCTTTAAATACTTTATTAGGATTAGCTCCACCCATAACTAATTGAGCAGGACTAGCACCGTTAAGAATAGGCTGTGCAGAATAAACTTTAAGTTCATTTCCATTAGTTTCAACTACTTCACCACCTTCTACTTCAATACCAGTTTTATCACTAGGACCAATATCAATACCACCTTGACTATGTTTTCTTCCATTCATATAAAAGAAATTATTACCAAGAGGTTGAGCAATACCACCAGCAACTACATTTGGTATTTTACCACCAACAGCATATTGTTTTTGAGGAAGATTTCTTCCATTACTTCTAGGAGTTTGAATAATATTAAATGGAAATGTTGGTCCAAGTTCATCATCACTAGGAAGAGATTCTTTATTAAAATCTTTAACATAATTAATAAGTCTACCAGCAGTATTATTCATTAATTTTTCTCTATTATCTTTAGACACCAAATTGTTTACACCATTATAGAGAAATTTATTGCCAAGTCTTATTAAACCAGTAGATTTAGCAACTTTATCATAAACTCCACCAAGTGGAGGAATACCATTTTGAATAAATCTTCCATTACGAGTAACATTACCTCTAAATGTACTAGGTAAATTACTTATATGAATAACTTTATCTTTTCTAGGCATTTTATATAATATAATGAGAAATTGTAATTTGATTGATTTTAAGGCTCTCTGCTGAACGATAGCCTATCAGTCGATTAATAGTTCATACCTATATATAATAATTCAACAGAGAGCAAAAGACTAGCGTCTATGACCGCCACAGCGATATACATTTAGCCTATCTCGATATACTGATTGAGGCATAACAGGTTGTTGAACAGTACCATTAGTAATCCATTCAGGACGTTCAAGACCAGTTTTAGGAGCACTATAAACAGATTGTTCGTCTTGTTTAACTTGAATAGGTTCTTTACCTTTGTTTCCAAGCATACCACCAATTAAACTTCCAGCAGCACCAATAGCAGCACCAATCCATGCTTTTCTACGTCCACCACATTTATATTTATTAATAAAGCTAGAACGTTGATACATAGTCATTGGATTAGTCATTGCATTAGAAGTAATATTAAGTTGTTGTTGACCTGATTGAAGTTGCTTACGTTTCTCAGCTTCTTGAGCAATACGTTTATTTTCATTAATTTGTTGATTAGCATTAATGCCTTGCCCTATAGTAGCACCTAATTTATCAAGTCCTTCTACACCAGTAACAGAACTTGCAAGACTTCCCAAACCAGGAAGAGCTTGAACAAGTTCTGTACCAAAATTAGCTTTACGTCTAATTCTTCCACCACATTTAAGGGTAAGTTTATCATTATATTGACCAACATAATCTTGATTAGCATAAGCACTAGTTAAAGCTTGAGCATTTTGTAAAGCATCTTTATGGTCTTGTGCAGCTTGAGCTTCAGCTTGGGCTTTTTCTTGAGCTTTCTTTTGTTTATTACCTTTAATTATACCACCAGCAATACTAGCAGCTGCACCAATAATAGCACCAATAAAAGCTTTTTGTCTTTGTCTATCTCTATACTGTATCATAATTTTCTAAATTGAGTTTGAGCACATTCAAGACTTTCAAATTCAATGCGCTTATTATCTGAATTATTAAATATGAAACGAATTACAAAATAATTACCATAAACTCTACGAAGTTTATCACTTGGAGAATTAGGATGTTTATTAATAGTATTACGAAAATAATTAAAGTTATATTGAGTTAGTTCATACCAAGGTTTTTTATACTTATTAAATTCATTAAGTTTATCAATATTAATATCTATATCATCAGTATCATTATCTTCATTAAATATACGAAGTATATCTCCAGCATAAGGATGTTCTCTTAAATCTACAGGATTATTAGTATTATCACTATAGAAAGGAATATATATTTTACGTACTTTATATTTAATAAATTCAAGAAACTTAATAAGTTCATAAGATTCATTAATAATAATATCAATATAACTATTATAAACAAGTTCTGGTTCTTCACCAACTTCTTGTCTTGAAATCATATAAAGACTATTACTATCATCTCCCATGTGAGTATTAAATCTACCATAATTATATTCATTAGTAAACACATGAAGAGGACAATTAAGTCTATCATTATTATGTTCAGTTTGAAAATAACATTTAGTTTTAGTTGACCAAGCATTATTAAAGTAATAATCATGTAAACTAATAAAGCTACCAACTTTATAATTAAAACTTATTACTTCATTATGAGCTTCTTCAATAATAGTTTTACTAACAGGATTATCACCTGTATCCAGCCAATTGACACTTCCTGCACCACCGGCATCAGCACCGCTTACATATTCAAGCATA
>OHUJ01000484.1_pt1 | contig 19211 bp, 16 predicted proteins | sample 1579241 | NCBI WGS metagenome assembly OHUJ01 (sample SAMEA3882547, study PRJEB24775) | human gut metagenome | biome: human-associated habitat; feature: intestine environment; material: feces | place: Netherlands | collected 2009/2010
AGGCTTTACGGTGGGCGCCACCGTAAGATAGGAATAGGTCTCAAACAATTTATGCAGCGTCACGTGGACGTACCCGTTTTGCAGGGACAGCGAGCCGTCCGCCATCTTGACCGTCTTTACCTCGCCTGCCCGGTAAATGTCCCCTGCAAAGGCCGCGGCCTCCGTGGGCAGCAGGCCCAGCAGCAGCACCAGGGCCAGCAGCAGGAGCGGCAGCGTCATCGTGAGGGGCGCCTCGTGCGGCGTGTGCGCGGCGTGGAGCTCGCGGTTCTCACGCCCCCAGAAGATGTTGAAGTAGAGACGGAACATGTAGAAGGCCGTCAGGGCGGCGATGGCCGTCATCACCCACCCCATCACGGGGCTGAAGGCGAAGGCGGCGGTGAGGATCTCGTCCTTGGAGAAGAAGCCGCTCAGGGGCCAGATTCCGGCGATGGCCAGGCACGCCACGAGGAACGTCGCGTGCGTCAGGGGCATGTAGCGGCGCAGGCCGCCCATGGCCGACATCTCGTTCGAGTGCACGGCGTGGATGATGCAGCCCGCCCCGAGGAAGAGCAGCGCCTTGAACATGGCGTGCGTGAAGAGGTGGAACATCGAGGCCATGTAGCCCAGTCCGCCGGCGTGGGGATCGGCCGAGGTGCAGACCCCGAGCGAGACGATCATGAAGCCGATCTGCGAGATGGTACTGAAGGCCAACACGCGCTTGATGTCGCTCTGCACGCAGGCCACGACGGCGGCGTAGAGCGCCGTGAAGGCGCCGATGTAGGCCGTCCAGTGGAGCACCTCGGGAGCGTAGCCTATGAAGAGCGGGAACATGCGCGCCACGAGGTAGACACCCGCGACGACCATCGTCGCGGCATGGATCAGCGCCGAGACGGGCGTCGGGCCCTCCATGGCGTCGGGCAGCCAGATGTGCAGCGGGAACATGGCGCTCTTGCCGGCGCCGCCGATGAACATCAGCCCGAGCGCCAGCGGGATCATCGTACCGGCCGCCGCCAGCACCCGCGCGTCGGGCGTGAAGGAGAAGGTCCCGGCGTAGAAGCCGTAGAAGAGGATGCCGACCAGAAAGCCCAGGTCGGCGAAGCGTGTGACGATGAAGGCCTTTTTCGAGGCGGCGATCGCCTCCTTCTTCGTATAGTAGAAGCCGATGAGCAGGTAGGAGCTTACGCCCACCAGCTCCCAGAAGAGGTACATCTGGAAGATGTTCGTGGCGACGACCAGTCCCAACATGCTCATCGTGAAGAGCGACAGGAAGGCGTAGTAGCGCTGGAAGCCCCGCTCGCCCTTCATGTATCCGAACGAGTAGATGTGGACCATGAGCGAGACGGTCGAGATGACGACGAGCATCATCACCGAGATGGGATCGAGCAGGATGCCCAGGTCGATGTGCAGCGTCCCGCTGATAGGCAGCCAGAGGGTGTTCCACGGGATCGTCGTCGGGTAGAGGCCCGCGGCGTCGCGCCCCTGGACGAAGAAGTACTCCCAGGCGGTCACGTAGCTCACCGCGGCCACGACGGCCACGACGGCCGTGCCGACGAGTCCGGCCGCCTTCGGGCGCATCTTCATGCCGAAGAGGCCGAGCAGCAGGAAGCTCACGAAGGGCAGCACGAGCAGAAGAATCGTATATTCCATAAGCGACTTTGTTTACGGCGTATTACCACTTCATGCCGCGCAGGCTCTTGACGTGGATGTTGCGCAGGTTGCGGTAGATGTTGATGATGATGGCGATGGCCACGGCCGTCTCGGCGGCGCTGATCCCGATGGCGAAGAGCGTGAAGAAGAAGCCCTCGAGCTCGCCCGGGAAGAGGAAGCGGTTGAAGACGACGAAGTTGATGTCCACCGAGTTGAGGATCAGCTCGACGGAGATGAGCATCGCCAGCAGGTTGCGGCGCGTGACGAATCCGTAGATTCCCACGAACATCATGATCGTAGAGACGATCAGGTAGTATTCCATGTGTATCATAGTCCGGATGTTTTTCAGCGTTTGCGTGCGATCATGATGCCGCCGACGATGCAGGCCAGCAGCAGCACGCTGATGACCTCGAACGGCAGGACGTAGCCGTACTTGTCGCTGCTCATCAGCGCATGGCCGATGCGGCTGACGTGCAGTTCGCCGTGCTCGAAGAGCGACGGCATGAACTTGTGCCGGAGCGTGATCCAGAGGCAGACGCCCAGCCCGGCGAGCGTGGCCAGCAGTCCCACGACGAGCTTGTATCCGCGCAGGTCCTCCGAGCGGTCGCCCTCGCTCGAGGTCAGCAGGATCGAGAAGACGTAGAGCACCGTGATGCCGCCGGCGTAGATGAGCATCTGCACGGCGCCGAGGAACGAGTAGTTGAGCTGGAAGTAGATACCCGCCGTGCCGAAGAGCACGAACAGCAGGTAGGTGGCCGCACGCAGGATGCGCCGCGTGGTGACGGCCAGGATGGCGCTCACGGTGATGAAGAGCGCCAGGACGGTGAAGACGATCAGTTCGAGTGTGATCTCCATGGCTTATTCGTTCAGTGTTTTGACGAGTTTTTCACGCGTATAGACGGCATGCTCGAACGTCGGGGCGAAGCGGATCGCCCCCGTCGGGCAGGCGTTGACACACAGGTGGCAGAACATGCACGAGCCGAGGTCGTATTCATAACGCACGAGCCGCTTGCGCGACTTGCCCGTCTCGGGGTCGGTGACCGTCTCGGTCGTGATGCGGATCGTGCCGTTGGGGCAGTTGTTCTGGCAGAGCCCGCAGGCGATGCACTTGTTGTGGCCCTCGGCGTCGCGGGGCATGGTCAGTTCGCCGCAGTAGCGGTCAAACATCTTCAGCGTGGCGCGGTTCTCGGGGTATTGCTCGGTGACTTTGGGCGTGAAGAACTCGCGCAAGGTGACCTTCATGCCCGTGAGCAGCGAATGCACGCCGCCGAAGAATCCCTTTACATAGTTGCTCATGACTAAAAATGAAGTTTGAAGACGACAACGATGACCATCAGCAGCAGGTTCGCCAGGCCGATGGGCACGAGGTATTTCCATTCGAGCGTCAGGATCTGGTCGACGCGCAGGCGCGGGAAGGTCCACTTGATCCACATCAGGAGCCAGACGACGAAGAAGGCCTTGCCGAAGAACCACACGAAGCCCGGAATCCAGTCCATGACAGCATTGAAGCCCTCCCAGCCGGGGATGTGCAGCGGCATCCAGCCGCCGAGGAAAATCGTGGCGGCAACGCCGGCGATGATGAACAGGTTGACGAACTCGGCGACGTAGAACAGTCCGAAGTGCATGCCCGAATACTCCGTATGGTATCCGGCCGTGAGCTCCGACTCGGCCTCGGGCAGGTCGAACGGCCCGCGGTTGACCTCGGCGTTGCCGGCGATCAGGTAGATGACGAAGGCGATGATGGCGGGGATGTGGCCCTTGAAGATGAACCATCCGTCGGCCTGGCGCAGGACGATCTCCGAAAACTGCATCGTATCGGTCAGGACGATGATCGTGAGGATCGACAGGCCGATCGACAGCTCGTAGGAGATCATCTGCGCGCCGCTGCGCATGGCGCCGATGAGTGAATACTTGTTGTTGGAGCTCCAGCCGGCCAGCAGGATGCCGACCACGCCGATCGACGAGGCGGCCATCAGGAAGAAGACGCCGACGTTGAAGTCCAGGATCTCCAGCCCGCGGTTGATCGGCAGGCAGGCGAAGGCCAGCACCGAGGCGAGGATCACCAGATAGGGGGCCAGGTTGTAGAGGAAACGGTCCGAGTGGCGGATGGTGATGATCTCCTTGGTGAGCATCTTGAAGACGTCGCCGATGACCTGCAGCGTGCCCCACGGTCCCACGCGCACGGGGCCCAGGCGGCACTGGAACGCCGCACAGACCTTGCGCTCCATGAAGATCATCAGGATGGCGATCACCGCATAGAGCAACAGCAGACAGATGCCGATGACAACACACTCGATGAAGACCGCCAGCCCGACGGGCATGACCGAAGTGAGCAGTTCATGAATCCAATTCGTAATGATACCGAAATCAAACATAGTCTTGCAATTAGCGGTTAACGGTCAATGTCGGGCACGACGTAGTCGAGCGTGCCGCCGATGGCGATCAGGTCGGCGATCTTCGCCCCGCGGGCGATGGTCTCCATGCAGGAGACGAGCGGCAGACCCGTCGAGCGGAACTTCATGCGGTAGGGCGACTTCTCGCCGCGGCTCTCGATGAAGACGCCGAACTCGCCGCGGCTCCCCTCGACGGCGGCGTAGTAGCTGCCCTCGGGGATGCGGATCACGGGCTTCATCTTCAGCTGATAGGGTCCCTCGGGGATGTTGTCGACGAGCTGCTCGATGATGCGCATGCTCTCTTCGATCTCGCGCATGCGGACCATGTAGCGGGCCATGCAGTCGCCCTCGGTAAAGAGCACCTCGCGGAAGTTGACCTTGCCGTACATGGCGTAGGGGTGGCGCTTGCGCACGTCGCAGGCCCAGCCCGACGCGCGGCCCGTACCGCCCGTGGCGCCGAACGAGATGGCGTCGGCACGCGAGAGCACGCCCGTCCCCTCCAACCGTTCGCGGGCGATGACGTTGCCCGTGAAGATCTCGTGGTACTCGCGCAGCGTGGGACGCAGGTAGGCGATCAGCTCCTTGACCTTGCGCACGAAGTCGGGATGGATGTCGGCCTGCACGCCGCCGATCGTGTTGTAGGTCTGGATCAGGCGGCCGCCGGTCGTCTGTTCGAGGATGTCGAGCACCTTCTCGCGGTCGCGGAAGCCGTAGAAGAAGGCCGTCAGGGCGCCCATGTCCATGCAGAGGCACGAGAAGAAGAGCAGGTGCGAGTCGATGCGCTGCAGCTCGTCCATGATTGTGCGGATGTACTGCACGCGCTCGGAGACCTCGACCCCCATCGCCCGCTCGATGCACATGCACAGCGCGTGGCGGTTCTGCGAGGCGCCGAGGTAGTCGAGCCGGTCCGTGAGCGCGAGGGTCTGCGGATAGGTCAGCTCCTCGCACATCTTCTCGATGCCGCGGTGGATGTAGCCGCAGTGTACGTCGAGCTTGCGGATGATCTCGCCCTCGAGCGAGACGCGGAAGCGCAGCACGCCGTGCGTGGCCGGGTGCTGGGGACCGATGTTGATGACGTACTCGCTCTCGTCGAAGATCGGCGTGCGCTTGCGGATGTAGCTGCCGTCGGGCAGCAGCTCGTAGCTCGGCGCATCGTCGCGCGAGACCTCGTTGCTCATGCGCAGGGGGTTGAGCGACGGGTCGTAGTCCTTGCGCAGGGGGTATCCCACCCAGTCGTCGCGCAGGTAGAGGCGCCGCATGTCGGGATGGTTCAGGAAACGGACGCCGAAGTAGTCGAAGACTTCGCGTTCGTTGAGCTCCGCGGCGCGCCACACGTCGCAGACCGACGGCAGCACGGGCCGCTCGCGGTCGGGCGTCACCGTGCGCAGGACGATGTTCTCGCCCGTGGCGGTGGATTCGATATGGTAGACGGCGCCGAGGCCCTCCTCGCCCCAGTCCATGCCCGTGAGGCTGCGCAGGAAGTCGAATCCCTCGGCATGCAGCCGCTCGGCCAGCGCGTGCAGCCGCTCGGGCGGCACGGCGAAGTATCCGTCGCCCTGCTCGCACGCGACGGCCGCGGGTTCCCAGGCCGTCATTCTCTCTTTCAGCGTATCATTCATGTTTGTCAGCTCTTTCCACGTTCAAATCGTTCTTTTCGGCCGTCAGGTCGCGCCGCATCAGCTCGTCGTACTCCTTCTCGTCGATCTGCCGGTTGACGTCGCCGAAGAAGCGCTGCAGGCGCACCTTGCGCTGCAGCTGCATCAGTCCGTAGAGCATCGCCTCGGGACGCGGCGGGCAGCCCGGGATGTAGACGTCGACGGGCAGGATCTGGTCCACGCCGTTGACGACGTGGTACGACCGCTTGAAGGGGCCGCCGCTGATGGCGCAGCCGCCCACGGCGATCACATACTTCGGGTCGGCCATCTGGTCGTAGAGGCGCCGCAGCACGGGGGCCATCTTGTGGGTGATCGTACCGGCGACCATGATGAAGTCGGCCTGGCGCGGGGAGGCGCGGGCCACTTCAAACCCGAACCGGGCAAAATCGTAGCGCGCGGCGCCCACGGCCATGAACTCGATGCCGCAGCAGCTCGTGGCGAAGGTCAGCGGCCAGAGGCTGTTGCTGCGGCCCCACTCGATCAGGTTGTCCAGGCACCCCACGATGACGTTCACGTTGTTGGCACGCAGCTCGGCGGCCATCTTCTCGAGGTACTCGTTGTCGTTGAAATCCTCGTATTTCATCGACTTGATACGGGGCATTTTCACTTCCATTCCAAAGCTCCTTTCCGCCAGGCGTAGGCCAGGCCCAAAATCAGTACTACCAGGAAAAAGAGGATGCTCACCAGACCGTAGACGCCCAGCTCCTGCACCACGACGGCCCACGAGAAGAGGAAGACGGTCTCGACGTCGAACATCAGAAAGAGGATGGCGAAGAGGTAGTAACCCACCTTGAACTGCATCCACGATTTTCCGCGCGTGGGAATGCCGCACTCGTAGGCCTCGCCCTTCTGCGAGTTGTAGGAGCGGGGCGAGATCGCCCGGGCGATACCCAGGGCCACGGCCACCAGCGCAATGGCCGTAAGGATCACGACCACCAACAGGGTAAAATACATAGATTATCTTGTTTGTTTTACGGAATCGTTCTCGGCGCACGCCGCGGCGTGCGCATCGTACCGGCCGCTCCGGCACGCGGCCAAAGGCACAGGGCCCCGTCCAGGGCTAAATCACGATCCGCCCGAGGCTGTAGAGGTAGTGCTCCTTCGGACGGGGATGGAAGCCGCAGGCGGGAAGCCGTGCGGGCTGGCGCATCGCGGCACAGCGCAGGGCGTCGGCGTGCGGACCGGCGTTTCCGGCTCCCGGCAGCCGCTGGACGGTGTGGTATTCCGACAGTTCGGTCACGTCGCCCGCCTCGGGCGCCGCCACACGGCAGAGCAGATCGTCAGAACGATGCAGGACATCGGAGCGATGCAGGGTGCCGCATTCGGAAAGGACCGCACCGGAATCGACGTCTCCGCACGGAGCGGGAGCGGCCGGTTCGAGGGTGCCCGCCAGGAAGAAAAGCAGCACGCAAAGAAGATATTGGATCCGCATCGGCATCTGGTTTACCACATTACGCGCCGCGAAGATACACTCTTTCCGGCAAAAAAGGGCATAAACGCATCCAAAAAATAGAGCGGAATGCCGATTATGAACAAAACTTGTGTACATTCGGCAACAAAAAAACAACAGCGGGGAGCGACCCGAAGGCCGCTCCCCGCCGCACGATCCGTCACCGGATCAGCGTTTTGCGTAGCGTTCGCCGACCGTCTTCCAGTCGATGCGGTCCCACAGTGCCGCAACGGCATCGGCCCGCCGGTTGCGGTAGTCGATGTAGTAGGCGTGCTCCCAGACGTCGATGCAGAGCAGCGGCACAAGGCCCTGCCGCAGCGGATTGCCGGCATTCGGGCCGCTGACGATCACCAGACCGCCCTGCCGGTCGGCGGCGAGCCAGACCCACCCCGAGCCGAACAAGCCGACGGCCTCGCGGTTCATCCGCTCGCGGAGCGCGTCGACCGATCCGAACGTGCGGACGACGGCGTCGGCAAGCGCTCCCGTCGGCACGCGCTGCGGATCGGGCGAGAGCTGTTCAAAGTAGAAGGCGTGATTCCAGGCCTGCGCGGCGTTGTTGTAGACGGCGCCGTCGGCCGCAAGGATGATGTCCTCGAGCGGCTGCCCCTCGTAGGGCGTGTCGAGGATCAGTTCGTTGAGTTTGGCCACGTAGCCCGCATAGTGCTTGTCGTGGTGGTAACGCAGCGTCTCTTCGGAGAGTTGCGGCGCAAGGGCGTCGTAGGCGTAGGGCAGCTCACGCACGGTGAAGCGGGCCCCGGATGTCGAATCGTTTGCCATAAGCAGAAAAGTTAAGAATGAAACGATCAATGGTTGCATAAAGATAGGAAAAAAGGGGGATTGCCGAATCAAAATTCACCCTCCGAAGGAACAAATAAGATGCCCGAAACAAGAATATGAGATTTTTTTTGTAATTTTACCGGAAAGAGTAACGATCCATAACCTAAAAAACCATTTTCTATGACACTTCCTTATTGCGAACCTTACAAGATCAAGATGACCGAGGCCATCCGCACCTCGACGCGCGAAGAGCGCGAAGCCTGGATCCGCGAAGCGCACTACAACCTCTTCAAGCTGCGTGCCGACCAGGTGGCGATCGACCTGCTGACCGACTCCGGCACGGGCTCGATGTCCGACCGCCAGTGGGCCGCCATGATGACCGGCGACGAGAGCTACGCCGGCGCGCTGTCGTTCTTCCGCCTGAAGCAGACCGTCGAGCGCATCTTCGGCATGCCCTACTTCCTGCCCACGCACCAGGGACGCGCCGCCGAGAACGTCATCTTCTCGGCCCTGCTCAAGGAGGGCGACATCGTCCCGGGCAACTCGCACTTCGACACCACGAAGGGCCACATCGAGTTCCGCCACTGCCACGCCGTGGACTGCACGATCGACGCCGCAGCCGACACGCAGCTCGAAATTCCCTTCAAGGGCGAGATGGACACCGCGAAGCTGGAGAAGATCCTTCGGGAGAATCCCCGCGAGAAGGTGCCGTGCGTCGTGCTGACGATCACCAACAACACGGCCGGCGGACAGCCCGTATCGATGCGCAACATCCGCGAGACGGCCGAGGTGTGCCGCCGCTACGGCGTGCCCCTGCTGATCGACTCGGCGCGCTTTGCCGAGAACGCCTACTTCATCAAGACGCGCGAGGAGGGCTATGCCGACAAGAGCATCAAGGAGATCGTGCACGAGATCTACACCTATGCCGACATCATGACCATCTCGGCCAAGAAGGACGGCGTGGTGAACATGGGCGGCTTCGTGGCGATGCGCTCCGAGGAGCTATACCGCAAGGCCATGTCGTTCAGCATCATGTTCGAGGGCTATGTCACCTACGGCGGCATGTCGGGACGTGACATGGATGCCCTGGCCGTGGGTCTGGAGGAGAATACGGAGTTCGAGCAGCTCGACGCCCGCATCCGCCAGGTGAAGCTGCTGGGCGACCTGCTCGACGAGTACGGCGTGCCGTACCAGCGTCCGGCGGGCGGACACGCCATCTTCATCGACGCCAAGAAGGTGCTTCCGAACCTCCCGAAGGAGCAGTTCATCGCCCAGACGCTGGGTGTGGAACTCTACATCGAGGCAGGCATCCGCGGCGTGGAGATCGGCTCGATCCTCGCGGACCGCGATCCCGAGACGCACGAGAACCGCTACCCGGCGCTCGAACTGCTGCGCCTGGCCATCCCGCGCCGCGTCTACACGGACAACCACATCCGCGTGATCGCCGCAGCGTGCCGCAACATCTACGAGCGCCGCAACGAGATCACCACGGGCTACCGCATCACCTTCGAGGCGCCGATCCTGCGCCACTTCACCGTGGAGCTCGAGAAGATCTGACGCCCCGCGGGGCATTCGGACGGCGGGGGCCTTCAGCCGGGTCCCCGCCGCATACGACAAAAGGGCCGGAGAACGATCTCCGGCCCTTTCCGTTGTCCGATGCCCCGCCGTCAGAGGAGCGTTTCGAGAATCTGCACGGCATTGAGCGCCGCACCCTTGCGGATCTGGTCGCTCACGCACCAGAAGGTCAGCCCGTTGTCCGAGGTCAGGTCGCGGCGGATGCGGCCCACGTAAACGGGGTCCTTGCCGGCGACGAAGAGCGGCATCGGGTAGACCTTCGCGACGGGATCGTCCATGAGCACCACGCCGGGCGCCGCGGCGAAGGCCGCACGGGCCTCCTCGACCGAGACGGGGCGTTCGGTCTCGAGCCAGACGCTCTCCGAGTGGGCCCGCATGACGGGCACGCGCACGCAGGTCGCCGAGACGCGGACATCCGAGTGCATGATCTTGCGCGTCTCGTTGAACATCTTCATCTCCTCCTTCGTGTAGTCGTTTTCGGTGAAGACGTCGATGTGGGGAATGACGTTGTAGGCGAGCTGGAAGGCGAACTTGCTGACCGTCGGCTCCTTGCCGGCGCACAGCTCGGCATGCTGCGCCTCAAGCTCGGCCATTGCCGCAGCCCCCGCGCCGCTGGCCGACTGGTAGGTCGAGACGTGCACGCGCGTGATGTGCGACAGCCGTTCGATGGCATTCAGCGCCACGACCATCTGGATGGTCGTGCAGTTGGGGTTGGCGATGATCCGCCGCGGGGCGTTCTTCGCATCCTCGGGGTTGACCTCCGGCACGACCAGCGGCACGTCGGCCTCCATGCGGAAGGCGCTCGAGTTGTCGATCATCACGGTGCCGTACCGGGTGATCGTCTCGGCAAACTCGCGCGACGTGCCGGCTCCGGCCGACGTCAGGGCGAAGTCCACGCCGCGGAAATCGTCGTTGTGCTGCAGCAGCCGCACCGGGATCTCCCGGCCGCGGAACGTATAGGTCCGGCCGGCACTGCGTTCCGACCCGAACAGCAGCAGTTCGTCGATCGGCAGCGCCCGCTCCTCGAGAATCTTCAGAAACTCCTGGCCAACGGCTCCGCTGGCCCCCACGATTGCAATTTTCATTTTTTTCGATCTATTTCGGTTCTTTGTGGTCCATTCACTCCGCCGCACGCCGGGCTTCACCCGCCCCGCCGGGCGTCGCTTCCGCTAATCGAAGAAGGCGTCGTCCTCGTCGATGCCCGTTTCGGAGGCGCGCTGGTCGGCCGGCTCCGCCTCGTCCTCGCAGTCGTACTGCGGCATGAGGGTCGGGCGCACGAAGCGGTCCTCGCGCGTCACGCCGAGGCGTCCGTCGTCGTAGACCCGCTGCAGGAAGTCGCCCACGATGGGCAGCGCCACAACGCTGCCCTCGCCGCGCGCGAGCAGGTGCACCGACTGGTCCTCGCCGCCGACCCATGCGCCGGCCACCAGCCGCGGGGCCACGCACATGAACCAGGCGTCGCGGTTCTTGTTCGACGTGCCGGTCTTGCCGCCCAGCTCGACATCCTTCATGTTGTACATCCAGTTGAGGCGTCCGGCCGTGCCCGACTTCACGACGCCCTGCAGCATCGTCAGCATCGTGTAGGCCGTGCGCTCGCTGATGGCGTCCTGCGACTGCGGGATGAAGCTGGCGATGAGGTTGCCCTGCCTGTCCTCGATGCGCGTGACAAAGATCGGGTCGTTGTGCACGCCCTCGTTGGCGAAGGTCGAGAAGGCGCTCACCAGTTCGTAGACGTTCGATTCGGAAGTGCCGAGGCAGAGTGCCGGCACGGGGTCGATGTAGCTGCGGATGCCCATGTTGTGGATGAAGTCGGCGACGGCCTCGGGCTGCTTGGCCTGCTTCATGATCCAGGCCGAGTAGTTGTTGCGGCTGCGGGCCAGGCCCCAGCTCAACGGGTGCAGCACGCCGTCGTACTCGACCTTTCCGGCCTCCTTGGGCGACCAGGCCGTGCCGTTGGCCGTCTCGATCGTCGTCGGCAGGTTGGGCACCATCGTGCAGGGGGTCATGCCGAGGTGGTCGATGGCGAACGTGTAGACGAAGGGCTTGATCGTCGAACCGATCTGCCGCTTGCCCTGCTTGGCCATGTCGTACTTGAAGTAGCGGAAGTTCGGGCCGCCGACGTAGGCCTTCACGTAGCCCGTGCGGGGGTCCATCGCCACGAAGGCGGCGCGCATGATGCGCTTGTGGTGGAGGATCGAGTCGCGCGGCGTCATCAGCGTGTCGCGGTCACCCTTGAACGTAAAGACCTTCATCGAGCAGGGGCGGTCGAACGCCGCCTCGATCTCCCGCGCGCTGGCCCCGGCGTTCTTCATCTCGCGGTAGCGGTCCGAATAGCGGATGGCGTGGCGCATGATTCGCTCGCGCTCCTCGCGGTCGGCATCCACGAAGAGGACCTTCGTGCGCCGGTACTGCGCGTCCATCGCGGGCTGGATCACCGTCTCGAGCTGCTTCTGCACGGCCTGCTCGGCGTAGCGCTGCATCGAGGAGTTGATCGTCGTGTAGATCTTCAGGCCGTCGCGGTAGATGTTGTAGGGCGTGCCGTCGGCCTTGACATTCTTGCGGCACCAGCCGTAGAGCGGGTTCTCCTCGTACTCGCGCACCGCCTGCTCGTAGTCCCACTGCGTGTAGAACTGGTTGCGCTTCGGGCGGTCGGCGTTCATCACCAGGCGGAGCATCTCGCGGAAGTAGGTCGCGATACCCTCGTTATGCGACACGGGCTTGTAGTTGAGCACGATCGGGAGGGCCGAGAGCGAGTCGCACTGCCCCCGCGTCAGCGCTCCGGCCTCGGCCATGCGCGAGAGGACGAGGTTGCGGCGCGCCAGCGCGTTGTCGGGATTGCGCACGGGCGAGTAGCGCGTCGGCGCATTGACCACGCCCACGAGTACGGCGGCCTCCTGCACGTTCAGCTCGTCGGGCTCCTTGTTGAAGAAGGTGTGGGCCGCAGCCTTGATGCCGTAGGCGTTCGAGCCGTATTCGACCGTATTGAGGTACATCGCGGCGATCTCCTCCTTCGTGTAGTTGTATTCGAGCTTCAGGGCCGTGATCCACTCCTTGAACTTCGACGTCACGAGCTTCGCCGTGCGGGCCACGCGGCTGCGGTTGCGGGCCGTGTCGCGCGGAAAGAGGTTCTTGGCCAGCTGCTGCGTGATGGTCGAGCCGCCGCCCTGCGAGGTGTTCTGCAGCAGCACGGTCTTCACCGCCACGCGGGCCAGCGACGGGATGTCGATGCCCGAATGGCTGCGGAAGCGCACGTCCTCCGTGGCGATGAGCGCCGCGACGATCGGCGGCACGTCGTGGTCGCCGAGCCGGATGTGGAGCGTCGAGTCCGACGGAAAGAGGTCGGCATACTGCACGTAGGAGCGGTTCTGCACGAAGAACGTACCCAGCACCTTGCCGTCCTCGGAGTAGATCTCCGTGGCGAGGTTGCTGCGGGGGTTCTCCAGCTCCTCGAACGAGGGCATGCGGCCGAAGACCCCGAAGGCCGTGAGCAGCAGCATCACGCCCACAAGCACGAAGGGGGCGAAGGCCACCACCCAGATCCATCTTATCGTTTTCGGGCCGATGCCCGACGTTTTCCGTTGTGTCATAAAACCGAATTTGCGGCAAAGTTACGAAAAAATATCAGAACGGGAGCCCCAGCGAGGCGGTAAACCACATCCCGCCGCTCGAAGGGCGGTAGAACGACAGCGCCACGGTCGTGGTCGCCGCGGCGGGCTGCCGGAAGAGGTTGATGTCGAAGAGCAGGTCGCCGCCCGCGGACCAGATGCGCCGCCAGTCCATCCCCTGGCGGGCGAAGTCGCGGAACTGCGCGTAGTCGCCGCCGACGTTCAGCCGCACGCGCTTGACGTAGAGCACCGAGCCGATGCCCCCCTCGGGATACCACACCGGCAGCTGGTAGTCTACCGACAGGCCCGTGTAGTTGTTGGCCACGATATCCGACGAAGTGAAGCCGCGCGGGATAAGGCGCGTCGAGCGGTAGCTCAACGGCGCGTAGCCCGACGGGAACTTGTAGCCGCCGATCGAGGTCTGGTAGGTGGCGGCCAGCTGCAGCGAGTGGTGCGGCGCCACGCCCGGCAGGTAGAGCTGCCCGTAGCAGGAGATCAGGTCGCTGAAATAGGTGTCGGCGGGATTGAGCGTATAGGAGGCGCTCACGACATAGCCCCAGCGGGGGGCGAAGTCGCGGTGCGCGAGGGCTACCTGGTCCGAGAAGCCCGCGCCGAACGAGAGCTTGTGCAGGCCGCGGCGGAAACCGATGCGCTGCATGTTAGAGATCCAGCCGTCCTCGCCCCACTCGATGCGGTGGAGGTTGGCCACCATGCCGTTCGAGTAGTTCCACCCGGCCGAGAGGGAGAGCTGCCGCGTGTGGTAGCCGCGCTGGAGGTAGAGCGGCAGCGTGGCCGTCAGCCCCAGGGAGTAGTACTTGTCGGGGGCGGGCCGCTCCTGATAGACCGGATTGCCCGTCTCGGGATCGTACTGCGCCAGCGAGTAGAAGAGCTGGTTGCCGCCGAACGCCGCGTCGAGATCGAAGCACAGCCCCAGCCCGAAGTAGCGCACGCCAAGGTTGAATAACGAGCCTTCGCTGCGTGTCCAGCCGTAGGAGGCGTAGGCCTCGGTGTTCGACAGGAGGTTCTGCGAGAGGAACGTCACGCCGAGGTTCAGATCGACGATGTGTTCGTCGACGGCCAGGAAGGGGTCGAACGCCACGGGCATCCAGCTGTGGACGTTGACCAGATTGGGCAGCTTGCGGTAGCGTCTGACGCGGAAATCGGCCCGCTGGCGCGCCGAGTCGGCCGCCGTGAATCGCACCGTATCGAGATTCGCCACGGGCCATTTGCGGCGCGGCGGATTGACGACGTTGCGCGGCAGGCGCGACGGCGCGACGGGCTCAAAGAGCGAATCCGAGAGCGGCTGCGTCGCCACGCGGTAGCCGCGCCGGTCGTAGGAGGTCACGAGCACCCCCTCGCCGCCGGGTGCGGGCGAGAAGGAGCCGTATTTCGATTCGGTGATGCGGTACTCGCGCCCCGAGGCCAGGTCGTAACAGTGCGCCTCGTCGCGTCCCGAGGCGATCGAGCCGAAGTAGAGGCGTCCGTCGGCGGCCCGCAGGTCCGAGAGCGTGATGTAGGCCCCCTGCGTCAGGGGTTCGACACCCTCCCGCGCGACCCGTCCGAGCCACATGCCCGAGTCGTCGGTCACCAGCACATACCACGCCCGCGTCGCATTGTCCCAGGCCAGCCCGTGCAGCTCGGCGTGCGCGGGCGCCGCCGTGCGGCGGAGTTCACCCCCCTTCGTCCGCACCGCGACCGCATACGACCCGTCGGGATTGTACTCCACCCAGCCGAAGTCCTCGCCGGCCGCGGTCGGATAGAGCACGCGCCGCGCGCCGGCCACGGTGCGCGGGCGCTCCTGCGCGAGCGACATGGCGCACAGCTGCGAGTTGACCCGCTGCTCGAAGAGCGCCGAACGCCGGTACTCGGTCCACCAGAGGCTGTCGCCGCGAAGCGTCGGGCGCGTCGAGACGTTGCCCGTGTAGGCGACCAGGCGCTCCTCGCCCGTCCGGGGGTCGATGCGCACGAAACGCGACGGACGGTCGAAGTCGCTCTTCAGGGCCAGCACTCCGCCGTCGGGCAGGGCCAGCGGCCAGCGGTAGGTCGTATGGTTTCCGTCGGGCAGCGGCGTCAGCGTCGCAGTGCGCTCCTCGACGGGCGGGAGCGCCGCCCAGAACTGCTGCAGCGAGTCGAACGTCTCGCGGAAGAGGCGGTCGACGCTCGTGTCGTAGAACTTCTCCAGGGCGATGCCCGTCGTGAAGATCATGTAGGGGTTGCGCGAACTGTACCATGTCACCTTGTCCCAGATGTTCTCACCGTAGCGCTCCCAGGCGTAGGAGCAGATCTGGTATCCCAGCTCGTAGTGGTCGGGGATGTAGTCGCGGTAGGAGCCGCAAAACCACTTGTCGATGTTGCGCCGGCGGCGGCCCCGCTCATACCCCACCCCCTCCATGGCGCGGTAGCCCATCGAGAAGGAGGGTTGCAGTCCGCGGCCGAACGACGACATCATCGTCTCCGACATCACGGCATCGCCCTCCATGGCCCAGATGGGCATGAAGAGCAGCCCGATGGTCGAGCCCTGCTGTCCAAGTATGTAGCTCAGTACGCGGATCAGCCCCCGGTCGAGGTTGTTGTACTGCACGGCGTGGCGGTATTCGTGCGCCACGAGCTGCTTGTACCACGGCATCGAGTAGGAGTCGATGGCCGGCGAGGTGAGGAACTCCACACGCTTCGGCAGGTACATGACCAGTCCGTTCGAGAGGAAGTTCTCGGGGTGCATGACGAAGGGGATGCGCATCGGGCCGTGGCGGAAACCGTAGGAGATGTCGGGCTGCACGGTGCGCACGTAAAAGAGCGTGCGCGCAGCCACGCCCGCCACCGTATCGGGATAGATCATCCGCACGTCGGGCGTGCGGACCGTCGACCACTTCATCGGGGCGTCCGATCCCCACGTATAGTACTGCGCCGTTGCGCGGTCGGCCGCGCACAGCGCCCACACGAGGGTCAGGACAAACAACAGGCGCTTCACGTCAACTGCCGGCTTTCTTGCAGCCGTAGCCGGCCGCCGTGAGTATGGCGACCACGCGGTCGCGGTGGTCGCCCTGGATGATGATCTCGCCCTGCTTGGCCGCCCCGCCCACGCCGCAGCGCGTCTTGAGCAGGCGCGCCAGCTCCCCGAGGTCGGCCTCGCTCCCCACGAAGCCCCGCACGAGCGTCACGACCTTGCCCGCACGCTGCCGGCGGTCGAGCCACACGCGCAGCTGCTGCCGCGCCGGGGGCAGCGTCTCCGCCTCCGGCTCCTCGTCGGTCACGTATTTGTAGTCGGGGTCGGTCGAATAGACCATCCCCAGACGCGATTTCCAATCGTTGTCTGCCATCTCTTCAGTTTGGTTGCTTATGTCGGATTCCTAACGCCCGGTCGGGCGCGATATTTTGCACAAAAATAATAAATTATTATCTTTGTTTGCGTAACAGGCCACGAAGATGCGAGAAAAACTGCGCAAGCTCAACCCCTTTGCGCGGCAGCCGACACTCGACGAACTGCCGCACCCGCTGCCGGCCAACACCGACCAGCGGCTGGTGAAGGTCTACGTCGAGGGCTACGAGGACGTGGCCTTCTGGCGCGGTATCTTCGACCACTTCCAGAATCCCTACCTGCGCTTCGAGATCTCGGTGCCCGACCGGGGCGACCTGCCCAAGGGCAAGAAGGTGCTCCTCTCGATGATTCCCCGCTCGGGCGAGGAGCTGCTGCTGTGCGTCGATTCGGACTTCGACTACCTCTTCGCCGGGCGCACCGAACAGTCGAGCGAGGTCATCGGCGCGAAGTTCATGTTCCACACCTACGCCTACGCCACCGAGAACTACCTCTGCTACGCCCCCTCGCTGCACAACGTCTGCGTCAAGGCCACGAAGAACGACACGCGCATCTTCGACTTCGTGAAGTTCATGCACGAATACTCGTGCGCGATCTACCCGCTCTTCGTCTGGTACGCCTTCTCGGCGCAGCTGGCGTCGGAGAACGTCTTCCCGCTCATCGACTTCAAGTCGTCGGTGCGCATCGGCTACCTCGACCTCGAGGAGAACGGAGCGAAGACCCTCGAGTGGCTGCGGCGCAACGTCGCCAAGCGCGAGCGGCTGCTCGAACAGCGCAACCCGAAGATGCTCGAACCGATGAAGCTCTTCGAGGCGCAGCTGCGCGAACGGGGGCTCACGCCCGAGAACGCCTACCTGTTCATGCACGGCCACACGCTCATGGACAACGTCGTGCTCGTCCTGCTCAACTGCGTGTGCGAGAAGCTGCGGCAGATGTCCATCGCCCGCATCACGGCCTCCGACAAGCGGGGCGTGGCGCTCAAGAACGAGATGTCGAACTACAACAACTCGCTGCGCTCGATCCGCGACGTGCTGCTCGACAACGAGAATTACGTCCGCTGCCCGCTCTACCGGCGGCTGCAGCGCGACATCACGCGCTACATCTCACGCACGATCCTCGACATGAAGCGCCGCGGCGAGATCCAGGGCGACTCCTACCTCACCGTACTGCGCAACCTGCGCGACGTCCAGCGCTGACGCCCGGCTGCATATCGCCCGGCCGTATATCACCCGCCGCAGGGATGTTCGCCTCGCGCGGCAGAAACAGCGGCGACAACGCGCTGCGGTAACCCGGCGGCAATCCCGACAGCACCCCGGCGGCGAAAAAAACAGCGACGGTCCCTCCACGGAAGGGGCCGCCGCTCTGTCGATGCCAAACCCGATCCCGGGATCGGAACCGGACATGAAGGAAAAACCGTCCGTCAGCCGCGCTTGCGGACCACGCGCACGGTCGACTGCGTGGCCTGGCGGATGAAGACCTGCGGACCGCAGGCGTAGCGCCGCCACAGCTCGTCGGTGTAGCCGCGCACGGTGAGCAGCTCCATGTTGTCGGAGCGCATCACGTCGAAGCCCGCCCCGCGCAGCGCCCCGACCGCCTCGTCGATGTGCCACGACCTGTCGACGCAGAGACTCAGGTTCACGGCCGAATTGTGGATCAGGTTGGCCTTGATGCGGAAGCGCTCGAGCAGCGAGAAGATCGTGGCGAACTTCTCCTCGAGCACGAACGAAAAGTCGCGCGAACGGAGCGTCAGCAGCACCTGGTCCTTCTTCAGGATCAGGATCGGCACGTCGACCGGCGCCGACATGGCGCGGATCACCGTACCGGGCTTGCGCTTGTCGCCGAAGGGGCGGACGTAGAGCGGGATGTTCTTGTTCTGCAGCGGCTTGATCGTCTTCGGATGGATGATCTGCGCCCCGCTGTAGGCCAGCTCGATCGTGTCGAGGTAGTTCAGCTCGGCGATCTGCACGGCGTCGGGAAAGATCTTCGGGTCGGCATTCAGGATGCCGTCCACATCTTTCCATACCGACATGGATTCCGCGTCGAGGATATTGGCCGCCACCGCTGCCGAGTAATCCGAACCTTCGCGTCCCAGGGTAGTGGTCGTGCCGTCCGGAGCACCTCCGATAAAGCCCTGCCCGATGAAAATACAGGCCTTAGACTGTTTCATGGCGTTGCGCAGCAGAGTCCGCGATGCGGCGATATCGACCGAGGCGTCCTTGTGTCGCTGTTCGGTGCGGAAGCAACGTCGCATATCGAGCCAGCAATTGTCGATACCCCGTTCGGAGAGGTACTCCGAAATGATCGTCGTCGAGATCAGCTCGCCGAAAGCGACGACGGTGTCGTACCACAGCTCGGCGTCTTCCGGACGATAGACCGTTTCGGTCGCCACCTGTTCGAGCTCCCCGAAAAGCCGTTCGATCTTCTCGAGCCGGGTCGGAGCGCCGTACAGTTCGTTTACGATTTCGGCGTGGTATTGCCTCAGCGCGGTGATGTGCTCCATCGAGAAGGCTTTGTCGCCCTTCTGCAACCCTTCGAAAACCTTCTCCAAGGCATTCGTGGTCTTACCCATTGCCGATACGATGATGAACAGATCCCGTTCGTCACCGATGATCTTCAGCAGGTTTTGCACACCGTCCGCGTTGCGGACCGATGCGCCGCCGAACTTGTAAACTTTCATCGCTCAATAAAACAGTATGGTTATCGGCCGGTACTTCGTCGTGCCGGGTTCCGGACCCGCATCGGGATCGGCCCGGCTGCTTCCGAAACTCCGTTTTCAACGAAGTTTCGGACATGCGACCGGAATAGCATTATTTCGTT
>OHUJ01000485.1_pt1 | contig 19126 bp, 13 predicted proteins | sample 1579241 | NCBI WGS metagenome assembly OHUJ01 (sample SAMEA3882547, study PRJEB24775) | human gut metagenome | biome: human-associated habitat; feature: intestine environment; material: feces | place: Netherlands | collected 2009/2010
GATCAGGGCGTCTTCTCCTGGATTGAAGGGGGATAGCCTCCAAATCGTTTGCCAGGATGCTCCGGCTTACGTAGCGGGCAGGAGCGCGGAAACGCGGGAAAGGCCCTACAAGCGTTTTAGCGCAAAGGAGAGGGATATCCAGCTGGCGCGGTACGGACGGCCCGAATCCGGAGAGAAAGCCAATTTGGCTGTATTGAGGCCCTGTTCCGCTTCCTCCGGATTTCAGGAGGCGATGAAGGCTTCCGACGGTGACGATGTTTCCGCATGGCATCCGTCCGTGGAAGACAAAGCGCCGTGGTGGCAGCTGGACATGGAGTTTGAATTCCGCCTGGACCGGGTGGAGGTGAAGGCCGCCGGAAGCTGGAAGGGGCCGGCTCCCTCGGTTCAGGTCAGCAGGGACGGAAATAGCTGGAAGGACATTAAAGCCGTTTTGCGCAAGGATGGGACGGAGCTGACCGCAATGTGTCCGGAAGGGACCGGCGCCAGGTACGTACGCATCCGTCTGTCTCCGGGGCAGGGAATTGCGGAAGTGGCCGTATGGCCGGCGGATGCGTCATGAGGGTTCCCGTTTTTCCGGAACAGGAGGCTTTTTCCTGTTACTGCGCGTACCGGAGTTTCCGGCGTCTTCTTCCGTCCGTTGGCGGCGCAGTTTGTCCCAATAGGCCAGGCGTTTGTTGATTTCCCGTTCAAAACCCCGTTCCGGCGGCCTGTAGAACCGGCGGCGGGGCATGTTGTCCGGAAAGTAGTTTTGCCCGGAGAAAGCGTCCGGCGCGTCATGATCGTATGCGTAATTCTTTCCATAGCCCAGTTCCTTCATTAGTTTGGTGGGCGCGTTGAGGATGTGTGCCGGGGGCATCAGGGACCCGTATTCCCGTGCCGCTTTCCGTGCCGCTCCCCACGCGGTGTAGGCGCTGTTGGATTTGGGGGCGCAGCCCAGGTAGATAATCAGTTCAGCAATCGCCAGCTCTCCTTCCGGAGAGCCCAGGCGTTCATAGGTGTCCCACGCGGCAATGGCCATTTGAAGTGCGGCAGGGTCCGCCAGACTGATATCCTCCATGGCGAAACGGGTCAGGCGGCGCAGGAGGTAGAGAGGGTCCTCCCCGCCCTCGAGCATGCGTGCGGCCCAGTACAGGGCTGCGTCCGTATCCGACCCCCGCAGGGATTTATGCAGGGCGCTGATGAGATTGTAATGGCCTTCCCGGTCCTTGTCGTAAACCGGGGCGCGCTGCTGGACAATTTTCAGCAGTGCGTCCGAGCCCAGCATTTCATCGGGCTTGCAGAGGTCAAAGACGCTTTCCATCAGGTTAATGAGGTAGCGTCCGTCTCCGTCTGCCAGTTCTATCAGGGTGGCGCGCGCTTCCGGCGCGAGCGGCAGTTCTCGCTGAAGAAGGGTTTCCGCCCGTTCAATGATGCTTTCCAGAGCCGGGGCGTCCAGGGAGTGCATGACAAAGACTTTGCAGCGGGAGAGGAGGGCGCTGTTCAGTTCAAAGGAGGGGTTTTCCGTAGTGGCCCCCACCAGCGTAACGGTTCCGTTTTCCACATATGGCAGAAAACCGTCCTGCTGGGCGCGGTTGAACCGATGTATTTCATCCACGAACAGGAGGGTCCCATGGCCGTATTCCCTGCGCCTGGCCGCTTCGTCAAAGGCTTTTCTCAAATCCGCCATGCCGGAGAAGACGGCGGAGAGAGCTGCGAAATGCATGGACGTGCGCGTCGCCAGAATGCGCGCCAGCGTGGTTTTTCCGCAGCCGGGCGGCCCCCACAGAATAAAGCTGGTCATCTTGCCGGAGTCCGCCATGAGCCGGAGAGGTCCTCCTTCCCCCAGCAGATGATCCTGGCCCATGATGTCTTCCAGTGCGGACGGCCTCAGGCGGTCCGCCAGAGGGCGGTCCGCGAAGGCGGAAAACAGGCCCGGGGTGTCGTCTTTTTTCATGATGCCCATCATACGCCGCCGGTAAAAGGAAGGCAAGGGGAGCCTGATGGCATTTCAGGCGGCCCGGCTCGACGGCACATCGTGGAGAGGAGGTTGCACCCCGGTTTTGACGGGTGGAAGAGAAGCAGGGGAGAAAAGAAAAGATTCCTGGGAAAAACAGTGTATATTGAACATGATGTTCAGACATGTTTCCCATGTGTTTCTTTTTCTGTTTTCCGGCTTATACGGCGCGGTCGTGAATGCTCAGGATCAGATAATACCCTGGCCCGTGTCCGTGAGGGTGGAGGCCAAGGGGGCGGCAACGCCCGTGAAGCTGGATGAAGGAATGCGCATTGTATGCAAGGAGAAGGACGGGGAGTTCCGGCGCCAGGCTCACTTGTTGCAGCAGTTTTTGTCACGCGGAACCGGATTGGCTCTGGACGGGGCTGGCGGTACGGGAATAATCCGCGTTGTGAAGGACGCTGCCCTGAAGCAGTACGGGCCGGAGGCATACCGTTTGGAAGCGGCTCCCGGAAATATCGTCATCAGCGCCGCGACTCCCAAAGGAGTTTATTATGCAGGGCAAAGTCTGGCGCAGATGCTGCCTGCCGCCTTTTTCAACAATGGCGTGGACAAAAAGAGCGTAAGTTGGAATGTGGCGGTGAAGCCTTTTTCCATATTGGATTATCCCCGTTTTGCCTGGCGAGCCTTTATGCTGGATGAAGCACGGCATTTTTTTGGAGAGGAGGAGGTGAAGAGGCTGATTGACCAAATGGGGCTCCTGAAAATGAATGTCCTGCACTGGCATTTGTCGGATGATGCCGGATGGCGCATCCAGATTAAAAAATATCCCAAACTGACATCCGTGGGAGGCAAGAGAAGAGATACGGAGATAGAGACGTGGGGGAGCGGCAAGTATGAAGGCAGGCCTCATGAAGGTTTTTATACGCAGGAACAGGTCAGGCGCATTGTCCGGTATGCGGCCGACAGGAACATAACGATTGTTCCTGAAATAGATATTCTGGGCCATTCCGCCGCCGCCATCGTTTCCTATCCGGAGTTGAAATTGTCCGCCAGGCCTCTCGCGGAAGTGCCCGTGAGTTTCAATGACGGAGCAGCGTTTGATCCCACCAGCGAACGTGCCTACCAGTTCCTGGGAGACATCATGACAGAGCTGGCTTCCCTGTTTCCCGGAGGTATCATTCACATCGGCGGTGACGAGGTGCGGTACAAAAAGTACTGGGAAGGCGTGCCCCACATTGAAGCGTTCATGAAGAAAAAGGGCATTAAGACTTTTCCCGACCTTCAAATCATGTTTACGAATCGGATTTCCGGCATGCTGGCTGAGAGGGGGCGCCGGATGATGGGGTGGAATGAAATCCTGGGGCACAATGACGGCGGCCGGGGAGCGGCGCTCGGCAAACTGGATGCAAGTGCTATCATTCATTTCTGGTATGGGTCCGATAAAATTGCCGCCAAGGCGATCAGGGAAGGCCGCCAGGTGGTGAATTCCACTTCCCACATGACTTACATTAACAAAGGGTATGACAAGCTCCCTCTGTCCAAGTCCTATTCTTTTGAGCCCGTTTTTGCGGGATTGAATCCGGAGCAGCAGAAGAATGTCATCGGGCTGGGTTGCCAGGTCTGGACAGAATGGATTGCGGACGTGGAGAAACTGCACCGTCATGTATTTCCCCGTATTGCCGCTTATGCGGAGACGGGGTGGACCCGGAAGGAGGATAAAAATTTTCAGGATTTCCGGAGGCGTTTGACGGGGTATGAAAAAATTCTGGATGCCCTGGGCATCCGGCACGGGGAAAAGGAATAGTTGAAAATTCGCCGCCGGGGATGAAGCGTCCTGGCTGAGTCAACAGTAAGCCCGCTTGTTACTTGGTTAAGGATTCGGAAGAGTTCCTGTCAGTGGCTTCTTTAAGGCGTTCCGCCCGCGCCTGCATGTTTTCCAGAATTTTCAGAATATAAGAACGCGTTGTAGCCGAGTGTTCCGCTCCGCGTACGAAGGAAAGCCCCCTGTACAGTCCTACCGTTTCCAGGCGGAGATTCATATCTTCTCCGGACAGGTCTTCACTGGAGGGAGGAGGATAATTGGAAGCGGGGCCGTTCAGGGACTTCATCTGCATGGTATCCATATTAAGCAGGCAGCTTTGTATTCCGTTAGTGAAAACCAGGCTGCCCTGATGATGCTTGTCCTCCGGCCACAGCCTGTAAATGGTAACGGCGCTTCTCCCTCCGGGATTGATCAAAATGGCGGGGAAAACGTGTTTGCCGCCACCCTTTTTCCGGACGGTCGCGTCAAAGTCGCATTCTCCGGAAAACCTGGTCGTAACACGGGAGGAGATGCATACTTCAAAAGGTACTTCCGGCGGCAGGGGAATCATGGTGGAGGCAGACAGGGGCGACCCCGGAGGGAGTTCCGGAATCGGGAAGGGGAACGTAATGATGTCAATGGCGCAGCTGATGATGCCGATGATGGCGAATAGCAGGATGCCTTTGTTCCGGAGCTGGGCTGACAGCATTTTTCCATATTCCTCCGGATAATGCCTGCCTGCGGCTGGTTCCTGCCGCAGGTAATAGCCGGTCAGGCGTGAAATAACGGTCAGAGCGGCAGCCATGGCTGCCAGCCATGCCAGGGCAAAAGCCAGATTTTCCGCTATGGGAATTGTGGTGAAAAAGCCGAATGTTCCAATAATGAACGCCGTCAGCAGGAGAAAGACAGCCAGGAAGGTTATGCAGCCTAAAGGGGCCGTGGAGACGGGAATCCAGAAAATGCTGCGTTTGCCGAGGGCTCTCAGAATCAGAATGGCAATGCAAAAAGAGAAGATGGCCAGCGTTGAATAAAAATGTTGAAACAGATAATCGAGCATGGCATGCGGGAAAAACTTGGATAGGCAAGCGGGGAGCGATTCCATGCCGATTTCCTGAAAAGTATCCGGAAACAAGCAGTTTTGCGCCGCGAAACGATAGAAGCTGAATGTTGAACTCCTTTATTATTCTAGCCTTTTTCCATCCTTGCCTGCAAGATTTTTTGTTTACCTGTTTCTTTCTATTTGTTTTTGATATGTTTAAAAAGCATTGTCCCATAAACAAATATGGGGAAAAACCGACTCCATTTTCATTTGGTGAAAAAGATGCGGTTTCCTATAAGCGGAGGATTCCGAAATGGTAAAACTGTGTGTTATGGATAAGGGGAAAAGAGTATTCCTGCCATGGAAATGTTTTTTCCCGTTTATGAATGAAACCGCTGCGCCGGCTTTCCCTTCATCCTTTTCAAGAGACCGGGCGGGGAGAAGAGCCTCGGCCGGATTTTACCTGCAAGAGCGTGGGGCAGGCAGTTCCGGACGGGTTGATGAGGAAAAACGCTTCCCTGAAGAAACTGCTACCGCTGTTCCGGCTTTGCCGGCACTTTCCTGAGTTTCGCGAAGCGGGGCAGGGAACATTCCTTTTGCATGGCCGTTTCTCCCTGGATCAGGGGAAGAACGTAATCAATGAACGGCTGTTCCACGCCATTGCCGCGGGCGTTGATCCATTCGCGGGGAACAAGTTTTTCCACATTGGCCACTTCTCCCAGACCTATCAATTTAGTCTTGCAGGAATAAATGCCGTTCTCCGTGATTCGTTCAAAGGCTACCATTTTATCCGTCTGGCCGGAAATGGCGGCTTCCACGGCGGCTTTTCCCGCCATATACGCTTCATCGATATCCGTTTTGGAGGCGACATGGGAGGCGCAGCGCTGGAGGAGTGAGAGTTCAATGCTTCTGACTTTGGCCCCGGTTTGCCGCTTGACGGATTCCGCAAGCATGGCTCCCAGGCCTCCCAGCTGCGTATGGCCGAAGACGTCCCTGTCTCCGGATTCCGCAACAAAGCGGCCGTCTGCATATTGCACGCCTTCCGAGACGGCGACCATGCAGCTGCCGTTCTGCCTGTAAATCCGGTCCACATCCTGCCAGAATTCCTCCATGCGGAAGGGAACTTCCGGAAGGTAAACCAAGTCCGGACCTGCTCCCGCATACGTGGCCAGGGCTGCGGATCCGGCCAGCCAGCCGGCGTGGCGGCCCATGATTTCCACAATGGTGACGCGTCCCTTGTCGTACACGCGGAGGTCCTGGTGAACTTCCATGCAGGAGGTAGCGATAAATTTGGCGGCAGAACCGAAGCCGGGGCAGTGGTCCGTGCCGTGAAGGTCATTGTCAATGGTTTTGGGGATTCCGATGACGCGGCATTCGTAACCGGACTGCTGCATGAATTTGGATATCTTGTTGCAGGTATCCATGGAATCGTTGCCCCCGTTGTAGAAAAAGTAGCGTACGTTGTATTTTCGGAAAATCTCCAGCAGACGGCGGTAATCCGTATCATCCGCGGACGGGGCTGCCATCTTGTAGCGGCAGGAACCCAGGGCCGAGGCCGGAGTATATTTGAGCAACTCCAGTTCTTCGGGATCCTCCCGGGCCATGTCGAACAGGTGTTCCTTGAGCACTCCCTCAATCCCGTTGGCGGCTCCCAGCACGCGCGTGACCTGTTCGCTTTGCAGGGCGGCTTGAATAGCCCCCAGCGCGCTGGCATTGATGACGGCGGTGGGGCCTCCGGACTGGCCGATGATACATGCTCCTTTCAATGGGTTCATGGGCAATAATGGATGAGAGAGTTGTGTTGCGCCCCCTTTCAACGGCGTTGGAGGCAGGAAATGAAATGATAGTCAAACCTATCCGCAGCCCGGAGGGATGTCAAACATTATTGGTTTTCCGGATGGGGCTGGCGGGGCTGGAGAAAGTGGGGAAGAAAAAAGAGCCGGGGTGTCAGTTTTTTTGTCTCCAGAGCTTTTCCAATGCGGAGGCAAAGCGTTCTTCCAGGGCCAGAATTCCATGCGTGCCCAGATGGACGGTATCCGTGGGATAGGGGGTGCGGAAGTCCATGCTGCGCAGCTGGAGATCGTCTGCGGGGACATAAACCGCATTGTTGACGGAGAGGGAGGTACGGGATTCTTCCGCCACATCCTTTTGCCCCTGCCGCACTTCTTCCCTGCCCGGAAAACGGGCCGGAGCGGGCACGGGAAGAACGCTGCCGTAGATAAAGGCCAGACCGGGGGCTTCCAGATCCGCTCTGATGCGTTTAATCAGGTTGTTCAGGTTGGCGCCGTAAGACAAAGCGTTTTTGATGCCGGCAATGTCCTTTGCGTCTCCTTCCCCCTGTTGCCACACCATGGCTTTCAGGACAGGAGCATGTCCCTGTTTTTTCAGGGCTTCCATTCCGTTGCGGACGGTACGGATCAGTTTGACGTATTCTTCCCCCTGCTTATCCTGAGAAGTTTTTCCTGGGTTCCATTGCCGGAAAAGGTTGCTTCCGCTCCGGGCGTGTTTGATGATGGCCCATTTTTTTTGCAACGCTGTTCCCAGGCTTAGTTCCACGCCAAAACGGTCAGGGGATTCGGATGCCGGGCTCAAGCGAACAAGCTGTTCTGCCGGTCCTGTCCCTTTGAGGGAGCCGGAATAGTACAGAAGAATCCGTTTATCCGTCTTGAAGCAGGGAGGAATGTTGTTGACATATCCTTGCCCTGTGGCGTTTGACTGGCCGCCGATAAGGATGACGTTGATTTCATCCGCATGCAGGGGTGGCGCCGGAAAGACCGTCAGGGGAGCAAAGCAGCCATGAAAAGAGGAAAAAACGTGCAGAGCGTGGAAGTACGGAAACAATCATGGCGGGGATATCCCTGATACGTTTCCGGAAAGAAGATTCAGTCTTCTGGAGGAATTCTTCTTTGCCTGCTGCCAGGATATTTTACTGTTGGTGCTCTTGTTCCCTTGATTCTTTCCTTTCCGGAAAAAGGCATTATGCGGAAGGTGCGTGCAGGGAAACGGATTGGCCGGGGTATATTTCCGGAATGACGGAAATGCTCTTGATATTTTTCCCGGCTGTCAGGGAGCGGAGCATCCGTATGAGCTTGTGAACCGTTTTTGTCTGGTTCTCTTCATAATAGGTGATCGTGGGCAGCAGGCGTTCCATGAAGGGTTCATACGTCAGGCTGACCAGGCTGAGCTGATCCGGAATGCTCAGCGAACGGGCTTCCACCCAGGAAAGGATGGGAACGATCTGGTTGCCCCGTGTGGCTACCAGGGCGGACATATCCGGATGTTTTTTAAACGCTTTGGCCAGATATTCAAAGAAGAGCGGCGTTTCAAACGGGGTGGGTACCAGGATGGGATTCCATCCCTGTTCCGCAAAGCTGAAAAAACCTTTTTGCATGAGCTGGTGGCCCTTCAACGGATCAGGAGGCAGGCACAGGCCTACCGTTCGATGCCCCTTGTTCCAAAGATGCTGCGCCGCATGATGCGTGGTGGCCGCCCAGTGGCGATCCAGATAGGGAAGGTTGCTGCTCTGGTAGGAGGTGCCGCGCACAATGCAGGGGATGCGGTGCGTCTTGAACCAGAGCTGGGTTTGCTCCGAGGAACGGTGAAGTATCCAGCAGACGCATTCGGATTTGGTAACCAGCTTGGCAAGCCTCTTGTCCGGATTGTTGCCTAAGATCCAGGGAGCTTCAAAGATACGGACGCTGATGCCGTCTTCCTCCAGAATTTTGGAGATGGTATATATTTCCGCCAATACGCTTTGAGCCAGCCTTTTGAGGGGCTGGGGCGTCAGAAACCCGAGAATTTCTTTTTTTTCCTGAACCGGATGGCAAAAGATATTTTTAACCGTTTCTTCTTCCGTAGTTTTCAGGATGCGCCGCGGAACCTTGATGCGTGGGGGGGCAATCCATGCATCCCTTTCCAGAAGGGCCAGGGCCTTTCTGATGGTTTCCCTGCCTACGGATAACCTGTGCCCGAGTTCTCTTTCTCCGGGCAGGATATTGACCAGGCTGCCGCTGAGAATCATCTGTTTGATTTTATTGGCTACTGTTTCAACCAATGAAGAAGCTGGCAACGAAGTCATACTCTTGTATATACGTATCGCATTGCGTGAATTCGAGCCAATTGTAGGGATTGCCTGGCCCGCAGAATCCGAAAGGAGATCTGGTGTTGTTGCAAGTTGTTGATATTCTGTAAATCGTTTTAGGATTTAAGCTACTGGTCTTTTTTTGATGAGGTAAAGTGGGCGGATAATGTATAAATGATATAGTGTTATCAATGCATTACATTCCTGAGCGGTACGGCTTCAGGTGGTTTGTAATTATTTTTAATTCATTTAAGATAAATATTTTATTGCGTATTTTGTTAGACAGGGCCATTTATTACCTCCCTTTTCTCACTTTCCTCCATATTTCCGGCAGGAAATGTGCACGTATCAGCATGGATGACTTTTCTCCCGTTTCCGGCACTAAATCTGCTTGATGAAAGTGAATACCATACCGGGCGCATCCTATGCGCTGACTTGTACGGCTGCGTGTACTATCCATGCGCTTCTTAGCGACGCTTCTTCTCTGGTTATCCTGGAAACGGAAAACCCCGGACAATATTTTTTTATAGCTCCCACTGATACAATAGAGGTATCAGACGAACACGCCCTGGTGACACAAACTTTTAAAGCGGCCGCTCCGGGATTGTCTGCCCGCGGCGGCATAAGGCCGGGAGTAAATGCTGATTTAAAAAATCCGACGGTGGAAAAAGCGGTATGAACCATTTCTTTTTTCTGATCGCCCGCGATTAAGCGCAGCGCTCATGAGCAATCCGGTCAAAAGGTTGTTTGTCCATGGTTTTTCGAACCTTTACGGGGAGCGGGACTTCACCGCCAGATCATTGTCTGACGCGGACTGGGTGCGGAAGTCCGTCTCATTCCTTCCTGAAATTACTACGGGGAAGTCTCTTTGAGAAATGAAGCGTTATCGACTGATAATAGAAAACCCTGGGAGCGTTTAGCTCCCAGGGTTTATTGATTGGTACCGCCGGTGGGACTCGAACCCACACTCTTTTGGAACTCGATTTTGAGTCGAGCGCGTCTACCATTCCGCCACGACGGCACGTGAAGCGAAAGAATTAAGAGGCAAGAGGGCCGGAGAGTCAAGAATTTCCTGTGGAATATGGTGAGCTGCTGAAAAAACGGAGGGATTTTTCTGTGGATTCCCTCCGTCATGTTTCCGGATGGAAATAAATGTTTGGAATGAGCAATGCACGGCAGCGTTAACGCTTTGGTTGACCATGTGTTCCTTCTGTTCCAGGCGGTAGAAGGTTTCGGCTCCCAAACTCTAGAGATGGTTCGGTTCAGACCAGCGTTGACGATTGAGGTATGGTGTCCCGGCCGAACACCGGATTTCCTTTTTATTCCCCGCCTGTGCCGCGAACTTCCCGGAAGAGCTTTTCATGGATGATGAAAGCGGAACCAACATGGCACAAGGGGGGATGGTACGCTTAATCTCCGGCGTTTTCTTTTCCTGACTAACAGGAGAACCTCTCTCCGGGCGTTTCAGCCTTTTTTCACGGTCAGGGGCAGTCCCGCCACCATGAAGTAGACTTCATCCGCGCTTTTGGCAAGGAGTTGGTTGGCAATGCCCAGCCCGTCGCAGTAGTGTCGCGTTTCCGCATCTGACTGGCTGATGCCCATGCCGGTTTCAGAAGAAACAAGCACCCATGGCACGGGGGATTGGCGGATGAGCTTTTTCAAAGCTTCTATTTCCTCAATCAGCGCTTCCTGGAACGGCTCGTAGTCCGTGGGGTCCTTCTGGGCGTACAGGGTATTGGAGGCGAGCAAGGTGACGCATTCCAGAATGACGCCGTCCACCTGGTCCAGCAAGCCGGATTCCCCGACGGCAGAAGCTACATGACGGGGACATTCCAGCGTGAGCCAGCTTTCAGGACGGCGTTCCCGGTGCTTGCGCACGCGGTATTCCATGGAGCCGGCCCCGGGCCAGACTTCCGCCGTGGCGACATACAGGATTTTTTCCCCGAATCCGGCGGCTATTTGTTCAGCGTATTGGCTTTTGCCGCTTCTGATGCCGCCCAGGACGAGCGCCATGCGTGCGGTATTGGCGTCAGTGTTTGGTGATGTAACGTTCATGGGATTCCAGCATAGCCTGGTGGGAGTTCAGGAAGTCATCCAGGCTGAAGACTTCCAGCGTAATAAGAGGGGAGAAATGGAGGTCCCACATGGGGTGCAGAATGGCGTCCAGAGTAGCGGCAGGCATGTGGTGCAGGGATTTGTGGTCCCGTTTTTCCAGCCCGTGCAGGTGGCACATGCGTATGTCCGGCAGCCAGAGCGGCAGAAGTTTTTCCGGCCGCAAGCCTTCTTTCCAGACATGGCCTATGTCAAAGCAACGTGAATGGGGTGTAGCAGCTACCAGTTTGTCCAGATAGTCGGTCGGATGGCGTTCCAAATTTTCCAGGGCCAGGCATTCCGGTGCGGGGAGGTGGGGCGTGATTTGTTCCAGACTCCGGAGGATTCGTTCCGTTTCGCATTCCGTAAGATGGGGGCGCATATCAGGACCGGGAATATGGTCCGTGACCACATGCATGACCCAGGTGTGGGGTTCCAGTTCCCGTGTCAGGTCAATGGCGCGAATGATGTTTTCCGTATAACGGCGGCTTGATTCTTCCGTGGCGAAGCCGCCGTCCGTGGGCAGGTGGACGTTCCAGGTAACCCCGGCATCTGCAGCGATTCCGGCCAGTTCCCGTATTTCCGCAGGGGTAATGAGTTCCTTTCCGCATTCTCCGGCTTCCAGCAGGAGCAGAGCGACATCATCCGCGTAATGGACGCATTCCCTGATGGCGGGCACGTAGTAGTCCGGGATGATAAAGGAGGTGCATCCGATGTTGAGGCCTGGAACGCGGCATTTGTGTGGAGTTTTCATAAAGTGCAGAAGGTGAGCAGGACGAGCCATTCCGTACATTCCACGGTACAGCCGAATACATCCCCGGTAACGCCGCCCAGGCGGCGGCGCGCGTATAGAAGCAGGCCCATGGAGCCGGCCAGGGCGGAGAGCAGGGCGTACAGCCCGTTCCATCCTGCCAGAGCGCAGGCAGCCAGGGTGACGGCTGCAGCAGCCAGGGCGTGCCCGGGGCGCGTTCCCTGCTTGAACGCTTCCCCCATGCCGCCGGGGCGTGCGCCCGGAAAGCGCATGGCGATGAATATCTGGCTGCGGGCAAGCAATCCTGCCAGAGCGCACGCCGTGAGCAGAAGTTCCCAGGTGCCGTGGGCCGCCAGAGTCGCCAGGGCGGCTCCCTTGAATGCCAGGTTGAAAAACAGGGCCGTGCCGCCGAAGGTTCCCAGACGGGAGTCTTTCATGATTTCCAGCCTGCGTTCCCGGGATACTTCAATGGGAAGCCCGTCTCCGCAGTCCGCTACTCCGTCCAGGTGCAGGCCGCCCGTGACGGCTACCCAGCAGGCACAGCCGATAATGCCGCAGACCAGGGGGGGGAAGAGCAGGGTTGCCGTCCATGTCAGGCCGCCCGCAAGCCCCCCCACCACCAGGCCAACCAGCGGTAGCCAGGCGGAAATTCCGTTCAGGTCATTTTGCAGCGGCCACGGCCCAACGGGCAGCCGGGTCAGGAAGCCGAAGGCGGAGCGGATGGTAGTGATGACAGCCATGGATACAGGGAAGAAAGGGTCAGCGCGGAACGGTGATGTCCAGTTCCGGCAGGGTTTTCATTTCAGAAAGTACGCGCGTGGCGGCGTCCAGCAGGGGAAAGAACAGGGCGGCCCCCGTGCCTTCTCCCAGGCAGAGGCCCAGGTCCATGTACATGGTGACGCCGATGTGGTCCATAATGAGCTTATGCCCCGGTTCCGCGGAGTTGTGGGAGCCGATGAAGTATTGCGCCGCTTCCGGGCGAATGCCCTGGGCGATGGCTGCGGCCGCCCCGGCAATGAAGCCGTCAATGACGATGGGAACGCGCAGGGAGGCCGCCCCCAGCATCAGTCCGGCCATGGCTCCTATTTCCGGTCCTCCCACCTTCGCCAGCACGTCGATGGCATCGGAAGGGTCTGGCTTGTTCAGGGTGATTCCCTGTTCGATGAGTTTTATTTTTTTGCGGATTACTTCTCCTCTGACACCGGAACCGCGTCCCGTCACGGTTTCCACAGGGGTGCCCGTGAGCACGGCCACGATGGCGGAAGAGGGGGTGGTATTGCCAATGCCCATTTCTCCGGCAGCCACAATGTCCAGCCCTTTGTTTTTTTCTTCACGGGCCATGTCAATGCCCACTTGCAAGCATTCCAGGGCCTGTTCCCGCGTCATGGCCGGCTCCTTGCTGAAGTCGTTGGCGCCGTGCATGACTTTTCTTTTGACCAGCCCCGGCAGATCGCCGAAGTCGTAATTGACGCCCACGTCCACTACGGAAAGGCGTGCTCCCGCGTTGCGCGTAAAGGCGTTGATGGTGCCTCCGCCCTGAAGGAAGTTGCGGGTCTGGATGTAGGTGACGTCCGTGGATGTCAGGCTGAGGCCGTGGTCGGCAATGTGGTGGTCCGCGGCGAACAGGACCACGGCTTTGTCCTTCAGGCGCGGCGCGGGATTGCCGGTCATGGCGGCAATACGGATGGCCACGGGTTCCAGTTTCCCCAGGGCAAGGGGAGGCTTGGCCAGAATTTTCTGATGTTCCAGGGCCGCTTTTGCGGCCTGTTCGTCCAGGGGGGGGATATGCAGTTTGTTCATGATGGTCAGAGGCGGGGGATGAAGAGAAGAAGGAGAGTGAACGCCAGCGTACCCGTGACGGCAGTCGTCCACATGAGCCGAATGGCCAGGGCCAGGTCGCTGGCGGAGGCTTTGGTTCTCCCTGTTCCTATCCAGGGGTAGTTTGCAGGAATTCCCTTGTAAGAGACCGGACCCCCGAGACGGAGGCCCAGCGCTCCAGCGAAGGCCGCTTCGCTCCATGCGGAATTGGGGCTGGCGTGGGCATTCCGGAAGGCCCATCCCATGGTGAGCGCCCTCCGGGCGGAGGTTCCTTTCACCATCAGGGCGGAAAAGGAAATACATGGTAAAATAAGGCGTGCGGGGATGAAGTTGAGCGCGTCATCCGTGCGTGCGGCAAAGGTGCCGAAGTGTCTGTACCGGTCATTTTTTTTCCCCCACATGGCATCCAGGATGTTGAAAACACGATGCGCCAGCGCGGCGGAAGCCGCCCCGGAGGAGCCTCCTGCCAGGCAGCCTGCTGATGCCCAGAACAGGGTGGAAAAAACGCCATCCGTCAAGTTCTCCGCCACGCTTTCAATAGCCGCTCTGGCGATGCCGTGGCCGTCCATCCGTTCCGTATCCCGTCCCACGATCATGGAGACGGAGTGCCGGGCCTCTCCGGCGTTCCCGCTGCGCAGGGCATTTTCCACCTTCCGGGCATGCTCGGCCAGGCTGCGCGGGGCCATGCAGATGTAAATGACCAGAACGGACGGAATCCAGGGGGCCCAGGGGGAGGGTAACAAGGAAAAGGGAAGGAAGAGCGCTGCGCAGCCGAACCATGCGGCAATGCAGGTTGCCAGCGCTGCCGCCATTCCCGCATGAAAAGTTCCTCCCCACCTTTGCCTCGCCAGTGTTTCCATGCGGTGCGCGCACCGGCCGATCAAACAGACGGGATGGAACCTGTTGGGCGGTTCTCCCGCCAGAATATCCAGCAGGAAGGCCGCAGGCAGGATGAACGGGCACGGGAACATGGGTCAGCGTTTCAGTTGGAGAGCTCGGTAAATGGTTTTCAGGTCCAGATGTTTCCGGACCACGTCCGCCAGGCGGTCCAGCGCTCCGTCCAGGTCATAGGCGGTGTGCAGGGCTGGGTTGGCTTTCAGCCCTGAATCTTTCCTGACCATGTTGATGAATGCGCGGCGGAATTGGTCTCCGTCCAGCATGCCGTGCAGATACGTGGCCCAGATACGGCCTTTGCCGTAGCCGCAGGGGGAGCCGTCTTCCCGGAACATGACGGGGGGGCTGGATTCTTGATGGCTGGTGACGCCATGGTGGATTTCATAACCTGCGGCGGGAACGGGCAGCGGCGTGTTTGCCCGGCGTACGTTGATCAGGGTTTTGGCTGAGGAGAAGGTGGTGGAAAGTTCCAGCAGCCCCAGTCCTGGCGTGCGCTCCTCCGGGGATTCCATGTGCAGCGGGTCCAGAATGTCCGTCCCCAGCATTTGCAGCCCTCCGCAGACGCCCAGAAGCCACTTTCCCTTTTCGGCATGACGGCGGATGGGTTCTTCCAGCCCGGCGGAACGGAGAGAGGCCAGGTCCGCAGCCACGCTTTTAGTGCCGGGCAGAATGACCAGGTCCGGATTTCCCCATTCCTCCCGTGTCCGCACCTGGCGGAGCCGGACGTCCGGCTCCGCCGCCAGAGGGGCGAAGTCCGTGAAGTTGGAGACGTGGGCGGGCATGACTACGGCCACATCCAGGCAATCCGCATGTTTCCCGTGCTCCCCGTGGCCAGGGGGCAGCGTGGCGCGGTCTTCTTCCGGAATGTTGATGTCCCGCATCATCGGGATGACGCCCAGCACAGGCTTGCCCGTACGGTTCCGCATGTAGCTGTGCGCCGGGGCCAGCAGATCCGGATCTCCTCGAAATTTGTTGACCACGAACCCCGCCAGCAGTTCTTTTTCCCACGGGGCGAATGTCATCCACGTTCCCAGAAAGGAGGCGTACACTCCGCCACGGTCAATGTCCCCGGCGAGCAGAACCCTGGCACGCGCGTAGCGGGCCATGTTCATGTTGACCACGTCTGCTGATTTCAGATTGATTTCTCCGGGGCTTCCGGCCCCTTCCAGGCAGATGAGTTCATATTCATCCGCCAGGGAATCGTATGCTTTGCATACGTCCGGCCAGAAGCGCCTTTTAGCCGTGAAGTATTCCCGCGCGTCCATGCTGCCTACGGGCCGCCCCATCACGATCACCTGGGAGCCGGTATTGGAATGGGGCTTGAGAAGAATGGGGTTCATTCTGGCATCCGGATCAATGCGGCAGGCCTGGGCCTGCACTATCTGGGCGCGGCCCATTTCCTCTCCCAGAGCGGTTACGCCGGAGTTGAGAGCCATATTCTGCGCCTTGAACGGAGCCACCCGGTAGCCGTCCTGAAGGAAAATGCGGCACAGGGCTGCCGTGAGCACGCTTTTTCCCGCATCGGAGCAGGTGCCCTGAATCATCAGGGCCGGTCTGGGCGATTTACGGATAATGGAAGGGCCGTTTCCCGCCAGTTCGGCGCGCAGAGCTTCTGCCAGCAGGGCGTGTTCCTCCGGCGTGCGGACGCCGGAGCGGAACCAGCCGCCCGTTTCCAGTCCCGGATAATTGGAACAGTCGCGCAGCGCGATGCCGTATTTTTTCAGGAGCCGGGCTGCCAGGCCATGAGGCGCCCCCGCCAGGCGGAAGAGCAGGAAGTTGGCCTCGGACGGGAGTACGGCGGCACCCGGCAGGGAGGAAAGCCTGCGGAACAGGTCATCCCGGCGTTCCCGGTTCCGGGCGCGTTCCCTGTCTGCCCAGGAAGAGGGGTGTGTTTTTTTCGTGTTCTGGCTTTTGAGGGGCTGGCCTTCGCCGCTTCCGCCGCAAAGGCATTCACGTTCCAGGCGGGCAGGGATTGCCGCAGCCGCTCCGCGAGCGGAGCGGCACAGATGGAAAAACCGCACCGGACGCCGGCCATGCCGTAAAACTTGGTCAGGGAGCGCAGAACCACCAGGTTGGGAAGGAGAGCCGCTTCTCGGAGCAGCGATCCCGCTCCTTCTGCGTAATCCATGAAAGATTCGTCAATGATCCAGAGGACTTCGGGGCGGCTCTGGACAGCCCTGCGCAGGGCCGCTGCGTCCAGCAGGCTGCCGGACGGATTGCTGGGATTTGCCAGAAAAACAGCGCTTCCGTCTGCGGCCTGTTCCTCCAGATGACAAAGAGACGGGAGAAAGGAATTCCGTTCCTCCGTCCGGATGGAAAGAACATCCATGCCGTGGCGCAGGCAGGCCAGCCTGTATTCGGAAAAAGCGGGTTCCGGAATGACGGCCTGTTTAAGGTTTAATGCGCGCGGAAGAGCGTGAATGAGTTCATTGGCCCCGTTTCCAAATACGAAGCAGCCGGAAGGAAGCCCGTAATGAACCGCCGCCAGTTCTCGCAGATCCGCCGCATCCGGAGAAGGGTAGGGTACTGCGTTTTCCATGGCCTTCCACAATGCTGAAGCGATGAACTCCGGCATACCTTCCGGCCTCAGGTTGACGCTGAAGTCCAAAATATCCCGTTCCGGGCGGCAGGCCTCCTCCGCCAGGGATTTTAAATCTCCGCCATGTGAAAAAACGTTCATGCCACAGTAATTGGAACCGGCGTACCGAAGGGTTGTCCGCGCCGGAGAAAGAAAGGAAGCGCCTTGCAAGTTCGGAATTCCTCGTAGCCGGAAGCTTCGCCGGAGACGGGAAATCTTCCCTGTTGCGGGAACGTGGGAACAAGGAGCGTCATGAGCGCATCATGTCCTGTGTGCGCCGGGAGTGACAAGACAAAAATGGAAAGCCCCGTGAGGAAAAGAGGGATGGAGAGCAATGCGCTGAAAAGGGAAAACGGCTGCAATTCATCTGGATGTTCAAAGAAAAATTTTTTTGTCTTGTCATACCGGTCTCTTTGGTATTTTATCCGTCCCATGAACCCTTATGGGAAGGGTTACAGACCTCAGGGACGCCCGTAGCCGGGCAGGAAATAAATGGGGAATACCGGTGTGAGTCCGGAGCGGTACCGCCACTGTAAGCGAGCCTGCCTCGCAAGCCAGGAAACCAGCCTGTGAGGTTGTCCAACTGTTCGGCGAGTTACCGAACGTAAGGCACTACAACCATGCTTTATACGAAGAAAGCCCTTCAAATGGGCGCAATTGCTGTTGGCCTTGCCGCATTCGCAGGCCAGTCCTCTCTTGCCGAGTCCGCTAAAAAGGAAGACTCCAAGCCCTCCGTCAGGACGGAAACCATGCAGGTTATGCCGGAACTGACTATGGCATCCCACTTTGTGGGCGTGCCGTACAACCGGTCTGGAGTGTCCGTTTCCATCATCAATCCGGAAGAATTCCAGAAGGCGGGCATTGAAACCCTGACGGGAGCCCTTTCCCAGACGCCCGGCGTTTTCACGCTGGACGGAGGCGGCACCTGGCAGCGCGGTTCCGTGAGCAACACCGTCATCCGCGGGATGAACAAGGATACCTACACCCTGACCATGGTTGACGGCATGCGCATCAGTGATGCCAACATGTCCGGCAACAAGCTGCTGGGCATCACCAATCTCTTTACGGTGGGCAATGTGGAAGTGGTGAAAGGCGCGCAGGGCGCCGTCTTCGGTTCCGGCGCCATTGGAGGCGTCGTCGCGATGGATACTCCGGAGGGGGAAGGCGATCCCGTAACCCGGATTTTTGCGGAGGCCGGTTCCTTCGGCTCTTTCAACAGCTACATCACTTCCTCCGGCAAGATCAAGAAGCTTTCCTATTTTGTAGGCGTTGGGTTTGAAACTACGGAAAACGATCCGTCAATCTATCCGTCCATTTATGACAACAGGACAGGCATGAACGATTTCCGCCAGTGGCAGGAAGCCGTGCGCCTGGGCTATGACATCAATGACAAGGTGAAGGTGAGCTTTACCTATCGCCGCCTGGATTCCTACTTTGAATATCCCACGCCTTATGTGGATTATAACCAGTGGCCTTCCGTTCCGGATCCCCATCTGTACAATACGGAAGACAAGAACCGCAGCAATCTGGTGACAGGACGTGTGGATGCGGAAATTTCCAAGCTGTGGTCCACCAGTTTCATGGTGGGGCATTACAACATGGACTATTCCTGCCATACTCCCGGATTTGATTTCCAGCCCAATGTGATGCGCAACCGCCGTTTTCAGGCGGAGTGGCGTAATGCGCTGACGTGGAACAAGGAATGGAAAACCATCGCCGGCATGGCCTGGGACCGTTCCGACTACATGAGCGAAAACAATTACGTTGCCAAGGATGAATGGCAGAGCACGCTTGCCTTCTTTGCGGAGCAAATGTGGTCACCCACGGACAGCTTTGACGCCAGCGTGGCCCTGCGCCTGGAACATGATTCCGTCTGGAACAATCATTTTACGTGGCGTTATTCCAATTCCTGGAAAGTGACGGGCAAGGATTCCCCCACCCGTATTTTCGGTTCCGTGGGTTCCGGTTTCCGCGCGCCCACCTATTTTGAGCAGTATGCGGCCAATTATGGTTATGTTGGCAACCCTGATCTGGATGTGTCCAAGTCCCTGGGCGGCGATCTGGGGGTGGAACAGCGTCTGGCGGACGGCCATTATGCTTCCGTGACGGGCTTCTGGACCCGTATCGACGATGAAAT
>OHUJ01000518.1_pt1 | contig 18008 bp, 12 predicted proteins | sample 1579241 | NCBI WGS metagenome assembly OHUJ01 (sample SAMEA3882547, study PRJEB24775) | human gut metagenome | biome: human-associated habitat; feature: intestine environment; material: feces | place: Netherlands | collected 2009/2010
AACTACCGCCAGGACTATATCGAATCCGTAGCGGCGCTCGTGCCCTCGGTCAGCGGCTCGGTCAGCGCCACGACCAGTTTCGGCCGTTCGGTCGACCCCGAGACCAACACCTATACCGATGTCTCGAACTTCGACAACTCCTACTCCGTTTCGGGGCAGATGCCCCTGTTCGCCGGGCTGACCGGCATCAACACGGTGCGGGCCGCCCGCATCATGCGCCTGCAGGGGGTCGAGGAGCTGCAGCTGGCCCGCGATGAGATCGCCCTGAAGACCATGCAGGCCTACTTCGACGTGGTCTACTACACCGAGAGCGTGCGCCTCGCCCGCGAGCAGCTGGAGACCAGCACGGCCGAGCTCGAGAAGAGCCGCAAGCTCTTCGAACTGGGGCTGAAGAGCGCCGCCGACGTCGCGGAGGTCGAGTCGCAGCAGGCCTCGGACGACTACCTCCTGACGCAGCAGGAGAACAACCTCGCGCTGGCCGAGATCGCGCTGGCGGAGGCGATGAACTACCCCGCCGACCGGCCGCTGCGCATCGTCACCGATCCCGGGATCGAGACGCCGGCCGGCGTCGCCCCCTTCGACGAGGTGCTCGGCAACGCGCTGGAGAACAACCCCAAGGCCGTGGCGGCCCGCCACGACGTGCGCCACTCGCGGCTGCAGTTCTCCATCGCCCGGGGCAACCTCTTCCCGTCGCTCTACGTCGGGGGCGGCTATTCGACCAACTTCTTCATGAGCCTCGACGACCGGTCGCTCTACGCCTCCTTCCCCAACCAGTTCCGCGACAACCGGGGCTTCTACGTCTCGGCGCAGCTCAACATCCCGATCTTCGGAGGGCTTGCGCGCCGCACCTCGGTGAGCCGCGCCCGCAACAACTGGCGCATCGCCGAGCAGAACCGCACGGAGACCCTCCGGGCCCTGCAGAGCGAGGTGGCGCAGGCCTACCAGCAGATGCTGGGCTACGGCAAGGAGTTCGTCCAGGCCTCGAAGAAGAGCGACGCCGCGCGGCTGGCCTACGAGGCCGTCTCGGGCAAGTACGAGCGCGGCATGGTCTCGGCCCTCGACCTGCAGACGGCGGCCGACAAGCTGCTCGAGGCGCGCTCGGAGCGGCTGCGCGCCCGGCTGCAATACATCATCAAGGTGCGGCTGGTGGCCTACTACAACGGCGAGCCGCTGATCCGCTGACTGTTTTCCCCGTTGAACGACTTGAAAAACCGATACAACCATGGATATTCGCATTGAAAAGAAAAAGGGCCTGCGGGCCCTCTTCACCAAGCGGGGCATTCCCTACCTTGCGGGAGCCCTCTTCCTGCTCTTCGTCGTGTGGCTGCTCGTGCGCGACAACTCCTCGACGCTGCGCGTCGATGCCCGCACGATCTCCGTCGGGACGGTCGCACGCGGCGAGTTCAACGACTACATCCGCGTCACGGGACAGGTGCAGCCCATCACGACCGTGCAGTTGAGCCCGCTCGAGGCGGGCATCGTCGAGCGGCTCGTCGTCGAGGAGGGCGCCTCGGTGCGTAAGGGCGACGTCCTGGTCGAGTTGAGCAACACGTCGCTGACGCTCGAAATTCTGAACAGCGAGGCCGAGCTGGCCGAGAAGCAGAACATCCTGCGCAACACGCTCATCTCGATGGAGCAGCAGAAGCTCGACCTGCGGCTCGACAAGGTGCAGCTGGACCTCGACGTCGAGCGCAAGCGCCGCACCTTGCAGCAGAACGAGGAGCTCTACCGCAGCAACCTCATAGCCCGCGAGGATTGGCTCCAGTCGAAGGAGGACTACGAGCTGGCTGCCAAGAAACGCGAGCTGAACATCGAGCGGCAGATACAGGACTCGCTCTACCGCACCGTGCAGATCGAGCAGATGGAGGACAACCTGGCCAACATGAAGCGCAACATGGAGCTCATCCGCCAGCGCATCGGCAACCTGCAGGTCAAGTCGCCCATCGACGGCGAGGTGGGGCTTCTGGACGTCGTGCTGGGGCAGTCGGTCTCGTCGGGACAGAAGATCGGGCAGGTGAACGACCTGTCGGACTACAAGGTCGAGGCCGAGATCGACTAGAGCTACATCGACCGCGTGCGCGCGGGGCTTGACGCCACCTTCGAGCGGCAGGACACCGCCTTCACGATGCGCCTGCGGAAGGTCTACCCCGAGGTGCGCAACGGGCAGTTCCGCGCCGACTTCACCTTCGTCGGGGCCCATCCGCGCAACATCCGCAGCGGCCAGACCTACTACCTGCATCTCGAGCTGGGGCAGCCGACCGATGCCGTCATCATCCCGCGCGGATCGTTCTACCAGTCGACGGGCGGCGCCTGGATCTACGTTGTGGCCCCCGAGGGCGACCGCGCCTACAAGCGCCGGATCCGCATCGGACGCCAGAACCCGCAGTACTACGAGGTGCTCGAGGGGCTGGAGCCGGGCGAGCGCGTCATTGTCTCGGGCTACGAGAACTACGGCGCCAATGACGTGCTGATTCTCAACAAATAAACTTATGAAAATAGCTTTACATAACTTCCTCACCACGCTGCGGCGCTACAAGGCTTCTTCGCTGCTCAACGTCATCGGGCTGACACTGGCCTTCACGGCCTTCTACGTCATCCTGGTGCAGGTGCGCTGGGAACTGACCTTCAACCGCGACATTCCCGATGCCGGCCGCATCTGCCTGGTGGCCCCCCGCTCGTGGTTCGACGAGACGGGCTATTCGATCTGCTCGCCGCGCCCCGACGGCGAGCAGCTCATCGCCCGCTCGCCCGAGATCGAGGCCGGCGGCTGCATCCGCCCCTGGCGCTGGGATCAGCCCGTCTGGGTGAAGCGCCACGGTGAGTTCCACCGTTTCCGGATGTCGCTCAACACCGTCTCGACGGGCTTTCTCACGACCGTGGGCATGCGGGCCGTCGAGGGCGATCTCGGGGCCCTGACACAGCCCAACAGCGTGGCCCTCTCGCGCTCGCAGGCCGCACGGCTCGACGTGCATGCTGGCGACCTGCTCTGGCTGGGGGACCGGGAGGGCAAGCGCACCGACGTCCAGCACGAAGTGGTGGCCGTCTACGAGGATTTTCCCGCGAACAGCTCCTTTGCGCACATCGTCGCCGTGACCGACGTCGGCGACCGGGACATGACCCCCGCCTACTGGAACGACTGCTATTTCGTCCGCCTGCGCGCGGGGGCCGACGCCGAAGCCGTGGCGCAGCGCTGGTCGGAACTCCATGCGTCGATCTTTCACGACTACATCGAGCGCATGGCGCCGATCTGGGGCGAGGAGGTGACCGAGGAGGACAAGATCGACCGGCGCGGCTGCCTGCTCGTGCCGCTCGACCGAATCTATTTCGACCGCCGGATCTTCGACGGCATGGGGACCTTCCCCAGCGGGTCGGCCACGCTGACCTACTCGCTGTTGAGCGTCGCGGTGCTCGTCATCGTGATTGCGCTGATCAACTTCGTCAACTTCTTCTTCGCGCTGCTGCCCGTGCGGCTGCGGGCGGTCAACATCCTCAAGGTCTTCGGCGCGCCGAACGCTTCGCTGCGCTTCAGCTTCCTGTTCGAGGCCCTCGGCTTCGTCATCCTCTCGCAGCTTTGCGCCTGGTATGTCGCCATTGCGCTGCAGGGCACCGAGTTCGCCTCGTATGTCAGCAGCTCGCTGGCCCTTGGCGACAACCTCCCCGTGCTGGCCATCTCGCTCGCGGTGTCGCTCGTCGCGGCACTCGTTGCCGGGAGCTTCCCGGCGTGGTACATCACCTCGTTCAACCCGGCGATGGCCGCCAAGGGGTCGTTCGTCGGCTCGACGACGGGCCGCCGCTTCCGCACGGCGCTGCTCGGCGTGCAGTTTACGGTCTCGATCGCGCTGATCGTCTTCTCGGCCTTTACGCTCCTGCAGCAGCGCTACGTGCGCCGCTTCGACCTGGGCTTCAGCCACGAGCGGGTGCTGACCTTCGGGACGAACTCGCAGCGGCTGATCCGTGCCGACCGCTTCGATGAGTTCGCGTCGGCCCTGAAGCAAAATCCGCAGATCATCGGCGTCACGGCGGGACAGGGGCCGCTCGTCGCCGGGAACTACTCGATCTGGGGCCGGGAGATCGCCGGCGAGGAGGTGATGATCCACGTGCGCCCCGTGCGCAGCAACTTCCTCGACGTGCTGGGCATCCCGGTCATCGCCGGCGAGGACTTCCGCCCCGGGTACGACCGCGACACGACGCTGCACTACGTCGTCAACGAGCTGCTCGCCGGCCAGGGGCTCGGGCTTGGCGACCGGCTGGACGACGGCACCGTCGTCGGCATCTGCCCCGACATCCACTTCCGGCCGCTCCAATACCCCGTCGTGCCGTTCGCCTTCGTGACCATCCCCGGCGACATGGAGACCTTCTACGTGCGCCTGGCCGCCGGGGCCGACCCGGACGCCGCCTGCGACCACATCCGGCAGACGGTCGAGCGCCTCGACCCCGACAGCGACCCGGTCGAGATCCGCTTCATGGACGAGGAGATCGACGCGCTGTACGCCCGCGAGCGGCGCATCGCGACCATCGTGGGGCTCTTCACGGTGCTGGCCGTCGTCATCGCGCTGATGGGGGTCTTCGGCATCGTGCTCTTCGAGGCGCAGCACCGCCGCCGCGAGGTGGCCGTGCGCAAGGTGATGGGCGCCACGACCGCCGAGGTGCTGCGTCTCTTCAACCGGCGCTACGTCCTGCTGGTTGCCGTCTGCTTCCTCCTTGCCGTGCCGGCGGGCTTCTGGGCCGTTGACCGCTGGCTGGCGTCGTTCGCCTACCGCACGCCGCTGCGCTGGTGGGTCTTCGTAGCGGCCTTTGCCGTCGTGCTTGCGGTCACGGTCGCCACGGTGACCTTCTGCTCGTGGCGCACGGCCGGCGAGAACCCCGCCGACGCCGTCAAATCCGAATAAACAACAAACCTTCCGATATGAAAATCGCTTTCCGAAACTTTCTCACGACGCTGCGGCGCTACAAACTCTCGTCGCTGCTCAACATCATCGGCCTGACACTGGCCTTCACGGCCTTCTACATCATCCTGGTGCAGGTCCGCTGGGAGCTGACCTACAACCGGACGCTCGACAATTCGGAGCGCATCTACCTGGTCGAAACCACCGACTGGTACGAACCCGGCGCCTGGCAGGCCTGGGTCTGCCGGCCCATGGTCGAGCGGCTGATCACCTCGACCTCGGCCGTCGAGGCCGGCGGCTGCACCTGGAGCGGCTTCGGCCCCGCGGTCGTGCTGCGCGAGAACGCCTCGAAGATGGGTTACGACCGCTTCAACTTCGAGTTGGGCATGATCTCGCTGCCGCTGCTCGACGTTTTCGACTTCAAGACCGTCGCGGGCGACGTCCACGACCTGAAGCGCGCGCAGAGCGTCATCATCTCGCGCACGACGGCCGAAAAACTCGGCGTCGGCATCGGTGACATGATCTGGTGCGACACCGACCAGCCATCGGCCGAAAACGCCTGTGAGGTGGTGGCCGTCTTCGAGGATTTCCCCGCCAATTCGCTGCTCTCCGGCTGCCAGGTGGCCATGGACCTGGGCGACCGCTGCCTCGACGACCCTTCGGAGTGGAGCTACAACTACTATGTCAGGCTCCATCCGGGAACCGACCCCCGGCAGGTGATCGAGGAGTGGAAGAAGGTTTATGCGGAGATGTACCCCGGCGAGGCGAACGAGGAGGGGGTGCTCGAGACGGAGCCCATCCGCCTGTCGTGCATCCGCGACCTCTACTTCGAGACCGACGGCCGCGTGCCGTGCGCCCAGGGCTCCGCCGTGACGACCTATTCGCTGCTGGGTATCGCCCTGCTGGTCATCGTGCTGGCCTTCATCAACTTCGTCAACTTCTTCTTCGCGCTGGTTCCCGTCCGCATCCGCACGGTCAACACCTTCAAGGTCTTCGGCGCCTCGAATGCTGCGCTGCGCTTCAGCTTCGTCTTCGAGGCCGTGGGGTTGGTCTTCATCGCGCTGCTGCTGGCGTGGTACCTTTCGTTCGCCATCCAGAGCACCGAACTGGCGGGCTACATCTCCGCGCCGCTCGCCCTGGCCGCCAACTTCCCGGTGCTCGGCCTCGTGCTGATCGTGGCCGTGGCCATGGCGCTTGTGGCGAGCCTCTACCCGGCGTGGTACATCACCTCGTTCCGCCCGGCGCTGGTCATCAAGGGCTCCTTTGCCGGCACCTCCGGCGGACGGCGCCTGCGCCTGTTGCTGCTGGGCTTCCAGTTCACCATCTCGATGGGGCTGATTATCGCCACGGGCAACATCCTGCGCCAGCACAACTACATGCTGCGGCAGGAGATGGGCTTTGACCGCCGCAACCTGATGGCCGTGCAGCTCTCCGAAAAGGCCGCACTGAGTTACGATGCCCTGCGTGACCGGCTGCTCACCGACCCGCGCGTGGTCGACGTCACGGGGGCCGAAGGGCGTCTGGTCAGCGTCAGCCGCATGGCGTGGGGCCGCACCTACAAGGAGCGGCGGATCAGCATGCAGGCCTATATCGTCCGCTGGAACTTCCTCAGGATGATGGGTATCCCCGTTACGGACGGGCGCGACTTCCTCGAGTCGGACGAACACAAGCCCACCGGCATGCTGATCTGCAACGAGGCGGCCCGCCGCGAATACGGCTTCGAGCTGGGCGACGAGATCGGCGGATTCTTCGGATCGGATCCCCTCGTGGGCGTCTGCGCCGACTTCAACTTCCGCCCGATGCAGTACGGCGTCGTCCCCTTCGTCTTTTATGTGGTTCCGGAAGAGTGGTCGCGCAATTCAAACGGCCGCGCCTCGCAGCTGCTCTACCTGCGCTACCGCCCCGATGCCGACGTGGAGGGCGTGGCCGGCTACCTGCGGCAGTGCATCGCCGAGGCGGACCCGCACCTGACGCCGGGCGAGATTCAGGTCCGCACCTTCGAGGAGGAGCTGGGCGAGGAGTATGCCAAGGAGCGGCGTCTGGCGACCGTCGTGGGACTCTTCACGCTGTTGTCGGTGGCCATCGCGCTGATGGGCGTCTTCGGCATCGTCCTGTTCGAAGCGCAGCACCGCCGCCGCGAGGTGGCCGTGCGCAAGGTGATGGGCGCCACGACCGCCGAGGTGCTGCGGCTCTTCAACCGCCGCTACGCCCGGCTGGTTGCCGTCTGCTTCGTTGTCGCCGCGCCGGTTGGCTACTGGGCGGTCGACCGCTGGCTGGCGTCGTTTGCCTACCGGATGCCGATCCGCTGGTGGATCTTCGTTGCGGCCTTTGCCGTCGTGCTCGCCGTCACGGTCGCCACGGTGACCTTCTGCTCGTGGCGCACGGCCGGCGAAAACCCCGCCGATGCGGTAAAAAGCGAATAAACATAGAAACAAAATAAAGAATTGTATAACCCTCAAAATTTTCTGTTATGTCCATGTTGAAAGTGGAGAACCTGCGCAAGGTTTTCCGTACCGAAGAGATCGAAACCATTGCCCTGAACGGCGTCTCGTTTGAAGTGAACGAGGGCGAATTCGTCGCCATCATGGGCCCCTCGGGCTGCGGCAAGTCGACGCTGCTCAATATCCTGGGCCTGCTCGACAACCCCACGTCGGGCAGCTACCAGCTGCTCGGCCGCGAGGTGGCCACGCTGCGCGAAAAGGATCGCACGCGCTTCCGCAAGGGCAACATCGGCTTTGTCTTCCAGTCGTTCAACCTCATCGACGAGCTGAACGTCTTCGAGAACGTCGAACTGCCGCTGATCTACCTGCGCGTGAAGGCTGCCGAGCGCAAGCGCCGCGTGAACGAGATTCTGAGCCGCATGAACATCTCGCACCGGGCCGAGCACTTCCCGCAGCAGCTCTCCGGAGGTCAGCAGCAGCGCGTGGCCATCGCCCGCGCCGTGGTGGCGAATCCCAAGCTGATCCTCGCCGACGAGCCCACCGGAAACCTCGACTCGAAGAACGGCCGCGAGGTAATGGAGATGCTCTCGGAGCTGAACCACGACGGCACGACGGTCATCATGGTGACCCACTCGCAGCACGACTCGACCTATGCGCACCGGGTGCTGCACCTGTTCGACGGCGAGCTGGTGCAGGACCTGACCAACCGACTTTGATGCGTGCCGGCGGGTGGGACCGCCGGTCCGTAAAATAAAAAGTTCACCAATCCCTCACCACAAGCGGCGGGGGCCGGGCTGCTGCCCGGCCCCTTTTTAGGTATTTTCGCGTATTGCCCGTTTGCCGCGGAGTTGCGAACTTTGCAGAAAACCCGATCTCCCGCTTATGAAACCTCTTCTTCTGACACTTGCGCTGCTTGCGTGGGCGTCCGGCGTCCGGGCCGGACAGCCGGTTGCGGAGCCTCCGGCCGCCGAAATTGCCGCCGCCCCAGCTCCTGCCGCCACCTCTGCTCCCGCCGCCCCAGCTCCTGCCGCCGTCCCGGCTTCCTCGGTCTCTGGTCTCTCCGCCCCAGCTCCCGCCTCGTCCGATTCCGCAGCGGGGACGGCAGCCGAAACGCCTTCGCTCGAATCGCTGGCGGCCGAAGTCGCGGCGCTGAAGGCGCAGGCTGCGGCCCGCGACGCGCGGCTTGACCGCCTCGACCGCCTTCCCCGCCTCTCGGGCTACGTGCAGGCGGGCTACGAATGGAGCGACGGGAGCTCGTCGTTCTTCATCAAGCGCGTGCGGCTCGATCTGCGGGGCGCCCTGGCACGCACGCTCGACTACCGCGTGCAGCTGGAGTTCGCCTCCTCGCCCAAGATCGTCGACGCCTACCTCCACTACAAACCCTTCCGGCAGCTGAACTTCAAGCTGGGCGAGTACAAGATCCCCTTCACGATCGAGAACACCGACTACGTCCCCCTGAAATTCGAGCTGATCGAGTACCCGCTGGCCCTGCAGCGGCTCATGGGCTTTGCCGAGCCGATCGGCGGCCGCTATGTCGGCGGTGCGATGCAGGGCGGCGAGACGCTCAAGGATACGGGCCGCGACATGGGCCTCACGCTCCACGGCAGCTTCTTCCCCTGCGGGGAGCGGGCGCTGCTCTCCTACGACGTGGGTGTGCTCAACGGCGCCGGCATCAACCTGCGGGACAACAACCGCTCGAAGGATGTCGTGGCGCGGCTGACCCTCCGCCCCGTGCGGGGGCTGACCCTCTCCGGATCGTGGTACGGCGGCGAGTACGGTGCCGACTGCCTCGAGCGGCAGCGCGTGAGCGCCGGAGTCTGCTACGACCGCGGCCGCGGCGTGGTGCGCGGCGAGTGGATCGGCGGCCGCACGGGCTATGCCGCCACGGAGGAGTACGCCGCCGGGACGTTCGACAGCTCGGGCTGGTACGTGCTGGGCGGCGTGCGCCTGACACCGACGCTGATGCCCGTCGTGCGCTACGACACGCTGCTCCCGGATACCGCCTCGGCCGATTCGCGCCAGACGAACTGGACCGCCGGCATCCTGTGGCACCCCGTGAAGTACCTGCGCTGCCAGCTCAACTACACCTATGAACACTACGCCGCGCCGGGCATTGCGGACCGCAATGTCGTAGCCGTGATGTTCTCCGGTATCTTCTGATCTTTCATCAACCGAATTATCCCTTGCAATCCATGAAAACACTGCTTGAAAAACTCCGTGTCGAGGACTGGGTCGTCGTCTGGGTCTCGATCCCGCTGCTGGCCCTGGCCCTGCTGATCCCCGACCGGCTGCCCGGCATCCCCTCGACCCTCGTGGGCGAGGTCGCCTGGTACAACATCGCCCTGCTGTTCGTGATCGTCCTCATCGTCCTCTATGCGGGCATGGCGCTGCTGCGCCGTCCGATGCGGGGGCTGCTGCCGTCGCTCGTCGTGGTCTTCGCCGTCTCGCTGCTGGCGCAGGTCGTGGCCAAGATTCCCGCGGTGGCCTACTACGGCTTCGAGTCGGTCTTTTTCTCGGTGCTCTTCGGCCTGCTGATCCGCAACGTGTGGCACGTCCCCTCGTGGATGAAGCCCGCAATTCAGGGCGAGTTCTACATCAAGATCGGCGTCGTCTGCCTCGGTGCCACGATCCTCTTCAGCGACGTCATGAAGTCGGGCATCTTCGGCCTGGTGCAGGCCTGCCTCGTCGTGGCCGTCGTCTGGTTCTTCGCCTATTGGGTCTCGCGGCGCATGCGCGTCGACCGGCGCACGGCGATGATCCTCTCGAGCGGTGTCTCGATCTGCGGCGTCTCGGCCTGCATCACCGCGGCGCGCGTGGCGGGCGGTGACGACCGCAAGCTGTCCTACATCGTCTCGCTCGTGCTGATCGTCGTCGTCCCGATGATCTACCTCATGCCGTGGCTGGCCTCGTGGCTGCTGCCGCTGCTCTTCGACAATCCGGAGACGGTGCAGGAGGTTGCCGGCGCGTGGATCGGCGGTACGATCGACACGACGTCGGGCGTGGCGGCCTCGAGCATGATGGTGAGCGACCTGGCCAACCGGCACGCCGTCATCATCAAGGCGGCACAGAACGTGCTGATCGGTGTCGTGGCCTTCTTCATCGCCCTCTACCTCTCGACGCGCGGCGAGCAGGGCGGCGCCCGCCCCTCGGCGGGTATCGTCTGGGAGAAGTTCCCGAAGTTTATCCTCGGCTTCGTGGCCGCATCGCTCGTCTTCAGCCTCTGCCAGTCCTACGGGCTCTTCACGCCCGACGCCCGGGGCAAGCTGGCCGAGCCGGGTGTCGCCAAGATGTTCTCGACGCTCTTCTTCTCGCTGGCGTTCGTCTGCGTGGGGCTCGAGACGCGCCTCAGGGAGATCATCTCGAAGGAGAACCGCAACGCCCTGTGGGCCTTCCTCACGGCGCAGTGCTTCAATATCGTCGTGACCTTCGTGATCGCCGTGCTGCTCTTCGGCGTGCTGAAGCCCATGTGGGCATAACCGGCCGCAGGAGGGCCGCCGTACTCCGGCCGCTGCCCGATCCGATGCACAATCCCCGCTCCGGATACCGATTCTTCGGCCCGGAGCGGGGATTTTCGTTCAATGGGAGTTCCCTCGTGGAATGCGGGGAGGATACCGGCGTTTTGCCGAAAAACAGCGGCCAGGATTTGCTGCCCGTCCGCACGCTTTCGGACAACTGTCGGAATGGTTGTCCGAAGCGCCCGTCGGCAGCTTGCACGGACGCGGTCCGCGCTACCGCTTCTTGCGAAGCGGCTGCCCCGGACCCGTCCCGGTGCCCGGCCCGGCGTGCCGCGGCGGGCGGAATCCCTGCCGCGAGGCCGCCTTTTCGCCGTTGTGCCGGGCCGCGCCGTCTGCCGCGTGTACGGCCGGTCGCACGCTGCGCCGCCCCGAAGTACCCGAAGCACCCGAAGTACCCGAAGCACCCGAAGCACCTGGTCCACCCGGTCCGCCCGGTCTGCCCGGAGCGGTCATCTTTCCGCCGAAGAAGTAGCTCTTCTGCCGCCGCTTCTCCTCCTGCGAGCGGGCGACGTAGACCTTCTCGTGCGTATAGGGGTTCTCGCCCGTGTAGAACATCACCGACGAGAGGGTCATCGGCGTGGGGGTGAGGTCCTGCACCTGCTCGAGGTTGAAGTGCAGCCGTCCGAGCACCTTGTCGGCCAGCGCCCGCATGTCCTGCTCCGTGCAGCCGGGGTGCGACGAGATGAAGTAGGGGATCAACTGGTAGGGGAGCCCCTCGCGGCGGCAGATGCGGTGGAAATCGGCGTTCAACTGCTCGAAGAGCGCGAAGGGGGGCTTGCGCATCAGTTGCAGCACATGCTCCTCGGTGTGCTCGGGCGCCACCTTCAGCCGTCCCGAGGTGTGGTGGCGGATAATCGTCTCGAGGTAGGGCGAGTCGTCGAACAGGTCGTAGCGGATGCCGCTGCCGACAAAGGCCTTCTTGATCCCCTTCACGGCGCGGATCTTCTCGTAGAGCGCCAGCAGCGGCCGGTGGTCGTTGTCGAGGTTCGGACAGCGCTTCGGATGGAGGCACGAGGCGCGGCGGCAGCGCGCGCAGAGCCTCCGGTCGCGCCCGCCCATGCGGTACATGTTGGCCGACGGGGCCCCGACGTCGGAGAGATACCCCTTGAAGCCCGGCATCCGCACGACGCGCTCCACCTCGGCGAGGATCGACCGCTCGCTGCGCGAGGTGACGAACTTGCCCTGATGGGCCGAGATGGTGCAGAAGGCGCAGCCGCCGAAGCAGCCGCGGTGGATGTTCACCGAGAAGCGGATCATCTCCCACGCCGGGATGTCGCCCTTGCCCGCATAGCGCGGATGGGGCGCCCGCTCGTAGGGTAGGTCGAACGAGTGGTCGAGCTCCTCGGTCGTGATCGTCGCGTGGGGCGGCGTGACGACGACGTAGCGGTCGCCCACCGCCTCGACGAGCGTTGCCTCGGGCTCCATGAGGTTGCTTTGGGTCTCGATGACGGTGAAGTTCTCGCCGAAGGCGCGCTTGTCGCGGCAGCACTCCTCGAAGGAGTGCAGGCGGATCGTCCGCGCGGGGTCGAGCCGCGCGACATACTCCTCGTCGGCGAGGAAGGCTACCTGCCGCAGCTTGCGCAGCAGCTTGGCGTTGTATCCGTTGCGCAGCGTGCGGGCCACCTGCTCGACGACGCGCTCGCCCATGCCGTAGATCAGCAGGTCGGCGCCCGCCTCGGCCAGCACGGAGGGCTTGAGCGCATCGCTCCAATAGTCGTAGTGGGTCAGGCGGCGCAGCGAGGCCTCGATGCCCCCGACCACCACCGGCGTGTGGGGAAAGAGCCGCTTGAGGATGCGCGTGTAGACCGTCACGGCGTAGTCGGGGCGGAATCCCGCCTTGCCGCCCGGCGTGTAGGCGTCGTCGTGGCGCAGCCGCAGGTTGGCCGTGTAGTGGTTGACCATCGAGTCCATGGCTCCGGCCGTGACGCCGAAGAAGAGCCGCGGCGTCCCCAGCTTGGTGAAGTCCCGCAGGTCGTCCCGCCAGTTGGGCTGGGGCACGATGGCCACACGGTACCCCTCGGCCTCGAGCAGGCGGCCGATGACCGCGGCGCCGAAGGCCGGATGGTCGATGTAGGCGTCGCCCGTGAAGAGGATGACGTCGAGTGCGTCCCATCCGCGGGCGCGCACCTCCTTGATGGTCGTAGGCAGAAACATGGTTTGTTGCTGTGTCTGACGGTCGGGGCTACGGCTCCGTGACGGCCGTCTCGGGGGATGATCCTGCGGTGTAGCTCTCCCACTTGGCCAGCACGGCGCGGAAATCCTCCGGCAGTTCGCTCTCGAAGAGCATCTCGCGGTGGGTTGTCGGGTGCTCGAAGCCCAGCGAACGGGCATGCAGCGCCTGCCGGGGCATCGTTGCGAAGCAGTTTTCGATGAACTGCCGGTACTTGGCAAAGGTCGTGCCCTTGAGGATGCGGTCGCCGCCGTAGCGTTCGTCGTTGAAGAGCGGGTGCCCCTGCCAGGCCATGTGGACACGGATCTGGTGCGTGCGGCCCGTTTCGAGGCGGCACTCCACGAGCGTCACATAGCCGTAGCGCTTCAACACACGCCAGTGCGTCACGGCGTGCTTGCCGTCCGATCCGTCGGCGAAGACATACATCTTCTGCCGGTCGCGGGGGCTGCGCCCGATGTTCCCGGTGATGGTCCCCTCGTCGGCCTCGAAGTTGCCCCATACGAGGGCCACGTAGCGGCGCGTGATCGTGTGGTCGAAGAACTGCTTGGCCAGCCGCGCGTGCGCCTGTTCGTTCTTGGCGATGACGAGCAGTCCCGAGGTGTTCTTGTCGATGCGGTGCACGAGCCCGGCGCGCAGTTCGCCGTCGCCGACGATGTCGGTGCCCTGCAGGTGGTACATCAGCGCGTTGACGAGCGTGCCCGTGTAGTTGCCCACGCCCGGATGGACGACCAGCCCCGCGGGCTTGTTGACGATCAGCAGGTCGTCGTCCTCGTAGGGAATGTCGAGCGGGATGTTCTCCGGACGCAGCTCCACTTCGCGCCGCGGATAGGGCAGCACGATGCGGATGTCGTCGAGCGGCTTGACCTTGTAGCTCGACTTCGCGGCCTTGCCGTTGACGAGGATGTTGCCGCTGTCGGCCGCCGCCTGGATGCGGTTGCGCGAGCAGTGCTCCATGCGCACGGTGAGGAACTTGTCGAGCCGCATGGGGGTCTGCCCCTTGTCGGCCACCACGGCGAAGTGCTCGTAGAGCCCCGCCCCCTCGTCATCGTCCGAGTCGTCCGTGTCCTCCCCGGCGTCCGGTCCCGTCTCCGGCTGCCCGTTCAGCTCGTCGTTCAGGTCGGGACGGGCTGTGTCGCGCACGGTCTCCGTATGTCGCGTGTCGGTCATCAGTAGAAGAATGCGTCGGTTTCCGATTCGGTTTCATTGCTTTCCGTCGGCGTCTTCGCCTCGGGCGGCAGGACAAAGCCCCGCTCCAGCGCGGCCTGCGCCAGCGAATCGGCCCGCTCCTCCTCGAGGCGCATGCGCTCTTCGGCGATCTCGCGGGCACGCTTCTCCGCCGCGGCCCGGCTCTCGGCCACCTTCTTCGTGTCGAGCGTCAGCCTGATGTCCACGCGCGAACCGGGGGCGGCGTTGTACTCGGCCGCCGGGGTCTGGATGTAGACGCGGGCATCCTTCTGGTTGAGCAGGTTCACCCCCTCGTCGAAGTCGATGCGTCCGACGTTGAGGCCCGTCTCCCAGAGTCGCCCCTTCGCCGCCTGCAGGAGCGCCCCGACGAGCTGGGGTACGACGGTCGGCCCGGCCCCCTCCGCGATGCCGACGTGGAGCGTCACACCGCTGCCCATCTCGGCCTCGAGGCGGCTCTCCGGCAGCACGGGCTCGCGGTCGAGGTACTCCTCGAGCACGTAGTTCGTGGCCATGTCGGGGCGGTAGACCAGCTCGGCGATCTCCAGTCCGGCGATTTCGAGCATGTTCTTGGCCTGGCGCAGCGAGCGTCCCGCGACGTAGGGCACGGGGACCATCTTCTGGCGGAAGGAGTTGATCGTGATGTAGACCGTGCGCCCGGGCTTGACCTCGACGCCGCGCTCGGGCAGCTGGTCGAGGACGATGCCGCCCTCGTAGGCCGGCACGAAGAGCGAGTCGTTGACGTGGATCTTCAGGTCGCGTTTTTGCGCCTCGGCAAGGGCCGTCTTGAGGGGCATGCCGGCAAAGTCGGGCACGGTGCGGCGGGCGCCGTGGCGCGTGCCGATCTGCATGACGAGGTGTGCCGCGACGGCCAGTATGAGGATGATCGTCGCGATCATCGCCAGGTTGAAGAGCAGCGGCCAGCGCTCCTTGTAGTATGCGGGATTCTTCATGGGTCGGGTGTTATTTCGGTGCTTTCCGGTAGAGGTAGACGGCAATGCCCAGGTAGATGATGTTGGGCAGCCAGACGGCCAGCCCGGGCGGGAGGGTTCCGCTCTTGGCGAACTCCTCGAAGAAGCGGTTGAAGAGGATGTACGAGAAGCAGAGACCCGTTCCGATGCCGATGTGCAGGCCGGTTCCGCCGCGCACCTTGCGCGAGGAGAGCGACACGCCGATGAGCGTCAGGATGAAGGTCGAGAGCGGGTAGGCGTAGCGGGCGTGGCGTTCGACCTGGATGATGTTGATCGAGTCGGAGCCCTTGGCCTGCTGCTGGGCGAGGAAGTCGTTGAGCTCGGAGATGTTCATCGTCTGGATCAGGTCGTTGATCTCGCCCAGTTCGGAGACCTCGAGGTTGATGAGCGTGTCGAGGTTGCGGTACTGCTCGAAGTGTTCGACGCCGAGCGAGTCGAAGTCGCGGCGCGTGTATCGCGGGGCGGTCCAGCGGCGGGTCTGTGGGTCGACCTTGGCGTCGGCGGCCTCGAGCGAGTGGGTGATCGAGCCGTTCTCGTAGTGTTCCAACACGAAGAAGAGGGCGCGGTGCGAACTGCCGTTGTAGCCGCGGATGTAGGCGAACGTGCCGGGTTCGATCTGCCGGTAGATATGCTGGTCGTAGCGGGCGTTCTGCTTGCGGCGGAGGTACTGCGACTCGAAGTCGACGATGTGTCGCTGCGAGATGGGGATGAGCCAGAGGTTGAGGGCGAGCGAGAGCGAGCCGATGATCAGGGCGCCGAGGAAGTAGGGCCACATGAGGCGGCGGAACGACATGCCGCCCGAGAGCATGGCGACGATCTCGGTCTGGTAGGCCATCTTCGAGGTGAAGAAGATGCAGGCGATGAAGGTGAAAAGGCCGCTGAACTGGTTGATGAAGAAGGGGATGAAGTTGAGGTAGTAGTCGAAGATCACGGCCTTGAAGGGGGCGTGGAGCTCCGTGAAGTCATCGACCTTCTCCACGTAGTCGAAGAGCACGACGACGATGATAATCATCGCGATGGCGAAGAAGTACGTGGCGAGGAACTTGCCGAGTATGTAGCGGTCCAGGATTTTGAATCCGGGGAATTTCAGTCTCATAGCCCACAAATGTACGACATTTCGCGCGAAATCCGTGCGCTTTTTCCAAAAAATGGCGGCGGAAGGGGTGCCGCGTTCCTGCGGGCTGGAACTTTGCCGCCCGATTCCGGTCCGCGACGCGAAAAAACGGCCAGCGGAATTTGTTTTTGTCTCTGTTTTTTTTTATATTTGCCACAAGCCCTCCCTTGGGGGTATCATCCTGTTCTTTAACAAAAACAGAGTGCCTATGTGGACGATTCTTCTCTCTTGCGTTCTCTTTGCCTGGTATCTCTATGCGCTGGTAACCTTTTTCCGCGGCGCGGGACGCAACGGCTGGTCGGCGTGGTGGCTGCTGCCGATCCTGATCTGCCCGCCGAGCGTTGCCGTGCTGCTTGCCCGCACACGGCGTGCGCAGCTGCGCGCCGCGCAGGCTTCCGCCCCGGAGCTCCGGGCCGCCGACCGCCGGGTGAAGGCTTCCGGCTGGTTCCTCGCCGCCTGCATTGCGGCGATGCTGGTTCCCGGAGTTGTCGTGTACTACCGCGTGATGGACGGCGCTTCGGCCGAGCTGCTGCGCACGGTGTCCGCCTGGGAGACCGTATGCCTTGTGGCAGTCGCAGCCCTCTACCTGCTCTGCCTGCGGGCGGGGCGTGCTGTGACGGTGTCCCGCTGATCCCCGCTTCCGCGCTCCAATCCGCGTTCCAAAGGAAAACGCCGCCGGCCCTGTCGGGCTGACGGCGCTTTTGCGTGCGGGTGACCCGGCCTCGCCCCGGCGGTTACAGCCGGCGCGTGAGGCGCGGGACCATCGCCTCCTTCCACGCCTTGAAGTCCCCGGCCGCGATGTGCTCGCGGGCCATCGTGACCAGCCGCAGGTAGAAGGCGATGTTGTGCAGCGAGGCGATCTGCGCGGCGAGCATCTCGCCGCAGGTGCAGAGGTGGTGCAGGTAGGCCTTCGAGTAGAGCGTATCGACGAAGGCCGTGCCTTCGGGGTCGATGGGCGAGAAGTCGGCCTCCCACTTCTTGTTGCGGATGTTGATGACCCCCTCGGCCGTGAACAGCTGGCCGTTGCGGCCGTTGCGCGTGGGCATCACGCAGTCGAACATATCGACACCCCGGGCGATGCCTTCGAGGATGTTGATCGGCGTGCCGACCCCCATCAGGTAGCGGGGGCGGTCTTCGGGCAGGATGGCATTCACCACCTCGATCATCTCGTACATCACGTCGGTCGGCTCGCCTACGGCAAGACCGCCGATGGCATAGCCGTCCGCGTCGTACTGTTTGACATTTTCGGCCGCCCGCGCCCGCAAGTCGGGATAGGTACAGCCCTGTACGATGGGGAACAGCGCCTGGTAATGGCCGTATTTGGGCGAGGTCTGGCGGTAACGGTTGAAACAGCGGTCGAGCCAGCGCTCGGTCAGGGCGAGCGACTTGGCGGCATAATCACGCGGCGAGTCGCCCGGCGGACACTCGTCGAAGGCCATCATGATATCGGCGCCGATCGTACGCTCCGTGTCGATCACGCTTTCGGGCGTGAACAGATGGCGCGAACCGTCGATGTGGGACTGGAAATGGCATCCTTCCTCCTTGAGCTTGCGGCAGCCCGCCAGCGAGAAGACCTGAAAGCCGCCGCTGTCGGTGAGCATCGGCCCGTCCCAGGTCGAGAAGCGGTGCACGCCGCCCGCCCGCTCGAGAATATCCATACCGGGACGCAGATAAAGGTGATAGGTGTTGGCCAGGATGATCTGGGCCCGGGCTTCGTCGCGCACGTCGC
>OHUJ01000524.1_pt1 | contig 17877 bp, 10 predicted proteins | sample 1579241 | NCBI WGS metagenome assembly OHUJ01 (sample SAMEA3882547, study PRJEB24775) | human gut metagenome | biome: human-associated habitat; feature: intestine environment; material: feces | place: Netherlands | collected 2009/2010
GTTGGATATGCCGCTGTTGATCAAATGGTCTGCCATATCCCCCAGGGTGACCTGGCTGTATACTTCATCTGTCGAAACGATGTTGATGTACGGATAGCGCTCAAAAGCGTGTTCGATGTAATCCGCCGATTCTGTCGCCTTGAGCTGCAAGGCTTCATCCATGCGGCCTGCATCGTCTAAAATGGCAATGTCCCATCCCGGCTGGGTTGCTGAATTGGCCAGTTCCGCGTGGTATCCTGCCGGTAAATGACCATCATTCAAATAGTCCGTATACCGCAGTTCAAACAGTTTTCCTTTAATGCCGTTGGTAAAGCCCATGAGCTGCTCTTCATCCATCTTAGCAGCAGCTTCATGGAGGCTCATGGCCGCCGCTTTATCCGGATAAGCCAGTTCATAAGCCTGTTGCAGGTCACTGGGGATATGCCAGCTGAAGAGACGGCTGAGAAAGCTGCCCGAAGCCAGGCCCAGCGAATCCATGAGTAATTCTTTTTTCTTATCTTCCGACAGACGGGCTTCGTTCAAGCGCTGGGTCAGTTGCTGATACTCCCGGGCCTGAGACTGCATTTCATCAAATAATGCTTCGAAATCCTTTTGCCGGTAAAATAACCCGCGGGTATTGGTGAAAAGGCTGACGCTGGCTTTCGAAGCGCCTACGGCCAAGCCGCCCGCGAGACTGCCAGCCTTTTTAGCCATTTTGATTTTATCTTTTGTTTCCCATTTTCTACGCATATTCAACCTCATTTCACAACCACGATTCCATGTTTCAACGACGTAACGTACTCTTTGTTTATACTATATCATAATTATAAAAGCAGTATCATGGCAAAAATCGGGAGAACGACTGCAATTCATGAAAACGCAGAATAATATGTATAATTATTTTTTGCTAGCTGAAATAATCAGCACAATAAGCATAGCAAAAGCTATCATTAATGATAAGGCTTCGTATACACTCATGCCGATCACCCCGCTTTCGCGAGGAAAACCGAATACATCGAACTATCTCATGAGAATAAGTTCATCATGTTTTTAGACAGACTTCAAGAAAGGGTCGCCAGCTCGTGTTAGTCTTAAGGGGATTTAACATGAGCTGGCGGCTTTTTTATACTTGAACGAACGTTTTCAATGGATTTTTTGCTGAATAGCGAACAGTTTGTCCAGTTGGTCTGTCGGCAGCACGTTCAGGTGGGAAATGTCGTTCCGTGCCTGATAGGCGCACTGGAACCATTCGTCGTCTTTTTCTTGGAAGAAGAGGCCCTGCCCCCGCAGGTAGTGCTGCAGGTGACGGAGTTCCAGGTCCGTAGGCCGGTTCAGTTCTTTTCCGTATTCGTCCTGCTGGGGCAGTATCTGCTGTATCATCGTTTCGTATTTCCGGACCAGGTAACGGCGGATGTCTTCGAGGATGGGCAGGACGTGCTGCATCTGTGTTTCCAGGAGGATTGGCACCAGATCGACCGATAGCTTTTGTTCCTGTATGACTGTTTCCGGGTGGAAGTACAGGTCCTGCCGGGCCAGGGCCAGGCAGAGGCGGCCATCCATGCCGGCGATTTTGGCGATGATGTCGGCGGCATAGTACTGCTGACACAGGTTGAGTTCTGTATCGCGCAGACAGGTCATGGCGAAATACTGGATATCATAATGATAGAGGTAGTGCTTGCGGTCCAGGAGGTGTACACCGGCCATCTTGTCCCAGGCTGCCAGGACCGGAGAAGGGGCCCGGAAGATCCAGGCACTCCCCTCCCGGCCGGCCAAGCGGCCTACGGCAGCGGCAGCCTGGGCCAGCCAGGGACAGTCACCGGAAGCGGAATCGACAAAAAAGACGTAATGCTGCAGCCCGGACTGACGAATCAGGCTGGTCAGCGGCGATTCATCTAAGGGGTCGAAGCGGAACTGGGGTACATATTGCTGGGCGATGAAGGCTGTAAAGGCATTGACATCGTCAAAATCATCGGCAGCGATGCGCACGTAATGGCAGTCACAGTCATAGCTGGAAATGCGGTCTTTCAGGGCTTCCGTGAACACGTCATCATCTAAGTCGGCATCCATGGCCAGGCACTGCTGGTCCAGGATGGCCCTGGCGATTTCCTTGACATATTTATGAGGTCCGGCGACTTCACGCCACCAGATATCGCCGGCTCCTTCATTCCATTCACGCGTTTCCATATTCTCTCAGCTTCCTTTCGATATCGTCCCAATCGCCCATCATCATGTAGAAGTTGTAGCGGTTGAAGACATAGCCCTTCCCGCCTTCTTCCTGATGGAGGATGTTCAAATCGGTCATTTCATCAATCAGGGCCTGGAGCTGTTCATCTCGCATGTCGGCGATTTTATGGACTTCGTAAGCGGCGCACACATCCCGGATGGTGTCGAGGGTGACCGGCACGACCCGCTGCCGTTCATACTGGTACTGATAGGCGACGACGAGGGCGATGATGGCATAGTAATTGTCCGCATCCAGTTCCAGGGTAATCATGAACAGGTCATCGATTTTCTGCCGGAATTTTTCGTCCTTCAGCAAGTCTTTCAAGTAGCTTTCATCCAATGGATAAGGCGGCGTATTGCAGTCCGTGAAGAGCTGGTTCTTGTATTGGCTGCGGATACTTTCGACGAGGTTCTTGCCGTAATACTGGATCAGTCCCGGGAAGTAATTGGTCTGGGCCAGGATAGTGCTGATGATATCCTGGTTGCGGATTTCAAAACCCAGGTAGCTGAGCGGTTTTAAGAGGAGTTCGTTCGCTTCCAGGTAGCCGAAGGGCTTGACGACCAGGTGGTCCAGCTGGGCGAAGACGGTATTATCGCCTAACTGTCTCCGGTCGAAGCGGATGACGTTGTGCAGGCCGGCAAAGATGAATTTGAAATGGCCCGGCACGTAGTCGCGGATGTCCTTCAGCACTTCAATAGGACGGTTCTGCTGAGCCGCCGCATCGACGAGGAAATGGTCCGATTCGTCATAGAGAATCATGAGCTTGTCGATGTTTTTCTTTCCTTGTGACCACAGGTCTTTCAAGCTCCGCCCCAGTTCATCCCACGTCCGGACATGTTTGTTCAGGATGCCTGCCCGCCGGAGTTCGTCGCACGTATCGCCTAAGACAGCGTCGCCATCTTTGTTCTTGATGTCGAGGTAAATGGCATAGTTTCCCTGTTCCGGATGGTGGGCCAGGTAACGGGTCTGCCGCAGGAGGGCACTCTTGCCCAGCTGTCGGCCGCCATAGACGAAGACCGGACCGGCCATGTCCTGGATGGCTGCCAATTCAGCCGACCGGCCAATGAACATTTCCGGCGGAATCCGGGCTTCACTGATGAAGGGCTGGACATAGGCAAAGGGCAAGGCCAGGGCCAGCAGCTTATCGTTGCGGTCGTTCTTTTCAAAATGCGTCAGGTACAGGGCCAGGACCCGGTCCAGGACCAAGACGTTCTGCATATCCAGGTTGGTCTTCATGAGTCTGGCCAATTCGCGCCGATCCGAAAGGGTCAGGGCGGAGTCGAGGAAAAAGAGGGTCCCCTTTTCTTTGGCTACACTGAGCCTGGATACTTCATTGACGATGCTCTGCGGCGTGTGGCTGCCCCGGAAGAGGACGACATTCAGCCCATTGTAGTAGGCGCCGCTGCCAAAGACGGCAAAGGGATGGTGGAACCGGGGCGGATTCTTTTCGAACTTCACACTGTAACAGGTACAATTCTTTTCGGCCCGGCTGACCTGGATATCGGCGATGTTCCCATATCCCAGGCCCTCTAACAAGGGCTTCATCGATTTGCCGGGGGCGCTGGATTCAGCCGACCAGGCTTCGACGAAGTCGAGGCCGTCCTTTTCCTTGCGGTTTAGGCGGTCATGGACCCGTTTATTGCGGATTCCCGGTTTCTGGTCATAAATATTCTTTAGAGATAATTTTTTATTCTTGTTGCACAAATCGAATTCGGCCTGGTACTGTTCCAGGAATTGCGTGAACGTCTTCAGGCCGAAATCACCTTGATAATTCAGGATGAGCTTCATTTCACGAAGGCTCTTGTGAGCACAGCGGTGCAGGTAGTCTTCGACGATGGTCAGGTTGCCATGGTCGAGCCAGGCCTGGATTGGGTCCAGCCAGGACAAGTCTTCCTCCTGGATTTGGGAGCGGAACTGGTCCAATTCGCGCTGCACGCTCTGACGGCGCGGTTCCGCTTCTTCATCGATGTGTTTCAGGCAGCTCTGGAGCAAGTCCTTGTACAGGGCAAAGTTCTGGGTCTTTTTGAAGTGGCTCCGGGCGGTATCGGCTACGGAAAAATAATGTTCCATCCGTTCCTTACCGATGATCTTGCCATAATTAGCGGCTAATTCGACGTCGCTCCGGTAACTTTCCGTATCGTCTCCGGCGTACTGTATCCCGTTCTGCAAGACCAGGTCCCATTTGCCGATGCGTTTCACTGTATCGTCCAGGCCGGCGATTTCTTTGGCCAATCCCAGATTGTAACAACGGACGGCCTGATGATATGCTTCCTGCCAGGAAAGGTCCGCCGTTTGGGACAAGCGTGCCTGGATATACCGCTGCAAGCGCGGGACGAGCGGGTATTCCCCGTCGTAGTCTGGCGTCAAGTCGGGCAGATAATCCGAATCCAGTTCAAAGGCGTTGGCTTTTAGTAAAGGGGCATAGTAAGGTTCGCCGCTGGAACAGCCCTGGAACTGCCGGGTCAAGTCGTTCAATAAGGCCTGAAGCACGGCTTTCGCCAGCTCATCCATCACGGTATCTACGGTCTGTCCGGCCAGCTCCGCTTGGGCCTGTTGTAACAGATCCAACCCTTTTTGCCGCTGCTGCGCCAAGACGTCTGGTGAAAGGCCATGCTGGTTCTGCTCATGCTGTGCCGCCTGTTTGGCCAGGATATAGCGGCAAAGGATGAGCACGGATTTCTTGATCAATTTGATTTGCTGCGTCGCATCTTTTCCCAGGAAGCGTTCGTTCTTTCGTTCGCCCACGGGAATGCTGAACCAGACGCCATCCAAATATTCTTTTACCTTATTTTCATTGACCAGGCGGTCTTCAATCCGATTTACTGGCGTATCCGCCGTCAAGGGCGTATTGAGGAAAGTATTGCAGAAATCGCTGAGTTCCGTAAGGCTGAAGGCGTCGACGTCTTTAAAATATGGGACGACCTGCCCATGACCGCCGTATAACTGGGAGCGCAGGCCCCGCAGCCGGGGATGGGGCGACGGTTTCCGTTCATCCATGCACAGGGCCTGGTACTGTTCGGCTACGGCCTGACGGGCCCCATCGAGATCGACAGGCTGGCGGTCCGATGCGTGCTGCTGCAGACCATAGGCCAAGGACATACCTTGGGTATCGGCAAAGTTCTTGCATAAGGATACAAATTGTTTCAACACCGGAATGGCTGTAAAGGCTTCATTCGGTTCTTCATTGATGCGGCTCCACGTCTTGCTCAGTAAGTAGCCTTTCGGTTCAGCCGGAGCAAAAAAGGCGCGGACCATGGCGGCAGCATTCAGGACATCCCGGGACTGGCCCATTTCGATGGCCGGCAGGGAAATCATGGAATCCCAGAAATCGAAGCCGTCGGAATGGGCAGCCGGGTCATACAGCGGATCGTCGAGGATATAGGCGATTTCATCAGACAAAGCGTCCCAAGCTTCTTCGTCAGGACCAGCCGTGCTGGCCAGGGCATGGAGCCAGAAACTGCCTTCGGCCCGATGGCCTTTCTGGAGCAGCTGGCAGAAGGACTGCAAAGCGTCGGCCCTATCCGTGACTGCATCAGCCGTCGAGTCAGGCACCGCTTCTTCTGACGGTACCGATTCTGGCTGGGCTTCTTCCGTTTTTTCTGTTTCTTCCGGTTCTTCCGGTACTCCAGGTGCATCGGATTCATCCGGCCCATCCAGGTCCACATGTTCATTGAGGAACAGCATTTTCTGCGTCTTTTCCCGGATATCCAGGCAATCGGGGATATCCACTTCGGCTTTCTTCACAGCTACGGCAAAGAGGTCATCGGCCGTCAGGACTTCGCCTTTTGACGAAAAGAGAAAATCCCCCTTTTCATCGGGATGGGTCAAGGCCACATAGATATCTTCGGTCCCGAAGCGGGTCATCCAGGGCTTGGCGTATTCCCGGGAATCGGTCAGAAGCAGCTTGACAGCCGTCGATTTCGCCAGGTACTGGAAGTCTTTCTGATCGGCTTCCAGCTCAGCTTCCGAAAAGGGTGGCCTGATGAGGAGGTATGCCGGCAGGAAGGTTCCATCATCGACCACCATGGACTTCCCAAAAATCACATAGCCAAAAAAGGCTTGGCGCTGAGCCCTGAAAAAGGCTATTTCATAGGGACTGTGATCCAATACCTGAAGGACGAAGCGCTCCATTTCATATAAGCGGCTGAAGCAGGTCCAGTCCGTCATTCTCGTAAAATAAGGGATATTGAAATATTTGCGCACTTTGTCACGCTTCAAGACGTCATACGTCTCTGGCGTGAGCCGGTAAAAGGGCTGCGTTCCCCACTGATATTTGGCGGCCAGGCCCCAGTCCAGGAAGCGGCTGCGGATGGCTTGGAGACTGTTTTCAAACGTATGGGCGCCCATTCTTTTCTGCTGTTCCTTCAAGCCCCTCGACAGCCGGGCTTCTTCCCCTTCCCCGACAAAATCATGGAAACAGAGGGCCATGAGCCAGAAGATAGCCATCCCTTCGGTCTGTTCAGCGAACTGCTGGATATCATGGGTAAAGGATTTAGCCCCTTTCAATTTAGCACGCAAGGGCTTCTGTTGAACCAAAGCCACGCCGTCAGGCATAGCCGGCGCTGAAGTCGCCTTTTCCAGGGCCGGTACGGGTGTTGGTTCCGGGGCCAGAGTGAAAGCCGGTGTAGGCGGTACTTTTGCCGTAGGTTCTTCGGGAGCCGCAGCCGACTGCCCTTCTGTCAAGCGGAAATCATGATAGATGCAGGCCAGGCTGATATCGCCGCCGAACTGGCTGCGCAGGGAATCGGCCAGGTCCCGGTCCAAGAGGGGGCCGTCGAAGTGGACGGCTTCCAGGAAGCGGATATATTTTTCTGCCCGTGCCGATAGCTCGTCGAAGGTTAGGGACAGGCCCAACAAGGCCTTGACATCGCCCTGCATCTGGCGGAACTGGCTGGCTATGGACTCATCGGTTCCCACATAGGCCACGTCGAATATGCCTTCCAATTGATGTACCATGGCTTTCATGGCCTCGCGGTTTTCCTGTTCCCGATGCCAAGCTTCAATCCGTTCCCCTAATTCATCGGCTTTATCGGCCGTCGCAATCTGGACCTGTGCCAGGGCCTGACATAGCGCATCCTGGGCCTGGCTCAGTGCTTGCAAATCGTCCCGGACGGCTTGCTGCTGACGTTCCGGAAACCACAATCCATTATCCAAGGCTACACATAACTCCTGAATATGCTGCCGGCTGTCTTTACGGACAACCATCATATGCTCGTAGAGTTCTTTAAGCTTTTCGTATTCATCCATTCCAGTCATCTCCTATTCCGTACTCTCTTGACTCACTGCGAACCGCTCTATTTATTAATTCGATACAAAACAGTAAAATCCTGCACCGTTTTTTTATCCAGTATTTACGCGTTTCATACATTCCTTTGCTATACTGAGAGGACTAGCACAGAAAAGGAATGATAGAGAGTGAAGAAACTGACTTATGAAAATATTGCCCATGCGAAAGAGTTGAATGTCTATTTAGAACAGGGGAACCGAGTCCTCGATGCCTTGGGGTATACGGACCATTCGCAAAAACATACGGCCAAAGTGGCTGTGACGGCCGGTAAAATTCTAAAGAAGCTCGGCTATGACGCCCACACGGTGGAACTCGTGCGCATCGCCGGGTATATGCATGACCTGGGGAACAGCATCAACCGCGTGGATCATGCCCATACAGGGGCTCTCATGGCCTTTCATTTCCTGCGCGACTGGGGTGCACCGCCAGAAGATATTGCGGCCATCATCTCAGCGATCGGTCAGCACGATGAACGAAGCGGCATCGCTTTCGACCCCATTTCGGCTGCCTTAATCTTGGCCGACAAGAGCGACGTCCGCCGAGACCGCGTCCGCAACACCGTACCGGAAACCTTTGACAAGCACGACCGCGTCAATTATGCGGCCCTATCTTCAAAGCTCCACGTCGATACGCACAAGAAAGTCATTACTTTGAACATCGAGCTCGATGAATCGATTTGTTCTATGATTGATTATTTTGAAATCTTTTCCCAGCGCATGCTCATGTGCAAGCGGGCTGCCGAAGTCCTGGGCCTGCGCTTCAAATTGGTAGCCAATGGCAATAAAATCGCATGACGCGTTTGGTTGTCATATAATTATGATAAAACATACATATTTCGTAGCTTATCGAAAAAAAGGCGACACCTAATTTTTAACATTTAGGCATGTCGCTTTTTCTTTTCCATGATACACTTATAATATGGTTTAAAATATGTTGCAGAGAAAGGAATCATACTTATGCTACGTTATGGAAAAGGAACACTTCTTCTCATTACGGTCCTGACCGGACTGCTGGCCCTGTCCCTGCTGACGGCAGGATGCGGCAGTACGACACAGACTAAGAGTACTGCCGTTTCAGTCAAGGCCATGAAAGTACTCCAACAGGATACGGCTGTGAGCCACGACTATTCAGGGCAGATCAAATCGACTAACGCCGTCACGATCAAGCCCCGCGTCTCTGGGGAAATCGTGGAGAAATACTTCACGTCTGGCGCCCCTGTCGAAAAGGGGCAGGCCTTATATAAAATCGACGACCGCCAATATGAATCGGAAGTCCTCTCGGCTAAATCGAATGTCGATAAGGCCCGGACGACGCTCAATAATTCCCTCGTCGACTTGAACCGCTATCAGCAGTTGGCAGCATCCGGCGCCGTAGCGGAACAGACCTTGACGAATCAGCAAGCCACGGTAGACAGCAATCAGTCGAGTTACGACGATGCCAATGCCCTCTTGCAGAAGGCCCAGGAAAACTTAGACGATACGATCATCAGATCGCCGATTGCCGGCAAGCTTTCTGTCGACGATGTCCCCAGCGGTACCTATGTCACGGCTGGCAATACGGCTCTAGTATCGGTCGGTTCGATCAACCCTATCTACGTCCAGTTCTCGATCAGTGAAAATGAATTCTTGAATTTCCGCATGGCCGATGCGAAGGATGCCAATGGGCCAGAAAATCATACGCCGCCGACAGCATCCCTGACCTTGAGCAACGGCAAGAAATACGACGAAATCTCGACATCATACCAATTCGACCGGGAAGTCTCGGACAGTACGGGGACGATTACGGTCAAGGCCCTCTTCAATAATGCCGACGGCGTTCTCCTGCCGGGGATGTTCGCCCGCGTCACTATGGAAGGCCAGCCTTTGAAGGATGCTATCCTCGTCCCTCAGCGTGCGGTACAACAGGTCCTGGACCAGTCCTTCGTTATTGTCGTCGGTTCCGATAATAAATCAGTCGCCCGCGTCGTCACCTTAGGCGACCAGGTCGGCAGCTACTATATCGTCAAGAGCGGTCTCGACAAGGATGATGTCGTCGTCGTTGAAGGCTTGAGTAATTTGAAGGAAGGCCAAGATCTGGACGTCACCATGACGACAGCTGACGAATTAGGTCTATCCTTGACCGCCAATGATGCTTCTTCTACCTCATCGGTATCGCTTACGGCTAAATAAGGAGGCGCTTCATGTCTAGTTTCTTTATCCGGCGGCCAATTTTCGCCATCGTCATTTCCATTATTATCGTCATCTTGGGGGCCTTATCCCTCCTCTCCTTACCGATTGCCCAGTATCCGCAGATTTCGCCGCCGACAGTCAATCTGAGTACGACGTACACCGGCGCTAATGCGACAATCGTCAATCAGACTGTCGCCCAAGTCATCGAAGACCAGCTCAAAGGCGTTGACGATATGTCTTATATGTCCTCGACGTCGAGCAACGACGGCTCGTATAGCCTGTCTGTCGTTTTCAGCTTGGACAGTGACGGCAATACAGATGCCATCAACGTCCAGAACGACGCCAATCTGGCCAAGAACAGCCTGCCCAGCGACGTACAGACCCAGGGGCTGACCGTTCGCAGGTCGTCAGGCGACATGGTCCTCATGGCCAACCTCTATTCGCCGAACGGAACGTATAACCAGGCTTTCCTCAAGAATTACGCCGATATTTACTTGCTCGATAAAATCCAGCGCATCGACGGCGTCGGCAACGTCAATACCTTCGGTTCCAGCTATGCCATGCGCGTCTGGCTCAATCCGGAAAAACTGGCTGAACGCGGCCTGACTGTATCGGACGTCGTCTCGGCCATCAAAGAACAGAATATGTCGGCTCCGGCCGGGACCATTGGCAGCCTGCCGGCTCCGGCCACACAGGAAAAGCAATACAGCGCTAAAGTCGAAGGCCAATTGACGACGCCGGAACAATTCGGCAATATTATCTTGAAATCGGCTTCAAACGGCCAATTCGTCTACCTCAAGGATGTAGCCAACATCCAGACGGGGACGCAGAACGAAAGCAGCAATTCCAAGATCAACGGGAAGACCGGTATCGGCTTCGGTATCCAGCTCTCCAGTGACGCCAATGCTTTAGATACGATTACGGAAGTCAAGAAGGTCCTGGACCAGGCTAAGGAAACATTCCCGCCTGACCTGGATTATACCATCGTCATGGACAATACGAATTTCATCAATGCTTCGATTAACGAAGTCAAAGATACCTTCGTCGAATCGCTGCTCCTGGTCATCCTCGTCGTCTTCGTCTTTCTGCAGAAATGGCGGACGACGCTTATCCCAGTCCTGGCCGTTCCCGTTTCTATCGTCGGTACTTTTGCTTCTTTCAAAGTCCTCGATTTCACCATCAATACGCTGACCCTGTTCGCCATGGTCTTGGCCATCGGCCTGGTCGTCGACGACGCTATTGTCGTCATTGAAAACGTTGAAGAGCATATGTCCAAGGATAAACTGTCTGCTAAGGATGCGACGGAAGCAGCCATGAAAGAAGTCCAAGGGCCCATCATCGCTACGACAGCCGTCTTGGCTTCGATTTTCATTCCCGTCGCTTTCATCGGCGGTGTCACTGGCGTCCTGTACAAGCAGTTCGCCGTGACCATCACCATTTCCGTCGTCATTTCGGCTTTCGTCGCCCTGACCTTGACGCCAGCCTTATGCGGTGTCCTTCTGAAGCCCGGCGACAAGGCCATCCAAGGCGGGCCGTTAGGCGCCTTCTTCCGCGGATTCAACGGGGCTTTTGACCATTTCAGGGACCGTTACACCGGCAAAGTCGGCTGGATGATCCATCATCTGAAATATGCTGCGGTCTTCCTCATCTTGGTTACGGGCCTCATGGGCATCTTCTACCAGGTCCTGCCTTCGACGTTTGTCCCCGATGAAGACCAAGGCGTGTTCATGGCCAGCATCACCATGCCTGAAGGGACTTCCTTGAATCAGACCATCAAGACCGTCGACGCGGCAGCGGAAGAGACGCGGCAGATTCCTGGCGTCAAAGATGTCATGACCCACGCTGGCGGTTCTACGTCGAATACGGGCAATCTCTATGTCGCGCTAGAAAATTGGGATGGCCGTCAATCGAACGACCTCAGCGCCGAATCGATTATTGCCAAATTCAATAAGACTGTCGTTCCCAACCATCCCGAAGACCGCGTAGCGGCTTTTAATCCGTCGTCCCTGCCCGGCATGGGCCAGGAAGGCGGCTGGACCATGCAGCTCATGGATAATACAGGCTTGTCCGATACGGAACTGGGCAACGCAGCCAACCAGGTAGTCGCTGCCTGCTCCCAGCGGCCTGAATTATCCGGTGTCCGCACGAGTTACGCCACCAATACGCCGAGCGTCGCTTATACGGTAGACCGCGAAAAGATCAAGAACCTGGGCATTGAACTGTCTGACGTTTTCACAGCGCTCCAGACCAACTTCGGCGGTTCGTCGGTCAATGACTTCACCCAGTTCGGCCGGTCGTACAAGGTCATCGTCCAGGCCGACACGTCGTACCGTTCTCAGGCAGACAGCTTGAAGTTCATTTCTGTCAAATCGTCGTCAGGGAAAATGGTTCCCCTCGACACATTGCTGACCAGTTCGATGACCACCGGGCCGTCGTCCATCACCCGGTTTAATGGCGTCCGCAGTGTCACCATCCAAGGCAGTGCTGCCAGCGGCTACAGCTCTGGCGAAGCCATGGCAGCGGCCGAAGAAGCGGCCAAGAGCGTCATGCCGACGGGGATGACCATTGAATGGTCCGGCCAGAGCCGCGAAGAAAGCACCTCGTCCAGTTCAACGACAAAAATTCTGATTATGGCTCTGGTCTTTGCCTTTCTCTGCCTGGCGGCCCTCTATGAAAGCTGGTCCATGCCGTTCGCCGTCTTATTCACTGTACCGACGGGTATCTTTGGAGCCGTCGGCTCAGAATACATCATCCGCCAGCTGGCAACTTTGTTCAATGCCAACACGAGCAGCTTCTTGAACAGTGTCTACATGCAAATCGGCGTCATCATGATCATCGGCTTGGCAGCGAAGAACGCCATCCTCATCGTCGAGTTCGCCAAAGAGCGCGTCGACAAGGGCATCGACCCGATGGAAGCCGTCGTCATCGCATCCAAGCTGCGCCTGCGGCCAATCCTCATGACGGCCTTTACGGCCATCATCGGCTGCCTGCCCCTGGCCTTTGCCAGCGGTGCCGGTGCCGGAGCCCGCTGCGGCATGGGCGTCGCCGTCGTCGGCGGCATGACCTTCGCTACCCTCTGCGGGTTGCTCCTCATCCCAGCGTTTTACATCATTTCCGAAAAAATGGCCCGCAACTTCTGGAAAGCCACGGGCCTGAAGCGAATCAAATTCAAATACCGCATGTTGCGGCGGTGAAAAAAAGCTTGTCGCATGTGCGACAAGCTTTTTTAAGTGGTTAGTAGCTAGTGGTTAGCGGATGGTTTTAAATTTAAAGCAATCGCCTCAAACATCAAACTTCAAACATAAAAGAGAACGTGGCCTCGCATGATGGCAGAAACCTTCACGCGACACCATCCCTACTCATGTACGATGAGTTCCAGGATGTCCGGCCGGGTGTAGTGGCCGGCGGCATCGAATTCCATGTGACGCAGGACCACTTGATCCATATCCAAGTCGGCGTAGATTATGGCTTCCCGGTCCCACACGGGTTCTGTGACGTAATGGCCGCACGGGTCGATAATGCAGCTGCCGCCACGGCAGGCTGTGTCATCCAATTTGGCAACGGCTGCGCTTTCAACCAAATCGGCGGGGTACATGTCCTTGGTAAAATACTGGTCTACGTTGAAGACGTAGCAGCGCCCTTCGATGGCGATGTGTTTGACCGTATCCTGCCATTCTGGGTTATCATTGGTATTCGGAGCTACATAGAGGCTGACGCCCTTCTGGTAGAGGGCCGTCCGGGCCAGGGGCATGTAGTTTTCCCAGCAGATGAGGGAACCCATGGGCCCCCACGGCGTCTGGACGACGGGGAAATACGTGGCTGGCTCATGCGAGTCGGCCCAGATATAGCGTTCGGCACCGGTCGGCTTGATTTTCCGGTGGTGTGAAACGAGTTTCCCTTCCGGTGAAAAGACGACATTGCTGCAGTACAGGGAATACGTCGTTTCGTCGCGTTCGGTAATGCCCAGGCTGACATAGGCCCCGGCTGCTTGGGCCGCAGCGGCTACATCCTGCAGGTCTTGGCGGACGACGACGGCCTGGTCATAATAGCGTTTCCAGTCTGCCCGTTCAGCATCCGACCGGCTGCCGACAGTAAAGCCGAAAGTCAGGCCATAGGGATAACATGGGACCAGCGACTCCGGAAAGACGATGAGCTGTGCCCCATTCCGACCGGCTTCTTCGATTTGATGGACGACCTTCTGCAGCGTCGCCTGTTTATCGAAAAATACAGGCGTAGCCTGTACGATAGCGGCGCGCAGTTTCTTTTCTAAATTTCGCATAACGAATCCCCCTCATTTCTTTTTTTCTTAGTATACCGCAATTTGTAAAAATGTGCTATACTGATTCAGTCCACAGTTTACGGACCTATAAGGATAACGACTGTGCAGTTTTCGGGCTGCCGTCGTTATCCTTTTTTATTACATAAAGGAGTGCGTATGTATCTGCTCATCGACAATTATGATTCTTTTACCTACAATTTAGCCGATTTAGTCGCTGAAACGGGACGCGACGTAAGGGTTTACCGCTGTGACCAGATAAGCCCGGCTGAGATTGCCACCTTGAAACCGCAGGGATTGATTATTTCACCTGGGCCGAAACGGCCAGAAGACGCCGTCCATTCCCTATCCATCGTCCGTGCTTTCTGCCGCACCCTGCCCATCTTGGGCGTCTGCTTGGGGATGCAGGTCCTGGCTTATGCCGCCGGGGCTGTCGTCACCCGTGGGAAACGCCCTATGCATGGGAAAGTCACGGCGATTCACCATCGTGGCCGGGGCCTCTTTCGGGGGCTGCCGGAAACCTTCCAGGTCACGCGCTATCATTCGCTGGTGGTCCAAGCGGAAACGCTGCCCACCGCTTATGCTATAGACGCTGTCAGCGATGACGGCGCAGTCATGGCCTTATCTCATCGCAGCCTGCCGCTCTATGGGTTGCAGTTCCATCCCGAAGCCGTCTTATCCGAATATGGCAGGGAACTGATAACAATGTTTTGCTGCTTGGCCGAATCCAGCCTGGAGAAAGTAGGTGACTGTCATGACTGAGCCGCTCATCTGCCATTCCCCCTTTCCCTATACGGCCAGCCAGCTCTTCGCCCTCTTTGCCGATGAAAGAGATGCCGTTTTCCTCGATTCGTCGCTGACCAACCACTTGGGGCGTTATTCCATCATCGGCCTCGTGCCCTACCATAGGGTAAGCGTAGAACAAGGCCAGCTGAAGATTGATGGAAAAGCTCGTGAAGGAACGGCTGAAACGTATCTCAAAGCCTATTTGAAAAAGCATTACCAGGCCAATCCGACAGACCTGCCCTTGACGGCTGGGGCCATTGGCTATGTCAGCTATGACTACGGACTGGCACGCTATGGGATGAAGTCCCGCCACGCCCCTGCCTTTACCCTGCCCGATATGAATTGGGTCTTTTACGATTTCTTCATCATCGAACATCGGCAAAGCCATGCCGTATGGTTTGCCGCCAATGGGCAGACAATGCCAGCCGAGGCTCTCTTGGCACAGATGAAAGAAAAAATCCGGACTCGCCTTCAGGAAAGGCCCTTTCCACGTACTGGCGAAAACACACAATATGCCATAACCGTCCAACCCGACAGTACTCGTGAAAACTATCAAAGGGCTTTGAAAAAGCTCAGGGATTATATCGTCGCCGGCGACGTTTACGTAACGAATTTCACCAGTACGTTTCATGTCCAGAGCCACTGCCCGCCGTACACCTTCTTTTCCCGTCTGCGCCGGGATAATCCGTCACCATTTGGCGCTTATTTACAATACGGATCCCATCAAATCATCAGTGCTTCCATGGAACGGCTGCTGTGCCTGCGCGATGACCAGATTGAAACGCGTCCCATCAAGGGCACGCGGCGCCGTGGCAAGACGTATGCAGAAGATGAAAAGTTGCGGCAGGAACTGGCTCAATCGCAAAAGGACCAGAGTGAGTTGCTGATGATTGTCGATTTAGAGCGCAATGACCTGCACAAAATCTGCCGTCCTGGCAGCGTGTCCGTTCCGACGCTGTTTGCCATCGAGCCGTATGCCACGGTTTTCCATTTAATCGCCGACGTAACAGGGACCCTGCGGCCAGGACAGACGGCCATCGACGCCTTGACGGCACTCTTTCCAGGGGGGAAATCATCGACGAATTAGAATTCAGCCTGCGCCAGCTTTATACAGGGACGATTGGCTACCTATCCTTAGATGGTAATTGTGACTTAAACATCGTCATACGGACGGCCGTCCACCACGATGATCAATATACCATCGGCGTCGGCGGCGGCATTACGGCAGAATCCGACGAGGCTTTTGAATACGAAGAAATCTGGCAAAAAGCCAAAGCCTTGCTCAGTGCTTTGAAAGGAGACGCTTTTAATTATGAATCTTATCTTTGATGACGGCTACCAATTCGGTCTGGGAGCTTTTGAAACCATCCCCATCTATCAAGGTCGGCCAGTCTGGCTGGAGGCTCACGAAAGGCGTTTGCGGCATACCTTGGAATATTTAGGGATTGAGCTTTCTTTTGATTGGGAATGTCGTTTGTGGGAGTATGTGTATAGTATAGATAAGGGAGATTGGGTATTGAAAATACTTGCTTCCGATAAAAATATAAATTTTACATCCCGTGCCAATCCATATGCATCTATGACCGTCCGCCCTGGTTATGTCATCGCCTTGTCGTCAATCCGCCGCAATGAAACGTCACCCTTAGTGCGGCACAAGACCTTTAATTATGGCGACTCGATGTTAGCCAAACGACAGGCCCGGGCTGAAGGTATTGACGAACCGATTTTCTGCAATATGCAGGGCCAATTAACAGAAGGCGCTGTCAGCAACTTGTTTTTTATAAAAAACGGGCGGCTCTATACGCCGCCCGTAAAGGCCGGATTGCTGCCAGGCATCATCCGGTCTTATCTCTGTCAATGTTATGATGTCATCGAAAAACCCTTGTATCCGGAAAATATCGAGACTTTCGACGAGTGTTTCCTGACCAATTCCCTCATGGGGCTCATGCCAGTCCGCCGCTTTGGCACCGTCGCCTTTCCTGTATCCTCAGAAACGCAGACGGCCGCCTTATTCCGCCGTTATGAAGCAGATAAGAACCATCCCTTCCCTGGATGCTATAAGACGAGCTGGTGAAAGGCCTGGCCGTCCATGTCCTTCCAGGTGAAGGTATTCCCATCCCAGAGGAGATAGCTGTGCGGGCTATTGTCTTTGGGGAGAGACGTCGAGCCGGGATTCAAGTAATAGTTATCCTGGCCGAAGGGCTGCCAGGCCGGGACATGGGTATGGCCGTGGAGCAAGATGTCACCAGGCCGCATGGGCGGCAGGGAGGCTACGTTGTAGCGGTCGCCATGGGTCGCATAGACGAGGCGGCTGCCCTGGGTCAGGATGGCATAGGTCGCCATGATTGGGAATTCCAGTACCATTTGGTCCACATCGGCGTCACAATTCCCACGGACACAGAAGATGGAATCTTTGACTTCGTTGAGCATGGCAAAGACTTCCTTCGGGGCATAGTCTTTAGGCAAGTCATTGCGCGGTCCGTGATAGAGGATATCGCCGAGCAGGACCAGGCGGTCAGCCCCTTCCCGCTTCCAGGCGTCGAGCATACGGCGGCAGTAATAAGCCGATCCGTGGATATCTGAAGCAATGAAGAATTTCATTGGTTGGCTCCTTTCTTGGCATCCCGCGCAGCAAAGACCGTACAATAGTTGCCTTCCGGCGTCCGGCATTTCGAACAGTGGACACAACGGGCTGGCTGCAGCTTGCCCTGATTCCAACGGTGGACCAAATCCGGTTCCGATAATAAGGGCCGGCTCAGGCCGATACCGGCCAGTTTCGATGTCTTCAAGGCCGTTTCCATTTGCCGCGGGTCCTTGAAACCACCGGTCACGTAGACAGGGACGCGGACCGCATTGGCGATGTCTTTAGCGTAATCGAGGAAATAGCCGCCGTCTCGGATGACGTGGCCATCCCATTCCAGGCCGATTTCCTGCTGGGCCTTGCCGTGGATATTGCCACTCACTTCGATAACGTCGATGCCCGATTGCTGCAAGCGCTGGCAGATGTCCAGCGAATCTTCAAAGGTCAAGCCTCCTTCAAAGAAATCAGAACAAGTAATCTTGATCCAAATGGGAAAATGCGGTCCCGCTGTCTGACGAATGGCCGCGATGATATCGCCGACGATGCGGTAGCGATTGGCCGGCGAACCGCCATAGG
>OHUJ01000552.1_pt1 | contig 17140 bp, 20 predicted proteins | sample 1579241 | NCBI WGS metagenome assembly OHUJ01 (sample SAMEA3882547, study PRJEB24775) | human gut metagenome | biome: human-associated habitat; feature: intestine environment; material: feces | place: Netherlands | collected 2009/2010
ACAAACTATGAAGCAAAAGGGCCATGCATGATGGCAAAAACCTTCGTGCGACAGCGCCTTTTTGAGCATTAAGTTTGCAGTTTGTAGTTTGCAGCAAATGGTAAAAAATTTAAAGCCATCTTCTACAAACTATATACGTCAGTCATGGCGGATGAGGAGCTGGATATTTTCTTTCTTATAGGTCGTATAAATCCGTTTGATGAACTGATGTTTGAGGACGGCTTCGTCGACGATGTTGCGGATACGCAGGACGACTTTGAAGGAAATGCCGTATTCTCCCATCTGGTCATAGCGGACGAGGGGCTCGAAGCCGGTGACGCCGTATTCGCTGTGATCCAGGATATGGCGGGCCACGCCGAGGGTGACGTCTTCGACGTGCTGCAAGTCGTTGTCATAAGTAATGGTCAAGGGAATGGCAATTGTACATTCTGCCAAAGGCTGTTCATAGTTAGTCAGCGTCGCCGTGGCGATGCTCTTGTTGGGAACGATGACCATGTTCCCCGTCGCCGTGCGGATGGTCGTATTGCGCCAGTTCATGTCGACGACACGGCCCGCTTCCCCACTGGCCAGCCGGATGTAATCGCCCATGTGTACCTGTTTCGATACGAGGGTCGTAATGCCGGAAAAGAGGTTGGCCAGCGTATCCTGCAAGGCCAGGGCCGATGCCAGGCCGCCGGCGCCGAGGGCCGTCAGGAGCGGCGAAATGGAGATACCGTAGGAACTGAGGATGAAGAGGACGCCCATCAGATAGACGCACAAATCGACGACCGTCGTCAAGATGGACGTCGTCGCCGCCTTATCGCCGCTCTTGGATAATTTATCTTTCAAGAAAGACGAGACCGTGTGGGCGCAGAAGAAAGTCACCGTAATGATGACGACACTGTGATAATGATAGGACAAGATATGCTGGACGAAATCGGGCAGATTGAGGATATCCTTGGTCAGACGGATTCCCAGGAGGATGCCCAGCAGGGTCGGCATGAAGCGGAAGACATTGCGCCAGCTGTCCCGCGGGACTTTCGTCACGCGGCTCAATACCTCGATGACGCCCCGGAAGACGCCGTGCAGGATGGCGATGCCGATGATGATAAATAAAATAAAGGCCAGGAAATGCACGTGCGGCCCGCCGTGTTCCAGCTCATAAGTAAACGTATTGACAATGTAATCCATAAAAAAATCCTCCCCCGAAGAAACAAATCAGAAAGTACGATTTATTATACTCCGGAGAAGGACAAACAACAACTCAAGAACGGTTACAGTTCCATGTCATTTATGATATGACGCCTTTATTGTAAGGCCCTTCCAAAAGGCGTATACTAAAGAAAAATCAGCCTATAGGAGTGACATCATGGAAATACGGATCCTGCAATACTTCCTGGCCGTCGCCAGGGAACAGAATATGACCGGTGCGGCGAATATAGCCATCACCGTCTCATGTCTCGCAGCCTGGAAAAAATACCAGCTCCTGTCGCCGACGTGCGAAGCCTTTTTGAAAGGCCTGAAAGAAGAGATTCATCTACCAGGAAAGGATTGATAATGATGTTAGATTTACGGGTACTCAATTATTTCCTCACCGTCGCCCGAGAAGAAAGCATTACCCACGCAGCCGAAGCCCTGCACTTGTCCCAGCCGACACTGTCGCGGCAGTTGCGTGACATGGAAGAGATGCTGGGAAAAGAACTGATGATCCGCGGCCCCCGTCGCATTACGCTCACCGAGGAAGGCCTATTCCTGAAAAAGCGGGCTGAAGAAATCCTGTCTTTAGCCAGCCATACGGAACAGGAACTGCGCAGTGACGATACGGAACTAAACGGAAACATCCGCATCGGTTCGGCTGAAGCCGACAGTGTCCGCTTCATCATGCAGACTGCCCATAAACTGCAAAGCCACTACAAGAACCTCCATTTCCACGTTACCAGTGGCGATGGACAGGCCATCATGGAAGCCCTCGATAAAGGACTCATCGACATCGCCGTCGTCTACGGTCATGTCGATACGGAAAAATATGAGGTCCTGCCCTGCCCATACACCGATCACTGGGGCCTTCTTTTGCAGCGCAGCCACCCGCTGGCAGCCAGGGAGGCAATCCGGCCACAAGATTTATGGTCGGAAAATCTCATCCTGTCCCAGCAGGTATTGCAAGCCAACAGCCATGGCAATAAATTGCAGACATGGATAAAAAAGCCCTTTGCCGAATTGAACATCCAGGCAACCTACAATCTGGCCTATAATGCATCCCTCATGGTCCGCGAAGGGCTGGGGTCCTGCATCATGTTGGAAAAAATCATCAACGTGCCACCCTATGACCCGGCGCTCTGCTTCCGCCTCTTGGACCCGGTGTTGGAGGATACCCTGTTCATCGTATGGAAACGATTCCAATTATTCTCCAAAGGGACCCAGCAATTCATCCATCTCTTGAAGGAAGAGGCAGAAAAAATAAGCCAGCATTGAACCTCACTGTTCAATGTTTTTGATAAAGTGAGCCGGTACGCCGCCGACGACAGTATACGGTGGGACGTCCCGGTTCACGACGGCACCGGCTGCGACGATGGCATAACGGCCGACAGTGACCCCGGCTGTTATGGTCGCATTAGCCCCAATCCAGACGCCTTCATGCAGGACGATCCGGCCCGGCATGAGCTCACTCCGTTTATCCGGGGCTGGATGATGATTGAGCGTAGCTAGGACAACATTATGTCCAATGAGGACATTATCGCCGATGAAAATACCTCCCTGGTCCTGGAACTTGCAGCCGCTATTGAAGAAGACATTCTTGCCAAGATGGATATTCTTGCCAAAATCCGTATAAAACGGTGGAAAGAAGGCAAATGTCTCATCGACAGGACGGCCGATGAGCCGTGAAAAAAGTTGGCGCAGTACTTCCGGTTCATGGTACTGTGTATTGATTTCCATGAGAATCTTCTGCGCCTGCCGGCTGTAAAAGCGCATGGTTTCAATTTCGTCTGCTGTCGTACCGATGACCGGCTCCCGGCCCCATCGTTTCAAGGCTTGCGATAAAGATAACATATGAAGGATCCTTTCTAAGGTGCTTACTTTTATTTCAAGGCATCGTCAAAAAATTGGACCAAATCGGCAAAAGGAATCTTATCCATCTGATCATATAAATCGGTATGCGTAGCCCCGGGAACAACGATTTCCCGTTTCGGAGCCTTCAATTTAGCATACGCCGCATCGGCAAAGTATTTCGAGTGAGCTTTCTCACCGGTAATGAGCAGGACCGGACGCGGGCTGATTTCATCAATGTGTTCCATGAGAGAGAAGTTGAAGAATCCATACGGCGTCGTCGAATCCCAGGCCAGTGTATTGGAGTTGATGGACCGCGGATGATATGCCCGCCCTACGTAATAATCATAAAATCCTTTCACTACACTATTTGCATCGGCTGGCAGTTTGTCTGGAAACATCGTATCATGAGAAATGACATGTCCCTGCGCATCGACGGCCAGTTCATGCGAGCCCGGGATAGCTTGCCCTTCTTTGGCTTCTTTGTCCCGCATAACAGCCAAATGTTCCTTCACTTTTTCCCGCTGTTCCGGCGTATAGTAATCTCCTTGATAGTGATTGCGGATACTGTCGGACATATCATACATCGCTGAAGTTGCGACGGCTTTGATGCGCGTGTCATTGGCAGCAGCCGTCAGGGCCATACCGGACAGACCACAGATGCCAATAGCCCCTACTTTATCGGGATTGACGAATTTCAGATTACTGATGAAATCGGCAGCAGCACTATAATCTTCTACAAAGATATCAGGCGAAGCCATATTACGGCGCGTGCCCCCGCTTTCTCCAGTCATGGACGGATCAAAGGCGACAGCAACATATCCGTGTTTTGCCATTTCCTGAGCATATAAGCCGGAAGATTGTTCTTTGACAGCGCCGAAAGGCCCCGAAACGACGACGGCCTTATATTGCTTCTGGGCATCGAAATTTTTCGGCAAATAAAGGTGGCCAGCGATGTCGAAACCATAACGGTTCTGAAAGCGGACATTCTTCGTTTCAATCTTGGGGTCAACCTTGAATACCCGTGTATCATTCGTTAATTCGCTGATGGAAGACTGTTTCATCTGCGATTTCGCCTGCAAAACCGCTGCCGGGGTCGCCGCATATGCGGCACCCGTGCCGAATCCAGAAAAGGGAAAGGTACTCACCCATAAAGCAGCAGCTATTAATAAGGCTTTCTGATATTTTTTCATGTTACATACTCCTTTTTCAACACTTTTGAAACTCTCTATTGCTTGATTACAGTATACTTTGCTATCTATTAAATAACAAATACCTATGAACTTTGTTAATCAATGCTTTTTTGCTATGATTATTTAAATAAAAAGAAGGCTGCCTTATTCAGACAACCTCCTTCTCTTTCTATCAGCGATTCAGGCTCTGAACCCACTGCTGAACCGTACTTTCCGACACATTGGACGGGAAACGCTTGCCTTCCAGCCAGCTGCCCGTGCCAGCCATCTGTTGCAGCTGTCTGCCGCTGTCGCCGAGGCCCGAACTGGCCGACGTGGCAAAGGGGATGACCGTCTTGCCACTGAAGTCATTGTGCTTGACAAAAGTATCTACCGGCCAGGCAGCGATGCCCCACCAAATAGGATAGCCGATGAAGACCGTATCGTAGCCTTCCCAGTTGTCGGCCTTATCCTTGACCAAGGGAATGTCGCGCAGGCTGGCATCATCGTGTTCGCGATAGACGCGGCTGTCCCGATTATTATAGTCCAGGTCCGCTTCCGTATAGTCCTGGACCGGTTTCAGTTCCATGACGTCGCCGTTGGTCGCTTTAGCGATATAATTGGCGACGTTCTTCGTATGGCCGCCAGCCGAATAATAGACGACCAACGTCTTGCCATTGCCCTTGGCCGGAGACTGGGCCGCCGTATCCGTCTTTTTCGACATGCTGGAAGACGCGTCTGCACTGTTTGTATTGCCACAGGCAGCCAGTCCCAGGACCATGAGGCTGCTCAGGGCGAGCATTAATATTTTCTTCATCATCAGCTGTTTACCCCCTGATTATTTCAAATAAGTATGGAAGAAATCGGCCATCTTGTCGAAGGGAATCTTATCGGTCTGATCGTAGAGGTCCGTGTGGGTCGCACCGGGCACGATGAGGAGTTCCTTATTATCCCCTTTGAGGCGTTTGAAGGCGTCTTCACTGAAGTAGCGGGAATGGGCCTTTTCGCCGTGGATGACCAGGACGGCACTCTGTACTTCGCTGAGGTTCTGCAAAATCGGGTCGGAAATGAGGCCCATAGCCGACGTGACGTTCCAGCCGCCGTTGGAGTTGAGCGAACGGGGATGGTAGCCGCGCGTCGTCTTATAGTAGTTGTAGTAATCCTTGACGAACCACGGTGCATCAGCCGGAAGGTTGTCGGGCACACCGCCGGCCCGTTTATAATAGCCATTCTTATAGTCGATGGTCCGCTGGTCACTGATGGCTTTGCGCGTCGCCATCCGTTCTTTCTGAAGCGTATCGGCATCCTTTTCATAATCGAAGTAGCCGTTCGCCGTAACGCGGCTCATATCGTACATAGTCGATGCGACCGTCGCTTTGATGCGCGTATCGTTAGCGGCCGCATTGAGGGCAAAGCCGCCGAAACCGCAGATGCCGATAAGGCCGACGCGGTCGGGATCGACATTATCCTGAGTCGAAAGGAAGTCGACAGCGGCTGAAAAATCTTCCGTGTTGATGTCCGACGAAGCAATATAACGCGGCGTGCCACCGCTTTCTCCCGTAAAGGACGGGTCGAAGGCTAAGGTCACGAAGCCCTTTTCGGCCATGGTCTGGGCATATAAACCAGAGGCCTGTTCCTTAACAGCCCCAAAAGGACCAGCTACAGCCAGGGCCGGCAGCTTGCCTTTAGCATCTTTTGGCGTGTACATATCGGCTGCCAGGGTAATGCCGTAGCGGTTGACGAAAGTCACTTTCTGATGATCGACTTTGTCGCTCAGTTTTTCCTTGACAATTTTATTCGGTCCTTCGTGCCGTGCATTGACGGTCTTATACGTCGTCTGTGCTGTTTCTTGTGCCATCGCTGTCACACCCCCTACTGCCATCAACCCTGTCAAAGCTAACGTAAGCATGAATTTAGATTTTAATTTCATAGCAGCCCCCATTATATACAATAAAAAAAGTTTCAATTTCTTTGCTTTCGCTTATATATAGTATAGACGAGGCAGTAAACGATATCAAATGCCTATGGTCTTAATGTATCCATGCTTTTTGACTATGTTTTTTCTACTCTCCATACACGTCCTTGGCATAGCCAAAGGCAGCCCAGGCTTTGGGCCAGCCGCTGTAAAAGGCGAGCTGCGTAATGATTTCGGCCATTTCGTCCTTAGTGACGCCATTTTTCTTGGCTGTTTCCATGTGGTATTTCAAAGAACTGTCAGTAATGCCTTGGGCGATGAGGGCCGACACGGTGACGATGCTCCGTTCTTTGAGGGGCAGGACATCGTTCTTGCTCCACACTTCACCAAAGAGGATGTCATCATTATAACGGGCAAAATCGGGGGCAAAGTTCCCCAGCTGCTGCCGCCCTGCAGTCTGGACAATTTTAACGGCTTTTTTCGGCTGATTATCAGTTGTATTCATGGCAAATGCATCTCCTGTTCCCAAAAATCCTATCCCGGCCAGGGCGATGAGCCCGGCTGCTAACAACGGCTTACGGAAGAGCTTCATAATCAGCCTCCTTGACGGCTTCACACCATTCCGTACTCGTATCGGTCCCATCGACTTCGATGGCCAGATGCTGGAAGGCACTGTCCTTGGCGGCACCGTGCCAATGCTTGACGTTGGCCGGGATGTGGACGACGTCGCCGGCATGGAGTTCCTGTGCCGGTTTCCCCCATTCCTGATACCAGCCGCGGCCGGCCGTGACTAACAGCATCTGGCCGCCGCCTTTTGTAGCATGATGGATGTGCCAGTGATTGCGGCAGCCTGCTTCAAAAGTCACATTGCCGACGACGACCTGCTTCAGTGAGATCATATTGAGATAGCTCGTACCGTCGAAATACTGGGCGTAATCGACATTTTCCCCGCCGATGGCAAAGGGACCGTTCTTTTTGATTTCCTCTAAATGCATGATTTTCCTCTTTTCACCTGATAAATCAAATAATCAAGACAATCGAGCTGGCGCTGGCCGTCATGTATGCGGCGGAGCAGTTCTTTCCGATGCTGCCGCAGGCGGCAAAGCTGTTCACTGCCGCTGCCCGCTGCTGCATAGTCGTCAATGAAGCCTTCCGAGCAGCCCGCATCGACCAGGTTCTGCCGTACTTTTTCATCCATGGCATCCACCTCCTGAGACCTTGTTTTCTTTACACTCTTATCTTACCAAGGTTCCTGTGAAATGTGAAATGCCTATAATTTAGTTTTAGGAATACGTACAGCAAATATTAAAAGCCTAGTTTTTCATATTCCAGCTTCGGGAAGAAATACCAGGTCACATCGTGATTGTCTTCGGGGCTGATGGCGATATGGGCAAAATGGCTGCCCGGAGCCGCGCCGTGCCAGTGAATGACGCCGGGCGGGCAATAGACGACATCGCCGGGATGCATGACCTGGACGGCACCGCCTAAGGTCTGCGTATAACCGATGCCGTCGGTGGCAATTAGAATTTGTCCTGTCTTATGACTATGCCAACGATTGTACGTCCCTTGCGGGAAGACGACATACGTCCAGGCCGGTGTCCCGGCAGCGTTGCCGCTGTGGACAATCTGGCTAAGGTAGACGGGTCCATTGAAGTTGGCCGACGAAAACGGCGTTTGCGGATAATTGAAGAGATACGAATCATGGGGTTCACTCTGGCGGTCTTCTGCCTCCGTAAAGACAAGGTTATCGTATTCTTCATCCGTCACGGGACCGCTGTGGGCCGGCTTGAAATCAGCTGGAGCCTGCCAATGTTTATCGTAAATGACGATCTGCTGGAAGCGGGAGCCTTTCATGGCGCCGTGCCAGTGACTGACGCCGGCCGGAATCTGGACGACATCGCCCTGACGGATGAGAACGGCCGGCTTGCCCCATTCCTGATAAATCCCCGTACCTGAAAGACCGATAATCGTCATGGCGCCGTGGCTGTGCCAGCCGCTGCGGCTGCCGGGTTCAAAGGTGATGACGTTGGCCTGCGGTACGTGCATCGTATCCTGGTCGACTAAATCGTTGCGGTGTACCGTACCGGTAAAACGGGCCGACACATCCCGGCCCAAGGGAAACGGTACGTGCTGCATCACCGCTGCCGTATCAGCAGCAGCGGCCGTCGCTGCCAGGCTCACTGCGGTCAGGACCGTAGCCAATAATTTCCTTATTTTCTTCATCGCTTCTCTTCGTCTCCTTTATCCCAAGCATTGCTTCTAATAGCCCAACTGTTTCAGCCAATTCGAAAGGCTCGGCGCCGCTTCGGTTACGTCATCGCGGGAAATGGTATAGGCATTCTGCACGACATCGGCGCCGTTTTCCAAATGAGTAATCGTTTCTACGGTCCCGGCCAGGCCGCTGCCGCCGTGCGTCGAGAAAAGAATGACTTTCTTGCCTGCTAAATCATGACCTTCCAGGAAGGTATAGACCGGCATGGGCAGGTCGCCCCACCAGATAGGATAACCGAGAAAAATCGTATCGTACTGGGATAAATCGCCGACCGTATCCTTCAACTCCGGCCGGGCCCCGCTTAGGCCTTCGGCTTTAGCTTCGGCTACCAGGGCCTGATGGTTGACCGGATAGGCTTTATTAGGCTCGATGCGGTAGACATCGGCACCAATCTGCTTATGGATAAGGTCTGCGAGATATTCCGTACTGCCTTCGACAGATTTCTGATCATCCCGTTCAGGATTGGAAAAATAGATGACAGCGATTTTGCTGTCTTTCGATGAGGCAAACATCGCATCATCGCGGCTGCCCTTGATGGAAGCCGAAGCGCTGGCATCGACAGCAGCGGTCTGCTGTTTCTGGGTTGCGCCGCTCTGGGCGTCGGCCTGTGACTGAATGGGGCCGCAGGCGGTGAGTCCGGCCCACAAGGCAGCGGCACAGGCAATGGCAATCATTTTTTGTCTCATCATTTTCATCGTATTTTTCCTCCTGACTGCGCCATACGGCGCAAATTACAACTTTTCAGCTAAGCGGACGGCTTCCCGGGAATTCGAAGCCATGCCCTGATAATCCAGACCGTACATGGAAGCAAAACGGCTCATCGTATATTCCCCGGCATCCAGCTGTTCATCCGTCGGTGCCGCTCCCTGGAAGAGGAAGAAGAGCTTCCGTCCGGCAAACTGGCCGTTCATGACGATGCCGTAAGCCCGGTCCAGCATATTGCGGACAGCGCCACTCATGCTGTGCCAGTACATGGGCGAACCGACGACGATGACTTCATGGCTGCTGATGGCCCGGATGACATCCTGATACTGGTCGTCTGCGAAATGCTGGCCGTACGAATAAATCTTGAGGTCCACTAAGTTCAGCGTATCGTAGTCGTGACCTTTCAGGAAAAGATGGGCCAGACGGGCCGTGTTGCCGTTTTTATTGGGGCTGCCGTTAATAAAAAGAATTTTGTTCATGATTGGGTTCCTTCTTTCTTTAAAACTATCTTTCTTGAGTACAAAATGAGTATAACAGCCGGTAGCTGCTACCGGTCAAGGAAAAAATAAAAGAAATTTTCTTGCATTTTCAAAGGAAGTATTGCACAATAAAAATAATACATAAAAGAAAGAAGGTGACTTTATGGCTTCCGCAAAAACAAAGAAACTCCACACGATGAAAGAGACGTGTGAACTGACGGGCATGGCCTACGAAAATTTAAAGTATTACTGCAACACCGGTCTGGTCCCCAATGTCAAACGTTCGGCCAACAACCGCCGCGTCTTCGACGACCACGACGTCGCTTGGATCAAGAGCCTGACGTGCCTGAAGAAATGCGGCATGACCATCGAGGAAATGAAGCAGTACCTGGCCTATTGTCTCCAGGGCCCGGCATCGATTCCGGTACGCAAGGTAATGCTGGAAAAGAAATTGGCCATCCTGGAAGAAAAGAAGAAGGATATCCAGGAATCCATCGATTACATCGGTTGGAAACAAAATTTTTATAATGATGTCCTCTCTGGTAAACGGCCTTATATCAGCGACCTCCTTCCGGAATACAATGATGACGACGAAACCAGTAACAACGCTTCCAAAGATTAACACACGTCGTAAATAGAAAAAAAGCTGCCCTAAAAGTACGGAAATCCGTATAAAAGGACAGCTTTTTGCGTTATTCAAATAATTTATAATCCGGTGCCAGGAGCTGCAGCAGTTTCCGGTCGTGATGATGGCCTTCGCGGATGGTCGTGTCAAAGATCATCGTCGCGCCACTCTGATGTGTATAGGGTTCCCAGCGCGGCAAATCGGGTGTACCCGGCGTGCCGTAGCGGGCAAAGTGGATCCAGGCATCGCTCATGCGGTCGGACAGGGTCCGGGCATCCCGTCCATCACCGATGCGGGCTTCCATTTTATCGATATTATGGAAGACAAAGGGGATTTCCGCCGTGTGGTAAGACATGTAGATGCCGTTCATGACCGGCGAATCCCAAGAGAAGAGATAGGCATAGACCGGGGCACCGCCCTGAGCCACTTTGTGTTCCATGATTTTCAGGATAGGCAGGCGAATCAGCGTATCGATGTAGAGCGCGTCGGCTTTGGTCTTGTTGGGATAGGCTTTGAGGAAGGCCCGGACGACGGCATCCGTCTTGTCCCCGTAGGCTTCATGCAGGCGCTTGTCGATTTCGGCATCGCTCCAGGTATGGATGTTGTCACTCTGGCTTTGGGCCATATTCACAATCAGCGGGAAGCCCGTCCATTCCGTGCGGTTCGTACCGATGAGCAGGGGCACGTCTTTGCCGGCAGCAGCAAAGGAGTCTTTCGTGACCGGATTCGTCGGCAGGAAATCGCCGTCGATGACGGGTTCCCAGCTCATGCCGTAGCCGCTTCCCATAGCCTGGGGCACCTTATATTCAGCGCCGACCTCTTTCAAGGCCTTATCCGAAGCCGCCGTCAAGGTATCATAAGGAATGGTCTGCAGCTGTTCGACCTGGTCTTTTGTCAGACCCAGGTTCTTCAAGGTCAGTGCTGCAATTTCAGCGCTGGCCTTCTTATCCATAAAATAGGGGCCCATGCTTTCGACGGCACCGCTTTCGACGATGCCCTTCTGGAAGAGTCCCTTCGCCTCAGGTGCCGTCATCAGGGCCAGTACTTTGGCGCCGCCGCCGGATTCACCGAAAATCGTCACGTTCTGCGGGTCACCGCCGAAAGCTGCGATGTTGCTGCGAATCCATTTCAGGCCGTTGACGAGGTCAAGAATGCCGACATTGCCGGAATACTGATAGTCTTTGCCGTAAGCCGACAAATCGAGGTGACCGAGGACGTTGAGACGATGGTTCAGGGAGACGACGACTACGTCGCCGCGACGGCTCAGATTGGCACCGTCATAGGCTGGCGATTCAGCGGACGAGGTTTTCCCCGTCATAGGCCACATGCTCAATGGAGGAGCCGTCCCGGAAGCCGCCGCCGTGGAGCCAGACCATGACAGGGCGCTTCTTGCCGTCGTTGATGCCCGGCGTCCAGATATTAAGATTCTGGCAGTTGTTGTCCATGGCAAAGCTGCGGGCCGGTTCTTCCCAGGTCGAATTCGGGAACGAACTAGTGGGCTGTGTCGAAATAGGACCGTAGTCCATGGCCAGCCTCGTTCCCTGCCAGGGCTGCACGGGTTGGGCCGGTTTAAAGCGTTCCTTTGCCTCTGCATAAGGAATGCCGTGATAGGTATAGATTCCCTGCCGGACATAGCCCTGGACCTTGCCGGCCGTGGTTTGGACAACGGCAATGCCCGGTCCGGCCTGGAACCCTTTTTCCTGACGGCCGTGTATCTCTTTCTGGACAACGGCCGTCGACTGGGGTACTGCTGCCGCTGCCGTATCCGTTCCGATGAAAAAGAGCGGTGAAAAGAGCAGCGCCGCCGCAGCCCAACGTACGAAATGTTTATATTTCATCATAATACATCCACCCCCTGTTTATGGAGCCAGTTGGCCATGAGGTCGGCAATCTGCTGGTTATTGAGATCGGACATGAGAAAATGCGTATTCCCTTTGATGCCGATATCGGGCAGATGGACGATTTCAGCATGGCCGCCGTGACGGTTGACGGCAGCGACGAATTTCTTTGCCATGTCGAATTCACTGCGCCATTTATCCGGGCCAACCTGTTTGGATGGCTTATCGGCAATGTTATCGCCATAATAAAGAATGATAGGAATCTTCGTCAGTTTCATGAAATCCTTGAGCGGTACGGCTTTGGCCTGCGCTGCGACCGGTGCGTAGACAGGAATTTCTGCCTGCGGTACTTCCCCTTCCGGGAAGAGGAACGGCGAGCCGCCCGGTTCAAAGGCGACGATGGCCTTAACGTTATCCGTACGGAACGGCGTTCTCCAGCCTACGGTGCCGCCCATGGAATGAGTAACTAAAACAGCCGGGCCGATTTTATCGAAGAGCTTGGCCAGGGCATCGGCACTGACATCATCGTCGAGCTGGCCTTCATAAGGCGTCCAGGTCCTCTGGAATTGATCATAGCTGGCCGCATCCTTCGGGAAGGCCGTATTTTTGAACGGTACGGGCCGGTCGCCGTCGAAGGTGCCGACACGGCAGAGCTGGTAGAGCGCCTTATCGGCATACATGGGATTGCTGGCATAAGGATTGGCGCCGTTATCAGGCACCGTCGCCAAGCCGGCTTCGCCGATGCGCGGCTGATCCAGGAGATAGACACTGTAGCCCTTGCGCAGGAAGATGTTCTGGAATCCTTCACGGCCGTCCGGCGTCGTTTCCCAGGTACGTTTTGACTGGGCCCCGCCGTGCTGGAAGACAATCGGATATTTCTTCGCCTGCGCCGGGATCTGATAAAAGACATAGGCATGGTCCCCGTAGGCTTTCTGTCCCTGGGGTTCCAAAAAATGCTGATCCGAATAGGTACCGTCATGTTTGACCGCCGTCCCGCCGATGGCAAAGCTGCCCTGCGTTTCCAGGACGATAGGTTTCTGTGCTGCTGTCCGCGCCGGGACAGAAACCGCATCGGCTGCCCAAGCGGCGCCGGTCAAGACGCTGGCTGCCAAAACAGCTGCTGCCATTTTTTTCCACATAATATACAACGCTCCTTATTTTGCTAATCCGTTTTCTTTCATCCACTGTTCCATGGCATTGGCAACGTCCCGGTTATTCAGGTCGGCCATCATGAAATGGGTATTGCCTTTGATGCCAATATCGGGCAGACTGATAACCTGAACATGACCGCCATACTTATTCATGACGGCTTCCCACTTCTTGGCCAGATTCCAGCGAACGCGCCAGTTATCTTCACCCCAGTTAGCGACGGGGGTATCCCCTTTCGGGATATTGTCACCAAAGTAAACGACGATAGGAATCTTTGTAAGCTTCATGAAATCATCCATGGAAACAGCTGTCCCTTTGGCCGGGAAAGGACTCGTCGTCTTTTCGACAGGCGGTACTTCTCCTTCCGGGAAGGGGAAGGTCCCCGGTTCCAGCGCGATGACGCCTTTGACATGATTCGAAGCCATAGCCGTCCCCCAGCCCGGACCGCCGCCGGCAGAATGCGTAACCAGGACACCGTCACCGGCTTTTTCGAAAACAGCGGTCATGGCATCGACGACGACTTTCTGGTCAAAGGCGCCCGTATCCGGCGTCATGGCGCGGAAGAACTGATCCTGCGAAGCCGCATCTTTCGGAACGGCCGCATTGTCATAGTAACCGGGCCACTGGCCGATGCGGAAGTTATTGAACCAGAGCTGGTCGTCCGGACGAGCAGAGATGGTCGTTGCTACAGTCGAGCGACCTGCCCGGCCGCGGCGCGGTTCATCGACGAGATAGGTCTTGTAGCCTTTTTCCAGGAAAATATTCTGGAAGCCGTCGCGGCCGTCCGGCGTTGTTTCCCAGGTCTTGGCCGACTGGCCGTAGCCGTGCAGGAAGACCATGCTGTTATGATGAGCATTCTTCGGTTTCTGATAAAAGACATAGGCATGGTCGCCGTGCAGCGTTTCGCCGGCATTGTTCGTCGGTTCCGTCGTCCCTTTGTAGGTCCCCGGCGCTGTGACGACCGTACCGCCGGCCAGGAAGCTCCCCTGGTCGACGATGGTCACGGGTTTCATGGCAAAGGCCGAACCGGTCAGTACGGTAGCCGCAAAAAGTGCAGCCGCTATTTTCGGTAACTTCATGATGACTCCTCCTTAGTGAATGAAATTCGTAAAAATCGCTTCTTCCCGTTCCGGCAGAGCGACGCCGGCTTTGCGTGCCGCTTCCCGGCAGCGGAGGAAATAGGCCATATTGCGGCCGAGGACGCGCATCGTATACATCCCTTCCTTATCCTCAAGGACCTCGGACGGTACGGCACCATGTACTTCATTCCAATAGCGGGACGAAATGACAGGCATTTCCTGAAGCGTAAAATATTTATTCATCTGGTCAAAGGACACAGTCGTCCCGGCACGGCGGGCAGAAATAACAGCAGCTGCTGGTTTCAGATAAAAAGCTTTATTGTCGTTGCCGTTGAGTTCGGAATAAAAGACGCGGTCCATGAAAGAGGCCATGTTCCCGGCCAACGAGGCATAATGGACGGGCGAACCGAAGATGAATCCGTCGGCAGTCAGGGCTTTTTCCCGGAATTCATTGACCACATCCTTAAAGACGCAGCGCCCGATTTCACGGCATTTATGGCAGGCGATGCAGCCGCTGACGGCTTTCTTGCCGATCCAGAAAAATTCTGTTTCAATGCCTTCTTTTTCCAGTGTCCGTGCCACTTCCTGCAGTGCCGTATAAGTGCATCCCTTTTCATTGGGAGAACCGTTGACCAATAAAACTTTCATGCGTGTCATATCCTTTCTTTGACGCTTATTTTTCCTTACAGCTATACTATAGTTTACGGTAGCAGCTACCGGTCAAGCATTTTCTTCAAAAAAAATAAAGGACGCGCAATGTATTTATACGGTTTTCCGTACTTAAAGCATAAATGCTTTACGCGTCCTTTGTCAATAGATGATTTTCTATTATTCATCGACTTTTTTGACAGCATGTGTAAAAAACAATTTCACGATCTGATCGGCTGTCAAAATTTTATTCGTCGCATAGCAAACAGTGAGATCAATTTCCCGCTGCGTAAAGGGAACTTCATTATCTAATCGAGCCTTCAGTTCCTGCGGAGAAATCCCCAAGAACTGTGCGAACTGTGCTTGTGACTGAAAATGCTTGGCAATGAAGCAATACAGCAGGCGATAATCAAAAGTAAAAGGCAAAACGTCATCTCCTCTTTTCAGTAGTAACTACCGATTTTTTATAAAGCAAGCAGTAATGCTGTTTGTTGTTTCCGGTAGCAGCTACTTATTTTTTATTTTTTCTTGTCTCTCTCCCTATTTCTCTTTATAATGGATTCATAAAATATCCGCCAAAGGAGCCGTACTATGAATCGAAAACTGATACAGCGCATACGGCAGGGCATGGCTGAAAAAAAGATGAGCCAGGCTGATTTAGCCAGGAGTGCCGGCATCCGGCCTTCTTCTTTATCAGACTACCTTACCGGTAAATACAGTCCCAAACACGATAAAATCGAGCGCATTGCCGCGGCGCTGCAGGTCAGTCCCGACTGGCTCCTCGGCAGCTTCGCCGCATTTTCCATTACAGCGGACGAAAGGCTCTTGCTGGAACAGTTCCGGCAGCTGCCGCCGCAGGATCAGGAAAAATTCCGTCAGTTCCTGCGCAGGCGTCTCAAAAAAACTTGAAATCAGCCTAACCCGGTCGCCATTGCCACCAGGGGCATGGTCACGACGGCTGCGGCTGTCGTAACGGCGATACCCTGTACGGAAACGGGATAGGCTTCTTTATTATAAATGGCTGCCAGGAGCGGAATGACGTTGCCAGACGGCGTCGCCAGAGCGGCCATGCAGGTAGCCAGTAAATACGTGTTATAAAAGGAATGAGCAGGACCGTCATATAGATGAGGGCATCTTTGCCGTAAATGCCGTCAATCATAGGGACGCCCATGAAGCCGATGTTGGTAAAGACGACCATGAGCAGCACAAAAATAATCATTTGTTGTAAGACTAACATGATATATTCTTTCCCTTACCAGGCTTCGTTAAAGATATCGAGGATTTCCGTCCCATCGAGATGTTTATAACTGCCCGGCAAAGCGACGCAGGTAGCGGCGATCTGCGGCAGCCATGCTTTCTGTGCTTCCGTCATCCCTAATTCACGCAGGGTCGTCGGCAGGCCGATTTCTTTAACGAAAGCGACGAGTGCTTCAACACCGTCATTGGCCAGTTCTGCCAGGTTTTTGCCATCTTTTTCGATGCCCCAGACTTCCGTAGCGAAACGGGCGAATTTCACAGCTCCAGCAACCTTGATATGGCGGTAATAGACCGGCAGGAGGACGGCCAGGCCGCAGCCGTGGTTGCAGTCCGTGAAGGCACCCAGGGCATGTTCCAGGATATGGCCCTGGAAATCGCCTTTCTTGCCTAACTTGAGGATGCGGTTCTCTGCCATCGTCGAGGCCCAGACCAGATTGCTGCGGGCCTGATAATCTTCCGGATCCTGAATGGCCCGGCGCAGGTTGCGGATAGTGCTCTTCATCAGGGCTTCATTGATGCTGTCTGAAACATTGTCTTCATCGGGTGCACTGAAATAGGTTTCCATCATGTGCGTCAGGGAATCGAAGGCCCCGGAAATCATCTGTTTCTGCGGTACGGAATAGGTGTAGAGGGGATCGAGCAGCGCGAAACGGGCATTGAGCTGCGGATAATCACGGCCTGTCTTGGCTTTCAAATCTTCATTAGTGATGACGGCGCCGCCGTTCATCTCCGCGCCGGTGCCGGAGGCGGTGATGGCCACGGTGGACTTCACCACCTGGTTGTAGACCTCCTGGGCGTCCAGTGCCTCCCCTTCCGGCTTCTCGTGGATGGTGATGCCCTCCTCGTTGGGGGTCACGTCCACGTCGGGCAGCTCAATCTCCGGCGTCCCGGCGGCATCCTGGCCCTCCTGGGAGCTGTCCGGCTGGCTTTCCTCGGGCAGCGTCTCCACCAGAGAGCCCCCCTGCTGGGGCCCGGCC
>OHUJ01000567.1_pt1 | contig 16745 bp, 20 predicted proteins | sample 1579241 | NCBI WGS metagenome assembly OHUJ01 (sample SAMEA3882547, study PRJEB24775) | human gut metagenome | biome: human-associated habitat; feature: intestine environment; material: feces | place: Netherlands | collected 2009/2010
GGCACTTCCATTAATGATTACAATTTTCATGCGTGTATCCTCCAACTTCCGATTTCATGATATCATTTCTAATACAGATTTTACCGTATTTTTCAGATTCAGTCCATCTTTTAATCCCAGTCGATAGAAAAATTCTTCTGTTTCTGCTCCACTGCTAAAAATTGCATTACAGTATTCCGTAATCACTTCTTCCTGTTCTTGGGATAACGTTTCCAGTAATTTCTGGTATTTCTTATCAATCTCACTTACTGGCTCTTTATCCTGCTTTAACTTCCATTCTGAATATGCTTTCCCCATATGCTCTGTAATTGTCAGATTCACAAATTCCTGCACTTCCTCGGATATGGTGCTCGCAGATTCCTGTTTATCTTTCTTTTTATCATTTGATTTTTCAAGTGTCGTGTCATCAATATAACGAATGATTTCTCGAATATTTGACTTCATCGACTGCAGATATCCTTTCATCAGCACAGCTACTTTTCTAGCATCCGATTTTTCGGTTTCTTTTTCCAGCATATAAAACTCTTCCAGTTCTTTCAGAATATCCATCCCTGCTTTCATCTGAAATTCCACCTCAAGCAAATCATCCATCACTTTATATAATTCTTCCATTGTTTATTTCTGCCTTTCCATATAGCGCCACTATATTTTCCACAATCATCCAAAAATAAATTCCTGTAATCCACATTTCACAACTTCAATTACTGCAACTATCCCCATACCGATATGTGGGAGTAGAACAAACACTACTGTCGTAATAATCGCTGATTTCATTGTCCAGTCCGTACTGATTCCAAACCCAATACTCAAAACTTCTGTCACAACAGAGATTCCGGCTATCAGATAGCAGAATCCAGCAGATAACCCAACCAGGAACACCAGCACAATATTCACCGCTGCAAGTACCAGCCAAACAGGAGCTGCAATAATTCGAAATGGCAGTTTTATCATAAATCTCAACATAATTCTTCCTCCTACTTTGTGCCCAGTGGACACAAGGTTATTTTAGCATATCTGCCAGATATGACTATCTCTTTTTAAACTTCGTGCCCAGTGGGCACAAAGTTCTTACCTGTCTGGAATATCCTTCCCCCAGTACATGTCATGTCGAACTTCAGCATCATAAAACTGATTGATTGTTGCAGGAGCGTTATACAATACCGTCAGCATATACTGCCGGATATTCTTCACTTTGCTTGTACTCCTGTCAAGACTGAAAAACACATACTGGATGTGTTCATACCCGACTTTGAGCAAACGGCTCTTGACCACTTGTGTAGGCACAGCTTCCCCATTGATCTGTTGATATGTCTTTGTCGAACATATTGCATCCAGCATCAGCTCTACCAGCTCTTCTACTCGTCCAGTTCCATAGCTCTGACAAAGGATCTCATATTCGATATTATCATGAATTAACTGTCGATACTCATTTCTCTCCTGTATCCTATCTCTCCCTTTCTCTTGTTCAGATAGATATTGATAAGATTCATTCTCACTAAATTCAGTATAATTATATTCAGTATTATTACAGTTTGTTTTTGAAACTTCTTGAAGTTTGTTTTCTAAACTTCTTGAAGTTTGTTTTTCAAACTCCTTGAAGTTTGTTTTTGAAACTTCTTGAAGTTTATTTTTCAAACTTCCTGAAGTTTGTTTTTCAAACTTCTGTGTATTTACGGGCTTTTCCGGCTCTTTTTTCGCATATTCTTCTATTTCTGTCTCTGTATTTTCTTTTCTCTCTGCTACATTTTCCGGTGTTTCTTCCGAATCAAAGATTGCTGGCTCATCTGGATATTCTGTCAGGCTGAAATTTTTCACGTAAATAACATTTGTTTTTCCAAGTCCGATTCGCCTCTTCTCAATCAATCCAATCCCTTTTTCCTGATCCAGCTCTTTTAGACAATTCACAGCCTTATTCCTGCCACAGTTAAGCATTTCCATAATCTCTTCCACCGAAAAGAAAATATATGCCCTGTCCTCTTCATCAAACCACCGGTTCTTGATGGACAGTGACATCCGGTCTAACATCAGTCCGTACAGCACCTTTGCTTCGCAGGAGAGATTTTTAAAATATTCACTTGTAAACAGCAGTTTGGGAATACGATAAAAACTGTACATATCGCATTCCATTCCTTGAAAATAATGGAATGTTGCTCTTATACTCATGACACATCCCTCCCTTCGTACTTATCAATGATTCTGATTGCTCCATTCCTCCAAAAGCTGACATATAACAGTCCGTATCTTCTGTTCATCATACTCTGGAGGAAAATACTTCTTAATTTCATCCTGTTTTAATGTTACCGTTGTTTTCTTTTTACGCTCTCCTATAACCAGGAGCCGCACAATCTCTTTTGTCAGCGTTTTTTCTTCTCGATGTTGCCTTATTTTTTTTGCCTGTTCCAGACTTGGATATTTTCCGGTACTCTCATGCACTTCCTCCACCATCTCCTGTTCTGGAACCGTAAGGTAGGAAAGCTCTACACCTACCTGCAATCCGATCACATCACGATCTACTGCGTTTAATAGGTCATTCATCAGATAAGTAAGCCGGATATAGCGATACACCTGCCTTGCACTGTCATTTGCGTTCTTTCCAATGTCTTTCGCACTGATACCGCCTGATGTTCCCTGATGATTCATTGCTTCCATCTTCATACGGTAAGCAAATGCCTTTTCACTTGGGAGTATATTAGGTCTCTGCAGATTGCTGTCTACCATCGCACGGACAGCTGTATCTTGATCCATATTTCTGATAATAACCGGAACCTCTTTAAGACCAGCAAGTTGTGCCGCATGTCTCCTTCTGTGACCGGCGATGATTTCATATTCACCATCACCCAGCGGTCGTACCAGTAATGCTGTAAGAATTCCCTCTTCTTTCACACTTTCCACCAGTTCCGCCATTGCCTCATCATCATTTACTTGAAATGGATGGTTCTCGAAAGAATGTAAATGCTCAAGTGAAACCTGCTGGATATCGTTCGTTTCTTCTCCTCCTCCAAGTAATTCATCATAAGATGTCAGTTTTATCTTCGATGCACTTCTACCTTTCATCCAAAAGCACCTCCTGTGTCATCTGCCAATATGCAGCCGCTACTTTTCCTTTTGGATCATGCTCAAATATGCTGATTCCTTCCGCACTGATTTCAGCTGCTCGTACTGAAAATGGAATACTCTGTGGAAAAATCTTAATCTGGTTTCCATATGTATCAAAAATCAGATCAGATATATCTCTTGCATAGTTCGTTCGGTTATCCACCATTGTGATCAATATACCTCCAATTTTCAGTTGTTTGTTAAGCTGTCTTCGCACCTTTCCTATCGTCCGTATCAGCTGTTCTAGACCCTTTACAGGAAGATAAGCCGCCTGGACAGGTATAATAACTGCATCGACACTGGCAAGTGCATTGATCGTCAGCATTCCAAGTGATGGCATACAGTCAATCAATATATAGTCGTATTCTTCTCTCATTCTTTCTATATATTGTTTTAAGACAAGTTCCCTGCTCATAATATTTACAAGTGAAACTTCCATTCCAGAGAGTTCGATGTTTGCCGGAATCAAATCAATTCCTTCCTGGTGATGTAAAATTCCCAGTGTATTTTCAAATAGTTCATCTTCTACAATCTTTGTCAGAATAGTAGCCAGTGTGATTGGTAATTCATCTGGGTTATGATACCCAAGACTTGCTGTCATACTTCCCTGCGGATCATTGTCAATCACAAGCACTTTCTTCCCTGCTTTTGCAAGTCCGACTGCCAGATTCACGCAACTTGTTGTCTTGCCAACCCCGCCTTTTTGTGAACACAATGCCAGCACTTTACAATCCTTCATTACTTTCTCTTCCATCCTTTTTATCCTCCCATAAATAACTTGAACCTTTCAGCATCCATAATGCTGCTTCCAAAAATGCAAGATACCGTTCTGTCATACTATCAAGAACCGGTTCTGAAATAACTGGTTTTTCAGACTTCAAATCTTTTGCCACATCCTCCAAAACCAAACTCATTTCCTTCATTTCTGACCGGATAATCTCAATTGTTTCTTTCTTTCCAACAACACATACATGATTGTAAATGCATGATCGGACGATATAATCCTGTTTTTTCATTCCGCTCACTTTCACTCGTTCTTCAATTGTTGCTTTTTCATAAGAATTCACCCGAAAAGAAATGGTCGTTGTGTTGTGTTTTCCATGTCTGTCACCAGCCATCGCTTATTCCTCCTCTTCCTCATGTTTCTTATCTAGCAAACCTGCTAATTTACTCTGTGTAGACGGATACAGATGTGAATAAGTGTTCAACGTGGTTTCCACCTTTTCATGTCCAAGGCGTTCTGCAATCTCCAATGGAGCCACCCCCATATCAACCAGCATACTGGCATGGGAATGGCGGAGATCATGAAGTCGTATCCGCTTTACACCAGACCGCTCGATTCCGGTAGCCATACAATGTTCCATATGCGATTTGGTAAACCGAAAAAGTCTTTCCTTTTTCATAATTCCATACAAATGACTGCAATACTCCCTAAATTCCTCTGCAAGAAAATCCGGCATCGTAATCACACGGATACTCTTTGGAGTTTTCGGCTGCGTGATCATATCCTTTCCTTTCAGTCTCTGATAAGATTTATTGATTGATATGGTTTTCTCTTCAAGATTGATGTCATTATAAGTAAGTGCAAGCAATTCACCGATACGCATTCCGGTCCAGTACAACAAAAGAAACGCCATTCTTGTCTCCGGCTTATCACTTACTGTTTCCAGAAAAGCATTGAACTCTTCCTGCATCCAGAAGTCCTTCGGTTCTCCTTTACTCTTGCCAATCGCTCCTGCCTTCCTGCAGGGATTATCCTGCAGGTTATAATACCGCATTGCATAATTGAAGATTGCAGTCAGCTGGCAGTTCACTGTTTTCAGATAAGTAGGAGAATATCCTTTTCCATTCTTATCCTTATACGTCAGCAACTCATTCTGCCATGCACGGACGTCTGCCACCGTAATTTCACTGAGAATCTTCTTTTCAAAATAAGGCTTGATTTTCAGGTCAATAATATATCGCTTCGTGTACATAGTGTTTTCTCTGAGACGGACATCCATATCTTTGTAATAAATCTCCAGAAAATTTCCAAATTCAATATCCACACCCTGGCTCTGCTGTTGCAGGAAATCTCTTTCCCATTCCTTAGCTTCACCCTTGGTCCTGAATCCTCTTTTCTGTTTTCTTTTCCGATTTCCCTGCCAGTCTTTGTAATAGACCTGTACTTTCCAGTTTTTTCCTTCTTTGTAAACCCCCATTGCTAATCCTCGACTTTCATGCCATAAATCTTTTCTGCCAGGAATTTCGTAGAGATTTTTCCAGCTACTACAATATAGCCTTTTGCCTTCAATTCTTTGTTGTATTCTCGCATCAGACTATATGCATAAGTTTTTGAAACTCCAAGAATTGCACACACATCATCCACATCCATATACATTTTTTCCTGCATCATACTCATACCGCTTTATCCTCCTTCAAATACTGCTCAACATGTTCCAGACCATAGATCTTGTCCTCTACATAGCGGGTTGGCACCCGACCGAGAATCACATAATAGTTCTTGCTTGCCAGATCGGCATTCATTCTTTCCACTACCCGGTAAGCAAACGAAACTGATAATCCAAAGAGTTCTGCAATGTCTTCCACTGATAAATACATTTTTCTCTTACGCATGAAACCATTCCTTTCCCTCTTCCTGTGGAATCTCACAAGTATCTTCTACTCCGTAGAAACGCTTCACAAAATACTTTGTCGGAACTTTTCCTCTAAGCGTCAGGTAGCCCTGTTCTTCCAGTTCCTTGTTCAGATTTCCGATGATTTCATAAGCCGATGTCTGTTTTACTTCCAGAAGTTCACATATATCGGCTGCCTTTAAAAATAATTTATTCTGCATAATCAGTACCTCCTGTGTTTTGAATATTTATCTCTTCATATACTCTGTACTGGCAGATGCAAAATCGGACATCATTTTCCGAAATTTATCAAATTTTCTTGTTTTTTAATTCTCCATCAGTGTGATTACTGTGTCATGGAGTTTAAGCTCATCGAAAGTAAAGAACCTTTCTGTGGTATCTGTTTTCTAAATGCAGGCAACAAAAAAACAGTCTGCCTTGACGAAAATCACTTCAATCAAAACAAACTGTTCTTCATATTTACTCTAATTTTATTTTATGAGAATAACCGATTTCACGAAATTTGCAGGTGAATCTGGAATATAAACAAGAGAAAAAAATAATTTTTAAACTCCATTTGCACTCCATTTGGTCTTTTCGACACCCCGCAAAGCCTTTATTTATGGGCTTTTCCGCGATTTTTCAAGCTACTCAAACTCAATCGTCCCAGGCGGCTTACTGGTAATATCATAGAAGCAGCGGTTTACCCCCTTCACTTCATTGATAATCCTGCTCATAACCTTCTGTAACACCTCGAACGGTATATTGGCAGCTTCCGCTGTCATGAAATCAACCGTATTGACCGCACGCAGTGCAACCGCGTAGTCATACGTTCTCTCATCGCCCATGACACCCACGCTTCGCATATTGGTGAGCGCGGCGAAATACTGGTTTGGCATCCACTCCGGTGCCTCTCCATGCTCTTTGCGGTATTCCTCTACCGCGGCATCCACTTCCTCACGGTAAATGTAATCGGCATCCTGCACGATACGAACCTTCTCTGCAGTTACCTCACCGATAATACGGATACCAAGTCCCGGTCCCGGGAATGGCTGACGGAAGACAAGTTTCTCAGGGATGCCAAGCTCCAGACCCGCTTTGCGGACTTCATCTTTGAAGAGGTTGCGCAGCGGCTCGATGATTTCCTTGAAATCCACATAATCCGGGAGACCGCCGACGTTGTGGTGGGACTTGATCACTGCGGATTCTCCGCCAAGTCCGGACTCTACCACATCCGGGTAGATGGTTCCCTGTGCCAGGAAATCCACGGCTCCGATCTTCTTTGCCTCTTCCTCGAAGACACGGATGAATTCCTCTCCGATAATTTTACGTTTTTTCTCCGGTTCTGTCACACCGGCAAGTTTTCCATAATAACGCTCCTGCGCGTTGACACGGATAAAGTTCAGGTCAAACTGTCCGTTCGGTCCGAAGACCTCCTCAACCTCGTCTCCTTCGTTCTTTCGGAGCAGACCGTGATCGACGAATACGCAAGTAAGCTGTTTTCCGATTGCACGGGAAAGAAGTCCTGCTGCAACAGAAGAATCCACACCTCCGGATAATGCAAGGAGAACCTTTCCATCACCGACTTTTTCACGGATCTCTTTGATTGTATGCTCCACGAAAGAATCCATGCGCCAGGTGCCGGCACATCCACAGATATTTCTTACAAAGTTGTGAAGCATCCTGCTTCCCTCTACGGTATGCAGTACTTCCGGATGGAACTGGATTGCATAAAGTTTTTTCTCCGGGTTTTCATCTGTCGCTACCGGACAGTCAGCAGTATGTGCTACCACCTGAAATCCCGGTGCCGGCTTGGAAATATAATCAAAATGACTCATCCAGCAGATGGTAGATCCTTCTGCCGAATCCGTTGCCACTCCCTCAAAAAGCGGAGAAGACTTGTCCACGAACACTTCCGTTTTTCCGTACTCACGTACCGGTGCCTTTTCTACTTTTCCACCGAGGATATGATTCATCAACTGCGCACCATAGCACAGACCGAGAACCGGGATGCCAAGTTCAAATAATTCTTTCGTGTATGTCGGGGAATCTGCCTCATAGCAGCTGTTCGGGCCGCCGGTGAGGATAATTCCCTTTGGATTCATTGCCTTGATCTGTTCGATGTCGGTACGGTAAGAATAAATCTCACAGTACACATTGCACTCGCGGACGCGGCGTGCAACCAGCTGATTGTACTGACCACCGAAGTCAATGACGATGACTTTCTCCTGATCCATATTGTGTTTCCTCCTGTTTTCTAAAATGCATTTTTGCATTTATGTGGTGCATTTTTCAAAAGTACACCATTTTTCTACCATTATAATAAAGCCCCTGTGATTTTACAAGTCACAACCTCACGTTTTCTCGTAAAATGCAATCACATCCGCGTAAACTTTTTCATTTTCTTTCTCATTCAGTATTTCATGGCGCATATGCGGATAGGTAATTGTGGAAATATTGGAAAAACCTGCCTGTTTCAGCGTGTCCACACTGTCTTTGGCACCTTTTTCATACCCGGTGCACGGATCTTCGCTACCGCGGATCATCAGAATCGGTAATGCCTCATTTACGTCCCGGTAATTTGACACCTGATGCATGGCTGTAGTCAGCATATACAGATCGTGAAAAGCGGAGACGCTGAATACATGCCCACAATACGGATCTTTCAGATATGCCTGTACCACCTGCTCATCGGAACAGATCCAGTCCGCTTCGGTTTTTGCATGTTTTACCTGCTTATTAAAATTTCCCACTGACAGTTGCTGCACCAGCTTGGAATGATACATCGGTCCACGCGCCCTTGTGAGCAAATTCGTCAGGAAAAACCCTATGCGGATAATCTGTGTTCCCGGATAATTCGGGAATCCGCTCAGTACCACCTTTGCGTAACTGTGTGACTGGGTACAAAGCAGATTCCTTGCAATGATGGTTCCCATGGAATGTGCAAAAATCATCACCTTTTCCGTTTGAAACCGCTCCCTGATATATGCCGTGATCTGTACCTGATCCGACAACAGATAACGGTCACCGTCTTTTTCTTTAAAGAACCCCAGCTTTGGAGCATGTTCCCCATGCCCCCGCATGTCCGATGTCACCACCGTAAATCCCGCCTGCCACAGCTGTTCAGCGAAAGCCTCATAACGCTCCTTATGTTCCTCCATCCCATGAATGATCTGAATGTATCCCCGCGGATGCTCACGTTCAAATACCGCCAGACTCAGCGCGTAACCGTCGGACGCTTTCAATACTATATTTTCCATTTATATCCACTTCTCCGTTCGTACTTTTAAAACCAGTCCACATCTGTTCCATGTTCCAACTGTTCCGGTGTCATCAAAGACACGGCATCAATAAACCAGTTGCGAAACGTCATCGTCCCTCTCTTTTGCGCGGTCATTTCTTTCGCCGCAAGTTCTCCTGCAATGCCAGTAAACGCACAGCATGCCACTGCACTCTCCACCGAATTTTCCGCACTTAAAAAAGCACCAAGCATCACGGTGGACATACAGCCGCTTCCCGTAATCCTTGCCATCATCGGGCTTCCATTATGACACCGGTAGACGCAGCTTCCATCCGTGATCAGATCAGTTTCTCCGGATGCGACAAGAATCATCTGATTTTCCTTTGCATACTGCTTCATCAGCTCCGGCAAATCCGTTTCTTCTGCTTCCGCCAGCGCATCCTCGGCTGCATCCACCCCGGTAACCGTTCCACAGTTGTGCAGCAATGCCTGTATTTCCGAATAATTTCCCCGGATACAGGTCGGATGGATTATTTTCATCAACTCCAGACATTTTTCACGCCGATAGGAAGCCCCCGACACCCCGACCGGATCAATCACGATCGGATGTCCCAGCGCATGCGCCCGCTTTCCAGCAGTCTTCATCGCCTCATAATCCGAGATGGCCCCGAAATTACAGATCAGTGCCGCTGTACCTGCCGTGATCTCTTCCACCTCACAGGGATGGTGTGCCATCGTCGGTGACGCACCTGCCGCCAGAAGGATATTCGCACAATCGTTGACTGTCACGGCATTTGTGATACAGTGGATAATCGGACGTTTCTGTTGTATTTTCTCATAAATTTCCACCACTTTTTCCCCGGAAAATTTCATCACAGTTTCTCCCGTCTTTGTATTTCACCGTCCAGAATTCCTGCCTTTTTCATTGGAATGGTCACGATAATTGCAATGATCGTACCACCACAGGTACTGATCAAAAACGGCACTACAAATGTAAACAATGCCGCTGCTTTATTCCCCATAATCAGATACGCAATCGGATAAGAAAGCATTCCGCCGATGATACCGGTTCCAAACACTTCTCCCACATATGCAAACGGAAGCTTTTTCCCATACTGGTAAAGCAGTCCTGCAAGCAGTGCACCACACATACTTCCCGGAAATGCCAGTGGGCTGCCAAGTCCTGTCAGATTACGGATCAATGCCGCCATAAAAGCCTGTGCCAGCCCCCACCATGGTCCGACCGTTACCGCGCACAGTACATTCACCAGATGCTGTACCGGCGCACATTTTGAGCCCAATACCGGGAAAGAAAACATACTCCCGACCACAGCCACCGCCGTAAAAAGTGCCGTCAATGTCAATTTTTTTATCTGCAGATGATTTTTCATTTTACTTTTTTACTCCTCTTTTGTTCCCTTTATATGATCTGTTCTACAAGTTCTCCAAGATGCCGGGTGCCTGTCTCAATATCCTCGCAGGCAAAAATGCCGCTGACAACTGCGACACCCGCGATGCCTCTGCCTTTTAACTGCAAAACATTCTCTGCCGTGATTCCCCCGATTGCCACAACCGGAATTTTCACGCTGTGGCAGATTTCTTCCAGCAGCTCGTGCTTCATCGGAATGGCATCCTTTTTGGTTGTAGAGCCAAACACAGCACCACTTCCCAGATAATCAGCGCCTCCCGCTTCTGCGGCTTTCGCCTGTTCCACGGTTTTTGCCGTCACACCAATGATTTTATCCGGTCCGAGAATCTCACGCGCGTGCGCCAGTTCCATATCGGACTGTCCGATATGAACCCCGTCCGCGCCGACTTTTGCCGCCAGTTCCACATCATCATCCAGAATGAGTTTCACCCCGTAACGATGGCAAAGTTCCAGCAATTCTTCTGCCTCCTTCTGCACATCCGCTTCCGGAAGTTCCTTCTCACGCAGCTGTACCAGAGTGGCGCCACCTTCCAGTGCTTTCTCTACCTGTTGATATAATGTTTCATTGCCCAGCCAGGTGCGGTCGGTCACCGCATAAAGGCGGAGCTGTTCTTTTTTCATATTATTCACTGTTTTTTCCTCCTGCATGTTATCCCATTATAACACGCACGACAGGAGAAAATCTATACTGCATGCAAATGTGCATATTTTTCCTTTGTTGCCATTCCTCCGCGGATATGACGTTCGGATTTATTCACATCAATAATCTTGCGGGTTTCTGCCGCAAGTGCCGGATTCACCTGGCACAGCCGATCTGTGATATCCTTGTGAACGGTCGATTTTGAAATCCCGTAATGTTTGGCAGCCTGCCGCACAGTTGCCTTATGTTCAATGATATAGTTTGCGATTTCCACGGCTCTTTCTTCAATATAAGCTTTCAAAAAAATACCCCTGCATTCCTGTGTTTGTACAGTTTATGCAAGGATATGTTTGCTTATTACTTACTTTCTGACTTACTTCCCACAAAGACCCTTCTGTCACAACCTGTCCCACAACAGTTCCATCAGGTTTGACTCCAAAATAAAGTTTCCTTTTCAATACCAAGATTCAAATCAACACCTGCCTTCAACGCATATAATTAAATTATATACTGCTTATAATGATATGAGGTCATATAAAGCAAATATTCTTGTCTATGTCCCATGACGAACTGAATAGAGGACATATGGCAAAAAAATAGCCGTCCATGTCCCATGACGAACTAAATAGAGGACATATGATAAAAAAGTGCTCATTTATGTCCCATTAAACAGGTCCTGTGGGACTTTTTCATGCGCTTTTTATACATATGTCCTTTTACCAACTTCTCCCAGGATTTTTCAATGCACTTTTTATACATATGTCCCTCCGGCAACTTTCACCGCGACTTTCAAGCTTACTTATTCTCTATATGTCCCCAAAACACAAGGAAACGCGCACGAAAAAGGGAATGTTCCACACACGGAAACATTCCCTCTTTCATTATGTATTTATTTTTCCAGTTTTGTCAGTTCATTGCTGTCCACATCCGCTGCATGACCGCCCTCACTATGGCTTGCTGATCCGTTCTCGAACCACCATGCCACACCTGCGGCCAACACAACAACTGCTACTACAACTACGATAATGACTTTTTCTAACATGAAATTTTCCTCCTGAACTCTTTGAAAATGGTCGCTTATTTCAAAGAGTCAGAAGCTTTTTCCCCATCCTGCCAGTGTATGTATGCCATGATCCACGCATGGCTGCGCACAAATATGTTTTCGATACGGCAGGATGCCAGATAAATCCGGGTAGCATTCCCGGCAAATCCGCTTGCAAGTCCTGCCCACAAAATGACGTTGCGTTCTGCATTCAGCCGCGTGATCCGTGCACTGACGGTCAGACGCGCCTGTTCGGACTGTGTCAGTTCGGAACGTCCGAGGATATCAAGGAAGGAACCCTGCTGCCGCTCCATCGTATGTACCGCAAGATGATCCGGCTCCGCCTGCGTGATATCGTACATATTTTGCACACTATAGCTCTGCTGCACCGCAAAAAAACATATGACAACCGCCAAAAAGATGCCTACACACCTCATCCGGCTTTTTTGTATCCGCATGATTCCCTCCTTTCCCGGACATGCCCGTGTTATGTAATCATTCCATCACTACTTTGTCAGTCCAGCCTTCTTGCGAAGCAGGTGATACAGCCACCTGCCCTCGTCACTCAGCTCACTTTTCTTGAAACCGCTGACTTTCGGACAGCTGCTTTTAATAATAGAAGAAGATTCCTGTTTGTTTGACAGATTCCATGCAATGTAGCTGACACCGTATTCATCCATCGTCTGTATCCAGCGGTCTGCCTCTCTTTTGTCGATGGCTCCGTTTCCGGAAGCATCACAGATTCCATATTCCGTGACAAATACCGGAAGCCCTTTGTTGATGGCTGCGGTCATTTTATTGCGCAGGTCTGCCTTGTGGGTAGCCGCATAAAAATGCAGTGCATACATAAGATTCTCCCCTTTAATTGGGTCTGCCGCTGCCTGATCCACATCCTGTGACCAGGTTGGCGTTCCCACAACGATCACCGCTTTTTTATCATTTTCACGGATGGTAGAAATCACGCTTTTCACATAAGACTTGATCTCTTTCCAGCTTGTTCCGTTGTTCGGCTCGTTGCAGATCTCATAAATCACATTGTTGTAACCTTTTAATTCCTTTGACATCTCCTTGAAAAAGGCTTTTGCTTCTTTTTTATGGGAATTTGGATTGCCATCACTTAAGATGTGCCAGTCCACAATCACATACATCTTGTGTTTCTTTGCCAGCTTTACACCTTTTTTTATGAGTTTCTTTAAATCACTGCGGTTCTTTGCATCTCCGCTGCAGTAGCCGTTATATTCTTCGGTATACATCGCCAGTCGCACGACATTTGCCCCCCATTTGTCATGCAGCTGGGCAAAACACTTGTCGTTGACATACTGCGGATACCAGCTCAATCCATGTGTGCTGACCCCGCGAAGCTGTACTTCATGCCCCTTTTTGTCCACAAGTTTTGTTCCTTTGACGTGCAGTCTGCCTGCCGATGCATCATAATACGTTGTTTTTGCTTCTGTCATTTGAAATCCCCCTGTCATACACAATCCAAGTGCAAACGCACACAGCAGTGCGAGTACACGCAGAACTTTTGTTTTTTTATGAAATAAATACATGTTTCATACCACCCTTCTCCAACGGGAACAGGCGGCTCCACTTCCCATTGAGCCGCCGTAACTTTCTTAATCGATTGCCGTAACCTTGTAATCTTTCTCTTCTACTGTTTTCTTTAATACATCATCTGCCACTTCCGAGGACAAGGTCACAACAGCAGTGCCAGCCTCATGGCTGACTTCTGCGGATGTCACCTCTGGAAGTGCCTCAAGTGCTTTCTTTACCGTTGCCTCACAGTGTCCACACATCATTCCTTCAATATGCATTGTCTTTGTCATTACTTTTTCCTCACTTTCGCTTGTTTTTATTTCTACCGGTTCTGCTGCCGGTGCAGCATCTTTATTTGCTTTTCCGTGTACGGAAAACAGGTTCAGCCGTAATGCGTTGGTCACGACACAAAAGCTGGATAAGCTCATGGCTGCCGCGCCAAACATTGGATTTAATTTCCACCCAAATATAGGATACCACACTCCGGCTGCAAGTGGAATCCCTATTACATTATAAAAGAATGCCCAGAACAGATTTTCATGGATGTTCCGCAGCGTTGCCCGGCTTAGGCGGATGGCCGCCGGAACATCCCGCAGACGGCTCTTAACCAGGACAACGGATGCCGCATCGATTGCCACATCGGTTCCGGCACCGATGGCGATTCCGGTATCTGCTCGTGTCAGTGCCGGGGCATCGTTGATTCCGTCTCCGACCATGGCTACTTTGCCCTGTTCCTTCAGCTTACGGATCTCTGCCTCTTTGCCTTCCGGCAGTACACCGGCTATGACTTCGTCCACTCCTGCCTGTGCACCGATGGCTTTTGCTGTGCGCTCGTTATCTCCGGTCAGCATAATGACACGGATTCCCATGTCACGCAATTCGGCCACCGCCTGGGGGCTGTCCTCTTTGAGCGTGTCTGCTACGGCAATCAGACCGGCACAGGTATGATTTTGGGCAAAAAGCAACGGTGTTTTTCCCTCTTCTGCCAGCTTTTGGGCCTGATCGAGCAGGGTGGAATCTACTGTTACGTTCTCTTTCATGTAAGAAACGCTGCCACCGAGCAGCAGATCTTCCCCACGCACCGCGGAAAGACCATTTCCCGGAAGTGCCTGAAAATCATGTACCGCCGTCTGGGAAATCCCCGTCGCTTTGGCATGCTCCATAACTGCTTTGGCCAGCGGATGTTCACTCGAACTCTCCAGATCTGCAGCAAGCTGCATGAGATCACGCTTCGTGTAGCCTTCTGCCGGTAAAATATCGGTCACGCGTGGCTCTCCGGTTGTGATCGTTCCCGTCTTATCCAGTGCTACAATCTGTGTTTTTCCAGCATTTTCGAGTGCCACCGCATTTTTGAACAGGATTCCGTTTTTAGCTCCCATCCCATTTCCGACCATAATCGCTACCGGGGTTGCAAGTCCAAGCGCACACGGACAACTGATGACGAGCACGGAAATACCGCGCGCTAATGCAAATCCGATATCTTTTCCGGCAAGCAGCCATACCATAATGGTGATTACTGCAATGGTGATAACGGCCGGTACAAAAATACTGGATACTTTATCCGCAATTTTTGCGATTGGGGCTTTGGTCGCCGCTGCATCCGATACCATTTTGATGATCTGGGAAAGCGTGGTGTCTTCTCCCACACGGGTTGCCTCACAGCGCAGGAACCCGGACTGGTTCGTCGTTGCCGCGCTGACGGAGGAGCCTTTCTGTTTGTCGACCGGAATACTCTCTCCGGTGAGTGCTGCCTCGTTGACCGCACTGCTACCTTCTATAACAATTCCATCGACCGGAATATTTTCCCCCGGACGCACGACAAAGATATCCCCCTGCCGCACTTCTGCAATTGACACAGTAACTTCCTGTCCGTCCCGCACCACCGTTGCGGTCTTCGGTGCCAGCCGCATAAGGCTTTTTAAGGCATCGGTTGTCCTGCCTTTTGCATGGGATTCAAGCATTTTTCCGACGGTGATGAGTGTCAGAATCATGGCCGCGGACTCGAAATAAAATTCATGCATATATCCCATGACTGCATCCATATCGCCGCGCACCTGCGCTCCGGTCATGGCAAACAGGGCATACGTACTGTATCCAAACGATGCTCCGGCGCCGAGTGCCACCAGTGTATCCATATTTGGTGCGCCGTGGAGCAGGCTGGTAAAACCGCTCACAAAGAACTTCTGGTTGATCACCATGATGATGATGGTTAAAAGCATCTGCAACATTCCCATTGCCACATGATTGTCTTTCATGGCAGCCGGTACCGGCCAGCCCCACATCATATGTCCCATGGAAAAATACATCAGCACGACAAGAAAGATGACCGATGCGATCAGACGCTTGCGCAGTTTCGGTGTCTCGTGGTCTTTTAATGCTTCTTCCTCTTCTGCTGCAGTCTGTTCTTTTTTTGCGCCTTTGGGTGCTGCGCCGTATCCGGCCGCAACGACTGCATTTACGATTTCCTGATCACTCGCCGTGCCTTCCACTCCCATGGAGTTGGTCAGCAGGCTGACGGAGCAGGAAGTCACACCCGGCACTTTGGAGACGGCTTTTTCCACGCGGGCAGAGCATGCCGCACAGCTCATGCCGGTCACTTCATATTGCTTCATAGTTGTCTCCTTATTTCATTAATTTTTGTAACATCGTTACTAATTCGTCTACTTTATCGTCCTCGCCGTTTCGGATACCATCTGCGACGCAGGTACGGATGTGTTGTGCCAGCAGGACTTTATTAAAACTGTTAAGTGCCGCATTGGCAGCCGCTACCTGTGTGATGATATCCGGGCAGTAACAGTCTTTTTCTACCATGCCTTTGATGCCGCGGATCTGTCCTTCAATGCGGCTCAGGCGATTGATCATATCTTTCCGTTCCTTCTCGGAACGCTCTTTTTTCTTACAGCATTCACAAGTATGTTCTTTTTCCATTCGGATTATGTCTCCTCTCTGTCCGATACCCTGTATGGGTATCCTTCTGCATCGCATTATATACCCCCTGTGGGTATTATGCAAGAATTATTTTTCTCAATAAAAATGAGTGTCTTCCAGTTTTTGGAAAACACTCATGTATTATTTATTATTCCTCTATGGATACAAAAGGAAATTCTTTTGTGAGATTTCGATCCATCTCCATCATATGCAGAAGA
>OHUJ01000568.1_pt1 | contig 16722 bp, 9 predicted proteins | sample 1579241 | NCBI WGS metagenome assembly OHUJ01 (sample SAMEA3882547, study PRJEB24775) | human gut metagenome | biome: human-associated habitat; feature: intestine environment; material: feces | place: Netherlands | collected 2009/2010
CCTTCGCTTATTCGGATGAGGATAAGTGCGATGGAGAAGAGACCAGATACTATGATCCAAATCATAAAGAAAACTTTAATTACGATTTAATTTTAAGTAATAACTATATCTGCCATTTCCTGGTCATGGATGCGGAACTGATGAAGAGGCTGCGATTCCGACCGGAATGTGACGGCGCCCAGGACTATGACTTGGTGTTACGGGCTGTGGCAGAAGTGCTGACGACGGACGGGCAGGCCGGGGAGAAGAGCATTCTTCATATCCCCAAAGTGTTGTATCACTGGAGATGCCACGAGGCATCCACGGCAGCCAATCCCCACAGCAAAAAATACGCTTACGAGGCGGGACTTCGGGCTCTGCGGGATCATGCCGCACTGCGGGGGATCCCTGCGACTGCCTGTGAGACCAGGCATGTGGGATTTTATCGTTTACAGTATACCGATGTATTACAGAACCGCCCGGATGTGGCAGCCGTGGGAGGCAGAGTATTGTCCGGGAAGACTGGCAAGATCATCGGCGGCAGAATGACTGCGGAGGGAAAGGTGTTCTACGAGGGGTTGCCGCAGGGATTCGGAGGATATCTTCACAGAGCGGAATTGTCCCAAGATGCGCAGGCGCTGGATCTTCGCTGTATTCGTATTCAGCCTTCCTGCCAGGAAGTATTCGAGAAAATTGTGGGAGTTCCGTATACTGAGATACGAAGACACCCGGGAGAGCAACCGGTATTCGATGTAACTGTACTGCCGTCAGGAGTGGACATCCGAACCTTAAGTCTGCGATTGTCCGAAGCGTTACGGCAAAGAGGAAGATTACTCTATCTGCCGGAATATCCGGAGGAGTTTAAACCATTATGAGTGAAATAACGGTTGTTATACCAAATTACAACGGAATGAAATATCTGGCAGAGTGCATGACTTCTCTGTGCAGAGAGCAGCAAAATGCCCCCGGATATGAAGTGCTGATCATCGATAATGCTTCCGTGGACGGCAGCGTGGAATATCTGCAAAAGGAATGGTGTGGGGAAGGTGTGCGCCTGATATCTTTACCGGAAAACACCGGATTCTGTCATGCAGTGAATCTGGGGATACGGGAAGCGAAGACACCATATGTGATCCTTCTGAACAATGATACAAAGGCAGAAGCCGGTTTTGTAAGAGGCTTATATGATGCTATCCGCGAAAATGAAAAGATATTTTCCGTCAGTGCGAAGATGCTGATGTGGGACAGACCGGAGCTCATCGATGATGCTGGAGACCGTTACTGCGTGCTGGGCTGGGCCTATTCCCGGGGGAAGGGACAACCGGCGGCGGATTATGATAAGTCTGTCCCGGTGTTTTCCGCCTGTGGCGGTGCCGCAATCTACAGACGATCCGTATTTGAAGAGATCGGTTATTTTGATGAAGAACATTTTGCCTATCTGGAAGATCTGGATATCGGCTACCGTGCCCGGATCTACGGCTATGAGAACCGGTATGAACCGAAGGCGGCTGTGCTGCATTATGGCAGTGCTTCCACGGGATCCAGATACAATCCCCGGAAAACGTTACTTGCGTCTGCCAACAGTATTTATGTGATCGGCAAGAATATGCCGCTTTTGCAGTGTATTCTGAACCTGCCGTTTTTTTTGCTTGGATTTGGCATAAAGTTTTTGTTTTTTTGTAAGAAAAGAATGGGAAAACTATATCTGAAGGGACTGGCAGCTGGCCTGAGAAGATCGGTGGGAACCACGGGAAGACAGCACAAAGTTCCCTTCCGGTGGCATCATCTGGGGAATTATGTGAAGATCCAGTGGCAGCTGTATTTCAATGTGTTTCGAATTCTTATGAAATCTTAAGAAATGGCTTCATAAATTCTTAAGTTGAGAAAAAAACATCGTTATTGTAGAATGAAATCGTTAAAAAGAAGCTTTTCAGACTTACAGATTGGGTGACCCATATGATAAAAGACAACCAGAAAGTCTTTAACAGGCTTCTTGTGATAATGGATGCGCTGATCACAGCCATATCCTTTGTCCTTGCCTATTATATCAAATTTTATATATTGAACGACGGTCCCGGAATCGGTGTCCTGCCTGTGCAGGAGTATTATAAGCTGCTTCCTTTTATTGTGCCCGGTTATATGTTCCTATATTACCGGTGCAGCGTGTATTCCCCGAAGCGAACCGTCCGCCGCAGACATGAGATTTACAGCATTCTGCAGGCAAATACCATCGGCCTGGCGGCATTGATCATTATACTGTATATGATCATCCGTGAGATCAACTTTTCGCGATCCGTCATGGCAATTTTTTATGTGCTGAATGTATTTCTGACTTCGGTATCCCGCATCATAATGAGAAAAGCGTTGCGGACACTCCGGAAAAGGGGATACAATCTGAAGCATATTTTACTGGTGGGCTATTCCAGAGCGGCAGAAGAGTATATTGACAGAATCTTAAGCAATCCCCAGTGGGGATATGTTGTATGCGGTATTCTGGATGAGCACATTCCGGGAGGGACTACCTATAAGGGAGTGAAAGTCCTGGGAACGTTGGGGAATCTGGAGTATATTCTTCCGGAGAACAAGCTGGACGAGATCGCGATCACGCTTTCTCTGAAAGATTATGATTATTTGGAAGGTGTTGTGGATATCTGTGAGAAATCCGGCGTGCATACGAAATTCATCCCCGACTACAGCAGTCTGATCCCCAGCAGACCTTACACGGAGGATCTCATGGGACTTCCGGTGATCAATATTCGGTATGTGCCGCTGACCAACACCGGAAATATGATGATCAAGAGAGCCATGGATATTGTCGGCTCCCTGTTCGGCATCATCATTACGTCACCGATCATGCTGTTGTCGGCAATTCTGGTAAAATGTTCCAGTCCGGGACCTGTGATCTTCAAGCAGGAACGGGTAGGACTTCATAATAAATCATTTTATATGTACAAATTCCGCAGTATGGCAATGCAGACTGCAGCGGAGGAGAAAAAGGGCTGGACGGTGCGAAACGATCCCAGAGTCACCGGAATCGGCAAGATCTTAAGACGAACCAGCATTGATGAACTTCCGCAGCTGTTCAACATCCTGAAAGGAGATATGAGCCTGGTGGGACCGAGACCGGAGCGCCCTCAGTTCGTGGAAAAGTTCAAGGAAGAGATCCCGAGATATATGGTAAAACATCAGGTGAGGCCGGGCCTCACGGGATGGGCACAGGTCAACGGTCTGCGTGGTGATTCTTCCATCAAGAAGCGGATCGAGTATGATATTTATTACATTGAGAACTGGACCCTCGGGTTTGACATTAAGATCATTCTTATGACATTTTTTACAGGATTTATCAATAAAAATGCTTATTAACACAAGGAGAAGACAAGATGGCAACAAATTCTAACTACAATGGCGGCAATGGTCAGAGACCAGCCGGAAGCGGAAGAAGACCTTCCGGAAATGGACAGAGACCTGCGGGACAGCGACCTGCCGGATCGAGACCTGCCGGCAACAGTAACGGACAGAGGAGAGTATCTGCCAAGCAGCGTGCTGCCAAGAAGAGAAGAAAGGTTATCATCTTCGGTGTAGAGATTGCGGTTATCCTGATCATGGTAGCAGTATTGTATCTGGTAATGACCCACACAAATAATGAAGGCCCCAAGGTAACGGTATTAGAGACGGAAGAGCTTCGGATTCCGGAAGAAGTACAACAGGACGAAGCAATGAAGGGGTATATGAACATTGCACTGTTCGGTGTGGATGCAACGAAGGACAGCCAGCTGTACAAGGGCAGCCGAAGCGACAGTATTATGATCGCCAGCATCAATATGGATACCGGCGATATCAAACTGGTCAGTGTATATCGTGATACGTATCTGAACATCGGCACGGACTCCTATCAGAAGTGTAACGCGGCTTATTCCTATGGCGGAGCGGAGCAGGCAGTTAAGATGTTAAACATGAATCTGGATATGGATATTACGAACTTTGTAACCGTAGGCTATAAGGGACTGAGTGAAGTGATTGACGGTCTGGGCGGTGTCTATATCGATGTGGACTCCGAGGAGATCAAGCATATCAATAACTACCAGATCGGTATTGCAGAGGTCTTAAAATGTGACTACACACCGGTAACAGAGACCGGAGTACAGCTGCTAAACGGTCTGCAGGCGACGGCTTACTGCCGTATCCGTTATACCGCAGGTAATGATTTCAAGCGTGCCGCACGTCAGCGTGAAGTGATCCAGGCGATTGAAGATCAGGCGAAGAAGGCCGATTACGATACTCTGTCCAAGGTATTTAACAGTGCCATCGATGATGTTTACACCAGCTTGGATTCCAAGGATATTCTGGATCTGCTGGCTAACATCACAAAATATCGTATTGTGGACGAGGGAGGTTTCCCTGAAGAGACCATGCGTGCCACCGGTAACATCGGTGCAAAGGGAAGCAGTGTAGTACCTTTGGATCTGGAGAGCAATGTTGTATGGCTGCATCAGTTCCTGTTTGATGATGCGAACTACACCGTAACCGACAGTGTAAAGGAATACAGTAGAAAGATTGCGTCCGATACGGCACCTTATCTGAATAAATAAGAAAACGAATTGACGAGGGAGTCTTCCGGAGAGCACCGGAGCTCCCTCGTGTCATATGAAAAAGTCTTGTGTAACAGACGGGGATAAAGTATAATAGACCAGAGATTGAGAAAGTAAGGAGCGCTCTGCAATGGAGATCGATGTGATCATTCCCCTGTATAAACCGGGGAAAGAACTATTTACATTATTAGATAAGCTTGACAGCCAGAGCGTGCCGGTACATGAAGTGATCCTGCTGAACACCGGAGAAAAATATTTTGAGCAGCTGATCTATGGAACCAGATTTCTGGAGAAATATCAGAATATTAAGGTATATCATGTCTCCAAAAGAGAATTTGATCATGGCGGCACCAGACGCATGGGTGTGAAAAAATCTTCCGCAGATATTTTTGTCATGATGACCCAGGATGCCATGCCGGCAGATGACAATCTGATCGAACAACTGACGGAACCGCTGCGGGATCAGGTGGCGGTATCCTATGCAAGACAGCTGCCGAGAGAAGATTGTGCACCGGTGGAATGTTATACCAGGGAATTTAATTATCCGGCACAGTCACGGATCAAATCCGCAGAAGATCTTAAGACATTGGGGATCAAGACATTTTTCTGCTCCAATGTGTGTGCGGCATACCGACGGGAGATCTATGAGGAACTGGGTGGATTCGTAAAACATACCATATTTAATGAAGATATGATCTATGCGGCGAAAGCGGTGGAAGCGGGGTATGCGATCGCTTATGCGGCGGATGCCCGGGTGATTCATTCCCATAATTATACCAATGTACAGCAGTTCCAAAGGAATTTTGACCTGGGGGTATCCCAGGCAGAACATCCGGAAGTCTTCGCAGCATATCCTTCGGAGTCCGAGGGAAAACGAATGGTGAAAGATGTGACAGCATATTTGCGGAAAAATCATATGTCCGGCAAGTTGCTCCATTTTTATATACAATGTGCCTGTAAATATGCAGGTTATCTATTAGGTAAGAACTATCGCAGGCTCCCCGGAAAATGGGTCCTTGCTTTTACTTCCAACAAAGAATACTGGAAACAGAACAGAAAGGATGTATGACTATGTGTGGTATCGTAGGATATATTGGAACAGAACAGGCAGCACCGATCATTTTAGATGGTCTGTCCAAACTGGAATACCGTGGATATGATTCCGCGGGTATGGCTATTTTTGATGGTGAGAAGATCAACACCAAAAAGGCTGTCGGGAGACTTAAGGTTCTGGAAAACCTGACACACGGAGGCGAGTCTATGAAGGGAACCTCCGGTATCGGGCATACCCGTTGGGCAACCCACGGTGCTCCCAGTGATATCAATTCCCATCCCCATATGAATAACGCCGGTACCATTGCTGTAGTACATAACGGAATCATTGAGAACTATATTCCACTGAAGAAAAAGATGCAGGATAAGGGGTATCAGTTCATCTCTGAGACCGATACCGAGGTACTGGCGCATCTGTTAGACTACTATTATAAGGGAAATCCCCTGGAAGCGATCACTAAGGTATTGCATCGTGTAGAGGGCTCCTATGCGCTGGGTATCATGTTTGCCGATCAGCCTGATAAGATCTTCGCTGCCCGCAAAGACAGTCCTCTGATCGTAGGCAAGAGTGAGAGCGGCAGCTTTATCGCATCTGATGTTCCCGCAATTCTCAAATATACCAGAACCGTATATTATGTAGATAATCAGGAAGTGGTGGAACTGAAGGAAGACGGTCTTAGATTCTTCTCAGTGGACGAAGAAGAGATCACGAAAACCCCCGTGACCATCGACTGGGATGCCAATGCTGCGGAAAAGGGCGGCTATGAGCATTTCATGCTGAAAGAGATCTACGAACAGCCGAAGACGATCAACGATACCATTTCTCCCCGTATCAAGGATAATGATATCGTCATCGAAGAACTGAATATGAGCGATGAGGAGATTCAGGAGATCACAAAGATCCATATCGTGGCCTGCGGTTCCGCATATCACACCGGTGTTACCGCAAAATATGTCATTGAAGGTCTGGCAAGAATCCCGGTAGAGGTGGATGTGGCCAGCGAATTCCGTTATCGTGATCCCATCCTGCAGAAGGGCAATATGGTCATCGTCATCAGCCAGTCCGGTGAGACTGCGGATACGCTGGCAGCTCTGCGGGAATCCAAGGAAAAGGGCTTCAAGGTACTGGGTATTGTCAATGTCGTCGGCAGCTCCATCGCCAGAGAAGCGGACAGTGTTATGTACACCTGGGCAGGTCCCGAGATCGCCGTTGCAACGACCAAGGCTTACAGTGCACAGCTGACAGCACTTTACATGCTGGCTATGAAGTTCGCCAAGGTGCGTGGAACCATTGACCAGGAGAAGTTCCAGAGTATGCTGACAGATTTAAGATGTCTGCCGGATCAGATCGAGCTGCTTCTGGGCCAGAAGCAGAAGATCCAGCATTTCGCCAACCGTTATGTGGGAGCGAGAGACATCTTCTTCATCGGACGTGGTATCGACTATGCGATTTCCCTGGAGGGATCCCTGAAGTTAAAAGAGATCTCCTATATTCATTCCGAGGCTTATGCAGCCGGAGAACTGAAGCATGGCACCATTTCCCTGATCGAAGATGGCACCCTGGTAGTGGCTTTGGCAACCCAGCCGGCTCTGTTCCAGAAGACCATCAGTAATATGGTAGAGGTAAAGGCAAGAGGCGCTTTTGTCATGGCGGTTACCATCGAGGGCAACAAAGCCATCGAGAAGGCAGCGGATTATGTGGTATACATTCCCGAGACGAATCCGTACTTTACCAATTCCCTGGCAATCATTCCGTTGCAGCTGTTTGCTTACTATGTGGCAGTGGGACGTGGCTGTGATGTGGATAAGCCGAGAAACCTGGCAAAATCCGTTACGGTGGAATAACAAGAAAATTCCGGAGAGGTGAAAACTTCTTCGGTTTTTTTTGATCTTTCATAATTGCTTCAGAAAGTTATCACAATTCGGTCACATTTGGTGGATATACTATGTTCATAAGGTGAGAGGAAGAAATGGAAATAGTAAAAAAATTCTCACTTACAGATAGGATAGGAGGAAGCATTATGTACGAGAATGATAATTTTTCCGGTTATGAAACCGGAGATAAAAATACAACCGGTACATTCAGCGGAGTAAGCGCTGCGGGAAGTGCAAACGGTTACACCACATACCAGATGGGCGGAAGCACCGGTAGCAATACAGAACCTAAGAACCCCAAAAAGCATGGAGGTTATTTCCGGAAAGCTGTGGTAAGTGTCAGTCTGGGACTTTTCTTCGGACTGTTTGCCGGCATCGGTTTCTATGCAGTACAGCAGGGCACCGGGATGCTTAAGACCGGTACGGATACCGCAGTGGTAGATGAGGTCGCTGCCGAGGCAACTACAGAAAGTACACAGAGCAGTGTACAGTCAGCTACTAATGTTACTTATGTAGAATCCGATGTGTCCGACGTGGTAGAGAAAGTAATGCCTGCCATGGTATCTATTGTGAATAACTTTACCGAGACAGCCAATGTCTTCGGACAGCAGTATACACAGGAAGAAGCAGCCAGCGGTTCCGGTATCATCGTAGGCAAGACCGATGATGAACTGCTGATCGTATCTAACAACCACGTAGTAGAGAGCGCAGATACACTGACCGTTACTTTTATCGACGGCAGTGAAGCACAGGCACAAGTAAAAGGACTGGATTCCGATATGGATCTGGCAGTGATCGCAGTATCTTTAAATGATCTGAGCGATGATACCAAGAATGCCATTACCGTTGCTACTTTGGGCAGCAGTGATGACCTGAAGCTTGGTGAGCCGGTAATCGCCATTGGCAATGCACTTGGATATGGTCAGTCCGTTACCAACGGTATTGTAAGTGCCCTGAATCGTGAGATCACTCTGGAGAACGGTTCTACCGGTACTTTCATCCAGACCAATGCAGCTATTAACCCCGGTAACTCCGGCGGTGCACTGCTGAACATGAATGGTGAGGTTATCGGTATCAACTCCAACAAGATCGGTGGTACTGCCGTAGAAGGTATGGGATATGCTATCCCGATTACTTCGGCAAGTCCTATCATTGCAGATCTGATGGAGCGTCAGACCAGAACCAAGGTAGCTGAGGATGAAGTCGGTTACATCGGTATCTCTCTGCAGGAAGTAACTTCCCAGATCTCTCAGATGTATAACATGCCGGAAGGCATCTATGTAGTATCCGTAGAGGAAGGCAGTGCAGCAGCGAATGCCGGTATCATGAAAGGTGATATCATTACCAAATTCGATGGCAGCAGCATCTCGTCCTACTCTGATCTTCAGAAGATGTTACAGTACTATGCAGCCGGTGATTCCGTAACCATAACGGTACAGAGACCTCAGAACGGTGAATATGTGTCTGTCGAACTGAATCTCACACTGGGCAGCAGACCAGCAGATAAAAAATAAATATAGCGGTTCCCAATATTGAATATTGGAAAGACAGAAAACCCCCGGAAGATCGTCTGAATCTCCCGGGGATTTTGTTTAGAAAAACTTCACTTGTAGCAGTCATTCGAATTAGATATAATAAGCGTAGGCATGAGCAGTGCAAGGATCGTGGATTACGAAAACCGACTGCTTGCAGGCGGGATTACGTAAGACACGATACGTGTAGGGCGAAGCCCGGATATCGAGGTAGCACGAAGTGATACCGAGATAAGCACTGCGCAATAGACAAAGAGGAGAATAACATGACAGATAATTACAATGATGATTATAGAGAAGTGATTCCTGAGGAAGAGAAAACAGAGACCACTCTGAACGAAAAAAAAGATAACGAAAAAAATAGCGAGAACACACAGGTAGCGGATACTGCGGGTGAAAATTCCGCTGAGAAAAAGACAGAGGACAAAAAGGACAGCAGCGAGTACGAGGATGTCTGCTTCATCTGCCGCAGACCGGAGAGCAAAGCCGGCAGAATGTTCAAGCTGCCTAATCATATCTGCATTTGCGATGACTGCATGCACAAGACCATGGAGACTGTGAGCCAGTTCGACTACCAGGGCATGTTGAATAATCCGGGCGATCTGAACCAGTTTGGCGGACAGAACGGATTCCCAAATATCAGCTTTGTGAATCTGGCAGACCTCCAGGGAGACGGCGGCATCCCCAACAAGCAGAAACTCAAGAAGAAAAAGAAAGCCGAAGGTCCCAAGCCGGTATTCAACATCAAGGATATTCCGGCACCACATAAGATCAAGGCAAGCCTGGATGAATATGTGGTAGGACAGGAAAAAGCCAAGAAGGTTATCTCTGTCGCAGTATACAACCATTATAAGCGAGTTGCGACTGATACCATGGATGAGATCGAGATCGAGAAGTCCAATATCCTTATGATCGGTCCCACCGGTTCCGGTAAGACTTATTTAGTTAAAACACTGGCGAAACTGCTGGATGTGCCTCTGGCGATCGCCGATGCTACGTCATTGACGGAGGCCGGATATATCGGTGATGATATCGAGAGTGTAGTATCCAAGCTGCTGGCAGCCGCCGGTAACGATGTAGAGAAAGCGGAGAAAGGTATTATTTTCATTGATGAGATCGACAAGATCGCCAAGAAGAAAAATACCAATTCCCGGGATGTCAGCGGTGAAAGTGTACAGCAGGGCATGCTGAAATTATTGGAGGGTGCCGAGGTGGAAGTACCGGTCGGTGCCAATAGCAAAAATGCCATGGTGCCCCTGGCTACGGTGAACACCCGCAATATCCTGTTTATCTGTGGCGGTGCATTCCCGGATCTGGATGAGATCATCAAGGAGCGCCTGACCAAGACCGCATCCATCGGTTTTAATTCCGAACTAAAGGACAAATACGATAAAGATACCGATATCTTATCTAAGGTGACCGTAGAGGATATCCGTAAGTTCGGCATGATCCCGGAGTTCATCGGACGACTGCCTATCATCTGTACTCTGCAGGGACTGAGCAAGGAGATGCTGGTGAAGATCCTGAAAGAGCCGAAGAATGCCATTTTGAAACAGTACCAAAAGCTCCTGGAACTGGATGAAGTGAAACTGGAGTTCACGGATGATGCCCTGGATGCCATTGCCGAAAAGGCCATGAAACGTGACACCGGTGCCAGAGCCCTGCGTTCCATTATTGAGGATTTCATGCTGGATATCATGTACGAGATCCCCAAGGATGACAACATTGGAAGAGTCACCATTACCAGAGAATACATCGAAGGTACCGGCGGACCCATCATTGACATCCGCAGTAATGAGATCCTGGAGCCTGTGGAGAATCTGAAGCAGATTCCGGTGGAAGAGAAATAAATTGAGAGTTAGTGAAATACCACCCGGATGACTTTGTTGTCTTCCTGGGTGGTATTTTGGTTTTGCTGTTCCAATCTTTACCGCCTGAAATCTATTTTGTGCTGTATAAGCAGTAAGTTTGAAGTGATTTTCTTTTATAGTGACTGATACTTACTGCCGGAATGGAAGCATCCTATGCCGAAGCGGTAATTGTCAGAACGTTTTCATGAATTCTTCCATAAAAATACTGCTTGGATTTCTAAAAGCACTTTCAGGGCAGTAATATGCTTGCCCTACTAAGCAGGGAGTTAGCGAAACAGCCCCGTAGCCCTCTTTCTATTGCTTTGGTGAAAATCGCATCAAAATAGCAAAATCCGTACAAAAAAACTTCTAAATCAGGAATTTTTGTACGGAATTTCTTCATTTTGCACGCTCAGCGAAAATAACAGCTTTTTACATGGCAAAATCGTATGGTTTTGTATTTTTTTAAATAAAATAGTGCTTTTTCATACAAACAGAACTCCCTGAGTGGCAGAATTTCATTACTGACCACTGCTATACCTGTTCCGACGATATTCTGTATTGCCTAGGTGAAATGTATGCCGGTGGAGAACAGTTCACCCAGGGCATTGACAATGCCGATGGTAAAGATACATCAGAATTTGTTTTTCGGGCAATTGAAATTTATTGTAAGAACAAGAACTAGAGACCGGTGTTCCTCTCCACCAATATATTTTGGATCAAAAAATGGAAGAAGCAAAACATATGCTTACCCGGGGGATGATGATTGACACCGGCAGCATATGTTGCCGGTACAAAAAGCTGTCTTTAATCACAGATATTTTCCCGTAATGCTGTCTGCATTGGCTGCGATCTGCTCCGGAGTTCCCACAGCAACGACCCTGCCACCGTCTTCTCCGCCGCCGGGTCCCATATCAATGATATAATCGGCATTGCGGATCACATCCAGATCATGTTCAATGACAAGTACCGTTGCCCCATTGTCTACCAGCGCCTGAAATACCTGCAACAGGGTCTGTACATCTAACGGATGCAGTCCGATCGTCGGTTCGTCGAATACAAATACGGAATCTGATTGTCCTCTGCCCATTTCACTGGCCAGCTTCAGCCGCTGGGCCTCTCCACCGGAGAGGCTTGGTGTCTCTTCGCCTAATGTTAAATATCCCAGTCCCAGATTTTTCAGGACTTCCAGCCGCTGATGCACGACTTTCCAATCCTCTGTCGCCTGCAATGCCGTTGTTACATCCATCTCCATCATCTGCGGCAGAGAATAACGTTTCCCCCGTTTGTTCTCATAGCAAATGTCCCATGATTCTCTGGCATAGCGGGAGCCGCCGCACTCCGGGCAGGGCACATCCACATCCGGCAGGAACTGTACGTCCAGACTGATCTGTCCGGTACCGTCGCAGACCGGGCATCTTAATTTTCCGGTATTGTAGGAAAAATCTCCCGCCTTATATTTCTTATTTTTCGCATCCGCGGTTTTTGCATAAATTTTCCGTAGTTCGTCATGCACATTGGCATAAGTGGCTACCGTGGACCGCACATTGATGCCGATGGGGGATGCATCGATCAGTTTTACATGGGCGATGCCCTCTGCGGTGATACTTTTTACATGGCCGGGCAAATGTTCGCCGTTTAACTTTGCTTCCAGTCCAGGAATCAGGCTTTCCAGCACCATGGTGGTCTTACCGGAGCCGGAGACACCGGTAACGACCGTAAGTCTTCCTTTGGGAATGTCTATTTCCAGAGGTTTTACCGTATGGATGGCATCTGTGGACAGATGGAGCTTTCCCAGTGCAAATATTTCCTCCCGAGCGATGGGCTTACGGATACGCATATCCGCAGTCTGCGCCAGAAAAGGACCGATCATGGACTCTTTTTTTGCGATTACCTGTGGAATCGTACCCTGTGTGATCACATAGCCGCCTCCGGCACCGGCTTCCGGTCCCATCTCGATCAGCCAGTCCGCTTCGGACAGAATCTGGGTATCATGGTCTACCAAAATAATGGAGTTGCCGTCAGCGATCAGGTCATGCATCACCGCATTCAACCCCACAATATTCGAAGGATGCAGACCGATGGAAGGCTCATCCAGCACATAGAGCACTCCTGTGGTACGGTTCCGCACTGCACGTGCCAACTGCATCCGCTGTCTCTCCCCGGTGGACAGAGAGGCTGCCGCACGGTCTAACGATAGATAGGAAAGTCCCAGATCCATTAACCGCTTCGCCACGGTCTGAAAAGATTCACAGATGGATTCCGCCATGGGCCGCATCTCTTCGGGCAAAGAATCTGGCACTCCCGCTACCCAGTCCACCAGTTCTTTCAGGGGCATCTGACAGGCCTGCGCAAGCCCTATGCCCCGAAGTCTCGGTGCTCTGGCCGCATCCGAAAGTCTGCTACCTCCGCATTCCGGACAGATGTCCTCCTTTAAAAATTTTTCCACACGTTTCATGCCCTTTTCGTCTTTTACCTTTGCCAGGGCATTTTCTACCGTGTATACCGCATTGAAATATGTAAAATCCAGTTCTCCCGCCTGATTGGTCTTTTTCGCCTTATAAAAAATATGTTTCTTCTCCGCGGGACCGTGATAGACGATCTCTTTTTCCCGATCTGTAAGTTCCCGGAAAGGCACATCCGTCCGCACTCCCATTTCCCGACAGACATCTGTCATTAAAGACCACATGAGACTGTTCCAGGGTGCCACCGCTCCCTCGTCAATACTCAGGGAATCATCCGGCACAAGAGAATCCAGGTCCACAGTCCGCACACTTCCCGTACCGCCGCATTTCGGGCAGGCTCCCTGAGAATTGAATGCCAGTTCCTCTGCGCTGGGAGCATGTACCTTCGCTCCGCATTCCGGGCACAGGATCTCCTGCTCCGCCGCTACTTTCAGGGTCGGAGGCACATAATGTCCGTTAGGGCAGCGGTGGGATGCCAGTCTGGAATACATCAGACGCAGACTGTTCAAAAGCTCCGTTCCGGTTCCAAAGGTACTGCGGATCCCGGGAATTCCGGGGCGCTGATGCAGTGCCAGAGCAGCTGGAACATAGAGGACTTCATCCACCTGCGCTTTCGCCGCACCAGTCATACGTCTTCTCGTATATGTGGACAGGGATTCCAGATAACGTCTGGAGCCCTCTGCATAGAGGACACCCAGTGCCAGCGAAGATTTCCCCGAACCGGATACACCGGCGATCCCCACAATTTTGTGCAGGGGAACATCCACATCTATATTTTTCAGGTTATGAACCCTTGCACCTCTTACCTTGATATGCTTTGGTTCATTGGTTTCGTATTCCATGACAGCATTCCTCATCTTTTGATTTCATTTATTAAAACAGATCCAGCATATTGTCCAGATAGATTTCTTCTCTGACCTGCAGCTGGTACTCCGGTTTCGTCATATAGTACAGTAAAAATTCCAGAACCAGTGCACTGCCCAGTCCCCGACCCTCGATCTTATAATTGGAAAATCCCATAGGCTGATAGATCTTCTGAATGTCTTCCACGCTGATAAATCCGGGATTTTTCATGGCTTTGGAGAAACGATAGCCCTCCTCCGCCCCCGGTGAGGTACAACTAAAATCCGGCTCCTCTCCCAGATTCCTGCGGCTGACGGCTTCGTAGCATTCCTTCCTGTCCTTACATCCGAAATAACAACACTCATTGCACAAAAATTCCACTTTGTCTTTCTGTGATTCTGTCAGCGTATTTAATTTTTCATAAGCCTTGTTCAGGCGGAAATCCGGTACAACATAGCGAAAATCGTCTCTGTCGACCTCCTTTTTTAACGCTTCCAAATCCGTCAGGACTTTCGTAGTGGAGGATACCGGATAAAGCTCCGGATAATGACTTTTCAAATACTGTAACAGCAGTTCCGAATGGACGATCACGCCGTTTTCCGGCTCTGTATTTTCCGCAAACAGGGCACAGAGTTCATTGCATTTTCTGTCGGAAAGATGTTCTTCGCAGAGCTGCGAATTGCTGAAGGTCAGACGGGCTGAGATCCCGTATTCCTGTAACAGTGCCAGCACTTCTCCTGCATCGTGATCCTCCAGTGAGATGCGGCCGCCACCCCAGATACAGTCCGGCGGTGCTCCGTAGATGGAACCAATGTCGCACCAGTCGTAAAAATATTCCCGGTGTTCCCGGAATAATGGCAGAAATATCCGGTATAGTTCATAGAATTCAAACAGACCGGGAAGATGGTAATAAGCTGTTTTTTGCATTTATTCGTCTCCACTTTCTATATTTATATCCGTTTCCTGTAGTAAGTGTTGTCTCTATTTCTTCTATTCTTTTCTTACATTAATATTGTACATACTACCTTATCTCTACCATACCTATTTATATTATAGCTTACCGTTTTTTGTGATACAACCGATTTTCTATACGCTGTTGTTTTGCCTTTTCCTATTGCGATTATAGTATTTCTTCGATTTTAGAAAGCTATCTCTTAGCATGCGAAACAGCAAAACCTCAGAACATTTTATTCTGAGGTTTTGTTTGATAAAGACAAGTTAATAACTATTTTCTTTTTCATATATTTCTATTCTATTCTTCATAGTATCTATTGTTTCTTTCATACTTTTTTGCCCATCAAAGTAATATAGTGCTTCCGCCTGCACAATTCCTATTATTGGCGAATCTTTTCGTTGCACAATTTTGACATTATCTATTATTTCCTTAAATTCTTTTATGTCTCCATCTTGTGCTGCATAAACATTTTCACTTTTGCCATCAATTTCATATGTCAAAATAGGAATTTTCTCTGTTTTCCCATCTGGTGTCTGATAATATTCTTGTTTACAGGCGTCAACAAGTTGTTGTTCTAACGTTTCTTGTAATATTGAAAAATTCCAATTTGGTGCAATTGTTTTTTGACCCTCCTCAGTAAAATAACTTTCTAAAAATTTCCACGCCTCTTCTTTATGAGCGCTTTGGCTGCTAATACCCAAACAGTTAATAAGATGAAATATCATTCCATTTCCATCTGCTTCTGGAAATCCTGTAAACACCGCATCCTCGCCCCATACAGATTTTTCGTACAAATATTGTTGTACGTTTGCTATGCTCAAAAGTTCAAAAGGAATTTCTCCTTCCCTCCTCAATAGTCCATCAGGTTGATAGCTCTCCTGTTGCGGTAATTTTTTTGCAATCTCTATATATTGTTCCAATCTTTTATCGTCCGCTTCGCACGAATATCCTCCACTTGTTGCCCCTCCCCATAGAAAATCATCTTGTGAAATCAATCCTTTTTCTTCACAGTTTTGAGCAGCTTTCAATGCTTCGTCCAATGTAAACGTTTCTTTATTACTACACCATTTATCTTTCGTTATAATTGTATATAATACAAAGTTCGTTGGTAACATATATAAGTCATCATTCGTCAATAACGCCTGATATGCCGAATCAACTATATCAGCTTTTCCAATCACATCACTTTTCTCCAAATATGGAATAAGATTTTCTAACAGTCCCTTTCTTCCAAGTTCTCTTTCGTCAATATCCTCTGCTGAAAAATTGATAATATCCGGTCCCTTTCCTATCAGGACATCATTATATAGGCGATTAATCGCCTCCGTTTTGTCTTCTTTATAATAATTATGTATTACAATTGTTATTTCATCATTTCTATTATTAAAATTAGCTACTGCTTCATGTAATTGTGTTGTTTCTTCTATGCAGCCCAACACAATCTCCGTTTGAATTTTTTCAGACGCATCCTCTTCAAATGCAATATCCGACAATACATTCTCTTCATATAAAACACAATGAATTCTATCGTTTTCTTTATAAAGATAGCAAATATTATCCCCAATTACTCCATAGTCTGAC
>OHUJ01000570.1_pt1 | contig 16701 bp, 15 predicted proteins | sample 1579241 | NCBI WGS metagenome assembly OHUJ01 (sample SAMEA3882547, study PRJEB24775) | human gut metagenome | biome: human-associated habitat; feature: intestine environment; material: feces | place: Netherlands | collected 2009/2010
GACCTTTTGGTTCGTAGCCAAACACTCTATCCAGCTGAGCTACCGGCGCATATGCAATTTTTACTGCTCAAGTATATTAACACTATTAGAACAAAAAGTCAACATTTTTTTACGCTCGGCAAGAATAAATCGTTTTTTATTATATTCCGAAGCAGCCGAAATATCGCCATATAAATAAAATATTACGGCTAAATAATTATAATATATCTGTTTACCGAAACAAATAAAAAATGCATTTTTAAGAGCGAGATAAGCCGAAAACAGAGTAAAATCGACAGTATAATTTGTATAAAGCAATCAAAATGCATAATCGGCAAAAATTTTCTCCACTTTTTTCTGTTTTGTGGTATACTTAAAAAGGTATTACGGCAAGGATTTAAGACAAGCCTTAATGCACGCGGCAGGAAAAGCTTAACACAGCTGCCGAAATCTACACAAATCAAATCCGGGAAGGCGGATATATATGGATAAAAAATATGATGTTCTGATAATCGGATGCGGAGTTGCCGGCCTTTACACTTCACTCTCGCTGCCCGAGAATCTGTCCGTTCTTGTGCTTTCAAAGCAAGACGAAACCGTTTCCAACAGCTCTTTGGCTCAGGGCGGCGTAGCTGCCGTTTTAAGCCTTGAAAACGACAGCTATGAGCTTCATTACAACGACACCATGATTGCCGGCGGTCAGGCCAACACACCGGATGCCGTAAACACACTTGTTCACGAAGGCCCCGACCAGGTACGTCAACTGATAAAATACGGCGTTAATTTTGACCGCAATTCCGACGGTACTCTTCAAAAAACGCTTGAGGGCGGCCACAGCCGTCGCAGAATAGTTCACTACAAAGACACCACGGGTGCGGAAATTGTGCGTGCGCTCCTTGTAGAAGCCAAAAAGCGAAGCAACATAACGCTTGTCGAAAACGCCGACGTTTTTAAACTCACAAAGGTTAAAAACGGCTTTTGCGCGGATATGCTCTTAAACGGCAAGACCGCCGCCACGGTATTTTCGGATTTCTGCGTAATAGCGACAGGCGGTATAGGCAGAGTTTACAAATACACCACCAATCCCGCCGTTGCCACCGGTGACGGAATCCGCCTCGCATACGATATGGGTGCTACTATAAAGGAGCTAAGCTACGTTCAGTTTCATCCCACCGCTTTTAACGGAAACGACAGGGAACAATTCCTGATAAGCGAGTCGGTACGAGGAGAGGGTGCATACCTGCTCAACTGTAACAAAGAACGCTTTATGGACAGATATGACAAACGCCTTGAGCTTGCCCCGCGCGATGTTGTATCGCGCTCTATAATTCTTGAAAGCCGCAGAACGGGCAGCGACAACTTCTACCTTGATATAAGATACAAGGGGCACGATTACCTTGTAAACCGCTTCCCCGGAATATATGAGGGATGCTTAAAACACGGCGTTGATATGACCAAGGATTTAATTCCCGTATTCCCGTGCCAGCACTACCTCATGGGCGGAATCGACGTTGACCTTGACGCGCGTACTTCTATTTCGAGAATGTATGCCGTAGGTGAATGCTCGCACACGGGAGTTCACGGCAAAAACCGCCTCGCAAGCAACTCGCTTTTGGAGGCACTTGTATTCGGAAAGCGCGCGGCAGACGATATAGCGTCTCTTTCTAAAAAGGACCCTGACCACGTGACCGTTACGGAGCACAAAACGGATATTTCGGGTGCTCCGTTACCAAAGGGAATGCGTACAGAAATTCGCTCGATTATGCAACGTTCTTACTTTGTAATTCCGGATATGGACGCGGTAAGAGTAGGCTTGAAGCGCGTTGACGCTATACTTATGAGACTTAAAAACGGCAAATTCGCAATTACACCCGACTATTGTGAGGCTTTAAGTCTTGCCACGGTAGCCCATATAATCTTAAAAGAGGTGGACGAAGGATGATTTTACCGCAGTTTTACACGGACGACATTATTAAGCGCGCCATACTTGAGGATATTAACTATGTCGATGTGGCGTCGGATTACCTGATTTCCGAGGAGCAGCGCGATGAGGCGTATTTCGTCTCAAAGGCAGACGGCGTTCTCTGCGGCATAGATGTCGCAATGAGAGTTTTTGAACTTTTGGACGATTCTTTTACCGCCAAGGTATATATGCACGACGGCGACAAGGTGAAAAAGGGCGACCTTATAGCCGAATTCAGCGGAAAAACCACGCTTCTTTTAAAGGGCGAAAGAACTGCTTTGAACTTGTTGCAGCATATGTCGGGAATAGCCACGGCGACCGCAAAGGCAGTAAAACTCTGCGAGGGAACAAAGGCTTCGATAGCCGACACAAGAAAGACCATTCCGTCTCTGCGCGCCCTTCAAAAATACGCGGTAACCTGCGGCGGAGGCAAAAACCACCGTTTTAATCTTTCCGACTGCGCTATGCTCAAGGATAATCACATAGACGCCGGAGGCGGCATAACGGGAGCCGTAAAAAAGCTTCGCGGAAAGATAGGTCATACGGTGAAAATTGAGGTTGAAACACGCAACCTTGATGAAGTAAAAGAGGCGGTCAAAGCAGGAGCCGACATAATAATGCTCGATAATATGGACTGTGACACCATGAAAAAAGCCGTTGAGATAATCGGCGGCAAGGCTCTTACGGAGGCTTCGGGCGGAATTACCGACGAAACCATACCCGGCGTTGCGGCGTGCGGCGTAGACATAATATCAATCGGAGCGCTGACTCACTCCGTTCAGGCATTTGACATTTCCATGAAAATGAAAAAATAAAAAGCAACCCCCAAGATGTGCCTTAGCTTATCTTGGGGGTATGTTATTTTGAAGCAATAATGCCCTATAAACAAAAAGCCGGCGGCGCCGAAAGCAAAAAGTTTCGGTGCCGCTTTTTTGTTCGGCTGCAGAAAAAAACGTATTGTTACACTAAGGCTGCCGCTTATTCAATTCTGCCTTTAGAGCTATTGTCCGCAAGGCGGTCAAAGCACAGCTCGGAAAGACGTGTCGCACCGCACAATTCATACAAGGCGGAAGCAAACAAGAGCGAATTACACGGTGGCAGAACCTTTGTTATGTCATCGGGCAGAGTAACTCCGCTGCCCGACAAACAGACGGTACTTCCCGAATACTCATTCCTATATAAAAGGCACCCTCCGTCCGGATTGCTTTTATCTGTCCGCGGAGCTATTACAAATGTGCAGCCGCCTGCCTCATTCACGTTTTCCGTGACGGTCATCGCAAGACCCCAATCGTCATACAGCCGTCGGCGCACGGGAGAAAATTCTTCGGGATTACTCGTTATTACCTTAAGATTTGAGGCAAGAGGAACAAGCAAAGACAGCTTATCCTTTTGAAAGCCGTTAAAATCCATAACAGCCACGCTCGTTTTTTCCGGCGGAAGAGAGCATTTCTTTATATAATCAACCGCGGAATTAAAAAGCATAACGGACGGCAGTATACGAGGCTCGAAATTTTTAACCTTTTCGTCCTCAGTTATGGTTCCTCCGCACACTATAACTCTGCCCGCGCACCGCCCGAGCAGGCTGTATATTTCACCCGTATCAACCTCTTCGTTTTCATCACACACAAGCGTCAGCGTAAAAAACGGAGCACTGCCTAAGACGCTTATCCGCTCGATAACGGGTTCGGGCGGAAAGAGCCTGTAACGAAGCCTCTTAAAAAATCCGCCGCCGATTCTTTCTATTTTAATTACTCCGAACATAAAAGCACCCCCGCATAATATTATGCGGGGGTTTTGATTTTAATGTTTGTTGTTTATTGCTCGTCCGCACCTGCCGAAGAGGTTAAGAGAGAATTTGCCTTTTGATACTGTTCATCCTCTGAATGAGATAAAAGCGCCAAACGGTTCTTTTTCTGAGAGGACAGCTCCACAAGATAATCCGGAGTTAAGCCCACACCGTTATACACATCGCTTGTATACGGCTTTATCTCTGCCACGGTAAGCTTTACCGCACCTCCGTCACTCAACTGATAAACCCTTTGCATGGTTCCGTTGCCCTTTGTCGCCGTACCTACGAGCTTTGCTTTGCCGAAATCGCGCATATCGCAGGCGAAAAGCTCTGCAGGCCCGGAGGTGTCTTTATCGACAAGTATCACCGTGGACACATTTATGCTGTCGGCGTCCGATGTAAAAGTCTCTATGGCTTCACCGTTTTTATCAACGGCGGTAGCGAGTGCCTTTGTTCCGTCGCTTGCCACAGGGACAAGCACATCAAGCGCGTCTGCCGCATACTCTACGGTTCCGTTCGAGACCGCACGCAAATCTATTATAATGCCGCTCACGCCTTGCTTTATAAGCGTATTTACGGCATTTTTGAGCTGCGATGCGGTGGTCGAATAAAAATCGGTTATTTTAACATAACCCACCTCGCCTACCGTCTCATAATAAACAGTCTGCGCGGTGTAGCCCTTTACCATATTTGCGGCAACGAGATTACCGTCATGAATAAACGCAACATTTACGGACGAGAGCTTTTCGCCCTCAAGCTTTTTTACAAGCTCTTTATAGTTATAAACCGTGACTTCCTCTTCATCTATGGTAACTATACGGTCGCCCTTAGCCATATTGTTAAGTGCCGCCGGAGAACCGTCGGAGACCTCTGCCGCATAAAGGCACATATCGTCCTCATTAAACGCCGGAATTATGCCGACGCCCATTTTCTGACCGTTCATCTCGTTTTTATATACGTCATACTCGGACGCGGTCATATAATAGCTGTAACTGTCGCCTACGCCGTTTGCAAAGCCCTCTGCCATATCCGCGTTTAAAAGCGTTTCGTTAATCTCGCCGTAGTAATTAGTGCGGATAACGTCGTCTATCTCCGCTAAAAGCGAATAAGTCTGTGAACGCTTCGGGAGATCTTTGATTATTGAATTGTACATTTTCATCGACACAGCCATGGTACCTGCCACAGAGCCTGCCATAGCCACGAATATCAATGCGAGCGCAAGGCCCAGGGATATTTTCCTATTCAAATGAACGCCTCTCTTTCGGGGGTTTTATCAAAGACCTATATACGGCTCGGGATTTACTCGATTTTTATTTACATAGACCTCAAAATGAAGGTGCGGACCCGAGGAGTTGCCGGTGGAGCCGACCTTGCCTATATACTGACCCTGCGATACGGTTTGACCCGCGCTGACGCCTATGCTGCTGAGGTGCGCATATCTTGTCCACACGCCGTTGCCGTGGTCTATAAGCACGTTGTTGCCCCAGCTTGAGTGATACGAGGCGGAAATTACCGTACCGCCTGCCGCGGCGTAAACGGGCTGACCGTTTATATTTGCACCGGCTATATCTACACCCTTGTGACCGTTGTGGCCGTAGTGCTGTGAAACGTAATAATTGCACGTGAGCGGAAAGCTCATGCCGCTTGAGAGCACACCGTTACCGGATGAACCCGTGGTATTGCTGATTGACTGAGCCTCGAGTTTATCCATCTTGGCCTGATAAGCGTCATTTTGCGAATCAAGGCTTGAAATCATTGATTTGAGCGACTTCACCTGAGCTTCAAGACGTGACTGCTTTGCGTCAAGGGTATTGTAAACGCTCTTGACCTCTGCGCGAGCAGACTCTATGGCGGCCTTTTCGTTAACTATTTCAGACTGCTTTTCCTGCTGTGACTGCTGATCGGAGGAGAGCTGTTCTTTTGTTTTGTTAAGCTCATTAATTTCTTCCTGCAAGCCCTTTACAAGCTCATTATCATGCTCCGAAACACGTTTGAGCAGCTCAAGTCTTGTCAAAAAGCTCGCATAGTCGCCGGAGCCGAGGAGTACCTCAAGCGCCGAGCTTTCGCCTGCCTTATATGCCGAGCGAAGTCTCGCTTTAAGTACGTCGTATGTTACGTTGACAGCGGCTGTCTGTGTTTCTATTTGAATATTTGCGGCGTCTATTTCGGCTTGAAGTCTGTCGATTTCCGCCTGATAGTTGTTGATAATTTCATCCTTTGCCGCTATTTGCTTGTTAAGGTCGGTTATCTTGGCGTTGTAAACATCAAGCTGAGCCTGCATATCGGAAATCTGATTGAGCAAATCGTTTACGGACGCCTTATTATCGCTGATTTTATTATTATTGGCATTTATTTTGCTTTCAAGCTCGTCTATCTGATCCTGCACGGACGAAGCCGAGCCCGAAAACGCCGTCACGGAAAACAGCATAGCTGTTATTAATGTAACGGAAATAATGCGTATAAATGCTTTCTTCTGATGCTTCAAAATAAAAAGAACTCCTTTAATACCGGATTTACCCCTTTAAAAATTACGGAAGATACGGCGCGGGATTTACCCTTGTGCCGTTTATCCAGACCTCAAAGTGAAGATGCGCCCCGGCGTGCGGATTTGCCGGCGTCGGCGCGGGACTTACGTTACCCGTATTGCCTACAAGAGCTATAACCTGCCCCTGCTTTACCGTTTGCCCCTTGCTTACCTTCATAACGCTGCAATGAGCGTATCTTGTGCAAACGCCGTTGCCGTGGTCAATAAAGACGTTATTGCCCCAGCTCGAATGATATTCGGCGGAAAGAACCTTACCGTCAGCCGCGGCTCTGATCTCTTTACCGTATGTATTGCCGGTTGCACCCCTTGTGGTAAAATCAATACCCTTGTGATTCGGGTAGCCGTACCAACCTGCCGATATGGTTACGTTTGAATACTGAAGCGGACAAATCATACCCTTGGGAGATACCGTATAACCGCCTGTATTTCCACCGGTATTGCCGCCCGCGTTTCCGCCTGTATTGCCGCCCGTGTTTCCGCCGGGCTTTGGCAATTCGCCGGTGCCCTGCGACGCATTTTTCGCCAGTTCCGCAAGCTTTTTATCGTAGCTGTCTTTCGCAGCCTGTATTTTTTTATTCTCGTTTTCTAATTCCTTGGAGCCTGCGCTGAGAGACGAGATATATGCGTTTCGCTGTGCAACCTGCTTTTCAAGGGTAGACTGCTTTGAATCTACGGTATTGTAAAGCGACTGCACCTGCGTTTTAGACGAAACAATATCCGCCTTTTCCGACTCTACGGCGGTCTGCTTAGCCTTTACTTCCTGCTGATTTGACGACAGAAGCTCCTTTGTGTCGTTAAGCTTTGCAATATCATCCTGCAAAGATTTCATAAGCTGCCTGTCATGCTTTGTGGTTTTACTTAAAAGCTCAAGCCTTGTGAGGAAGCCCTCATAATCACTTGCCGTAAGAAGCACCTCAAGAGTGGAACTTTCGCCTGCCATATATGCCGCGCGAAGTCTCTCCTTTAAAAGGTTATATGTATCGTTTACGGTCTTTGTCTGAGCTTCTATGCTCTCGCTTGCCTCGTCTATGTTCTTTTGAAGAGAGTCTATTTCTTTTTGATAATCGTTTATAACGGCGTTTTTGTCGCCTATCTGACTGTTAAGCTCCGTTATTTGACTTTGGTACGTGTCAAGCTGCTCCTGCAAAGCGTCAATCTGTTCCGAGGAATAGCCGTTCGACTCTTTGGCACCGTCGATTTTATTTTGCAAATCCTTTATTTTTTGCTCATTCTGTTTTTTCTTTGCCTCGGCAGCCGCGATTTTGTTTTCCAAATCTGCCTTGGAATCCGCCGCGGAAGCCGGTAAAAATGCCGCGCAAAAAACGAATATTACCGACAGTAAAAGGCTCAAAGCTCTTTTGAGACCGTTTTTAGTCATCAGAGACCACGCTCCCTTGCTCTTTCAGGTATTTAGCCATCGAAACAAGACTTCCGAAACCTCCTGTAAACAATCCTATTGCAACAAATACGAGAAGTATCTGCCACCAGTACCCGCTGAACGGTACGAGCGAAAAGCCGATTAACGAGAGGGTCTGTGCGAACACTTTTTCGGCTACTGCATAAAGTCCCCACAGAACTCCCAGGGATACTATGCCGGAAATTGTACCGAGTATCATACCCTCTATCATAAACGGCCAACGAATGAACCAATTTGTGGCACCTACCGCCTTCATTATTGAAATTTCAAGCTTTCTTGAGAACATCGTTATGCGTATTGTGTTTGAAATTATGAAAAGCGCAACAAGGAACAGCATTACAACAAGCCCTACGCTGACTATCGAAACCGCATGGCGAAGAGACAAAAGCTTGCTTGCAAGGTCACTGTTTTCTCGCACCGAATCGACTTTGTTTATCTGCTTTATCTGAGAAACGGTGGTTTCAAACTGTGACAAATCCTTTACCGTGACCTTATATGCATCGGGAAGCGGAATTTCGTCAAATCCCTCAAACAGAGCCGCGTCGCCGCCCATGCTCTGTATCTGCTCCTGGAACGCAACTTCCTTCGGCACAAATTCGCAGTTTTCAACATTGCTTATGCCTTTAAGCGAGGTACCTATCTGTGTTGTTTCGTCCTCCGAGGCATCGTCGGCAACATAGACCATTACTACATTTTGCGACTGCACTTTGTCGACTACATTGTTAATATTAAAATATATCATTATGCCCGCGCCCATAATTATAAGACATGCCATAAGCACGGTTACCGATGCCAATGACATAAGGCGATTGACCCACACGTTGCGGAAGCCCTCGTGCGTAAGATATTTTAAGCTTGTCCCTTTCACCTGTTGTCACCTCCGGTCTTTTTTTCAATGGCGTCGAGATACTTTGAGTAATCAACGTCATCGTCGGAGGAATCCGAATCCACGCCGTATGTCGCCATAAACTTTTCAAGGTCGGCATCCGAATTCGGCTGAACATAAAACGGGCTGATGCTGTCTTCCTTTTGCTTGGCCACACGGTCCTCCACCGTCTCCGAGGAGGCAATGTTCTGAACCGCAGCCGCGGCTGCCGCCGCTCTTTCCGCATTTGACGCGTCGGAAGCATAATCTCTTTCGATGGTGGCGTAATCATCGGGAAGTGCCTCGGTGTCTTCGGAGTCCGAAACCACGGCGCCCTGCTCTATTGTAATAACCCTGTGGTGGAAATGACGGACGAGATTATGCTCGTGAGTTACCATTACCACGGTGGTTCCGTTTGCGTTTATATGGTTTAAAAGGTCAACTATTTCGTAAGACATTTCGGGGTCGATGTTTCCCGTAGGCTCATCCGCAATTATAAGCCCCGCATTATTTACAAGCGCACGCGCGAGCGCAACTCTCTGCTGCTCGCCGCCCGACAGCTCCGTCGGCAGATTTCTCGCCTTGGAGGCAAGTCCTACAAGGCTGAGTATATAAGGCACGCGTTTTCTGACTTCCTTTTCCTTGGCACCGATGCAGCGCATCGCAAATGCGACATTGTCAAACACCGTCATGGTCGGGATAAGTCTGAAATCCTGGAATACTATACCGAGAGTCCTTCTGAAAAGAGGAATCTCTTTTTTCTTTAAATTGTTAAGATGATAACCGTTTATGATAACAGAACCGCTGTTAGGCACCTGCTCGCGCATCATTATCTTGAGAAACGTACTCTTGCCGGCTCCCGATGATCCGACCACAAAGACAAATTCTCCGTCGTTTATCTTGATATTGACATCTTTAAGTGCTTCGGTCCCGTTATCGTAAGTTTTTGATACATTTTTAAATTCAATCACTTAGAACATACCTCTGCTTTTCACAATATTCCCACCGCTGAACTCTGCCGTAACATTTAATACCGACGGGCAGAGACTCTACACAACCGCTATAAAAAATATAGGCGGCAAAATGAGTATAATCACTCATAATACCGCCTTTAATTATAGCATAGAACGTCAAGTTTGTAACCATTTTGTAATATGGTAAATTATATTCGCGCACTTTAGACAAAATCCCACTTGTAACATTGTGCAATTTTCCCATTCACAACAGCGCGCGGAAAATTACTTTTCTTTAATACTTGACGGGGCTTGAATCAAGATATTTCTTAACCATAAGAGCTACTTTAAATACTATTGCGTCGTCGAACTCGCGAAGGTCAAGGCCCGTGAGCTTTTTAATCTTTTCAAGACGATATACAAGAGTATTTCTGTGTACAAAAAGCTTTCTTGAGGTTTCGGATACGTTGAGGTTGTTTTCAAAGAACTTCTGAATTGTAAAGAGCGTTTCCTGATCGAGATTGTCGATAGAGCCGCGCTTGAAAACCTCCTTTAAGAACATATCGCAAAGAGTTGTGGGAAGCTGATATATAAGTCTCGCAATACCGAGATTGTCATAGCTCACAATGCTCTTTTCGGTGTCGAACACCTTGCCTACCTCAAGAGAAACCTGAGCCTCTCTGAATGAGCGTGCAAGATCCTTTATTCCCTCAACCGTAGTACCTATGCCGACAAGAACGTGAGAATAGAACTCCGTTCCGAGACCGTCGGCTATCGAGCGTGCAAGCTTTTCGAGATCCTTTGTGTCGATATTCGGCTTAACCTCTTTGATAAGGGCAATATCTGTCTCGTTAAGGTTTATTACGAAATCCTTGGTCTTATCCGGGAACAGGTTCTGAATTATATCATAAGCGGAAATATCTATATGCTCGGTAATTCTTATGAGAATTACGACGCGTGACACGTCATTGTTAAAATGAAGCTCTCTCGCCTTAAGATAAATATCACCGGGCAATATGTTGTCAAGAATTACGTTCTTGATAAAGTTTGCGCGGTCGTATTTTTCATCATAATACTGCTTAATGCTTGAGAGTGTTACGGCAAGCATTGAGAGATATTTCAAGGCAAGGTCGTCTTCGCCGGAAACAAATACGGCATATTCGGGGTGCATACGCGCACCGAACGGCCTATAAGAATACCCGTCTACCGATATAACCTCCGTTCCGCTGAAAACCGCGGTAACCTCGGTTGAGAGCACCTCACCTATCTTACCGAGTTCGCTGCAGGAAATAATGGTACCCGACTCGTCTATAACACCTATAGTACGGTCGATACTGTCTGTGAGCTGATGCACAATACCCTGGAACAATCTGTTCGACATTGATAAAACCTCCATCTATCTTTTTTCTCCGGTGAAAACCTCCCTGCCGCACTCTGCTTTAAGCCGAAACGGCAGTGCAAATTTCCCCGTCTGCACTTTTATACAATTTCACAAATCATATATTATGTATTTTACACAATCTTTTAAGATTTTGCAAGCTAAAAATTGATATTTTAAAAATTTAGTTTGCATTTTTCACAAAAAAAGTTTTTCATTTTGTAAAATCGGTTAGATTAAGGCTTTAAAGCACACTGTTTTGTCATTTTTTGCATTGTTGAAAATGACTATGCGTAAAATTCCGAAGCCGTCAACGCAATGCGGTTTGATGACAAACTCTTTTGATGTGTCGAGTATTTCGGGTCGAAAAGAATATTTGAACTATCTGCCGGCATTGCATTTGGAGCAGACGCTGTACCCGTTATTGAGATACGAGGAAAGCTCAGAGGCGGAAATCTCTTTTTTGTTTTCCGAGGACGTCCTCATAGCGTAGGAGCATGACGGGGAGTGAATTTTTTTGGTATTCACGTTTACTGTATATGTGCCTTCGGAGGGCTGTGCGTCACCGGAGCTTTTTTGTGAATTTCCGCTGACCGGAGTCGAGGCCGAAGACTGCCCTGCGGCAGAGGATGCCGCCGCACTCTCTGTTTCGGCGTTTGCAGCTGTATCGGACTCACCTTCGGCTTTTGCTTCCTTGGTCACAAGATAAAAACCGTCTTTTTCGCCTGCGTTTTTCATCGAATTTTCACAGGACACAAAATCTCCGTATTTCTTCAGCATAATATGGTCTTTATACTGCAGCACAAGTGACATCGCGGAAAACACCGTACACAAAACGGCGCATACGGTAATTACGGCCGTCATAATTTTAAAGCCGTGTTTTGCGTTTTTCCCTTCGTTCTTCATACTCATTCCCCCGATACATTATGGGAAAATAATAACATTACGGAGCCGAAAATAAAGCTTTTGTGCCGAATCAGCACAAGTTATCTTTTAATTCCGTCGGCAATGTATTTAAACACCGGAGCGCAGTCTAAGGCACCGCCCGCTCCGTTTTCTTTAAAGACGGTGATGACATAGCGCGGCGAATCATACGGAAAAAATCCGCAAAACCACGAGTGCGTCACTTCATTTCCGTTCTCGTCAAACCAGCCGCTTTGCGCCGTTGCCGTTTTGCCTGCGGCGTCAAAATACTCGGTTTCCGCCCTTTTTCCGCTGCCTGACACAACGGTTTCGCGTAAAAGCTCGGTAACTGTTTTTGCCGTATCAACGCTCATTACACGCCTCGGAACGGGCAGCTCCGCCCTTTTGATTTCCTTTCCGGTCTCATCCGTTACGGCTTTCATAAGAGAGGGCGCGCGATACACTCCGTTATTTGCCACCGCCGCATACACGGCTGACATTTGCAGCGGCGAAGCAAGCAATTTACCCTGACCGAATGCGAGGTTGCACAAATCCGCCTCAGAAATCAAGCTGTCGGCGGACGGCATAATACCTGACTTTGTCTCCCAACCGTCCGCAAGCTCGATTTTTTGACCGAGCCCGAGATTTTCACCCATGGCGCAAATGTTTTCCTTGCCCGTTTTAAGCGCAAGACTTATAAAATACGGATTGCATGACTCCGCCATAGCCGAATACATATTCATATTGCCGTGCCCCGTCTTTTTAAAACAGCCGAACGATATTTCTCCGTTCAAGTCGTACTTACCGTTGCAGACGATACTGTAACTTGTCGGAATTCCGTTTTCCAAGGCGGCACAGGCGACAACCGCTTTAAAAACCGAGCCTACTGAGTACGGAGTTATCGCTCTGTTAAGGAACGGAGAAGATGAGTCGTTCAGGCTTTTTTCGGGCGCATTTCGGTCAAACGACGGTGTGCTCGCCATTGCCCTTATTTCGGAGGTGGCGCTGTCGAGAACAACGACCGCACCGCTGTCGATGTCAAATTTTTCGAGAGCCGATTCACACAGCTTTTGTATATCTCTGTCAACTGTGAGCTCCACTCCGCCGGCCGACATATACCCATCCTTTAAAAATGTAATCTCCGCACCCTCAAGCAATTTTCCCGAAGCCGCCGCGCCACACCTTGCCTTCAGAGTTCCCGAATACGACAAAAGTATATCGTTGTAGCACTTTTCAATTCCCGAAACGCCGTTTCCGTCGCCGTCGATATATCCGGTTATGTGCGGCGCAAGGCTGTTTTCACCGTATCGCACCACCGTTTTTGCCGTCTTTATGTTTTTTTCGTCAAAAACGGCATTTGACGCACAAACCGCTATTTTCCCCTGAGACAAAGTCGAATAAACAGAAGGTATTTCGCTTTCGGGGACAATGACCCGGATAGAGGACAATGACTCCTCACACGGCTTTATCGCCGCCTTTAAAACGGTATCGCAATTGACAAGCGGACGCATTTTACAGTCGTAAATGTTGCCCCTTGACGAAGCCACCGTCACGCCGACGGTATTTTTTGATGCGGCGACATCCGACACGTTACCGCCGCAAAGCTCCGCCATTTTTACAAAAAGCACGCCGAACGACAGACACAACAAAAAGAAAAGGGCACAAACTCGCTTGTTCATAATTCACCTCAAAAAACAAAAAAACGCTCCCGTTTTATTATTGAACGGAAGCGTGTGTTTTATTTTATATTTTGTTTTCTGAGGATCGTTCCGGGAACAAATTTTAAATCGGAGCGTATTTTGAATTTCATCATGGCTCTCGGCGTGCTGTCTATGGGTTCGCCGTTTTCGTCAAAAAGCTCCGTCACGACAAAGCTCTGCGGCTTTTTCCCCGGCTCGAGGCTTTCGAGAGTGTCGCCCTTAAAGAATTTATTTCGCTGTTCGCAGTAAATAAAGCCGTCGCGGCAATCCTCGACCACCGCCATAACATCCCATTCGCGGCGGTAACCGCCCTCAAAGCTGATATTCGCTTTTTCGTGCGGCGAATCAAAATAGAAGCCCGTGCAGTAGTCACGATAGCTTACCTTTCGCACCTCGTCAAGTATCCATCTCGGCAAAACAAAGCTACCTGGCTCGCTGCACATATAAGCGTCGATTGCCGCTCTGTAAGCATTTGTTATGACCGCCGTATAATATGCGGATTTTGCTCTGCCCTCTATTTTAAAGCTGTCGATTCCGGCAGCTGTAAGCTCAGGGATGTGCTCTATCATACACATATCCTCGGAGTTTAATATATATGTGCCGTCCTCTTCCTCATTTACCGGAAAATACCTGCCCTCGCGTGTTTTTTCCATAAGCGCATACTGCCAACGGCACGGCTGAGCACACTCGCCGCGATTTGCGTCACGACCGGTAAGATAATTTGACAAAAGGCATCTGCCCGAAAACGACATACACATACTGCCGTGTACAAAGCACTCGATTTGCAGTTCCTTAGGAGTTTTGGCTCTTATCTCGGCAATCTCCGACAGAGATAGCTCACGAGCCGTAACTATTCGCTCGGCACCCATATTGTAAAACTCGTTTGCCGTGAGATAATTTACGATGCCCGCCTGTGTGGAAACGTGCAGCGGCACCGACGGCGCATACTTTTTGCAGTATGCCATAGTACCGATATCGGCTGCAATATACGCATCCACTCCCGCACTTGCAGTCATTTCTATAAAGTCCGGCAAAAGCGGTATTTCGCTGTTTCGCGGAAGAGTATTAAGCGTTAAATAAACCTTAACACCCTTTTCGTGCGCTTCCTTTACCGCCTTTATGAGATCCTCTTCGGGAAAATTCTGCGGACCTGCACGCATACCGAATGAGCTGCCTGCAAGGTAGACGGCGTCCGCTCCGAAGCGCAAGGCTGCCTCAAAGCGTTCAAAATCGCCTGCCGGACTTAGTAATTCGGGTCGTCTTTTCATATTGCTCCTCTGGTAAATTACTGCGAAGCCGACTTGGCCGCCTTTTGATTGGCCTGGAGTATGGCAATGTTATTGGCCTGCCGCTCCGAATCGTTTTTCGCAAGATAAATCTTTTTATTGGTATCGTGCGCGAAGAAGTAGTAATCGGTCTTTGCGGGATTGAGTGCCGCGTTTATTGAGTCGTTACCCGGGTTGCAAATCGCACCCACGGGCAGACCCTCGCACTTATATGTGCTGTAACGTGAGGTGTAGGCGGCAAGCTCCGTGGCATTTGTAACATTCTTCGCAATATAATCATTGATATAATCCGCCGTGGAGTCGCACTGAAGCGACGGATAAAGCCCCGGCTTATTGAGACGGTTGTGAAGCACCGACGATACAAGCGGCATCTGAGTCGCATCGGCAGCCTCTTTTTCTATAATGGAGGCGAGCTTTATTATATCGTCAACCGACATATTGAGCGCGTCGGCTTTTTTCTGATAATCGTCCGTCCACTTCTTCTGGAAGTTGTTTAGGAAGGTCCTTATAACGCTCGAGGCATTTTCGCCCTTATAGAAATCATATGTGTCGGGATAGATATAGCCCTCAAGCAGGAACGGGCGCTCCTGCGGATTGTTTATAGCTTTAACGAATTTGTTGTCCCGTTCGGTGTTGTTGACCGCCGAGATAAACTCGTCCTTTGTGCATACGCCGCCCTCTTCGAGCTTCTGCGCCGCCTGAATGACAGTCGTGCCCTCGGGAAAGGTCAGCCTGACCGTCTCCGGCGCGGGAGCGGGCTTGAGACGATCTATCAGCGAGCACGAGCAAAGGCTCAGCGCGAGAACAAAAATAAGCAAAGCGGCGATATATTTTTTGAAATTTTTCATTTTTTGCACCTCCGTCTTTCGGACAAGATGATTCTATCAAAAATAACGAGCAAATTCAACTTTCTTCTTCGCGGAATATCGGCGCGCCCGCGCGGAAAGCTAAAAACGCAAACGCAAAGAAAGGAGAATTTTTTGTGGACAAGCCGAAAAAGCAGAAGAAAAAGATAATCGAAATTCCGCAGTACAACGACCCGATGAACAAAGAGGGAGTTATCCCGACCGATGTTCTCGGCAGTTATTCGGGCACTCCGCTCGACGGCTCGCAGCCCGTGCAGGATGTAGACGACCTGTAAAAATAAAAAAGTTCCCCGAAAAAAAGTTAAAGCCGAATGTGTGCAGCATTCGGCTTTAGCTTTGGGGAAAGAGAAAATAAAAATGAAAAAAGAAGTTGACAATTATTAAAACCAGATAGGTAGTTGTCTCTTCGGTACCTCTTAGGTACACATATAGAATAATTGCGCCGTGTTGCATCAAGTATACATAAATGTGAACAAATTGTAAACAATATTTGTTTTTTCAATCGTGTCTGACATTTTTAGGCATTTTTGTTGAAAATTCTCGCCGGGGAGTTCGTTTTTTCTGAGGGCGTTCGAGCGGTAATTGCGAGTATTCGGTTGTATTATTTACATTTTCGGTATAAAATAACATCTGGTATATTTTTATATATCCGGCAGTATATGCTGCACAAGCAAACGAAAGGTTTGATACAATGGATTATTCACTGACAAAGAAGGCCGCCGAGGAGCAGATCACCGCAAAGCTCTCGCACTTTTTCGGCGTAACTCCCGAGGAGGCCAACTACGAGCAGTTTTACAAGGCTATCGCGATGATAACCCGCGATATGCTCAGACAGGGCAGACACGAGTTTGAGCAGCGCTGCGAAGAGAGCGGCTCGAAGCGCGTGTACTATATGTGCATGGAGTTCCTCATGGGACGCTCGCTCAAGAACACGCTCTATAACCTCAATCTCATCCCCGTCATGGAGGAGGCACTCAAGGACTTCGGCATAAAGCTCGACAAGCTCTATGACTGCGAGCCGGACGCGGGTCTCGGCAACGGCGGTCTCGGCCGTCTC
>OHUJ01000572.1_pt1 | contig 16669 bp, 16 predicted proteins | sample 1579241 | NCBI WGS metagenome assembly OHUJ01 (sample SAMEA3882547, study PRJEB24775) | human gut metagenome | biome: human-associated habitat; feature: intestine environment; material: feces | place: Netherlands | collected 2009/2010
GGAATATATGAAAAAATTTCTACAACAAGGCACTTTAAATAAAAAAGATTTACTTGATTTTTATATGGGAGAAAATGTTAAAAATAGATTTCAATTGCTAGAGAAAGAAATAACTGATATCACTGATTAGAAGCTACCTCTTCAATTGATCTCTCCCACTCTTCCTCTTTCCTTCTACAATCCATCTCCTTCTGTTCCTTTCTCCATTCATAATCGTGCAATCCTCCATGCATTCTCCAAACTCATGAGGATCATTTGGACTAGAATCGGGGCTCCAAAATTTGCTCCAATTAGGATTCTCTGCTTCTGAATCACTGTCCATAGCTGACTGTTCTTCTTCTCGACCCATCTAGGACTCTCTCAGCAATCTCTAAGTTTTTCCTCTATATTCTGAGAAATTCCCTCAGGAATTATTTTAGGATTAATTATTTGGAATGATTTTAATTAAAAACACCTTCGTACAAAGTTAATTGACTTTGGAAATCTTGGAATTTTGTCTACATCATTATGAATTTGGGAATTCTATCATTTATTATATTCACACATTGAGTGAGATTTTTTCTTATAATTTATTAATTTTCTTATGATTGTGAATTTGAAAAATTTCCCTGGGAGTAATACTAGGTATACATTTGAAAACTCTCTCTTTTATCTTTAGTATACATCGTATGAGGTCATATTTTCATAACTTGCTCATTACGATATATTTGTAAATTTTAAACATGTTTTATATTCCTTCATTACACCATTGTACAGGATCATTTGAAGAATACATGTCTTGGAAAATGCAGATGGCAGTATATGGAGGATCATCTATACGCAGGTTATTTTATTCTGAATATCCCCAGAATTGATTATTCGAATTTGTAACCACTTCCCCTTACCAATTACATTCCTTCCTGAATAATTTCCGTAGGAATCAATTTAGAATTAATTATCCTGTATTCCTTTGATTCCAAGTGATGAGGATAGTTTAAGTGAATACAGGGAAATGGTTAATTAAAAACGGCTTCGTACAAAATCTTCATTGAGGGATGGTGCTGTGTTTCCGCTCAATTGTACGTTGTTTTCCTTGTCCGTGGAGGGTAATTTATTCTGAATGTCTCTAGGATCATTTGTAAGGATTCCAGAGGAATGATGGGTATTAACATCCGCAAATCTGAAAAATTACCGAAAAAAATAATTTTGCCTTACATTGGGGCAAATGGACTTTCCACTTTTCCCTGTTGATACATTTCCTAATGGAGAAAAAGTTTTCCATTTTTCGGAAAAACAATTTTGGAGTGTTTAGCGAAACACCCCCTTCATGCAGAAGGTTCTTTGTATATGTTGAGACCAAATAGGGATGGGTTGCCAATTGGGGGAGTGCGTTTGGTTTGGTGGGGGTACTGTACCGTTTGCCGTACCCTATATGATAGAGATTAAGGTATGGGCTCAGAAATGAAAAAGATGGAACCATTGCTGATTCCATCCCTTGATGATTGTTATTGGGTACAATTAGAAGCTGTACCTTGCTGAAAGTGAGGCTGATTGATTCACCTGGCTGCTTTTGGCTTCCAGAGTGTAGAATATTCCTACGTTCCAGTTTTGGTTGATAGCCCAGTTGGTGTCTGCATTCAATATGAAGGCACTTCTGTCCGACTTCAGGGAACAAATCCGCAAGATACGATGTATCCAGAGCATGAGTCTGAAAGATGGCTGCTACGCCAATGCGCATGCCGAATCCCTCTGGGCAACAAGTAAAAAGGAAGTTCTGCCAAGGATTCCCGAAGATATCGACGATGCCGAAAGGCAACTGTTCGATTACACAGAAACATTTTGTAATCTGAAACGAGCGCATTCATTGTTATCCTTCCTCAGCTCTATCCAATTCGAGAAAAGAGCTTTTCCTGCCCATCATAAAACTTTTACGACTTCTATCCAATTTTATGAAATCCTTCCAGTTTTCAGGGTGCTCTGTTATGAATTTAGCCTTCTTGTTTTGACGATGAACCAAAATGTTTTCAAGCGTTCTGCAGAACTTATAGAACAGGGGTTAAGTCCGGAATATAAGGCAATGCCGTGCGAGTTGGGGATTGGGATTCTTTGACGACCGGAGAAGCTTTTTTCTTAGATGGCGCTTTTACATTTTGAGGTGATGGGAGCGTCGATTTGGAAATCACTTTCGGAGAAGGTGGGGGTGGTACTGGTGTTGTCTTTACCGATTGGGCGGGGTCGGAAGAGGTACACGAAAACATTAATGACACGTAGATAATCAATGAAATATAGGTATGTGTTTTTATTGCCATGATGACTGATTAGTGTTATCAAAAATTGGAATCATCCGTTGTGAGGAGATCGAAGCAAGAGTCGGAATTCAAGTCCAATCCTCTATTAGTTTTTATGATAATTTGTTTGGAGTTAGCATCATATGAATGAATAACGGCTTTTTCCAAAGCAGACTGTTGCCCCCCGCTTATTTTGGTGTAAAGAGAAACAAAGTCTCCGTTTTTTAACAAATGCGGACCCTTGAGCACGAATTGATAGATATAAGAATCTCCGTCCTGTTTAAGCAGGCGTCCATGTTTAAGTTGGGGATAGCCGATGCGGAAAATGAGCTTACCCCCTTCAGTTCGGATACTTCGGGATACTTTTCCCTCCATGTCTTTTATGCAGGCGTTCATGCAGGCATCTTCATGGAATCCATTCCCTTGTCCGGAAACGGATACCGTAGTCGTCGCCAAAATGGCATTGGAAGCCAGTTCTATTATCTTCAGGCTCATGTTCAGACTCCAGTGTCCGTAGTATACGGTTTGCCCGGTAAATGATGAGGTTCTGGAATTGATTTGAAAATCCCCGCCTTCGGGCTGAATATCAAAAACGAAGTCAGCAGCTTTCAGTTGCTTGGACTTGATTTTTTCCGCAGAGGCAATTTCGTCATGTTTTAACATGTCACGTTCCGCAGACATTGTTTGATTGCCACGTTCCAAGAGGACAAATTCTTGGGATGTGCCAAATGCCTCATGGAAGGGCGTCGTAATACTTTGTGATAAAGAGGAAGCAACTTGTTGAGGGAAGCCAAATTGCCGGATTTTTCCGCTAAGTTCTTCGGCAGAGCTCATCACTAAGGATATCTTATCTTTGAATATATCCTTATGGGGGGCATACATCTTAGCACGCACGGAAACCTCCCATTCCTTTTCTTCCGTTTGTTTTTCAGATAAAACTTCAAAAGAAAGGATATCGGGGTTATGTTGATCCGTGGCCACTTCCAGTCTGAGGTGCCCTCCACCGGGATGTTTTACATTCAACAAGATGTCTTTTTTGGAGATACGGTCTCCGTACATCTGAGCCTTAGCCAGAGCCAAGGCTTGGCGGATAGCGCCCTCTTTCCTGTATCCATATCCGGTAGAGGTTATTTCCCGTATTTCCGGTTGCTGTTTAATCAGAGGAGCGGTCGCGTTCTGTTCCCGGCCTTTACACCAAGGCCAGATGAACCAAGCCGCTAAACCGAGCAGAAGAACGGCCGCGACGGCGATGAAGATAGATTGCTTATTCATGATGATTAATTGCTTTTGATTAAGTTTTTCGCTTTTAACTTAGCCAGGATTTCATCTGCTGCCAATGGCGTCAGGCCGGAAAGAACTCTCTTTTTGGCTTGCAGCTGGTCTGGGGCTTTTGCCTTCTGAGTTTGGGGAGAAAGAGCCGCTACCAAACGAGGGAATTTACCGGTCATTTTGTAAATCTTTCCACTCACCGTCGCTTCTATCACCCACATATTGGTAGCTTCATCGATTCTGGGAGTACCCATATCAAGGGTACCGACAACCACATATTGGACGGAGGGCACATCGGTGCGGAGACTGGTAATGATGCTTCTCCATGTCTTAGCAGGGATAACGTTTCCTCCCCCGTAAGCTTCATCAAGCAGGGCGCTGGTGTCCAACATGGCGCCATCAATAATTTCCTCAAATCCCTTTTCGGCAAAACGGGCAGTGAGTGCCGTGCCAAATTCTTCACGGGCCGGCGGATCCAGACGATAGGTAATTTGATCTGCCGTCACCACAGTAGAGGCGCCGGTTGTCTTAGTTTCCCGTTCAACAACAGAGGCATCGGATTGGACCGCTGTATCAGCGATGGCTCCTGCCTCCGAGGCTTCTTTAGATTTTTTCAGGTTATTTGTTTGGATAACCGTCTGGCCTTGTTTTTGCAACGCCGCCGCATTTCTTGCGGTGAAAAAGACAGCTATATCCACTGATTCCAGCTGAACGTTCGCTTGAACAGGCTGTGTTCTTTGCAAAAGATCCTTCATACGATCTTCGTCAATGACGGCAGAAAAAGTAACTGTAACTTCATCCTTTTTCTCATTGAGGGATTGGTTGTTGGTTACCTGGGTACAAATAGCTAAAATGTCATTAACGATGTGCGGTTTTCTCTCATTATAAAGTTGTCGTATGGCTGATGGCTGGGTGCTGATCATCTGCTCGATGGCATGAATGGCCGCAAAACGTTGCGCTTCATGAGCCGCATTATTTTTTCCCTCTGGCGAGGCAGTGGGAAAAACCACGGAATGAGAGCCTGTCAGGGGTAAGTCTTTTGCTTGGGTGACTAAGGAACAGGCCACTAAAAAAATAAGTAAAATAGCTTTCATATGTTTGGTATTCAGTAGATTAATTGTTTAATTAACAGATGTTTGTTGGATAATGGGGTTGGTTTTTTTTCTCTTTTTCAGCGTAATAGCAGCGGAACGGAGCATTTTGATGGTGGCGTCTTCATAATTGATCCAAGAGGATTCCAGCTTGATGTCTGTGGGGTAAGTAGAACTCACTGCATCCTTAAATTTTATCATGATGATTTCCCGGTCCCCTTGTTTAAGGCGTAAGCCGCAGAAGGCAACGAAAGCTAGTTGTTTTTGGAATTTGTTACTTTGCATGGTATGGGTAAGAAAGCCGGGGAAAACGACTTCCAGCGTGTAGTCCGGCTTTTTCAGTAAGAAATCCTTACCGGTCGGCTCCGGGTTACCGGACTCCTTCTCATGAGCCACGTTGTCTTTCAGGGCTTCATCCATCACTCGGCCGGTATCCTTAATCCGTTCGCTCATAACGTAGAAAATTTTATCTCCTCCGCCCGACCAAGGAAGTATGGGAACCTTGACAGCGGAATAGAAGGAAGAAGAGACCAAAGAAGACAGATAAGCCATGTAGCTTCTTTCTCCCGCAGCTTTGTAGTTTGTGGGGATTTTTTCCAATGCTCCCTTGTCGACTCGTATTTTGTCAATGCCCAGAGTCTTTGTGGCCATTAAGGAAGAGTAAGGGGCCTTACATAATTTGATGAACTCCGGAATGAGCTTCTTTTCGTAGAGGTGGTGAAGCAGGGCGTTTTTTTTGCTCTGAGAGGCTCTCCCCGGTACGGCATCAATGGCAACAACTCGTCCCGGAATAGTGGCTAAAATCCTTCTGTCTTTAAAATTACAGATAACGAGGTCGAACCCGATTTCCGCAAGGATTTTTGAGTAAGCGCTTCCTGTTCCCGCTTCATATTGGGATTCAACATGTTCATAGTTCAACGCGCAGGCGAATACAACGGAATCGGAGGTAACGGAGTTAGAGAAATCGGCTTCCGGGTCTTCCGGCATATAGTCGAGTATCCGGCGACCGTCCTTTTTACGCTCCTTCAGTAGACCAGCGTGCATGGCCTTATGCAGATTGCTGATGTTGTCTTTCCCTACTTCTTTTGAAGTAGAGGGACCATAAACATAACCAATAGGAAATTGCTTTTTGGTCGTATTCTGTTTGATTGCTGAATAAAACCATATCCCGGCAAATTCCGCGCAGGGACGGGCCGTGTTTTCCTTTTCTCCCAATGAGGTGGAAACGCCAAATGAAATTAGGAATAACAGAAGAAATCGTAGAGGGGTGTTCATGGGGAGAAAGCGGGGGAATTATTCTATCAATGCCTTGCTCTACATAAAGGACAAGGCATTGATAGAATGAATATGTATTGTTTTTGCTATACTCAGAAAGAGAAGTCCATGGAAGGCAGAGAGGCCGGGATGGTCTTCATCGGCGGCAGTTTGATTTCCAGCTTTTTGTTTACCTCATCCTGTAAGGCAGTCGTGTCTTTCATCAACTTGTAATCTTTAGGTAGGGAGGTTACGAAGTAGACAATCGGACGGAATTGGGTGGCCAAGATCGCCTTCTGCGCGGAACTCGCGCTCTTCATCAATTTGCTTAACTTAAGACCAAGCTCCGTATTGGAGGCAGCCAGCTTGCCTTCTTCTATCAACGCCTTATTTAAAGTTTGGCGACTTTGCCTCCAAAGGTTGAGCTTCAGCTCATTCTTGCTTTGAAGTTCGACGGCTTTTTTGTTGATCATTTTCTGCCTTCCCGCCATGGATTCCATGATGGAGGTCAAAGCGGAAGCATCGTTGGGATTGGATTTCAGATTATTGATTTGAGCTTCAATTTTAGCAGCATCTTCTCGGTTTCCGAGGGCGTTCAAAGCCTGTTGCTGAGACTCCAGCAACATGATAGTCGCCTTTGAATGTTTGGCGGTCAGTTTGTCTTGGGCCGCCGTCAAGTCATTAACACCGGGTAGGGAATCCACATTGACTCCTGCCAACTTGGCAAACCCAGGCATGCTGGAACAGGATCCCAAAAACAAGGGGACTACCGTAGAGATCACTAAAGCACATATAGTAATAGATGGTTTCATAATGATTTGTTAATTAGATTGTTGTTGGCGCAGCTGGTCGGAGTATCTCTACACGGGTTCTATACGAAGAATGGCTACGAGAGACTTTCTCAGCTATTGGCGTTAATATATCTCCCAAAGAGATTTTTGTAAATATCGTAAAAAGATAATTTACTTGAGATTGTTCTTGTGGCATACTCCTCTCATGAAGACGCATGGAACAGGCGTTCGGTCTGCGAAGGAGTTTGAAAAATGGATGATGGACAATGGATTGAGTTATTCAAGCATTGCGTTTGTCTGTGGAGTTTCGGAGCGTACGGTACGTCAATGGATATCTCAAAAAGGTATTCCCGAGAGATTTTCCCATTGCCTCAAGAGCATGGTTGAGTCCTCCAGAAAGACAGTTTCCTTCATTGAAGGAAACAGGGAAGACGGTCTCAAGTTCGAACTATCTCTGGAGGATCATGCAAAATTGTCCCGCAAAGCCCTGGAATCCGGTTGTTCCCTTGAGGAACTCGTTGCCCGTCATCTCCATTCCATCCTCTAATAGATACTTCATGTCTCCAACAGAGATGCTTGTTGCCTTGTCTTTTCCGGGAATTGTGATAAAATCCCTTCCATGAAACAAGAGGGGGATCAATCCATATTCAAGATGGGAGTTAAACGATGGCTCAAAGAGCAAAATCTTGATTACAAATGGATGGCTGACCAATGCGGAGTTTCTGAAATTACTGTTCGCAATTGGATGTCCCAGAAGATAATTCCCCCATTGAAGCAACAGCTGATTGAACGGGTGATGGTTCAGATGCCAGCCGCGCAACCGACATCATCTCCCAATTCCATTCCCGATATTCAGGTAGACGTTTCCTTGTCTCTGTCGGTTAAACTTTCCCCTGAACTTTACAAGCAGCTTGAAGCCAAGGCGTCCCAGCAGGGGATATCCTTGGGAGACATGGTGGCTCGGTCCATTTCCTCTCTTATCAACGAACAACCGGAGTTCCCCCATTCCTCGAAAACGCGTAAAGTCGTTCTTCCTCTCCAGTCTTGAATATTTTCATCAAGCGGTATTAGATTGTGGGGAAAACAATTGACTGTCATGGAGCTTTGTTGTGTATAAAGCCCATGTTTCGCGACATGGTGGATTCATGATCGGAGCTGCATACCAACAAGGAATATTTGTCTAGGTAATATCCTCTGAAGGGCAAATTCTCTTCACTCAAAAAGGAAAACTGCTGAGATGTTCTTCTGAAGTCGTTTCCTTTCTCAAGGGAAACGCCCTCTTTATTTGTGACCATCAGGGAAGCACGCTATCCACCCATCGCTATACGGATGACGAGCCAGACAAAGCCGGTTCATCGAAAAGCATCCTCTTTTGTTTCCTGTTTGGATGTTTGATCAAAAGGAGACTTATACCAATTATATCAATTCCTGGGTAGGCTATCAAATGGGGAATACATTTAATCTAGGGGCACCATGCCTTTGGCCGTACCCTGTATGGCTGGGAATAGGGGGGATGGATGTAGAAATGAAAAAGGGAGGAATCAGCAATGATTCCTCCCTTGGTGAGGGAGTTTAACCTCTTAATAATCTTCCATCATCAAAAATACTTTCAAAAGAATTAAACTTGGGTTCCTGTTTTTCTTACCCGTTTGCAGCATATTTGATGATTAAAGGGAATTGTCGGGATTGCCGAATCTCTTTACTCGCTTAATTCGGTGATGTCGGTTTCAGGTTTCGGGTAGCCTTTGTCGGCAATCCATTTTTTCGTTTCCGCCGCCATTTCGGGGGTGACGTTAAAGTCGTACTGGGCATAGTCGCCGATGTGGAATTTTCCGGGCTTGAAGAATCCCCATTTCTCAAAGAAGTCCGTCAGGTCGGTTTTTGTGACGTCACAGCATGCCTTGACGAATTCGAACTGGTATTTGACGGTCTCGTTTCCTCCGTAGTTTCCCGCGTTGTTGCGCAGGTACTCCATGACGTCAGGATAGAAGTCGGGGTGTCCGTTTTTGGTAAAGTAAAGATGGAGCTGCCACAGGGGAACCAGCTTGTTGAAAACATCCTTGGATTGCAGGTAGGCGATTTCCCCTCCGATGATTTCCTTGCGCGCTTTGTCGTAGCTGCCCTGGCGCTTCAGGCGGCTTTCATTGCCTGTTTTGGCTGCGGCCTGCAGGGAAAAGATGTTGTTGCTGACTTCCGTCATGCCGCCCCAGGTCATCGGGCGCATTTGCATGACGTGTCCTACTTCGTGGGAGAATCCCCAGCAGGCATCGCCCTTGAGAACGTTTTCGGGGTCGGTTACCATGCGCATTGTCCCGTCGTTTCCGAGGTAGGCGACTCCGTCTCCGTCGCGGAACATGTAGTAGTTGAAGTTCACGCGGGCCAGGACACGGTTTTCCGGGATTTTGCCGTATTTATCCAGGCCCATCAGCTGGTATTGGATGCCGATGAGCTTGTCGTAGGCGTTGATGAGTTCGGTTCCGCGGTCTTTGGTGAATTTTTTCAGGAATTCTACGGGGTAGGCAACCTGGATGGATTTTCCCCGGGCATCCATGATTGGAGAGACGGCCTGGTCAAGCAGGCGAACCCAGTCCTTGTTGGTGTCGCCCCGGGTTGTGTCAAAGTAACCGTTGGCTTTGCCGGTTACGAAATGGACGGGGATTTTCGGCGCCTTGCCGGCGTCTTCGGTGAAATAGCTTATATAGGCGTTGGCGGGCGTTTCCACGTCAATGATGTTGATTCCTTCCTTGAGAGGAATCTGCTTTTTGTGCAATCCCCAGCCGTTGGGGTCTTTTGTGGGCTGCACTCCTTCGGCCGGCTTGCGCATCAGGTTTGGCAGCAGGAGGCTGATTTCCTGCCCCTCCGTCTTGCCGACCAGGACAACATGCCGCCCCTTTTCCAGATAGACGCCCGTCATATTGTCGTATTTGCTGAATCCGTCGCCGATTCTGAGATTTTTCCCCGTCTGGCGCGGTGAGGGGAGGGCCCGGTATTCGGCATACAGGTAGTCCGGCTTGTAATGGCCCGCCAGGATTTTGGCCGCGAGTTCCTTCATCGCGTCAGACTGGAAGGCGGAAGTGTCTTTGACATCCGGCTTCAGGGAGGTGCAGGAGGAGTCTTTGAACAGTTTGAGGTCGTTGCCGATGTGTTCCGGCGTGTTGGCGGCAAATGCCGCTGCGAGCGACAGCAGGGGCAGGGATAGTAATGGAAGGATTCGGTTCATGACAGTACGGGAAGCAGGTGGTTCCGTGATGTTACAAGATACAGGTTCCGTTTTCTTCTTCTTTCACCATTTTTCTCTTGATGAATAATAGGCAGGCAGTTTGTCCGGAAAAAGGACGGGCGGTTGATGTGTGGAATGGCTTTGGCATTGAGGCAGGGATTTTTTTCAGCCGATTCACGTTTCCGGATATTTCCCGGTTCCGGCGGGCGCTTTTCCGGATTGCCGTATCCGGATGAGGACGTTCTCTGCTGCCGTGCTTGAGCTTTGGGCCGAAGCCTTCCGGCGTTTCCCGGCGGCGGTATCGCGTTTCTGCCGCGTGTTTCTCTTTATGTCCCTTTTTCTCTGGTCTTGGCGCACATGCATGACATGGTTGTTGTACGGAGGGGGAAAATGGAATAAGGTGAAGAGGATGATGAATTCCGTATTCAAGTGTTTGATGAGTGCCGTATGCGCCGTGGCATTGCCGGCGTTCGGGCAGGAAGAGAAAACCGGTTTCCCTACGGACAGGGCTGTGACCGTATTCAGCGCCGGGGAGGGTAATCCCTATGCGTCCATCCGCATTCCCGCCCTGCTCAGTATCGGCAAGGGCCAGCTCCTGGCATTCGCCGAAGGGCGGTATAAAAATACCGACCAGGGGGAGAACGATATTATCATGAGCGTCAGCAAGAATGGCGGGAAGACCTGGTCCCGTCCCCGGGCGATTGCCAAGGCCCATGGCGCCACATTTAATAATCCGTGCCCTGTTTATGACGCCAAAACCAGGACCGTGACTGTCGTGTTCCAGCGTTACCCTGCCGGGGTCAAGGAGCGGCAGCCCAATATCCCGGACGGATGGGATGATGAAAAGTGCATCCGCAATTTCATGATTCAGAGCAGGAACGGAGGTTCTTCCTGGACGAAGCCGCAGGAGATTACGAAGACGACCAAGCGTCCTTCCGGAGTGGATATTATGGCGTCCGGCCCGAATGCGGGAACTCAGCTGAAGAGCGGCGCCCACAAGGGCCGTCTGGTGATTCCGATGAATGAAGGGCCGTTCGGCAAGTGGGTGATTTCCTGCATTTACAGCGATGACGGCGGCAAGAGCTGGAAGCTGAGTCAGCCGACTGCCAATATGAAGGGCATGGTGAATGAGACGTCCATTGCGGAAACGGATAACGGCGGCGTGGTGATGGTTGCGCGCCATTGGGGCGCTGGCAAATGCCGCCGCATCGCGTGGTCCCGGGATGGCGGGGAGACCTGGGGACAGGTGGAGGACGCTCCTGAGCTGTTTTGCGACAGTACCCAGAATTCCCTGATGACGTATTCCCTGAGCGACCAGCCCGCCTACGGCGGCAAAAGCCGCATTCTGTTTTCCGGGCCCAGCGCGGGACGGCGCATTAAGGGACAGGTGGCTATGAGCTATGACAACGGCAAAACCTGGCCGGTGAAGAAACTGCTGGGCGAGGGAGGTTTTGCCTATTCCAGCCTCGCCATGGTGGAACCCGGCGTCGTCGGGGTGCTTTATGAGGAGAACCAGGAGCATATTAAAAAGCTGAAGTTTGTTCCTATTACCATTGAATGGCTGACGGACGGGAAGGATGCGGGGCTTGCTCCCGGTAAAAAAGCTCCTGTTCTCAAATAGAGGAAAGCCGGCCAATACGTTTTCCCCTCCCGGAGGTGTTTCCGGGGGGGGATTGAATGCTTTCTTCTGTAGCGGAGCGTTATGGAAGAAGGAAGGTCAGGTCTTGTTGCTTGATGGACTCAAGGGCAGGAGGGCGTACTGATGGAGTGACCGGGGTATAACTCCGGGAGGATGAGTCTGTTGGAAATACGGCGATGTGCCAGTAAGGCTTCAATCATCCGGATAAGCCTGCGCGTTGTTTTTTCTGCAGGGGCGCGGTAGGAAGTAATGGGGGGAGTGACATGGTTCAGGTAAGGTTCGTGAACCAGGCTGAGCAGACTTATTTCCCCCGGGATGTTTTTAGCCATGGCGGCCGCCCAGGAGATGATGGATATCAGCATTCTGCTTCGGGTGGAAATTAAGGCGGTGATACCCGTATTCTCCAGATAAATCCGGTTGAGTTCTTGGGTTGCCCTGATGGCATCCGACGGCATGCGGATGACACAGGGGGTCCAATGTTCCCCCTGGAAGGAGAGGAACCCCTGTTCCATGAGTTTATTGCCTCTCAGCTTGGAATCCGGGATGCAGAGCGCGATCCGACGGTGCCCTTTCTGGTACAGGTAGCCTGCCGCGTGGCTGGCCAGCACTTCCCAATGCGTATCCAGATACGGCAGATTGGAGGAAGGGTAGGAAACTCCCCGGACCAGGCAGGGGAGGCCTTTCCGCTTAAACCACAGCTGTATTTCTTCCGTGGCGCGGTAGAGTATCCAGCAGCAGCCTGGATATTCTGTTTCCAGTTTTTCCAGCCGCGTGCCAGGATTTTTTTTTCTTCCCACGCAGCTTCAACCAGTTGAAGAGCAATACCTTCTTCTCTCAGCGCCTTTTCCAGTTGATAGAGTTCCACCCAAATGCTTTGGGGGATGTCCCGGATAGGAACGGAGGAGAGGAAGCAAACGCGTTTTTCCAGCAGGGGCAGAGACTGCACAGGGCTTGTAGAAGTCCTGATGATTTTTCTGGCCCTGTTTTTATCCGGAGCCGCCAGGAAGCCTTCTTCCTGCAGCTGCGCGAGGGCTTTCCGGATGGTTCCCCTGCCGGCGGCGAGCGCTTTGCTTAGTTCCCGTTCCCCGGGCATGACGTTTGTAAATTGCCCGGACCGGAGGCGGTGCTTTAATTTGGCAACGGTTCTTGACTGGGCCGTTTCCCCGGGGCATGTATTATTCATGGGGGGAATCATACTTTCTGCTAGTGTTTGGTGGCAAGCGGTTCTGCCGGTTGTGTTTTTCCCGTTCCGTATTTTCCGGGGCGGGGAGGTAATTATTTCCGGGAACGTTTCAGAAGGCGATTAACGGAGTCCGGATCATTGGGGTCAAAAACGGTTTCTCCCGCTCCTGTGTCATTTTTGATTTTGGGGTACTTGTTCCCCGCGTATTGCCTGACCATGCTGTCCGTGTCGCTGATTTTGAATCTGACGGAGAGGATGTATGGCAATTCCCCTTTGTCAAAGTGTCCGTAGGTAGTGCATACCAGGGTATGGTCCGGCAATAGTTCGGCAGCCGGGTAGGCGCAGTCCCATCCGTTGCGGTTGTCCTTAAAACGGATTTTATATGAGCCTTCCGTGCCATTTTTCAGGTCTTCCCACCGGCCTATCCATCCCACCCAGTCCCCTTCCGTCGGGCTGGCGGCCTGCCCTTTCTTCCTGGTCGGGGGAGCATCCCTGAATTGAACCAGCAGTCTTCCGTCAGGCAGGGGAAGAATCTGGTGGCGGTCTCCGCACAGGGCTGCCGGCAGTTCTTTGGGGGGAGTCCATGTTTTGCCTTCATCTCCGGAAAACATGATCTGGGAGTTATGGTGCCTGCTGTTTTCCCGTAACAGCAGCGCGATTGTTTTTCCGTCCGGGCTGCGGACAAAACCTCCCTCACACAGGTGCATGTCCCTTGTCCCCGGGAAAATGACTCGGGGGGAGGTCCAGGTCAGTCCTCCGTCTTCCGTAAAGGTGACATATTGTTCAATGGTGTGAAACTCTCCATGTTCGTCTTTGCCCCGGGCATTGGCATGGTAGGAGGCCATATAATGCCCTTTTCCCGTTTTTAGAGGAATCAGGTCGCTCATGACAACAATGCCTCCGGCCTGGTTGGGAATGGGGGTCAGTTCGGACCATGTTGTCCCGTTGTCTTCACTGACCGCCATCCGGTTTCTGGGGGCTGTGTTTCTGTTTCCTCCCTGAATGCCGCTGAAAAGCAGAATGCGGCGCTTTCCCCGGGAATCTTCCGTTTCATATAGTGTGGGTACTTCCCTGCTGGTTTTCCATGATTCTGGAACCGGCAGCCTTTCGCTCCATGTTTTGCCTCCGTCCGTGGATTTTTTCAGGATGATTTCCCCGGAGCCGTGCCCTTTAGGATAAACGCACAGAATGGTTTTTCCGTCTTTCAGCAATAGCGTCGTTGGATGTCCCAGGTATTTTCCTTTTTCCTTGTCAATGACTACCTGGGCTTCTGTCCATTGATCCAGATCAACGATCGGGAGGCCGCTCCGGATGAACGCTGTGGAAGGGGAATGGTCCGGTACGGTGGCCTGCGCCGGAAGGTATGACGCCAGGAGCAACGCTGCCAGGGATGATAGGTGCAGATTCATGGGAAATGGATGTTGTGATTAAAGGGTGGGAGATTTGCGGCGTCTGAAGGGCAGAAGCGCCATGCCAAATGCAAGCAGCAATGCGCTTGCCGGTTCCGGTACGGACGATGTATGAATTTGAAGACCTGTGGGAACCATGTTATCGTTACGGGCAATAAAGTCCTTTTGCCAATTGGAGCCGACTAAAGCGAGCTGGTTGACAGACGGCCCCGTTCCGGCTGCGTTATCCATGGAATTGTCGATGCGCCGGGAACCGTTGATGGAGAAGAAATCGTTGTCCCAGCAGTCTCCTATGCTGATGGTGGACAGATCCGTTTCAGTAAACATGGCGTAATAAGTAGTGCCTGTATTTAAAATTGGCCCGTTGCTAAAAGTCCATGTTCCGGAAGCATAGTTTCCAGTAGAAATGGTATTGTCCGATTTGCCGATAATGGTTTGGATATCGCCTGAATGTTGCACGATGAGCAGGCCTATTCCGTTTTTTCTGGCCTCTCTCAAATTGAAATCAATGGATGTTAGACGAACTTCTGCATCCATTGGCTGGGAATGCGGCGTGCTGGTCGTGATAAGCCTTGACCCTGCTTCTCCCAGGCAGAAAGACCATCCGGTGCACAGGTACTGGGATGTGGGGGAGAGATCGGGGGTGGCGCTTGTCCATGTAGTAGCCGCGATTCCCGTGGAAGCCATGCTTCCGGTCAGAATGATGGCGGCAAGTGAATAATGAATAGCCATAACGGAACCAATATCACAGGGCGGAGGCTCCCGGCTCAAGGATATTCAAGAAGGCTTGAAATAAGACCGTTTTTTAATTAAAAAGAACAGGTATATGGTTTATGGTAAATATGTTTTGTATAGACTCCATGTTTGAAAGAACCATTTTCCCAAAGCCGGTGAAACAGGGTGTATCCCATTTCATACGGGTTCATAAAAAATTATTGCCTTGATCGGAAACGCCGGACAGATATTCTGCGAAGCATCCGTTGCCCTTGGAGCTTTTCCCATTTGGGAAGGCCGGTGAGCGGAAGGTGATTCCCCGTTTCAATATATGTCCTGGATTTATCTGGTGTTGGCCGGTCTCTGCGAGATCGGATGGCCTCTGGGTTTCAAACTTTCTCAAACGCCCGGCACAGGGCCCGGCAAATTCGCCGCCTGCATCGCCTGCTCCGTTTTCAGCATGGTTCTGAGCGGTTTTCTTTTGTGGCTTGCCCAGCGGAACATTCCCATCGGCACCGCTTATGCGGTGTGGACCGGCATTGGCGCGTTGGGCACGTTCCTGGTTGGTATTCTGTGGTTCGGGGATTCTTCCAATATCTGGCGCATGCTGGCGGCATCCTTCCTGCTGATAGGCATTATCGGGCTGAAGTTAGCCCCCGGGCATTGATGTGGTCTTTGGAATCCTTGCCGGGTTCCGGGAAAAGCCGTCTCCGCAGCTTTCCGGATAGGAGGTCTCAGTAGTGGGAGATGGCTTTTTCCCACACGGTCCCGCAGGCGTCGGAAGGCATGCGCCAGTCCCCGCGCGGGGAAAGGGAAATGGTGCCCACCTTGGGGCCGTCCGGCATGCAGCTGCGCTTGAATTGCTGACGGAAGAAACGGCGGATGAAGATGCCGAGGCAGCGGCGGATGAAGTCCGGCTGAAATTCGCCGCGAAAGGCATGTTCCGCCAGGTGCAGGATTTTATCCGGTTCCGCACCGTATTTAATGAAGTGGAAGAGGAAAAAGTCGTGCAGGTCGTAAGGCCCAAGCACATCTTCCGTTTTCTGCTCAATGGTGCCGTCGTCCGACGGCGGCAGGAGTTCCGGGCTGACGGGAGTGTTGTTGATGTCCGTGAGGGTGGCTGCCAGTTCCGGGGATGATTCTTCCGCGATGTGTTCAATGAGGCAGCGTATCAGCGTCTTCGGAATGGAGCAGTTGACCGCGTACATGGACATGTGGTCCCCATTGTAGGTGCTCCATCCCAGGGCAATTTCCGACAAGTCCCCTGTTCCCACGACCAGCCCCCCGGTTTTATTGGCCAAATCCATCAGAATTTGCGTGCGTTCGCGGGCCTGGACGTTTTCATAAGTGGTGGTTCGTTCGGCAGGATCGTGCCCGATGTCGGCGAAGTGCCGGAGGCAGCATTCCGAGATGGGGATTTCCCGAAGTTCCATGCCCAGAAGGCGGCACATGGTTACGGCATTGTCATGGGTTCTGTCCGTGGTGCCGAAACCGGGCATTGTCACGGCCAGAATGTCCGAGGCCGGGCGCTTCAGCGCACGGCAGGCGCGGGAGCAGATGAGCAGAGCCAGCGTGGAGTCCAGCCCGCCGGAGATGCCGATGACGAGCCGTTGCGCGCGGGTATGTTCCATTCTTTTGGCCAGACCTGCCGTTTGGATGGAGATGATTTCCTCACACCGTTCCCGGCGGCGGGACGGAGAAGGCAGAAAGGGCCGTGCCGGGTTGAAAGCGTATTCCAGGCCGGGCGCTCCGGGAACCTGTTCCGGCAGGGCCAGATGCAGCTGGTGGAGCGCCTGCTCATCAACGACGGCGAGCTGCTTTTGGGCGACTGG